>WBZP01000798.1_pt1 | contig 41178 bp, 23 predicted proteins | sample 5204301 | NCBI WGS metagenome assembly WBZP01 (sample SAMN12412401, study PRJNA552823) | activated sludge metagenome | isolation source: activated sludge from nitrification reactor of wastewater treatment plant... | place: USA: Pennsylvania | collected 2017
CGCGGAAGGGTTATTGATGATTTCAATTTTATCGATGGCAGAGGCGGGAATATTATCCAATCCCGTCTGACTTCCGAATCCCGTGAGCGCAGTTTGTTTACCATCGATCAATACAGCTACCTTGTCACTGCCCCTTAATTGCACCTTTCCTTCCTGGATGGTAATACCCGGAAGATTCTGCATGGCCTGCAGAACAGAACCACCCGCCTGGCTGGGGTTATCGCTGATACTGTAGGTTTTTTTATCCAGTTTATTACTGATTTCATCTGTCTTCGTTTGAATCACCACCGCATCCAATGTCCTGGAGTCCTCATCCAGCTCCAGGGGTGGAATATTCAGAAATTCCGACAGGGTGCCTACAAAAACCGGCTCCCTCCTGATTGTGTATCCGGCAAGGGATGCTTCCAGTATATAATTACCGGGCTTTATTCCGGAAAGTGTAAACCTCCCCTCTCCGTCAGAAACAGCCCCGGTGATAAAAACAGCTTCCTTTTCTGTTGTCAGCACCAGATTGACCCAGGCCAGCGGTGATTGACTGCGCCGGGCCTTCACCCTGCCTGAAAGGGTAACGGAACCAACTTGTGCAGAAGCAACATTGACTGAAAGGAGGCAGACAACTTGAAAGAACAGTATTTTTCGAAACAGTTTTGTTCTCATAAAGAAGTGTACGTTTTAGCAAGGGTTAACACTACGATGTACCAATACAATTTCTCGCATCATTATACCCGCCCGTTCAAATTCGAATCTTGAAAATATCCCGGTTTCAATGGATCCTAGAAAAGTAATGAAGGCGGGCGCGCAACCCTATCCCCGCCAAAGGCTTAACGCAGCAAACCGGCAGCCCATTGCAGGGCCTGCTGGGTTTTATAATATTTTGTCTTCAGTTCCACTAATTTCTGCCGGGTTTCCAGCACTTTGTTTTCCCGCGTATTCAGGAGGAAGAGGCTGCTTTCACCGGCGCGGAAACGGATATCCTCGCCCCTGAACAGGGTGAGATAATTCGCGTAAGCCGATTCATAGATACCTACCTGCTGCTGTAAACCGGCCAGTTCATTAAAGTACATACGCACTTTATTTTCCACCGTCTGCTGTTCCTGCAACTGGGCAAAATTGGTTTCCTGTATTTTCAGCCGGGCCAGTTTATATCCACCCCTGCCTTCGCTCAGCCGTAAGGGTAATCCGATGGTTAAACCGAATTTATTATTGTTCTCGTAAAATCCGGGTTTACCGATCCCATCCAGCACATTGTATCCTTTATTGAGCAGGTTGGCCCGTACATCCACTGTGGGCAGGAGACTTTGAAATTTCAACCGTCTTTCCACCTCCAGTATCTGAAGTTTGTATTGAAAGATTCTGAGTTTCGGATGCGTACGGCGTGCCTCGGCTATCAACTCTTCCAGTACCGGCAAAGGCTGTACGCCGATGCGGTTTTGTTCCCATACAGTGGAAGGAAGCACATCATTCGACAACTGGTAATAGGTATTGTTGCCCAGCCACAGAAAATTCGACATTTCCACCGCTGCATTATTCAGGTTCACCTGGCTTTCACTCCACATAAACTGGAAATTCTGGAGCTGGGCCAGTGCTTCAACGGTATCAATCGCAGGCCGGTCGCCCAGGCGGAAGCCGGTTTTCACCAGTTCAAACCGTTCGCGGTTCACCTTAACCGCATTCTCCAGCACCTGGTATACCTGCCAGGCCCTTACCCAGGTCCAGTAAGCATCGTATGCCTCAAAAAGCAGGTCGTTGATCAGCAGCTGGCGTTCCGCCTCGGATTGAGAGCGGAATATTTTTGCCTGTTTCAGCACGGCCCTCCGTTTGTCCATCAGCAGGTTTTTGGCCAGGGGCACGGAGATCCCTACATAGCTGCTTTGATTGGGGCTGGCTTCCGGACTGAGCAGCTGCCCGCCGTTGTCTTCCAGGCCGGCTTTCACTTCAATGCCGTACCAGGTAGGTATTTTAAGTTCGGGATTAAAATAATTGTAGTAGTTCTTTCCGTCAAAGGTTTTCTGATCGGTATTGAGGTAAACCGCCGGATCAAACCCACCGCGGGCCAGTGTCAGTTCAGCTTTCGCTTTTTCCACCAGGATACCGGCCTGTTTTACCACCGGATGAAATTGCCGCACGATGGCTATAAATCCGTCCGGTGAAAGGGTCTTCTCCAGGAGGCTGGTACTGTCCTGACCCCGGGCGATGACTGCCGGCAGGATCAGTACCGCGAGCATGAGGTACCGCTGTACGATCATTCCTGTGCGCAATCCTTTCTGTATCATTTTCATGTATCCCTTGCCGTTATCCATTATTTTTTCTTGGCACCTTCCTCATCCTTTTTAGCCTTCACCCGGTAATATTCGGGCGGGAAGCCGTTGATGTTCCGCCAGAGTTCATACCACACGGGTACATCTTTCAGCAGTGCGAAACCGGAGGCACCGGTACCCATTCTCAGCATGGGCGGCCATTTACGGTCGGCAGGATCTTCCGCCACCAGTATCCGGAAAAGTCCGTTATCACTCACGGAACTTTCAATAGCCGCCACTTTCCCGCCAAAGGTACCATAGGAGGCCTGGGGCCAGCCGCTGAATACAATAGCCGGAAAGCCGTCGAACATAAAACGTACTTTCTGCCCGGTATCCAGCAGGGGCAGATCCACCGGCTTTACAAAAATCTCTACGGCAAACTGAATATGGTCCGGTACAATCTCCACGATCATCTCCCCGTCTTTCACAATCTCCCCGATACCCGCTTTTTTGGCCTTCACCACCTGCCCGCTCTGCGGGGCGGTAATAAAATACAATTTGCTGCGGATATCATAGTTCATATACTGGTTCTGCAGCTTGGCAATATCTGCTTCGCCGGAAGCGATCTGCGAGAGGGACTGGAAGCGGTCGCCGGTGGCTTTCGAAATTTTTTCATTGTAATCCTGGATCGTTCCGTTCAGTTCGAGCTGCAGGATACCGAGTTCCTGGCGCGCATTGAGATATTTAATTTCAGCGCTGGTTTTCTTAGCCACCGCATTCTGGTAGGCTACATTGCGCTGTTCCAGTTGGGTGAGGGAAACCAGGCCGCTGTCGTACATATTCTTCTGGCGGCTGAACTGTTTGGTGGCGATGGAAAGGTCATTGGTAGCCGCCACCATATCCATACTGTCGGCCTGCATCTTCATGCGTTGCTGCCGGATCTTGTTCTCAATCTGCGAAATCTTCAGTGCACGGGCTTCTGTAAGCGCAACCACCTGCTGATCGGCCGTACCGGCTTTGCTCCGGTAATTTTCCACCGAAAGGGATTTGGCCGAGAGTTGCTCACGGGTACGCGTAAGCAGATTCGGATCCAGATAATCATCCTTGATTTCCGTGAGCTGGATGATAGTGTCCCCTTTGTTTACAAAATCACCTTCCTTCACAAACCATTTTACCACTTTACCCGGGATGATCGTATTGAGTTGCTGCGGTCTTTGTTCCTGCCGTAGGGTGGTGACATTGCCACGGGCGGAAATATTCTGTGTCCAGGGAAGAAACAGAATCAGCACCAGCCCCAGCAGGATGCCATAGGTCCAGTATTTCACCTTGCTTTTTTGCCTGATCCGGTAAATATGGCTGAAGGAGCGGATCCCGTTATTTTTTTCCAGCTGATCTTCAATCCGAGTATCTATGAAATTCATGACTATGCTTTTACCAGTTTTTCAATTTCATTCCATTTGCCAATAGCTTTCACTTCACCCTTATCCAGGTAGATCACCTTATCGCACTGGGCAGCGAATTCCTCATTGTTACAGCTGATGAGCAGTGTCTGATGATCGGTTTCATGCAGCAGATAGTGTATCACAGATCTGCGGGCTGCCTCGCTGATTCCCTCAAATGGTTCTTCGAGTAAAACCAGGCGGGGATGATTTACCAGCGCCCGCAGCAGCAGGATTTTCTGTACAATATTCCTCGACAGTTTTTTACCGATGGGATCAATCATGGTGTTCAGTCCCTCATCCAGTTCACCCAGGAACGCCCGCAGGCCGATTTTTTCACCCAGCTTCAGCACATGCTGGGGAGAGATTTCCTCATTTCCCATGGTGATGTTTTCCAGCAGGGTGCCATGGAAGATATCCTGCTGGCTCAGCAGGATGCCTGTTTGAGTGCGGATGCTTTCAAGCCGGTAGTTGTTCAGCGGAATACCGTTAATAAAAATATTACCGGCAAACTCTCCATAGGAGCCGCTGAGCAGGCGCAGTAAGGTAGACTTACCCGAGCCGGTAGCGCCCATGATACATACCTTCTCATTGCTGTTGATTTCGAAACTGAGGCCTTTCAGCACCGTTTTATGAATTTCGTTTTCATAGGCGAATGAAACATTTACCAGGTCAAGGTTGAGACCGTTATCTTCTTTCGGAAGCTCAATATTGCCATCCAGTTCCACCGGCTTATCCGTGATTTTCGCGAGCTTTTCAACGGAGGTAAGCACATCATACACCGTATCCAGGTTGATCATGATCTTCTCTACCGAGTTGATCACGGTGATGATGATGATTTCAGCGGCGATAAACTGACCGATATTAAGTTGCTGATTAACCAGCAGGATACTGCCCACAATCAGCATGGCCGCCGTGATGAAGACTTTAAAACCCACGAGGCTCCAGTACTGGAACAGCAGCACCCGGAAGTGTGTGGTACGGAAACCGAGATAGCCGGTTACCAGCTTATCTGTACGCTGAATGTTGAGGGACGTGTTCCGGGAAAATTTGAATGACTTGATCACGCGCGCCATTTCTTCGAGCCAGCCGGCCACTCCGTACTTGTAGTCGCTCTCACGTAAACTGGATTCCATGCCGCTGGGACCGGTATAGCGCAGGATCAGGTAGATGATCAGCAGCAAAGCCATACCGAAGAAAATAAATACAGGATGATAAAACGAAAGTAACAGCAATCCGAAAATGATCTGGATCGTGGCGCCGGGGATATCGAGCAGCAGTTTGGAAATGCCCTTCTGTAAATTTACCGTATCGAAAAAGCGGTTTACCAGTTCCGGCAGGTAGTAATTATCCACCGAATGCAGGTTGAGTTTGGGAATGCGCTCCGCGAATTCAAAGGAATAGCGTACAAAGATTTTCTGCTGCACCTTTTCGATGAGCCGCATCTGGTTCACCTGCAGCATACCGTTGAGAAATACACCGAGCACCACCATGATAATCATGATCACCAGGGAGGTGGAGATGGCATTCCCCAGAACGAAGCTGATAATAGATTGTATGCCGAGCGGCAGTGAGAGCTGGATCAGACCGTTCAGGATGGCATAGAAATACACAGACGTGATCTCGTTTTTTTCCAGCCTGATCACCCGGAGAATCCGGCTGACAGGACGCGCAAAATACTGCTGTGTAGATTCCATTGCCATGGTTTATTTTTTTTCAACGTTCAAAGAGAGTTCAGACAACCAGTGCTCTCACCGGCCAAACAACTGCAATAACAGCTTTTTGTTAAAAGTGTTGCGAAAATAATGGGCCCGGATGAAAATAATATTAAACAAACAGATATTTTAATTTTTTTAAGTATCTGCAAACATCTCCATGACAATCAATAAAAAAGGAGCAGCCAGCGCTGCTCCTTGTATATCTTAAACCGGGTTTCCGGTTATTCTTCCTCGTCGAAGCTCATGGCCTCCTTGGTGGTCATCAGCAGCTCGTATTCTTCCTTACTGCCCACGATCATATTGTCGAACTCGCGCAGACCGGTACCGGCCGGGATCGGGTGACCTGTGATCACATTCTCCTTGAGGCCCATCATCAGGTCGGTTTTGCCCTGGATGGCCGCGGAGCTGAGCACCTTGGTGGTTTCCTGGAACGAAGCAGCTGAAATCCAGCTCTGTGTGCCCAGTGAAGCCTTGGTGATACCCAGCAGCAGCGGGGAAGAAGTGGCAGGTTTCGCATCGCGGTATTCCACCAGTTTCTTGTCGGCACGGCGGAGGATGGAATTTTCTTCCCGTACATCGCGCAGTGTAACAATCTGACCTGGTTTCAGGCGGGTGCTTTCACCCGGATCCGTTACCACTTTCTTATCGAAAATCTGATCATTCTCGTTGTTGAAGTCGAGTTTATCCTCCACATCCCCTTCGAGGAAGATGGTGTCGCCGGCATCCTCAATAGTTACCTTGCGCATCATCTGGCGAACGATCACCTCAATGTGCTTGTCATTGATTCTTACACCCTGCAAGCGGTACACTTCCTGGATTTCATTCACCACGTATTCCTGTACAGCAAAAGGACCTTTGATGGAAAGGATATCCGCTGGAGCGATCTGACCGTCGCTGAGCGGTGCACCGGCTTTTACGAAGTCACCGTCCTGAACCAGGATCTGGCGGGTAAGCGGAACCAGGTATTTACGTACAACACCGTCCTTGGCTTCCACCACAATTTCGCGGTTACCGCGCTTGATGTTGCCGAAGGCTACCACGCCGTCAATTTCACAAACCACTGCAGGGTTGGCCGGGTTACGGGCTTCAAAGAGTTCCGTTACACGCGGCAGACCACCGGTAATATCTTTCAGCTTGCTGAGTACACGCGGGATTTTCACCAGCACCTGACCGCTCTTCACTTCATCCCCTTCTTCCACCACAATGTGGCTGCCTACGGGCAGGTTGTAGGATTTGTGCTCCTTACCTTCGATGATGAGGGCGGGCAATTTGGTTTTATCCTTGGTTTCGATTACTACTTTTTCCCTGTGACCGGTTTGTTCATCCGCTTCTTCGCGAACGGTTACGCCTTCAATCACACTTTCAAACTTCACCTTACCCACTACCTCAGATACGATCACATTGTTGAACGGATCCCAGCTGCAGATCACGTCACCCTTGCTGATTTTCTGTCCGTCCTTCACGTTCAGCGTAGCACCATAGGGCACGTTGTTGGTAATAAGGAGGCGGTCGTTCTTCACATCCATGATCCGCACCTCACCGGTACGGCCGATTACCACCTGCACTTTTTTACCTTCCGCGTCTTCGGAAGTAACGGTACGGAGACCATCGAACTGGATCACACCGTCAAACTTGGCTGCCATGGTGGATTCTACGGAAGCAGATCCGGCCACACCACCCACGTGGAAGGTACGGAGGGTAAGCTGTGTACCCGGTTCACCGATGGACTGTGCCGCGATGATACCTACTGCATCACCCCGCTGCGCCATATAGCCGGTAGCCAGGTTTTTACCATAGCATTTCACGCACACCCCGCGCTTGCTTTCGCAGGTGAGAACAGAACGTATTTCAACGGTTTCGATACCGCTTTCTTCAATTTTCTTGGCCCCATCCTGGGAAATTTCTTCCCCTGCGCTCACCAGCAATTCCTCCGTGAGGGGATGAAATACATCGTGCAGAGAGGTACGGCCTTCCAGGCGGTCGCTCAGCGGCTCGATGATATCTTCATTGTCTTTCAGCGCTGAAGTGGCGATACCACGCAGGGTGCCGCAATCTTCTTCGTTGATCACCACGTCCTGGGCCACATCCACCAGACGGCGGGTGAGGTAACCGGCATCCGCTGTTTTAAGGGCGGTATCGGCCAGACCCTTACGGGCACCGTGGGTAGAGATGAAGTATTCCAGTACGTTCAGGCCATCCTTGAAGTTGGAGAGAATCGGGTTTTCGATGATCTCACTGCCGGAAGAACCTGATTTACGCGGCTTGGCCATCAGACCCCGGATACCAGCCAGCTGCTTGATCTGCTGTTTGGAACCCCGGGCGCCGGAATCGAGCATCATGTACACAGAGTTGAAACCCTGCTTGTCATTTGCCAGTTCGCGGATAAGCGTTTCCGTAATGCGGGTATCCACCCGGCTCCAGATATCCACCGTTTGGTTATACCGTTCGTTGTTGGTGATGAGACCCATGTTGTAGTTCTCCCACACCTCATCCACTTCAGCCGTAGCGTTTTCAATCAGTTCCTGCTTGATATCGGGAATGATGAGATCGTTGATGCTGAATGACAGACCACCTTTGAACGCCATCCGGTAACCCAGGGTTTTGATGTCGTCCAGGAATTTGGCGGTGGTGGGAACATTGGTCCACTTAATAATATCACCGATGATTTCACGCAGCGATTTCTTGGTGAGCAGGGCATTGATGAAGCCCACGCTTTTGGGAACAAACTGGTTGAAAATTACGCGTCCAACGGTTGTTTCCAGCAGCTTCCGGGAGAGGGTACCGTCGGCATTGCGTACATCGGTTTTCACCTTGATGTGCGCGTGCAGGTCCAGTTTCTTCTCATTATAGGCAATGATCACTTCTTCCGCGGAGTAGAAGGCTTTTCCTTCTCCGAGTACTTTCTCGGTATCGGTTGATTTTTTACCCTTGGTGATGTAATACAGACCCAGTACCATGTCCTGAGAAGGCAGGGTGATGGGCGTACCATTCTGCGGGTTGAGGATGTTGTGTGAAGACAGCATCAGCAGCTGTGCCTCCAGGATGGCGGCATGGCTGAGCGGTACGTGCACGGCCATCTGGTCACCGTCAAAGTCAGCGTTGAACGCGGTGGTTACCAGCGGGTGCAGCTGAATGGCCTTCCCTTCGATCAGTTTGGGCTGGAATGCCTGGATCGACAAACGGTGCAGCGTCGGGGCACGGTTGAGCATCACCGGGTGACCTTTCAGAATATTTTCAAGAATGTCCCAGATAACGGCTTCTTTTTTATCCACCAGTTTACGGGCACTCTTCACGGTTTTTACGATACCCCTTTCAATCAGTTTGCGGATGATAAAGGGTTTGAACAGTTCAGCAGCCATGTCTTTCGGCAGACCGCATTCGTGCATTTTCAGTTCCGGACCCACCACAATCACCGAACGGCCGGAGTAGTCAACCCGCTTACCGAGCAGGTTCTGACGGAAACGTCCCTGCTTACCTTTCAGCACGTCGCTGAGTGATTTCAGTGCGCGGCCACCCTCTGCTTTTACGGCATTGGATTTACGGCTGTTGTCAAAGAGGGAGTCAATGGCTTCCTGCAGCATCCGCTTTTCATTCCGCAGGATCACTTCCGGCGCCTTGATCTCGAGCAGGCGCTTGAGACGGTTGTTGCGGATGATCACGCGGCGGTAGAGATCGTTCAGATCAGAGGAAGCAAAACGACCGCCATCCAGGGGAACGAGCGGACGCAGTTCCGGCGGAATAACGGGGATATACTGCATCACCATCCATTCGGGGCGGTTATTGATGCGGGTATTGGCATCGCGGAAACTTTCCACCACGCTGAGACGCTTGAGGGCGTCGGCCTTGCGCTGCTGGGATGTTTCGCTGGCAGCAGCATTGCGGAGATCGTAGCTGAGCTGATCAAGATCGATCCGGGCCAGCAGATCATGCACGGCTTCGGCGCCCATCTTGGCGATGAACTTATTCGGATCTTCATCAGACAGGTGCTGGTTATCTTTCGGCAACGCGTCGAGGATATCAAGGTATTCTTCTTCCGTGAGCAGGTCGCCGAAGTTCTGTCCCTTATCCGCACGGATACCGGGCTGAATCACTACGAAGCGTTCGTAGTAGATGATGGTCTCCAGTTTCTTGGAGCTCATACCCAGCAGGTAGCCGATTTTGTTGGGCAGGGATTTGAAATACCAGATGTGTACCACAGGTACCACCAGTTTGATATGACCCATGCGCTCACGACGCACTTTCTTTTCGGTTACTTCCACCCCGCAGCGGTCGCACACGATCCCTTTATAACGGATACGCTTATACTTACCGCAGGCACATTCGTAATCTTTCACCGGTCCGAAAATCCTTTCGCAGAACAGGCCGTCCCGCTCGGGCTTATAGGTACGGTAGTTGATGGTTTCAGGCTTTAATACTTCTCCAAAGCTTTTTTCCAGGATGCTGTCAGGCGAAGCCAGACCGATCGTGATCTGGGAAAAAGTAGCTCTGGGGCGATTTTCTTTCTTGAATGCCATATTGTGTGTTGTAGTGTTTGTAATGGTAAATGGTGGATGGTAAACAGTGAACAGCCCTTGTTAAAAGGACTGTTCCTCATTCACTATTCGAAATTCAGGTCAAGGCCCAGCCCCCTCAGTTCGTGCACCAGCACGTTGAAGGATTCGGGGATACCCGGTTTCGGAATATTATCACCTTTCACAATTGCCTCGTAGGTTTTCGCCCTGCCGATGATGTCGTCCGACTTCAGCGTGAGCAGTTCCTGCAGGATGTTGGAAGCACCATAAGCTTCGAGTGCCCATACCTCCATCTCACCGAAACGCTGACCACCGAACTGCGCCTTACCACCCAGCGGCTGCTGTGTAATGAGACTGTAGGGTCCGATGGAACGGGCGTGCATCTTATCATCCACCATGTGGTGCAGTTTGATCATGTAGATCACGCCTACTGTTGCTTTCTGGTCGAAGCGATCACCGGTCTCCCCATCATAGAGGTAGGTATGACCGAATTTCGGCAGACCTGCCTCGGTGATGTGCTGGTCGATTTCCTCCACACTGGCGCCGTCAAAGATGGGCGTTGCGAATTTCACACCCAGCTTTTCACCGGCCCAGCCCAGTACGGTTTCATAAATCTGACCCAGGTTCATCCGGCTCGGTACACCCAGCGGATTCAGCACGATATCCACCGGCGTTCCGTCTTCGAGGAAGGGCATATCTTCCTGGCGAACGATCTTGGCAACAATACCCTTGTTACCGTGGCGACCGGCCATCTTATCCCCCACTTTCAGCTTACGCTTCACGGCGAGGTATACTTTAGCCAGTTTCAGCACACCGGCAGGTAATTCATCACCAATGCTGATGTTGAATTTCTCCCGCTTGTAACGGCCCAGCTCTTCGTTGAACTTGATGGTATAGTTGTGCAGGAGCACGTTGATCAGTTCATCTGTTTTGGCATCGCCCGTCCAGCCCAGGGGGTTCACGTTCAGGTAATCGATGTTGGACAGGTTCTTGGCATTGAACTTGGCACCTTTACCGATCAGCACTTCACCGAAGTTGTTGCTCACACCAGCGGAAGATTTCTCTTTCAGCAGGGTCTGCAGTTTTCCGATGAGCATCTCGAGCAGGTCGGCCTCGTTCTTCTCGTGTACTTTTTCAATCTTTTCCAGGCTGGCTTTTTCACGCACTTTGGCATTCTTGTCTTTCTTCGCGCGCTGGAACAGTTTTTTATTGATCACCACACCTTCCGTACCACTCGGGGCTTTCAGGGAAGCGTCTTTGGCATCACCGGCTTTATCACCGAAGATGGCGCGGAGCAGTTTTTCCTCCGGCGTGGGATCGCTTTCTCCTTTCGGGGTGATTTTACCGATAATGATATCACCTTCCTTGATGTGGGCGCCGATACGGATGATACCGTTCTGATCGAGGTCCTTGGTGGCTTCCTCGCTCACGTTCGGAATATCCGGTGTCAGTTCCTCTTCACCCAGTTTGGTATCACGCACTTCGGTTTCAAACTCACTGATATGGATAGACGTAAACAGGTCTTCTTTCACCACCTTCTCGGAAATCACGATGGCATCCTCGAAGTTGTAACCTTTCCAGGGCATGAACGCCACTTTCAGGTTACGGCCCAGGGCCAGTTCGCCGGATTTGGTAGCGTAGCCTTCGGTGAGGAAGTCGCCTTCCACCACTTTCTGGCCTTTGGTAACGGCAGGACGCAGGTTGATGCAGGTTTCCTGGTTGGTACGAACAAACTTGGTAAGCTTGTAAACCCTGAGATCGTCTTCAAAACTTACGAGCTGCTGCAGTTCGTTGCGGTTGTAGCGTACGTGAATTTCGTTGGCATCCACATATTCTACCACGCCCGGACCTTCCGCGTGCAGCTGGATCCGTGCATCACGGGCAGCCTTACCTTCCAGACCCGTACCCACGATCGGGGGATCGAGGCGGATCAGGGGAACAGCCTGGCGTTGCATGTTGGATCCCATCAGGGCACGGTTGGCATCATCGTGCTCGAGGAAGGGGATCATGGAGGCGCTCAGACCCACAATCTGGTTGGGGGCTACGTCCATGAACTCCACTTCCCCTTTATCCAGGATGGGGAAGTCGCCGGTCTGGCGGCTCTTGATTTTATCTTCAATGAAATTGCCCTTCTCGTCCATTTCCACGTTGGCCTGGGCGATCTTGGCAGTATCTTCTTCTTCTGCGCTCAGGAAGGTGATCTTTTTCAGATCTGCCTTACCATCCGCCACCTTGTGATAAGGTGTTTCAATAAAGCCCATCTCGTTGATCTTGGCATGCACGCAGAGGGTGGAGATCAAACCGATGTTCGGACCTTCCGGCGTTTCAATGGTGCAGAGACGGCCATAGTGAGAGTAGTGTACGTCACGCACCTCGAAACCGGCGCGTTCGCGGCTCAGACCACCGGGTCCCAGCGCGGAGATCCGGCGTTTGTGCGTGATCTCGGAGAGCGGGTTGGTTTGATCGAGGAACTGCGAAAGCTGTGAGGTCCCGAAGAAAGAGTTGATTACGGAAGAAAGTGTACGGGCGTTGATGAGGTCAACCGGCGTAAACACCTCGTTGTCGCGTACATTCATCCGCTCGCGGATGGTACGGGCCATACGGGCCAGGCCCACGCCGAACTGTGCATAGAGCTGTTCACCCACGGTACGAACACGGCGGTTGCTCAGGTGATCGATATCGTCCACCTCGCTCTTACCATTGGTAAGCTGTACGAGGGTTTTGATGATGGCGATGATATCGTCTTTGGTGAGTACCTTCTTTTCCAGGGGGAAGTTCAGGCCCAGGCGGCGGTTGATTTTATAGCGGCCTACTTCACCGAGGTCGTAGCGCTTGTCGCTGAAGAACAGTTTGTCGATGATACCACGGGCAGTTTCATTATCCGGGGCATCAGCGCCGCGCAGCTGGCGGTAGATATGCTGAACGGCCTCCAGTTCGCTGTTGGAGGTATCCTTATTCAGGGTATTATATATAATAGCGTAATCGCCGCTGGCTTCTTCTTTCTGGATGAAGATGCTCTTCACTTCCATTTCAGCGATCATGGCGATATTGCTTTCATCCAGCACGGTATCGCGCTCGAGTACAATTTCATTCCGTTCGATACTCACCACTTCACCGGTATCCTCATCCACGAAGTCTTCCACCCAGGTACGAAGTACGCGGGCGGCGAGGCGCTTGCCGATGAATTTCTGCAGGCTTTTCTTATCCACCTTCACTTCATCCGCCATGCCGAAGAGTTCCAGGATATCCTTATCCGTTTCATACCCGATGGAACGGAGCAGGGTGGTTACAGGAAATTTCTTCTTACGGTCGATGTACGCGTACATCACGTTGTTGATGTCGGTGGCAAATTCCATCCAGGCTCCTTTGAAAGGAATCACACGGGCGGAATAGATCTTCGTACCGTTGGGGTGTACCGACTGACCGAAGAATACACCGGGTGAACGGTGCAGCTGGCTCACCACTACCCTTTCAGCGCCGTTGATCACAAAGGTACCGCGGGGGGTCATGTAAGGGATATTGCCCAGGAACACGTCCTGAACGATGGTTTGGAAATCTACGTGCTCTTCATCGTTACAGCTCAGGCGGAGTTTCGCCTTTAACGGTACCGCATAGGTGAGTCCGCGCTCGATACACTCATCAATGGTATAACGCGGGGGGTCTACAAAATAATCCAGGAACTCCAGTACAAATATGTTCCGGGTGTCTGTGATGGGGAAGTTTTCCTTAAAAACGCGGAAGAGACCTTCGTTGTTTCGTTTGTCGGGCGTGGTTTCCAGCTGGAAAAAGTCTTTGAAGGACTGTATCTGGATGCCGAGCAAATCGGGGGTTTCCGCCAGGAGCTCAACTTTTCCGAAATTGATACGCTGGGCGGCAGGAGTTTTAGTTGCAGACATATTTGTTTGTTATAAAACGTTTTATAGCTGGGAAGGGACCTTCAATAGCGGGCATACCGGTACCGATGCACTGCGCCCAAATTAAAGGATTGCAAAAGTAGGGAATTGTCTCCGAATAGCGAAAATCCCGTAGCTAAATTTTAGCATTTTGGTATGATTTTGGCTAAAAAAGCCATCCGGACCACAATTATTTGAATATCAACAGGATAAATCAATCCTGAGTCCTCCTGCCGGTAAAAAGGCCCTGTATAACCCGGAAAAGCGTCAGTCTGCACCCCCTTTCCTGGCCCCGGAACGGATATTCGTAAATCTCCATCCAAATTTTAATGCCTCCACACAATTATACCTCGTAGTTATACGTTAATCACCTGAGGTACGCTTTCTCCGGTTGTTTTATCCGCTTCCGGAAAGCAGAAAGCACATAAAAACAAAATCCAGACGATCATGAAAAAGCTGCTCACATTACTGCTGTTTGTAGTGGCACTGAACCAAACCCTTCTCCGGGCCCAATGTCCTCCCGGCGCCTTCGCTTACCAGAGTGCGTATCCGCAATGTCCTACAGGTTGCGGCGTTTTGCTGTTAGGCTGGCCGGAGGGTGTACTCGTTAACATTTACGGGGGCGCCCCCCTCACCATTATTACCAGTACGGTTATTTCGGGTACGCTGGGTGGTTCCGGCACCGGGGATGCCTTTACCTGTGTACCCTGCAATACTCCGCTCATATTCGCTTCCACACAAAACGGAGCGGTGAGTGGTTGTGTGATTGCCACCATCGGGGTGGTTCCGGTGAAGATGAGCGGATTCAGGGCTACTGCCCTGGGCAGCAGTTGTCAGCTTACCTGGAGCGCCAGCGCCGAAACCGGTAAAGTGGAGTACACGATACAAAAAAGTATGGACGGGCGAAATTTCTCGGATATCGGCGCGCTCGCCGGCAAACAAATGCCGCTGAATGAATACAGCTATACGGATCAAGCTGCGGGCGAAGGAACCCTCTACTATCGGGTGAAAGCCACTGAACTCAGCGGAGCCATTAATTACACCCCCACGGCGATGGTGCACCTGCGGAAATCTGCTGCTGTCAGCATCTACCCCAACCCTTCCTCCGCAGGGTTTAGTCTCAGCCTTCCGGCGGCCATGCTGCCGGCAACGGTCGAACTGCTGAATGCACAAGGTGCGCGGTTGTCTGCGTTCAATGTCAACCAGCCCCTGAGTACGCTCAGCGCATCGCTGCCCAAAGGCCTTTACACAGTCAAAGTTACCGGCCGCAACCAGGAATCTGCTGTACAGCGGATTATTAAAAACTGATATTAGGTTTACTAATAGTTTCAAACAAAGAGCCAGGCGTGAGCCTGGTTTTTTGTTTTGTGAAGATTAAAAACAGGAACAGCATATCATGCTTGCGTCCAATGACCCGTCAATATACGGGTGGTTAATAATACATCACTGCCTGCTTGAAAAATTGAAATAAATCTGAATCAAAGAATAGACGGAAGAGGTGAATTATTTTAAATAGCTGCCGGCAGCAATCAGAGTCCAAAATGCAAAAAGAGCAGATTTCACTTTTTGCAATGCTTCTTCCGGGTTAAGCCGTTAGAAAAGTTGACACAGAAAAAATCAAAAATTTCATAACAGAGCGGGGCACAGTGATGTATCCTGTCGCTGCTTCCGGTAACTGTACATCCGGATTCTTTCCTGATCAGCAGCCGGATTCTATTCTCATCATCCAAACCGGCATCGGCCGTTTCATTAAACCTGCAGATAAAGTGACTGTTGTTGACCGATTTCCACTGGGGGACATCAGTTGTGGAGTCACATTCAAGGACTCAGAATCATTTCCACAGCATTTTAAAACAGCGTTACATAAGGTATTATTTTGCTCACCAGTTCAGGAATAATTGCTCAAAAACTGTTTAAAAAGCCCTCATTCATTTAATGATGACGCCGGGGTATTATTGCCGGAGGTTCATAATAAACGCATAAAGTTTTATTTTTTAAGCCTTGTTTCTCTCATGCTTTTAAATGCCTTAGATTTATACTGATCGCCAAATTTTTTAGGATCCATTTTATTTACGATGTCAATAATTGGCTTCAAGGCAATTCTCAGTGCTGTATAATCACTTTCCCGCCTGTTTTCTCTTGCCTCTTTTTCTAAAGCCCGGTTTGTTAAAAGACTTTCATAACCTCTTGATACCTTGTATGGCTCACTGGCAGGAACACAAGTGGTGGCATTGTTAAGCATATTTCTCCTTTCCTCCAACGTTATAATTCTCGTTAACTTACTAAGAACGGCCGGCTTATACACATTGAGCTGACCAGTGTTGTTCATGTGCATGGTACCATCTTTGGTACCCTGCTGGTCGTAAGAAGACATTAATGAATGGAAGTAACGCTGATTTCCTTCGCAGCGGCACATCCCGTGGTTTTCTGAAAGCGTTAAAACACTATCCACCACATGCCAGTTAGTAAAACCTGCATTCTTAAATTCTAAACTTTTGGCAGTTATCACACTGTCCATTGGCAGCAGGTAACCTACCCTTGCCGCTGTTATATCTGCCCTTGTTGCAAGCAATGTAGCAAAGAGGTTCAAATCAGATGGCATTCCGTCAGCTGGTATACAGCCATTCATCAGATTGTTTAAAAAAGAATTTAAGTCCGGAGATGAAGCAATGATATTTATCAAAGAGGTTATCCCTTGTGCAATCCTGGAAGCGTTAATAAAATCACCATTTGCCAAATTTACATTTGGCCCCCCAGGAACAGGCAGGTTGCAACGTAAATGTTCCATTACCATGTCGTAATTCGGGGTTGGAAATGCATCAAGATTATTACAGCCCAAATCGGTATTGCCGCCGGTAAAAAAATTCACCACCGCATTTCCTGCATTACATATGCCCTGGGCCAGGGTTTCTGTACCTCCCATCAATGACTCGAAATAAGCATTAAATAAAAACTCCAGCGCATTGCCCGGAAGTCCGCATGTAATGCCATTGTTGCCTTTGGTAGGATCAGGATAATGTGAGGTAAATACATACTGGATACATTCAGCTTCCACTGCTTTTTTCAATTCCTTGTAGCTTTCGGGTATGATTTCCCTTGCGCCTTTTGAATAAAACGATATACCCGTTGCCAAATTACCCTGGAAAGCTTCCATAACAGCATCCGCAAATCCTGCATCATTGCCGCCGATTGAAACGAGCAGCACATCAATTTTGCCCTGTATATCTTCCTTGAATTTTTGTGGGTTTGCAAAAATGTTCCTGAGTTGAGTTAACTGCGGAACTTCATCCGGACTGCCGGGCACTTTGTTGCAAAAATCTGTATTGTAAGGCTCGCTGATTAGTTTTATAGTAGTAGCACCGGAACAGCTTATAAAAAACGGTTTATACACAATGGCGATATGCGGATTATTAGCCGCAAATTGTTTCACTGCCTGAAACTGGCCGGCGTTTTCTGACCGGTGGCAATTGTTGCCGCTAATGCCTGCCACCCAAAGCAAACCTTGAGATGCTGCACCTTCACCGCTGCCATATGAATCACCTAGTATTGCAATATTCATTGGCCTCGGCATTTCAAAACCAGCTACCGGCGACAATATATTGCGACCATCAGAAGATACGAGCAGCCATCTGTAAAAGACCTGCTCCCCCCCTTTAAATTCAATTTTATTGGTGTTGTTAAAAGCATCCCTCGCAACGCCGCTGTGCGGTAAAATGGTTTCCCACTTATTGTTAACACGATAGGTCCGGTTTATACCGTAGCCCTGCCGTTGTGCATCTGCCAATGTTGCTATACCAGTCAAAGCATCCTTTGAACGATGATAGATTAAATAGACTAAAGGTTCCTGCCCACTTAAAAAAAGAAAGTTACTGGAGACCTTCATTTTTCTTTCACCCAAAATTTTTTCCGGTGTCTCTGTCTTAAAAGATACCGTTTGCGTTAATACCGGAGTACGCTCCTGAGGGGGTATGATCTGAGCAAGCAAGGGTTGCGCCATTATTGAAAAGAACACCACCAAAGACAACTTATAATACATCTTGTATATCATTTAATTGTGCAATTAATATTCAGCCCGGTTATTGTTTTCATCCGATTCAACTACATCATCATTAACATCAATCAGTAATCTGAATTTTGCAGGATCGGGACAATTTGTGCGCTCAAATAATTCAAGCTGAGCAATACTTGATGCCGGCCTTATATCCATAAAGGGTATCGCCGAATTACAAAACCTCCTTACAATACGCTTCGTTATTTTGGGCCGTTTATAATATATGTATCTCTTTCCCGGGGTTCAGTTAGCCCTTCTTACGAATACAGTTGCATCGTTTACAACAATCACAGCAGCCTTTCCATCACCATATACATCCGCAAATGCATTCACACGCTGGGCGTAAAAAGCCTGGTTTGTACCATCTTCATTAGGAGAAAAAGCAGTGCCTGTTGATCTCCTCACGGTTATTTTATCATCATTAATCACAATGGCATCGGCTTTCCTGTCGCCGGTTACGTCCACAAAAAATGTACCTCTCGTGCCGTAATAAGCATTGGCAGTAAATGTTTCATTAGGTCCAAACCTGTTTCCAACCGATTTTTTTATGACTATGCCATTATTGTTAACTGCAATCACATCTGCCTTTCCATCACCATCCACATCGGCAAAATCGGTACCCCGCTCGCCATAAAAGGCACCGGTGGTCCAAATCTGCTGTTCACCAAATGAGTTGCCTATCGAAGGTCTTACCACTATGTTGGCATTATTCACCACAATGGCGTCTGCCTTTCCATCGCCGGTTACATCTGCAAAAAAAGTTCCCCGTTCGCCATAGTAGGGATTGGATGTCCAGCTTTCATTGTCAGTAAACCGGTTGCCATTTGATCTGCGAACAACTATATTTGAATTATTAATCACAATGGCATCTGCCCTTCCGTCGCCGGTTACATCTCTGAAGAAAGTTCCCCGTTCACCATAGTATGGATTCGTAGTCCAGCTTTCGTTTGGCTGAAAAGCAGTTCCATCGGAACGACGTACAAATACATTGGAATTATTTACAGCAATGGCATCAGCCTTCCCATCGCCGGTTACATCTGCAAAAAAAGTTCCTCTGTCCCCATAATAGGGCCCCCACGCCCAGTCAGTATTATTGGGATTAAATACAGTAGGCCTGGGTAAAACTGTAAGTGTTTGAATAGATACCACTCCTTCATATAACTGTGGCTGGCCGTAAAAAGGTGTTTTCCGGTAGAATATTTTATTTACCAGCGTTTGCTGGTTGTATTCAAAAGTTACCAGGCCATTTATGACTGTATCAGACAGCGTAACATTTCTTAATAAAAAGTTGGGCGATGTAAGCAATTCCACATTCGAAAGGCCTGTGCCTCTTACCCTGATACTATATTCTGTACCAGCAATTGGTTTTGTAATGGGTTGTCCATTCTTTGAAATTGAAACACCCTGGATAACCGGGTTGCTCAATATTTCTGCAACAGTTAAATTATAATAAATACCATCGGGTGCAAGTACTTCCTTAGCAAGTCCGGAAAAGGAGTTGGAATAGAACAATTTATAATTCTTTTTATTTTCTGCACTCGATTGTACAATTATTTTGCCTTTTGTATACGAATCGCATGGATTTAAGGTCAAACCTTTTGTTTCTAATTGCTCAACAACAATGGTGCTTTTATCATCTACAAATCCTGCATTTTCTCCTGAAATTCCCATATAAGGTTGACGCAACTTAACCAGGTCCATTCGCTCTCCAAAAACTGTTATAGTGTATTCCATTCCCTTATACAATTTGAGCGAGGGAGGATCGTTAAACATCTGGTTGTTAATTTTTAACTTACATGCTTTAAGTATGGTTTGGCCTGCAGTATTGATGCAAAAGCATATTGATAAAAAAAATAAAATGGCAAGATTTTTCATGTGATTTCTATTGTTGATTAATATAAAATTACCGCATCATGCAACTGATATTTGCTATCGGTGTAAATGAAATGGTTTTGAAATTTTTATCCAGCAGGCATCGCATGCCATAGTTGAGAATTACATTACGGCTGATGCGCCAGTCACCCCCAAAGTTGATTGTGTAAGGATGCACCACATCCCATTTTACGGTGCTTTCAACGAGTGTTTTTCCATTGGGTAATTCAAGCACATCATTTAAAGCTTGAACCGGAGTTTTCAAGGACTTGGCTTCCCGAATAAATTCAGCAAAAAAGTTAAATACAGGCCCTCCATATCTGAAGTTGACACCAAAAGTGAAGAGCTTGTTAGCGGCAATGGCCTGCTGCACTTCCTCGGTACCTGATGCTGCATCTCTTACAGTGAAGGTCAGCTCCTCTTCATAAAAGGATGAGCGTATGAGTGCCGATATCAAACCACGCCTGCCTACGCCAAAACCAGCATTGATCCAGAGGGCGTTACCGGTATTCCGGTTGAGTGCCAATTTTTTCAATGTGCCTGCGCTGTCGGTATTGTAAGAATAAATTTTTCCAAAGGCTAAATCGACAAAGGCTGCGTTCCAGTTATCTGTTGCATATTTGGAGGCCTCAGCCTGTATAGCATCGTTTCTCCTCGAATAAATTGTTGCCAGCTGCTGATCATTATTTCTCAATTCCTGCCGCTTAGCAGACAATTCAGATGGTTTAGTGAGCGTATCAAGTGCTTTAAGAATTTGCTTTTCGTTTTCCCTGAGCATTTTCATTTCATCAGCATATCCCTGTTCTATACCGTCATATACACTTTTTAACAGCAAAGGATCTTTTTGCTTGTAGAGGTTGATCTTGAGCGCCCCGCCAATTCTTCTTTCATTGTTATTTCCCAGCAAAGTGCCGATAGATACATCCAGCGATGCCATCATACGCTGGAAGCCGCTTGCCCGTTGGTACTTTTCCAGGTTTTTCCGGTTGTAGAATAATTCCCACACAGGTTGTGCCTGAATAGCCAGGTTGGGGTTGATGCGCCAGTTGCTCAAAGACCAGTCTACTTTAAAATCCTTAATCGAGGATGTGCGGGCAACCTGGCTGGGCGCTGCACCCATCAAATCAAATAAGGGAGATGTGGGTATGGCCAGTTCACGGGGAACCAGTTTATCCGGCGCATCATAATTGGCTAACTGAAACTGAGCATATACAACGGGCGAAAAAGAAATAAGAATAAAAAATAGAAAATACTTCATTTATTCAGGTATAAATTTTTATAACTTTTATACCGGACAAATATGGTCCTGATACCAGGTGTTTACAATAGCTATATCTAGTGATTCTGAAAGAATCAATGCAGAGGCAGGGTAAAAAGGCCAAACATGTAAACCAAGCGTTCCTCAGATAGCAGGTCACCCCTTATTGTTGTTGAAAAGCAACCATAAACGAGCAAGCATCATATAGTATCAGGAAAAAAGTCCTTTTCTCATACCCTTTATAAAGTCTATGATAACTCCAATCAGTTTCCAACTATATTCAGCGTTACGCCTTCCTGTAACGTTACCGATGCGCCGGTTTCAGCTACTATACTCTTGACTTCAGCAGGCTGACTGATGATGGGGTAACGGGTCCTGCCTGCCGGTACAATCACCGCGCTGGAAGCATTGGGCACCTGGTTGTTCTGCCAGTTAGCCGGATTACCCCAATCCGTATCCGCATTACCGGTCCATATACTGCTTCCTGAACTGGTAACCGTAACGGCTTTTATAACGGTATTTCCGGCACAACCCGCATTATCGGTTTCGGTTACACTTACCTGTTGGATACCTGCCGTATTGAAGGTGGCGGTTACTGCACTGGTATTGGTTCCCGTGTTCTGCACACCGCCGCTGAATGACCACAGGTAAGTGCTGCCGGCTCGGAATGTTACGCTGTAAGCGCTCTCCACACCCGCTGTGACAGCATCCGGCCCGGTAATGGCGCCTGTAAATGGTTTTTGTATGATCAGGTCAGCGCCATTGTTATTGCCTGTATAAGCGGGCGCGCTGCTTAACACCCGGATACGGTAAAAACTTCCTGAGGCTGCGGCAGGTAATGTAACGGCAATAGTGCCGGAAGTTGCTTCAGCCGTGAGCGAACCTATAACAGTGGGATTGGCAAAATCACCCACCGAATTGCTTAGTTGTGCGGTATACACATTACCGCTGTTGGGAGTGCCGCCCTGCACTGTGAAATTTAAATCAAAAGATGAGCCAGGACAAAACCGGGAGGAAGGTGCAGAGCAGTTGATTACCAAAGCTCCCCCTGATACCGGGCCAAATTCATCCGCCCCGATGTCGGGCGTGGTGGCACTCCGGGCACTGTCATCGATATCAGTGAGTATACCGGCAATGGGGGTGCCTTTATTATCGAGCGTTTCGTTTCCTGTGGCGGCAAGATGTAAATCGGTACCCGACAGGAAAACAGGCGGGATATTAACTGTATTGGCACCAAAAACCGCCTGCACCTCGGCCAGTGTGGTAAGGTTTACACTGTTACTTCTGCCAAGTGGTGCACCCTCTATATTGTTGTAATTGATGCTGGTATTCACCAGGCCGGTGGTTTGTGAAATGGCATAGCTGTTGGTGGTGGATGGGGAACGGTTAATAAAGTTGTTATTGAAGCAGTTTATTCTGCCCGCTGTGTTTGTTCCGCACAAAAAAGCATGGGATTCGCCAGACGCATTCGTTATTAATACAGAGTTATAAACGATCTGCCGCAAGCCGGCGCCGGGGGCATATATTCCAGCTGTAACACCCAGGGTACCGGCGACGCCATAAATAAAATTGTTATGCAGCCTGGCCAGGTTGACGGTGGAGCTGGTGTTAAAGTGAATTCCGTAGGCAGCACCGGCACTGGTGCTTGTGATATTTCCAACAATATTCTTCTGCACCACTACATTGACTGCTGAACCGGTAACAAGAATGCCGTTCAGCTGACTTGAGCCTGATGAACTCAATCCGGTAACGGTATTTGATTCAACAATAATATTGTTGCCGCCGGGTGAATTAATCTCTATACCGACCGGGGAAGCAGCATTGGATCCGGAATAGACGATGTTCTGGATGGTATTATTTTTAATCACTACTGTACTGCAGGAAGTTAACACGGTAATGCCCTTGGCAGGAGAAGATGTGGTGTTGGGTCTGAAATTACCAATGGCATTATTCTCAACCGTACAACCAAAGCTCAGGCCGGAAAGACTGATACCCAACAACCTTAATCCATCTGTACCGGTACTGGAAAGGTCATTATCAAAAATTTTAACATTAGTGCCATTCTGAAAAGGGCCGGTGGCCGCCAATATATTTATACCAATATCGCACCGCTGAATAATGTTGTTTTGTATCGTAACATTGTTAAAATAGCCCGCGCCTGATAAGTTTGAGGACTGCAGTGTCAGGTTAAAACTGCTGTTGGTTGTTGCCAGTATACAATTCTTAATGGTAATATTATCAGCACTATTGGCCTGGTCAGCCCCACCTATGTTGATGGTTCTCTGGCCTATGTTAGTGGCAATGGTCAGATTTCTTGAGTTTGTGCCATTATTGGAGCCATCAATCGTAATATAGTCACCGGAAATATTAAATATACCAACAACACTGCCGCTTATATTGGTATTTACGCCCGGAGCAGGTTTAATCGTGAGTGTGTTGGTACTGCTTGCCGTTGCATTCGTTGGGATAGTGAGCGTGGAAGTAACAGTGTAAGCAGCATCTGTCAGCAAAAAAACAACTGGCTCTGTCAGCGTCATGCTGTTATAGGCCGTTATTGCCTGGTTTAAAGTAGTGTAAGTGCCTCCTGCGCCAACATTATAGGTTTGCGCGCTTGTATGGGTAAATACGAAGCAGAAAGCGGACATCAGGAGCGGGAAAATCGAATTTTTCATACTTGACTATTCATTTACTTACAGACAATGTGCCGGGGAATGAAAAATGATTGAACCATCCGGTATTTTATCCGGCCCTATCCGGGCACTATCAACAGATTTGAGTAACTGCTTGAGAACAATCACTGCAGGATCACACCAGCTTTTGCCTGTGTGCAATGGATATTGCCTCCCCCAGTGAATGCACCTGCAGTTTTTCGTAAATCTTTTTAACGTGATTATTGACGGTGAAATAACTGATGCCCAGTTGGTCGGCAATCATTTTATAACTAAGCCCCGCCGACAGGTGCCTGAGCACCTCCGATTCCCTGGAGGAAAGGTTGAAATCCTGCTGCGGATGGCCCTGGCTGAAATAGCGCATCACTTTCAACGCAATACTGGGACTCATACTGGCGCCCCCGTTCATTACCTCATCAATACTTTGCTTGATCTGTAAAACGCCCGCACTCTTCAGTATATAGCCCTCCGCGCCTGCCTGGATAGCGGCAAATACTTTCTCATCATCATCAAAGGCCGTCTGCATGATGATCTTCACACCGGGAAAGGTTGATCGGAGCAGGCGCACCCCGCTGATGCCATCTGCCTGCGGCATTTCGATATCCATCAGGATCAGGTCAGGCCGGCATGATTGTACATCTTCCAGTATATTGGCCGTATGGGCGAACCCACCCACGTACGCATACCCCTCATTCAGACTGATGAGGGCCTGGAGGCTTTCGCGCCTGGACTGGTTGTCATCATACACCGCTATCCTGATCATGCTGTAAATATATTCAGCCCTTGATGGTTTTATATAGCTAAATCAAGCTATACAAACCGGCAGCAAACCCGTACCCCTTTGCCGGGCGTACTGGTAATGTCGCATTCGCCGCCCAGTACACTGCAGCGCTGGCGGATATTGGACAACCCATTTCCCTGCAGGGCGGTACCTGCTTCAAAGCCGCTGCCATCATCCCAGATCAGCAGTTGTTTTGCGCCCTCCACTTCCTTAAAAGAAATACCTGCTTTCCCCGCCCCGCTGTACTTAGCGATATTATTCACCGCCTCCCGGGCAATCAGCAGGAGGTTTTTCCGGAAATCCGGTTGCCTGACGGATGCAGCCAGTTGGGGATCAATATCCAGTTCAAAAAGAATATTCTTGGGAGATAGCAGTTCACTGCAGTAATTCTTCAGCCTAGCCTCCAGGGTGTATTTCTCTTCATCCGCGGGTTTCATACTCCAGATGATATCCCCCATACGGCCCATCAGCTCTTTCGAAATGCCGGAAATTTTATGCATCAGCGATTTACCCTCTTCCGGCTTTTCGTTCATCACTTCACTGGCGAGTTCACTGTAAATATTCATACTGCTGAGCGTAGCCCCGATATCATCATGGAGATCAGCAATGATCCGCTCCCGTTCCCTGGCTACGGCCAGCTGGCGGTCAGCCTTGAGTTTCATGATTTCATTTTCCCTTTGCAGTTTTTCCAGCTTCCGCTTTTGCTTCCTGCTTACAGCCAACCAAACAAGCATTAGTGCGAATGTGGTTAAGCCCAGTATAAACCACCAGGTGCTGTAAAAGGGCGGGTGTATGATAATCCGGATCTGCCGGACAGCATTATGCGCGATCCGGTTTCCTTCCCGGTAACTCAGTTCCAGTAAGTAATTGCCAGGCGAGAGATTAAACATGCTGATCGTTCCGCCGTTTTCAATCTCCGTCCACTGGGGCTGACCTTTTAACCGGTACACCACTTTCAGGCTGCCAGCCCTCACCAGGTGGAGGGCCATCACTTTAAAGGAAAGCGGTACAGGATTGTAATCAAACACGACTGCATCGAGGTAATCCGGGTTGATATCCGTTCGGTAAGGGCTATTATTTAATGAAATATCCTCAATCACCAGCCGGGGCTGTATCGTATCACCGGAAACAAAAGGGGGCCTGAAATAATTGAGGCCCTTTACGCCGCCGAAGTAAATATAACCGTCCTTATCCGCCGCGAATGCCCGGTTATTGAATTCGGGCGCCTGCAGGTTGGGATCTTTATCAAAATTCCGGATTTCACCGGTTGCCCCATGGATCGCCACAATACCCTTGTTGGTGGAACACCAGGCCCATCCATCACGGTCGGGAATAACCGCGTACACAAAATCATTCGCCATGCCATCTGCAATCGTGTAATGGCGCAGGATGGAAAAAGTCTTATTATCCAGTTTATACACTCCTTTTTCTGTAGCCACCCAGAGCAGACGAGCGGCGGAGTCTTCCCTTGTCATCAGGATGGTATAGGGGATATCGACCCGTTTCAACTCACGTACCGAGAGGTCATCTGCATAGGCGTAAATCCGCAATGGCTGACCAACCACTGAAAAAGCCAGGCGTTGCCCGGAAAGCCCGGCAAGATGATGAATAAGGCTGGTGTCGAATCCGGGCAGCAATCGCGCGGTGGCATCCCGGCGGTTTAATTCAAATACCCCGTCAATTCTTGCCATGAGGAGTTTCTGCCCGGGGAGTTCTACAAAATTGCGGATATAGTCAACCGAGAGATTTCGGTTGCGCGGAAAACCTGTTTTGGTGCAGCGCCCGTCTTTCAGGGAATAATAACATAAATCAGCGCTCGTATTAAACCAGATCCGTTCCTGTACCGAATCATAATACACCTGCCGGAAAAATCCCTCCAGATTAAAATCAGCGGGGGAGAATATTTTTTCCACTGCACCAGTCGTTCTGTTAATCTTTGACAGGTAAGTATCAGAAACCCATACGGTGCTGTCTGAAACCGTGATACCCTGTACCGTTCCGGAGGGTAATCCTCCCTGCTTACCCCGCCCGATCTTCCGCATAAACTTTTGGGAAAAATCGATGATGGCCGTGTATTCACCGTTTGCATTGAGCCAAAGCCTTCCCCACCGGTCAATATAAATACAGGAAGTAGCCGTACCCCTGTGTTCCTCATTATCCAGCATTTCCTTTGGCACTACAACCGCTGCTTCATTTCCGTTCAGGGGCAACTTAATAAGATGCGCAATTTCATTGGACACCCAAAAGCCCTCTTCAGATGCTTTCACATGCCAGGTGTCTTCTCTGTTGATGGGTGAATTTTTACCCGGCAGTGGTTTTTGTATTTTCCGGTGTGTGTCAAACAGCATCAGTCCTTTATCTGATCCCAAAGCCAGTATGCCGCTTTGCCTGTGCAGCGACATGCATTTTACGCTGATGTTATTTCCTTGCGGCAGATCGCCTGCATGCAATACATATTTTTTCAGTGTATGGCCGGCTGGATTAATTTCATACAGCAAATTTCCATTTGCCATCCAGATGATACCCTTATCCGATAATTCAGGAAACAGTATAAAGGGGGTAATAATGGCCTGCGGTTCATGGATATCATACAGTACCCGCATGTTCAGTGTGCGGATATTGACTGCCATAAAACACAGATCATCTCCCATAAACCATATCTCCTCTCCTGCTGAAGCAAAAGGAATCAGTGTTTTGTTAGCTCGCCTGATGTCTGCAGGCAAATCAATTTTCTGAAATACATTTTTATACTGGCTGTACCGGTACAGCGATTTCCGGGAACCCATCCAGATATCCCCGGAAGCGTCTTCCACCAAACCGTAAATCTGTTTGGGTGCCTGCCCCCCTACATAATAAAAGGAATCAGGAAAATGAAAAAATGATTTACCGTCATAGCGAACAATTCCATCCTGAGAACTCAGCCACATATACCCCCGGGTATCCTGCAGGAATGAAAAGTTGGTAGTCTGGCCCAGACCGTCTTCCGCTGTCAGAAAAGTAATATGGTATTCGTCGGGACGAAGCTGTGCCTTAGATTGAATGCTACAGCATACCGTCAGGAGTACGGTGATGAGAAACGAAGTTGTTTGTTTTAGAGGTTGCAGCATCCGGCTGACAGAATAAAGATTTTTTAAATCTATTGCTTTTTTACATACGGGCCATTTTATGTATTGCCTGAAAATAACAGGCCCCCGGTAAACCGGGGGCCTGTGTGCATTTGCTTATGATGGAATTAAGCGATTTCCACTTCAGCACCAGCTTCAGTCAGCTTGGCTTTCAGGTCTTCTGCCGTAGCTTTGTCAACACCTTCTTTCAGGGGCTTGGGAGCGCCGTCAACGAGGTCTTTCGCTTCTTTCAGACCGAGACCAGTCAGTTCTTTCACGATCTTCACAACGGCCAGCTTGTTGGCGCCACCGCTCTTCAGGATTACGTTGAAAGAGGTTTTCTCTTCAGCAGCAGCAGCACCGCCACCACCGTCGCCGCTTACTACAACAGCAGCAGCTGCGGGTTCGATACCGTACTCTGATTTCAGGAAGTCTGCGAGTTCCTGTACTTCTTTTACTGTCAGGCTTACTAAGTTTTCAGCCAGGGCTTTTACGTCTGCCATAATTTGGAAATTTTTGCCGCCTTCATAGTATTTGTACTCCGGCGGAGATTAAAAAAATTTGTTTGTGCCTTGATTTTAAACCATCAGCCAGGTTATTATTATTCATTCTTCCGGGGCAACCCCGAGAGAAATCCTAACCATTATTCAGCAGCAGGTGCATCTGCAGCGGGAGCCTCAGGAGCGGCGGGCGCTTCCGGGGCGGGCGCTTCAGCAGCAGGAGCAGCGGGTGCTTCGGCAACCACTTCAGCAACCGGGGCGGCTTCCGCAGCTTTTCCGGTGGCGTTGTCCTTGTTCTGCAGGGCGCCGATTACGCGCTGGATCGGAGAATTCAGCAGACCGATGATTTCACCGATCAGTTCATTCTTCGTTTTGATCTTGGTGAGTGCAGTCAGCTGGTTATCGCCCACAAATACATCACCATTGATGAAAGCCGCTTTCAGCACGGGTTTGTCACCCTTGGTATCCTTGCGGAAGCCGGCCAGGATCATAGCAGGCTCCTTGGGGTTTTCGCTGAACATCAGCGCGGTTACACGATGCAGTGAGTCGTACACACCTGCATATTTTTCCGCGTCGAGGCTTTCGAGGGCCTTGCGGATGAGGGTGTTTTTAGCCACCTTCATTTCCACCTGCTTGTTGAAGCAGTGGCGGCGGAGATTGCTCACCTGTGCAACCGTGAGGCTCTCCGTATCAGTGATGTAGAAGTTGTTGTACTGGCTGAACTTGCCTTTCAGCACTTCAATCACTTCGTTTTTTTCCTGTTTGGTCATAACAAATATTTTTTACCGGCAAACCGGTACAGTTCAGAATTAGTTTACAAACGATTTGGTATCGATCGCGATGCCGGGGCTCATGGTGCTGGCCATGCTCACACCTTTCAGGTAGGTTCCTTTGGCGGAAGAGGGCTTCAGCTTGATGAGGGCATTGATCAGCTCCTGGCTGTTCTCGGCGATTTTTTCCGGGGTAAAGCTCACCCGTCCGATGGAAGCATGAATGATACCGGCTTTGTCAACCTTGAAAGCGATTTTACCACCTTTTACCTCTCCTACTGCGGCCGCCACATCGTTGGTAACGGTACCGGTTTTGGGGTTGGGCATCAGGTTACGGGGGCCGAGTACTTTACCGAGCTTACCGATTTTGGGCATCACCGCCGGGGTGGCGATGATCACATCCACATCGGTCCAGCCACCTTCAATCTTTGTAATGAATTCATCCAGACCCACATGATCGGCGCCGGCTGCTTTGGCAGCTTCTTCCTTATCAGGCGTGCAAAGTACCAGTACGCGCTTGGTTTTACCGGTTCCGTGCGGCAGGGATACGGTGCCGCGGATGGCCTGGTCGGCTTTCTTGGGATCAACGCCCAGGCGGATATGCAGATCTACAGAACTGTCGAATTTGGTGGTATTCACCTGTTTTACCAGGGTTGAAGCTTCCTTCAGGGAATAAGCCTTGCTGCTGTCAACCTTAGCGTTCGCTGCTTTTCTTTTCTTGGTAATCATAATATCAATACGATTTTAAGGTTGAACAATTAATTTTCCCAGGGAGCTTTACCTTCTACTGTCAGACCCATGCTGCGGGCAGTACCAGCCACCATGCTCATCGCGCTTTCCAGCGTAAAAGCATTGAGGTCCGGCATTTTGTCCTTCGCGATTTCCTCCACCTGTGCCCAGGTAACCTTACCCACTTTCTGGCGGTTAGGCTCCTTACTGCCACCTTTGATTTTGGCGGCATCCATCAGCTGCACGGCAGCCGGAGGCGTTTTGATGATGAAATCAAAGGATTTGTCGGAGTAAACGGTGATTAAAACGGGGAGTACTTTCCCTTGTTTGTCCTGGGTCCTGGCATTGAACTGCTTACAGAACTCCATGATGTTGATGCCCTTGGAACCGAGCGCGGGACCGATCGGGGGGGCAGGATTGGCTTGTCCTCCTTTACATTGGAGCTTAACATAGCCGGTGATCTCTTTTGCCATGTGTTTGGTTTTTTTGGTGATAACGTCCTGACAATCATTGTCAAAACTCCCAATTCCATAAATCAAACCCTGTCAATGGAAGCTTGTGCAGGGTCCAAAAGAACTGTTTGGGGCGGCAAAGGTAGGGGGAAAACCTGGAATAACCAAGAAGAAGGTTCAAAAGGTTCCAGAGGTTCAAAAGGTTCAAAAGGTTGGCTTCGAAACGGGTACCACTGGCGCAGGTCTCCTGACCTGTGCCTCACCGTCGCTCAAAAGGTTTCAAAGGTTTAAAGGATTCAAGAGGTTCAAAAGGTTGGCTTCGAAACGGGTACCACTGGCGCAGGTCTCCTGACCTGTGCCTCACCGTCGCTCAAAAGTTTCAAAGGTTTAAAGGGTTCAAGAGGTTCAAAAGGTTGGCTTCGGAACGGGATTATTGGATCCGTTCCATTCGTTGGGTTACGGGAGTAGGCCATCATCAAATCTTCAAATCACCCAATCATCCAATGCCTCTTTGCGCCCTCTGCGAAAGCCTCCGCACTCTCTGCGGTTGATTTCACGCAAAGCTGCAAAGTAAGCAAAGTCGTCAAGGGAGCAGTTCATCACCAAATCAGCACATCACCAAATCATCAAATCCCCTATTCTCTTCTATTCATCCTTGAACCCGATAAATAAAAAAGGCGCCGGATGCTGATCCTGCGCCTTTCAAGAGTGGAGCTGGGCGGAGTCGAACCGCCGTCCAAACACATCCGTCACAAGCTTTCTACATGTTTATCCGGTTATTATTTGTCGGGGTGCAGCAGGAACCCGGCCAACCAACTGCATCCTTAGAAGGATAGTCTTAAGCAACGGTCACTTCATTCCGTTGCAGCATTCTGTTTTGTTTTTGAGTCGGCGGCGGGGCGTGGTAACAGACCAACCTGCCCGGCGGCCCTAATGGATGTTAATCTATCGATTAAGCAGCCATGGCGTAGTTAGATTCGCCATTTGAAGTTTTCGTATTCAGATTTAAATGCTAATTACGCAACGCATTACATGCTTACACCTGCAAAGAACTATGCTGTCAAAACCGGTCAGCCCCGGGAAAAAAGTTTAAACGTTTAATGGTTTAAAGTTTAAGGTTATTGATTTCGTTTCACTAACAGGAAAACGTTTTATAACCAGTGCAAAGATAACCTATAAGTGTGGAAAGGGTTTGTTAAGTTTATCACCGGGCCGTCATACCGTTGTCTTCCGCTATTGAGCCCAACCCTGAATGATATATGAATACCAGCATCGGTTCCCTGTGGCATCATCGTTGCGTCGCAATCACTTCATCCGCATACCACCGGGCGGCGGCACCGGAGACTTCCGAAGTTTCGGAAACTTCGGAAGTCTGTTAGCTTGTACTAACTAAACCTCCCTAAACCTACCCAACTTCCCTAAACCTTCCAAACCCTTCCCCTCTAAACCCTAAACCCCTAAACCTCTAAACTCCCCTCAAAACCATCCCATAAACTTCCTGAACACATCATTCCCGTTGGTGAATACCATCAGGCCAATGATGATGATAAACCCGATGAGATTGGCTTTTTCGAGGAATTTATCCGGCACTTTCCGTCCGGTAACAATTTCAAAAAGTGTGAAGAGGATATAACCGCCGTCCAGCATCGGAATGGGCAGGAAATTCATAAAGGCAAGCACAATACTGAAGAACGCGGTGATACTCCAGAATGCTTCCCAGTCCCAGGTAGGACCAAACACCTGCGTCATACTCGCGAAACCGCCCATGCCTTTGTAAGCGCCGGTGGAGGGTTTGAAGATCAGGGCAAACTGGTCGATATAATCACCCAGTTTTTCCACGGACCGGCGGATGCCGGCGGGAATGCTTTCAAAGAAACCATATTCCCTTACCTGGATTTTCAGCATCCCTCTTTTCTCCTGTTCCGGATACGAAAGGGGCAGCAGACCCAGTTTTTTATTTTTATCCAGCTGCACATCAAACTGCATTTCCTGCTCCCCGCGCAGCACGCTTACCTTCACCACTGCTGAATCACGCTGGCGGTCGGTGAAATGCTGGATATCGTGCCACCAGGCAATGGGGGTACTGTCGAGCCGGATAATCCGGTCGTAGGGTTTCAACCCTGCCTTGAACGCATTGCTCATGTCGGGTTTCGCCAGGCTGTCAATGATCGCCGGCAGCCGGATGCCGATCAGACCCTTCCGGTCGATTTTTTTGGTAGAGAGCTGGCCCAGGATATTTTCAGGGACCGTAATGCTTACCTCCTGCCCGTTCCGGTCAACCACTGCTGTGGTGGGTTCGCCTTTAATGATCAGCTTCTTCACCACTTCTTCAAAATACTGCACCGGTTCACCCTGGATGGTTTTGATTTTATCGCCATCGCGGAAACCTACCTGGTACATCAGCGAATCGCCGACCGCGATACCATTTTGCACAGAACTGTTGATGATCTTTTTTTCACCCCATACAAACAGGATCATGGAATAGATCAGGAAAGCAGCGAGTACATTCACGATGATGCCCCCCATCATGATAAAGAGGCGCTGCACCGGTGTTTTACTCCTGAATTCCCAGGGTTGCGGTGGCTGCGCCAGTTTATCGGCATCCTGGGTTTCATCCAGCATCCCATCAATCTGTACATAGCCGCCAAAAGGAAACCATCCGATTCCGAATTCCGTATCCCCTTTCTTCTTCTTGAAAAGTGAGAAATTCAGCACGTTCGGCATCGGGAACAGGAAGTCGAAAAAGAGGTAGAATTTATTCACCCTTGTCTTGAAGAGCCGCGCAAAAAAGTAATGGCCCCATTCGTGCAGCACAATGAGCAGGGAAAGGGAGAGGAAGAATTGGGCGACTTTGATGAGGGTCTCCATGAAGTGGTTTAGATGTTTAGGGGTTTTAGGGTTTAGAAGGGTTTGGAAAGTTTAGGGAGGTTTAGGATAGTTTAGAGAAACTGCTCCCGGAAGCGCTCATTTTTACTGTTGACTTTTTACTTTTTACTTTTCTCACAACTTCATCAGTGAGGCCGCGAAATTACGGGCTTCGCCATCGCTTTCAAAATATTGTTCCAGTGTGGGATGCTCGATAAAATGAGTATGCTGCATGGTTTTTTCCACAACGGCCGTGATATCCAGAAACCCGATCCGGTTGCGGAGAAAGGCCCAGACGGCAATTTCATTGGCCGCGTTCAGGATACAGGGCATGTTGCCGCCCTTGTAAAGCGCATCAGATGCCAGGGCCAGGTTTCGGAAAGTTTTAACATCCGGTTCCTCAAAACTGAGGTTGGGATACTTCCGGAAATCAAAGCGGGGAAATTCATTTTTGATCCGGTTCGGGAAGGCCATGGCATACTGAATGGGCAGCTTCATATCAGGCAGTCCCATCTGCGCCTTCATACTGCCATCTTCAAACTGCACCATACTGTGAATTACACTCTGGGGATGCACGACTACCTGCACCTGGTCGGGTTCCAGGTTAAAAAGCCATTTGGCTTCAATCATCTCCAGCCCCTTGTTCATGAGCGTGGCAGAGTCGATGGTAATTTTGGCGCCCATCGACCAGTTGGGGTGCTGCAACGCATGATCGCGTTTTACATTCACCAGGAAGTTGGGTTTCTTACCAAGGAAAGGACCGCCGCTGGCAGTGAGAATAATCTTCTCAATCTTATTCCGGCCCTCTCCCACCAGGCATTGAAAGATAGCTGAGTGTTCGCTGTCAACCGGAATCATCGGGGCGCGTTTCTCATAGGATTTCTGCATCACGATATCGCCCGCAACCACGAGGGTTTCCTTGTTGGCCAGTCCAACCGGTTTCCCTTTTTCCACTGCTTTAAGTGTTGGCCGCAGTCCGGCAAAACCCACAATCGCCGCCAGCATGAAATCATAGGTATCAAAATCCGCCGCTTCCTCCAGCGCCTTTTCCCCTGCGAATACTTTGGTGTCTGTCTGCCCCAGCGCTTCCTTCACTTTACCATACAGGGATTCATCCCCGATCACCACCGCGTTGGGTTTAAATTCCAGGGCCTGGGCAATCAGCAGATCGGCATTGGTCTGGGCCGTGAGTATTTCTGCTTCAAACAGGCCGGGGTTGGCGCGGATCACTTCCAGGGCCTGTGTACCGATAGAACCGGTAGAACCGAAGATGGCAATGCGTTTTTTGTTTTCCATAAAATCGTGCCGGTAAAGATAACGGATAATGCCGCGCGTACAGTCAAAATCTGCTGCCACGAAAACGGAGAAAAAAACCGGTGCCGGGGCGGTTATTGATTAGATGAAGAGTCGGCGGAAGGATTGGCTTCCGGAGGCAGGATCCGGCTATGATAATATAAAGCCGTATCGAGGGTGCCGGCAACCGGATTTTGCTGTTCGGCCTTTTTCAGCAGCCGGGTGGCGAGACGCTGATCCTGGTTGTCTGCCAGCCTGATTTCAGGATATACATCCATTCCCGTGAACTTGTAAGCGCCTTTCACCGGCTGCAACTGCCCGATCACACTGATGGAAATGCCGGCAAACCGGAAGCCTTCACGGCGGGCATAAGCGAGGAAACAATCCCCCCAGCCGGCCGCAACGGCAGCGAGCAGCAACTGGCCCGCATTCCAAAGCTCCCCTTCCAGCCGCAGGTGACCGGGCGGTGCCGCGGGTCGTTTATTTTCCAGCCGGAAGACACCCTCACTCCCTGCTTCCAGGCGCACTTCCAGCAGAAAATGCCGGCCGGTTTTCGGAAAGGAATACCGCAGATGTGTCATCAGGATATAAAATTGGTGTTATATTGCTGACCGGACAATGAGGATGGTCACCTGTAAAACTGAAACCCCTCAAGCCGCCTGAGCCATGTCCACCCATCAGTTACCTCCAAAACTCCAGACCAAAGGTTACCTCCCGGGGCACAGCCTTCAGTTATTCCGGGGCGGAAAAACCTACTTCAACCGGCTGACGGCATTAATCGGGGAGGCGAAAGAAAGCATATTCCTGCTCACCTACATTTTCGCAGATGACAGTACCGGGCAGGAAGTGGCCAACGCGCTCAAGGCAGCGGCCCGCCGGGGTGTTAAGGTTTCTATGATGGTGGACGGCTATGCTTCCCAGTCACTGCCGGCCGCATTTATCCGCGAACTGGAAGAAGCGGGTATCCGGTTCCGTTATTTCGAGCCCCTGTTTAAAAGCCGCACCTATTATTTTGGAAGGCGGATGCACCAGAAAGTAGTGGTAATGGATGCCCGGGTGGCCCTGGTGGCCGGCATGAATATCGCCGACCGTTATAATGATACGCCCTCAGGGCCGGCCTGGCTGGATTTCGGCCTCGAAGTACAGGGACCGGTTGCCCTGGAGCTCTGCCGCTTCTGCCGGAAGGAATGGCGGGGATACCTGGGGAGCACACCGGATGCGGCCTGCAACCCGCCGTTTGATAACGGTACCGCATATTCGCATCCATTTATTCCCGTAAAAATCTGCCGCAATGATTTTGTAAAAGGGAAGAACCAGATTTCAGGGGTATATATTGAAATGCTGCGAAATGCTCGCACACAGGTGATCATCCTCAGCAGTTATTTCCTGCCGGGACGCATCATCCGGCGCCAGCTGGTACAGGCTGTGCGGCGGGGCGTGGAAGTGAAGGTGATCACGGCAGGTGAATCGGATATAAAAGTGGCTAAAAACGCGGAGCGATGGCTCTATGATTACCTGCTCCGTAACGGCGTTCAACTGTACGAATACCAGGCGAATATCCTGCACGGAAAAATTGCGGTATGCGACGGGGAGTGGATGACCGCCGGCTCCTACAACATTAATAACATCAGCGCCTATGCGAGCGTGGAACTGAACCTGGCTGTAAGGGATCCGGCATTTACCCTGCAAACACAACGGGTGCTGGAAGAAGTGATCCGCCGCGACTGCCTGCCTATCACCGCTGAAACACAAAGCCGTTCAAAAAATATATTTATTCAGTTTACCCGGTGGTGTTCTTACTATTTCATCCGTTTCATGGTGTACCTCTTCACTTTTTACTACAGGCAGAAGCCCTAAACGCCGCGAATGCGCCGGAGCAGGTCCAGAAAAATATCCCAGTTCCATTTCGCAAAACGTCCCCGCTGCACAACCAGCTTATTATCACCAGGCTGCTGAAGAAAATAATGAAACACGAAATGTTCACGGGGTTGTGCCCAGCCGATGATCTGCCCGAAGCGCAGGTCATTAAATACGACGGTATCACCCCAGCGTTCCACGGTATAATACTGCTGGGAAAACCGGATCAGGCGGTGAAGGTCTTCATGATTGCGGAACGGAACTAGCAGGGAATCATTCCGGGGAAAATATTCAAACTCCATGGTGGTACCCCGGTCGAAGAGGCTGCGGAAACCGGTGTAGTAACCGCTGTCATTACCGGCCACTACAAACCACAGCCAGTTTTGCAAAGGAGCGGGTGTGGTGAAATACCGTTCATGGGGTATCCCCTGAGCAGCAAAGGACTGCCGCACCTGCCGGTCAATCGTCCATTTATTGATGCCGCAGTACAGGAGGTAAAGCGCAGGCAGGATTAATCCAAACCGAACCCAGAACTTCCTCCGGGGATGATAGCGTTTCAGCACCAGCAGGCAGCACAGGGCAATGGCAGGCCAGCTGCTGAAGAAAGGATCGGCCACATAAATAGCGTGAAATGATATGCGTACATGACTGAAAGGCTCCAGCCAGCCCACCCCGTAATTATTAAAGGCATCGATGAAGAGGTGCACGAAAATGGCAGCCCCGAAAAATACCAGCCATTTGCGGAAGGGAATATCATGCGGCCGGTGCCAGCGTTCGGCCAGCAACGCAAATACGGGCGTGATCAGCACCCAGCAGAGAAATGAATGGGTAAACCCCCGGTGCGCCAGCAGGTTGCTGCTGGTATCCATCCAGAAGGAGGCCAGGAAGTCAATATCCGGGGCACTTTGTGCCACGGCACCCCACAGCATGGCCTTCCGGCCCAGCTGCCGGCCGGCAAAAGCTTCGCCCATACAGGCGCCGAGGGCAATATGCGTGAGTGAATCCATGCAGGCGTTACCGTTAGCAGGGGTGATCAGCGGTTATGCGTAATGAAAACCGGCAGTTTCACTTCCTTCATTAAGATATCCGCCATGCTTTCGCGGAACCAGCGGCTGACCATTCCCCGGCGGTTAGCTCCCAGCACCACCAGTGACTGTGCAGCCGCGCCATCGAGGTGCTTGACAATTTCATACTCCGGGTATCCCTTGAGCACGGTGAATTTCGCACGTGGATAATGCCGTTTCATGTATTCCCTGATCAGCTTGTTATCCGGCACATGCAAGCCGCTGCCCACGGGATTGACGGTTACCACTTCTATGTCAAGCGTGATCAGCCGCGGCAGCAGGTAACCAAACATTTTGATGGCCTGTACCGATGCGGGTTCCCCATCATACAGCATCACCAGTTTTTCAAAGGGTTTGAACTGGGGCGGAACCAGTAATACGGGACATTGAATATCCACCAGCATATCCCGGATAAAACGGGTGGGCAGCTTCTCCTTGTAATGGGTGAGTGTTTCTGAAGCACTCATGATCAGCAGGTCGGCATAAATGCTCTCGTGTTTCAGGTCCTGCAGCGCAATATGGTGATCATGGTGAACCGAAAAATGCAGCCCCTCCTTTTTACAGGCAGCCTCAAACTGCTGCGCCGCTGCCCGGCGGGTGGCTTCATCCTTTTTATTCAGCTGCCGGATTTTTGCTTCCGACACCGCTTCTTTGGTCACCAGTTCATGCATGCGGTAGCTGCTGTAAGTCGGATCATCCAGGAACACCCCCACCAGGTGGGCGCCGGTGAGTTTGGCCAGGTAGATGCTGTAGTCCTGGGATGCCTGGGCATATTTCAGCCCGTCGAATGCCACGATGATTTTTTGCATAAACAGCTTTTATAATGTTCAACATTAGGATTGGGTAAAATAAGTACAAAGACCTTTCAGCAATAGCTTCTAACCTGTTTTCTTTTTTGTCTTGAAACAAAAAAGAAACAAAAAAATTCAAGGCTGCAGAAAAATAGCTAAAATGTCCAGTCTTTCGCTACGACGAAAAAGCTAAGCATCAGCAGCATTTCAGCTTTCTACGAATATGCTGATCAGCGAAGTGCTTTTCTGAACACTTTCGCCGCTGAACGCTACAGACCGTACATTTTTTAACGCTATTTTTCTGAGGCCCAACCAAAGTATGCCAACATGTTACTTAATCCTACGGTCAATATACAATTTCCGCTGTACAGATTCCGCGTTTGCCGGGTTAAATCTATGCACCACTGGTAAGCGACCCTATGACTGCGGACTTCCGGCTGACTGATTATGGTCAGCCTTCACCTGTGCAGGATTATTCCTTATTTTCACTTCCACAGGTTTACAAACACATGCATGCCACTCTTTCCTCCTGGCCATTGATTGCCGCCGCTTACGGGTTTCCGGAATCGGGTACCACTCTCCAGCCTTTCGGTCCGGGCCTGATACACCGCACCTGGTTACTGGAAGAGGGCGTTAACCGGTACATCCTGCAACAAATCAACGACCGGGTTTTTACTTCCCCCGAACGGATCGATGGCAATATCCGGCAACTGAGCCACTGGCTCCGACAACACGCCCCCTTGTATTATTTTGTTCATCCGCGGTCCACCCGGCAGGGCCATACCCTGCTGCACCTGCTGGAAGGGTGGTTCCGGGTATACCCCTTTGTGCCCGGATCGCACAGTATAACGGTAGCGCATAACCCGGATATTGCTTTTGAAGCAGCACGCCAGTTCGGAGGATTCACCCGTGTGCTGACTGATTTTCCATTGCAACGGCTTCAGCCGGTACTGCCTGGATTTCATGACCTCTCCCTTCGTTTCAAACAGTTCACGGAGGCACTCAGGAATGGAATGCCGCAGCGGCTGAAAGACGCCGCCTCCCTCAGCTCTTTCCTCCTGGAACAGGAACAACTGGTAAGAAGGTACACGACCATTCTAAGGAGCAAAGACTTCACCCGCCGGGTTACCCATCATGACACCAAAATCAGCAATGTGCTGCTGGATGAGACCGGTAAGGGCCTTTGTGTGATCGATCTGGATACGGTGATGCCGGGTTATTTTATCAGTGATGCGGGAGATATGATCCGTACCTGCTGCGCGGGAGTGGATGAGGAGTCGACAGACTGGGAGGCCATTGAAATCCGGCCTGCCTATTTCCAGGCGATTGCTCATGGCTATCTCAGTGAAATGGCGGCCCTGCTCAGCCCGGCAGAGCGGGCACACTTTGTATATGCGGGACAATTTATGGTGTATATGCAGGCCCTGCGCTTTATAACCGACTACCTTACCGGGGATACTTATTACGGAGCCCGTTATCCGGAGCATAATTTCAACCGCGCACACAACCAGGTTCAGCTCCTCAGGCAATTACTGAAAAGGGAACAGGAATTGCAAAAACTGGTATGAACATTATTTGATGAAGGCTTTTAAACCTGCATAACGTAGGCTACTTAATTCAATACCATCCGGCGACCGCAACAGAATATCTGTAAAAGGCCTGGAGGGGAAAAAGAGGGCTGTCATACAACTCAGGCCATCATCTCCAAAAAGCTCAATAGAACTAACGTCTATGATTAAGGTCATTTTAACCGGACCTGCTTTTGTAAACCGGGGCGCGTAATGACGTTTCCCAAATCCGGAATAAAAGGCCGTATCACCTGAAGCTGATCTGTCAATGAAGAAACGGTTGGTGGTCCGTTCGAATCCGGCGACCAGTTCCTCCCCTGCTGCATTCCGCAGGATCACGGAAAAATCTTTCGGATATCCCTGGAATAAATCTATCCGGCAGGGCATCCGGGAAATGCCGGTTTTCTGCTGCAGGCTAACAGTACCTTTTACCGGCCAGTTTTCCACCAACTTCACGCCCTGTTCCATTCCTTTCAGTTCATTAACCGGCCTGGAAGCCAATAATAACCTGTTCCCGGGCTTCCGCAGGTACAACTCCCTCGGAACAGTCAAAGCGCTTCTCCAGGCCTGTGTAGGCACTTTGGTGGCATAATCCCAGTTACTCATCCAGCCGATCAGCACACGCCGGCTGCCGGTATTGCTCCAGGTAACGCCCGCATAATTATCCGGTCCATAATCCATCCATCTTATCTCCTCATCCAGCGGCAGAAAACGATGTCCGTCAAAATCACCCAGGAAATACTGGGTGCCCGAACCTCCGTTGGGTGCGCCGGGATTCATATTAACCAGCAACACCCATACCTGTTTCCCGTTATAGTCCAGCGGGAAAAGATCCGGGCATTCCCAAACACCTCCCTGAGCGCCCTTCCCTTTCCCGAAAGAGGATTCCAATTTCCAGTCTTTCAGGTTGGGGGAAGCATAAAAGCTGATGCAGTCTTTGGTAGCCAGGCTCATGATCCAGTACTTGCCTGGTTCATACCAAAACACTTTGGGATCCCGGAAATCACGGATACCCGGGTTACGGAGCACCGGGTTGCCCGGGTATTTAGTCCAGGTACGACCATCATCATTGCTGTAAGCGAGACTCTGGTACTGGAACGTATCATTCAGCTTTTCACCCCCTGGATCATGATGCGTGAAAATGGCTACCAGCGGAGGTTTGCCCTCTCTGCCAAATCCTGATGTATTTCCTGAGTCTACCACAGCGCTGCCTGAGAAAATATAGCCCAGGCTGTCGGGATACAGGGCTATGGGCTGCTCCTGCCAGTTCACCAGGTCAGCACTGGTAGCATGCCCCCAGTGCATCGGGCCCCAGACCGGCTGATCCGGGTAATGCTGATAAAACAAGTGATAGGTGCCGTGATGATACACCATCCCGTTAGGATCGTTCATCCAGTTTCGGGCTGGCGTGAAATGAATGAGCGGCCTGTGTTTATCCTGGGCATCCGTTTCCCCAAATACACAAAAACATCCTGACCATAAAAGCAGGCGCAGGAAAACTCCGGCAACCGCATTATTTATTTTCTCGGCATTCATTTTACAGATTTTAAAAGGTTTTCAGCAGGGTAATGTACATTAGCTTTTCCAGGTTCAAAAATTTCAGCTACCGTATAGTCCGGACCGGGATACTGCTGAGAAAAATCAGCTCCCCGAACTGAATCATCTGCAATAAAAATATTACTTTTCCTAATTATATTCCTGCAGCAACCAGGCGAATGCTGGCATAAAAGGCCTTACAGCAATACTGCAGGTAAAA
>WBZP01000800.1_pt1 | contig 41158 bp, 40 predicted proteins | sample 5204301 | NCBI WGS metagenome assembly WBZP01 (sample SAMN12412401, study PRJNA552823) | activated sludge metagenome | isolation source: activated sludge from nitrification reactor of wastewater treatment plant... | place: USA: Pennsylvania | collected 2017
ACCGACAACACGCGCCACAGCGTGGCAGCGGTTGCGGTTGCTCCAGTTCGAGAGTGAATGGTCGCTCGGACGGTTCCGACTCGCGGCGGTAGGACAGGCAAACATCTGGGCGCTGCTGACCAGCCTCACCGATGGGGTTCGCTCGCACAGTCAGCGCATCCATGTAGCGCTCCCCTTCGACCCGGCCATGACTTTGCCCAGCGCCGACGAGTTGTTGGTGTCGGCCTACGCGATCAGCCAGAACCCGCTTTTGACCAGCCTGTATCCACACGCTCTGGTAGCGCCCGTCCCAGGCGAACTCGCGCTCTTCGATCATCGCTATGTCGCCCTCGCCGGGTCCCCCACGCCCAGTGGCGCTCCGACGCTGTGGGTGAGTCACGATCCAGAGACCGCCGTACTGGCAGAGCAGGTGTGGCAGGACGCGCGGGCCGCCGCTCAAAGCCCGCGATGTGGCAGCTATCTCAGTGAGCGACAACTAGCTGTGGCGCGCTTGATGGCAACCGGAGAGACTACTCGTCGGATCTCGCGCGAGTTGGGCTACTCCGAGCGCACGGTAGAGCGCGAACTGGAATCCATCACGGCGTTTCTGGGCGCCCCATCTCGCACGGCTGCTATTGCCGCGATGATGGGTTCGAAGCTTGGCAGAACCGCCTGAAGGCCGACGCGCCGGGTTGTTGCGACGAACCGCCCGGTTTTTCACCAAATACTGGGCGCGTCACCCGGAAAACTGGGCGCGTCACCCCGAAAACGTGGCGCGTCACCCGGAAAACTGGGCGCGTCACCCGGAAAACTGGGCGCGTCACCCGGAAAACTGGGCGCGTCGGCGGAATGTGGCCAGGCAGTCAGTCACTCGCCTTCGCGCAGCCGGAATCGCTGGATCTTGCCGGTCTGAGTCTTGGGCAGCCCGTCGATGAACTCGATCTGGCGCGGATACTTGTAGGGGGCAATCGTTGCCTTCACGTGGTTCTGCAACCTCAACACCGTGGCTTCGTCTCCTGCCACCCCTTCAACCAGTACGACGAACGCCCGAACCACTTGGCCACGGTCTTCGTCGGGCCACCCGACCACCGCACACTCGGCCACCCACTCATGCGCCAACAGCGCAGCCTCGACCTCCGGGCCAGCGATGTTGTAGCCGGAGGAGATGATCATGTCGTCGCTGCGAGCGGCGAAGTGGAAATAGCCGTCGGCGTCTTGAGTGAACGAGTCTCCGGTGAGGTTCCAGCCACCGCGCACATAGACCTGCTGTCGGGGGTCATCCATGTATCGGCAGCCCGTCGGACCCTTGACCGCTAGCCGGCCGACCTCCCCGCGAGGCAGTTCGTTGAGGTCCTCGTCGACGATCTTGGCCTGATATCCAGTCACGGGCTTGCCGGTGCAAGCCGGATGGGAGTCGCCGAAGCGATTGGAGATGAAGATGTGCAGCATCTCGGTGGCGCCGATCCCGTCGAGCATCGGCTTGCCGGTCTTGGCCATCCAGGCCGCATAGACCGGCGCTGGCAGTGTCTCCCCGGCGGAGACCGCAGCGCGCAGCGACGACAGATCCGCACCCTCCTCCATGGCAGAGAGCATCGCGCGATACGCCGTAGGCGCGGTGAAGCAGACGGTGGCCTTGTAGGTCTCGATGATCTCGACCATGTTGGGCGGCGTGGCGCTCTCCAACAGAGTCGCAGCCGCCCCGAAGCGCAGCGGGAAGATCGCCAGCCCACCCAGACCGAAGGTGAACGCCAACGGTGGCGACCCGACGAAGACGTCATCGGGGGTGACCCCCAACACCTCTTTGGCATAGCCGTCGGCGATGATCAACAGATCGCGGTGGAAGTGCATGGTGGCCTTGGGTTCACCCGTCGTACCCGAGGTGAACCCGAGCAGTGCCACGTCGTCGCGGCCGGTGTCGACCGCCTCGAACTTCACCGACTTGTTGAGTGCCACACGATCAAGCTCGGCATCGTGGTTGGCGGTGCCGTCGAAGCCGACCACAGTCTTGAGATGAGCACTGGTCTTGGCTGAGGAGACCAGTTCCTCCATCAATCGCGTATCGCACAACGCCACCGAAATCTCGGCCTTGTCGATGATCTGAGTGAGTTCGCCAGCGCGCAGCATCGGCATTGTGTTGACCACGACTGCTCCCGCCTTGGTGGCAGCCAACCATGCGGCCACCATGGCCGGGTTGTTGGCCGAGCGGATCAAAACCCGGTTTCCGGGCCGGACGCCGTAGTCGTCGACCAGAGCATTGGCCAAGCGGTTGGTCCAGTCCGACAGTTCCTTATATGTACGCCGTCGCCCGTTGCCGATCAACGCCGTGTGATCACCAAACCCCTGCTCGACCATCCGGTCGGTGAGTTCAACCCCGACGTTGATGCGCTCGGGGTAGTCGAAGCCGTCGAGCAACAAGTCGGGCCACAAGTCTGCGGCCGGGAGCCGGTCACGGGTGAAGGTGTCGACGTGGGCGCTCGGGCCGAGGGGTTGATTCATCTAGATCACCGCCGTTGCTTCGATTTCGACCAGTGCACGCGACTCCATGAGAGCGGCCACCTGCACCATGGCCATGGCTGGGTAGTTGCGTCCGAGAACGTCTCGATAAGCCGCACCCAACTCGGCCAAGTTGTCGAGGTAGGCATCGCGATCGGTGATGTACCAGGTCAACCTCACCAAGTGCTCGGGCCCGGCGCCCGCTTCGGCGAGTAGGTCGACGATGTTCTGCATCGCCTGTCGCGCCTGCCCGATGAAGTCGTCGGAGACGAACTCCTGTTGTCCATCCCACCCGATCGTCCCGCCGAGGAAGATCATCCGGCCACTTGCGACCACGCCATTGGCGTAGCCGCGCGCCGGCTTCCAGCCTTCGGGGTCAAGTACCTCATGCACGGTCATCGGTTGCCTCCTAATACTGCTCGGGCGATAACCACCTTCTGGACGTCGGTGGCCCCTTCATAGATCCGCAAGGCTCTGATCTCGCGATAGAGCCGTTCGGTGATCGATCCGACTCGGACCCCGTCACCACCGAAGAGTTGGACGGCGGTGTCGATCACCCGCTGTGCCGCCTCGGTGGCATACAACTTCGCCATGGCGGCCTCTCTGCTGACCCGCTCCGCCCCCATGTCTTTGGTCCAGGCCGCCCGATAGATCAGCAGCGCGGCCGCGTCGATCTCCAATGCCATGTCAGCCAAGTGGGCCTGGACCATCTGCAACTCGTGCAACGGTGCGCCGAAGAGTTGCCGCTCCTGGCTGCGCGTCAGCGCCTCATCCAAAGCTCTGCGAGCAAAGCCGAGGGCAGCGGCCCCGACACTCGAGCGAAACACGTCGAGCACCGACATCGCGATCCGGAATCCCGCGCCACGCTCGCCGATCAGCGCCTCTCCGGGCACTCGTACGCCGCCGAAACGCAGGTGCGCCAACGGGTGCGGCGCGACCACCTCGATCCGCTTCACCACGCTCAATCCCGGGGAGTCGGCCGGCACCAAGAAGGCGCTCAACCCACGGGCGCCAGCTGCCTCTTCTGAGCGGGCAAAGACCACATAGACATCGGCAATCCCGCCGTTGGAGATGTAGGTCTTCTCTCCGTCGATCACCCAACTGTCGCCGTCGAGTCGGGCGGTGGTGGCTGTATTGGCCACGTCGGAACCAGAGCCAGGCTCGGTCAAGGCAAATGCTGCGATCGCCGTACCGGCTCGGGTGCGAGCCAGCCACTCGCGCTGGGCGGTGTTGCCAAACAGGCTGACCGCACCCATCCCCAAGCCCTGCATCGCGAAGGCGAAGTCCGCCAACCCGTCGTGACGAGCCAGCGTCTCGCGGATCAAGCACAGCGTGCGTACGTCGAGACGTTCGCCCTCCTCGGCACCAGTGTGCTGCAACCACCCCGCTGCGCCCAGACTCTTCACCAGCGACCGACATGAGCCGTCTAGGTCATCGTGGTCCACCTGCAGGTCAGCAGCCCAACTATCGATCGCCTCGGCCAACTCGCGATGGGAGTCGTCAAAGAACGGCCAGTTCCAGAAACTGCGGTCGGCCATCAGTCCCCCTCAAAGACAGGCCGCTGCTTGGCCACGAATGCGTGGTAGGCGCGCTCGAAGTCGCGGGTCTGCATGCAGATCGCCTGGGCCTGGGCTTCGGCTTCGATGGCCTGTTCGATCCCCATCGACCATTCCTGGCTAAGTTGGGTCTTGGTGATCCCGTGGGCAAATGTCGGCCCATTCGCAATCCGACGAGCCAGGGAGAGCGCCGCCTCCTCCAGAGCCTCCGGTTCGTGGAGGGAGTTGTAGAAGCCCCATCGCTCGCCCTCGATGCCACTCATCGAACGGCCGGTGTAGAGCAGTTCGGCGGCCCGTCCCTGCCCGATGATCCGCGGCAGAATCGCGCAGGCGCCCATGTCGCACCCGGCCAAACCGACCCGAGTGAAGAGAAACGCCGTGCTGCTGTCAGCAGTCGCTAGCCGCAAGTCCGCCGCCATCGCCAAGATCGCGCCAGCCCCCACACAGACCCCGTCAACCGCAGCGATGACTGGCTTCTGGCAGGCCAAAATGGCTTTGACCAGGTCGCCAGTCATCCGGGTGAAGGCCAGCAGTTGCTTCATATCCATGCCGACAAGCGGACCGATGATCTCGTGCACATCCCCGCCGGAGCAGAAATTGCCCCCGTTGGGAGCAAGCACCACGACGTCGACATCCTCTGCGTAGGCGAGATCCCGAAAGGTGTCGCGCAACTCGGCATAGGACTCGAAGGTGAGCGGATTCTTGCGCTCTGGGCGATTCAGCCTGACCGTGGCCACCCGGTCGCTGACCTGCCAGAGGAAGTGCGTGGGCCTCAACTCGGCCATGGTGGTCATGACGGGTCCTTTCGTGGGTCCAGTTGCTGCAGGAGTGCATCCAACGTGGTCAGATCGGGCGCATCGAGACCGCCGAGAAGGGAGTCGACCACGTCTTCGTTGGCGGCCGCCCAGCGCTCGAACTCGCCGCATCCGGCCGGGGTCAGTTCGACGTAGGCCGCCCGGCGGTCGGCTTCAGCCCGGACCCGGGTGACCATGCCGTCGGACTCCAGTCGATCGATCAGCGGCGTGACATTGCCGTTGCTGACGAGCAGTTCACGAGACAACTCCCCCATCCGCATCGGCTGCCCGCTGCGATAGAGCGCCGCCATCAGGTCGAAACGCGGCAAGGTGGTGTCCAACTCCCGCAGGCCGTCGCGCACCCGCCCTTCGAGCAATCGCGTGGTCCGAAACAGTCGGATCCAGGTGCGCAGGCGCTGTTTGGACAAGTCCGAGGTCATCCGAGTTCGCCTCCATCGATCGCAATCGCCTGCCCGTTGATGGCAGCACTGCCTTCACCACACAGCCAGAGCGCGGCCGCAGTGACCTCAGCAGGTGCGATCAAGCGCCGCTGCGGATTGGTCGCCGTGATCGCGGCCAGGGCCTGCTCCCGACTACGTCCGGTGGTGGACACGATGTTGTCGAGGGTGCGATCGGTCATTTCGGTGTCGAGGAACCCCGGACACAGCGCGTTGGCGGTGACGCCAGTGCGGGCCACTTCGTGAGCCAGAGCCCGGGTGAATCCCACCGCACCATGCTTGGCGGCGGCATAGGCAGCCACATAGGGGTAGCCCTTGAGCCCGGCCACGGAGGCCACCGTGATGAGTCGCCCCCATGCCGGGTCCATCTGGGCCAACCCTGCTTTGAGAGTCAAGAACACCCCGGTCAGGTTGACCCCGATCATCTGGTCCCAGTCGGCCTTGGAGGTGGCCTTGACCGGCGCACTCAGGGCAGCGCCAGCGTTGGCGATCACCACGTCACAACGACCCGATTCGGCAAACATGGCCGCCACTGAATCTTCATCGGTCACGTCGGCCACGACCGGAGTCGCGTTGGGAATCGCGAGCAGACTCTCCCGGGTCCGGCCCGCCACCACCACGTCGTACGACGCCGCGGCGAAGCCGCGGGCAAGGTCAGCCCCCACCCCAGTCCCGCCACCGGTGATCAGGACCCTCACGCCCGGATCGCCTCCCCGCTACCGGCCGAGGCGGCGCGTTCGGCCAATCGGAAGGCTTGGTCGCGGCCGGGAAGATAGGGCAGCGGCCACTGGGTCTGGGTGTCGCCGAGGGTGGCGGCAGCGTGCAGCGTCCAGTAGGGGTCGGCCAGATGCGGCCGAGCCAGGCAGACCAAGTCCGCCCGACCAGCCATCAAAATCGAGTTCACGTGGTCGGGCTCGTAGATATTGCCCACCGCCATCGTGGCCAGTCCGGCCTCGTTGCGGATCCGGTCACTAAACGGAGTTTGAAACATTCGGCCATAGACCGGGTGCGCCTCGGTCGAGGTCTGACCGGCGGAGACATCGATGATGTCGGCTCCGGCCGCGGCAAATAGCTTGGCAATCTCGACCGCCTCGTCAGGGGTGACCCCGCCGTCACCGACCCAGTCGTTGGCTGAGATGCGCACCGACATCGGCTTGCCTTCGGGCCAAGCCGCGCGCATCGCGGTGAAGACCTCCAGTGGGTAGCGCATGCGGTTGTCCAGCGAACCACCGTAGTCATCAGTGCGGTGGTTGCTCATCGGGGAGATGAACGAGGAAATCAGATAACCGTGAGCGGCGTGGAGTTCGATCATGTCGAAGCCGGCCGCCTCGGCTCGGCGTACGGCGGCGACGAACTCGGCGGTCACCCAATCCATGTCGGCGCGAGTCATCTCACGCGGCACTGCATTGCGTTCTGACCACGGGATCGCCGATGCCGAGATCAGATCCCAGTTGCCGTCAGGCAAGGGAGCATCCATCTGCTCCCAGCCGATCTGGGTTGAGCCCTTGCGGCCGCTATGGCCGATCTGGCAGCACACCTTGGCCTGGGTCTCGGCGTGGATGAAGTCCACGAGCCGGCGCCAAGCGTCGGTCTGGTGGTCGTTGTAGAGACCTGGACACCCGGGAGTGATCCGCCCCTCCGGCGACACACAGGTCATTTCGGTGTAGACCAACCCGGCGCCACCCTTGGCCCGCTCGGCGTAGTGCACGAAGTGCCAGTCGGTGGGGCACCCATCGACGGCGCGATATTGCGCCATCGGGGAGACCACGACCCGGTTGACCAGATCCATACCGCGCAGGCGATAGGGGGCAAACATCGGCGCACGTTGGGCCTCCGCACCAGCTCGGTGCTGGAACCAGGATTCGGCCGCGCCCAACCATTCGGGATCGCGCAGGCGAAGGTTCTCGTGGCTAATCCGTTGCGAGCGGGTCAGCAATGAATAGTTGAACTGCACCGGATCGAGATCGAGATAGCGCTCGCACTCTTCAAACCACTCCAGGCTGTTGCGCGCCGCACTTTGCAGACGGAGCACCTCAAGGCGGCGCTCCTCCTGATAGCGCTCGAACGCAGCCTCCATCGTCGGCTCGCTGTGCAGATAGGTGGCCAGTGCGATCGCGCTATCGATGGCTAGCCGGGTGCCCGATCCGATGCTGAAGTGACCGGTTGCGGCGGCATCTCCCATGAGCACCACGTTGCCGTCGTACCAACGCTCGCAGATGACCCGCGGGAAGTTCATCCAGACCGCTGACCCGCGCAGGTGGGCGGCGTTGGAGATCAGATCGTGTCCGTCGAGGTGCTTGGCGAAGATCCGCTGACAGGTCGCGACGGTCTCCTCCTTGCTCATCTGCTCAAAGCCCCACGCGTCCCACGTCTCCTGGGTGCATTCGACAATCGCGGTCGCCGTGCTGTCGTCGAACTGGTAGGCGTGCATCCACATCCAGCCATGCTCGGTCGGCTCGAAGATGAAGGTGAACGCGCCGTCGAAGGATTGGTGAGTGCCAAGCCAGATGAACTTGCACTTGCGCACATCGATGTCGGGTTTGAAGATCTCGGCGTGCTCGGTGCGGATGCCGGAGTTGATGCCGTCACAAGCCACGACCAGGTCATAGTTCTTGCGATATTCCGACACACGTCCGAACTCGGTCTCAAACTGCAGGTCCACACCCAACTCGCGACAACGCGCTTGCAGGATCTCCAGCAGCTTCTTGCGCCCGATCCCGGCAAAGCCATGGCCACCTGAGACGGTCCGATGACCGTTGTGTACGACGGCAATGTCGTCCCAATAGGCAAAGTTGGCCCGAATCTCAGCAGTGCTGGCTGGGTCGTTGATCTCCATGTTGCCCAGTGCGTCGTCGCTGAGCACCACTCCCCAACCGAACGTGTCGTTGGGGCGATTGCGCTCCAGCACCGTGACTTGATGGCGTGGGTCGCGCAACTTCATCGACAGGGCGAAATACAAGCCCGCAGGTCCTCCACCCAGACACAACACCTTCATGGCCGCACCTTCCTCGGTATCGGGCGACCTTGTCACGACTCCGTAGCTATTTCAAGGTTGAAATAGTTTGCTGAACCTGTGTGCTCGCCGTGGCACACTCACGCCATGGAGTGGTTCGTGGTCCAGGCCGCCCCGCAGACGCGGGAGCCCGCCGCATGAACTCAGCCGGCTTCGACAGCGTCAGTGACTACGCCTATCTGCGCCTGCTGGTGCTGCGCAACGACCGCGCGACGGCCGACCTGGTCGAGGCCATGCGCTCGGCCGGAGCCGACCCGATCGTGTTGAAGGGGGCCGGCACCCGGGAGTTGCTCGACCTCCCGACTCGGCCGTCATCGGACATCGATCTTCTGGTCTCACCGCACCAGCGTCAGGTGGCCGAGCGGGTGCTGAAGGGGCGCGGCTATCGACGTACGCGAGGGATTCACTCCGACAACTGGGAGCATGCCGAGGGCGCCGCGGTCGACCTGCATCGCAGCCTTGCCCGGATCGGGGTCAGCCCGGCCAAGTGCTGGGCGGTGCTGCAGGGGCACACTGAGTCGTTGAGCTTGGACGGTCGCGAGGTGTGCGTCCTCGACCGTCCGACCCGGTTGGTTCACCTGGCGATCCACGCCACCCAAGACGACACCACTCGACCAGGCGAAGACCTGCAGCGAGCCCTGGAGTTGGTCGAGCGTCACGACTGGAGGGCCGCGGCCGAGGTGGCAGCCGAACTGAAGGTGTCAGCGACCGTTGCCTGGGCGATTGAGCAGGCAGGAGACTGCGAAACAGCCGCCCTCTTCGGCCGATCACGGCTTGCGGTCAACGACACCCTCGAACGAGGCTGGGCAGAGTTCTTCAGGTCCGCTGCGCACTGGACCGAGCGGCTTCGTCGTACGGCTCGGCTCAGCGAAAACTGGGTGCGCTGGCAAGCCGGCCGCGTCGTACGTCTGGCGAACGGGTCCAGCGCCTTCTATCGCCGATCCAACTAAGTCACCTTCCCCCAGCGCGGCGGGGTTCCTTGACTAGGAATCTCCCCGCGGCGGATAGTCGGCTGCAAAGCGGGGGTCTGATTCAGATCTGAGGAGTCGCATGTCCAGCACACAGTCCACTGGCACACAGCCCGGTGGTGCCTTCCGGGTCGAAGAAAATGGCATCAACATCGTCAGCGACGCCGAGCGGAAGGGCACCCCGCGTGACCTGTTCTGGCCCTGGGCGGCCGCCAACGTCTCGGTCTTCGGGATCAGCTATGGCGCGTTCACCTTGGACTTCGGGATCTCGTTTTGGCAGGCGTTTGTCGCTGGCGTGATCGGGATCATCTTCTCGTTCTGGCTCTGCGGCGTGATTGCGATCAGCGGCAAACACGGGTCGGCACCGACCATGATTCTTAGCCGTGCCGCCTTCGGAGTCGAGGGGCAGAAACTGCCTTCGGCGATCTCCTGGATCCTCACCGTCGGCTGGGAGACGGTGCTCACCATCTTGGCCACCCTGGCCACCGCGACCGTCTTCGAACGGCTTGGTTGGGGCGGCGGGACGACGACCAAATTGATCGCCATGGTCGTGGTGTCAGTGATCATCATCGGCGCCGGAGTGCTCGGCTTCGACACGATCATGAAGGTGCAGACCTGGATCACCTATGTGACCGGAATCTTGACCGTGGGCTACTTCCTCCTGGTCTGGGACAAGGTGGATTGGAATGCGATCAACTCCATTCCCACCGGGTCAGCACAGTCGTTCATCGGTGCGTTGATCTTCTTGCTGACCGGGTTCGGGTTGGGTTGGGTGATCGCCGCCGGTGACTACTCCCGCTATCTGCCGCGCACGTCGAGCAACTCCGGGATCGTCTGGTGGACCACCCTTGGTGCATCGATCTTCCCGCTCATCCTGCTGATCTTCGGTCTGATGCTGGCTGGCTCCTCCAAAGACCTCAAAGACGGCATCGCGATGGACCCGATCGGGGCACTGGCCGCTGAGTTGCCGACCTGGTACCTGGTGCCGTTTGTGATCGTCGCGGTGCTCGGTCTCGTTGGCGGCGCGGTGTTGGACATCTACTCCTCCGGGCTGGCGCTGCTCTCGGCTGGCATCCGGATCCCGCGCCCTGTTGCCGCGCTGATCGACGGCATCTTGATGGTGCTCGGCACGACCTACGTCGTCTTCTTTGCCGACAACTTCTTGAACCCCTTCATGGGCTTCCTGATCACGCTGGGTGTCCCGGTGGCAGTCTGGGCGGGGATCATGGTGGTCGACGTACTTCTGCGTCGGCGCGACTACTCCGGCGAGGACCTCTTCGACGCCCGCGGCCGTTATGGCGCGGTCAACCCCAAGACCATGGCCCTCATGGCGGTCGGCACCATCGTCGGCTGGGGACTGGTCACCAATGGCTATGCCGGTTGGCTGAAGTGGCAGGGCTACCTGCTCGGCCCGCTCGGGCTCGGTGGCCGAGAGGGTCCTTGGGCCTGGGCCAACCTCGGTGTGCTGGCCGCCTTGCTGATCGGCTCACTCGGCTACTGGGCGCTGTGCGCCAACGACGTACGTCGACAAGAGGCGCGCGACTGACCTCGCCGATGCCCGCGATCAGGGATCGGGCACTTGGGGCGTTGTGGGGCCTGGCCCTTGGCGATGCCCTCGGTATGCCGACCCAGGACTTCACCCGAGACCAGATCCGTGAGCGCTACGGAGAGGTGGTGCCAGGTCTGTTGCCGGGCCCACCTGACCAGCCGATCGCTCCTGGCCTGCCCGAGGGATCGGTCACCGATGACACCATGCAGGCGCTGATTGTCGGCCGCTGGCTGGTAGACCACCACCGGCAGGGAGCAGCCCAGACGGTGCTGGCCACACGCCTGATCGAGTGGCAAGACCGAATGCGTGCGCGGGGGTCGCTGGATCTGCTGGGCCCTTCGACCAACCGGGCTCTTGAAGCCTTGGTCGCGGGAGAGGACGTGAGCACCACAGGACGACACGGCACCACCAACGGCGCAGCTATGCGAGTTGCGCCTGCGGGGATCTCGGCTTCGGGTGACTCGCTGTTCGAAGAGGTAGTGCTGATCAGCGCGCTGACGCACAACACTGCCGTGGCCCTCGCGGGGGCAGCAGCGGTCGCGATGGCGGTGTCGTCCGGTATCGACGGCAACGACCCGACCGAGTCGCGCCGGCGCGCCGTTGCCGCAGCCGCCCACTTCAGCGTCGACCTGGCCGATCGGATCGGGGTGGCGATCCGCCGAGCCCACTCCGAACCCCTTGACGACCTGCTGGTCGAGATTGGCACCACCCTGGCCACCGAGGAGAGCGTGCCAGCCGCGTTCGCCGTGTTCACCGCCTATGGCGCCCAACCGTGGCTAGCGCTGCGCGTGGCGGCATCGGTCGGCGGGGATTGCGACACCATTGCGGCGATGGTCGGGGCCATGGTGGGGGCGCACGCTGGTATGGACGCCTGGCCAGCCGATGACATCCGCCGAGTTGCCAAGGTGAATCGGCTCCACAAGTTGCCGGGCCTGGTCGACGATCTTCTCGCCGTACGACGAGTGAGCGCTAACCCCCTACTCGACCGGCAACAACCCCCTACTCGGGGCGCGATAAGCCCCTATTCGGCGGACGAGAACCCCCTACTCGGCGGGAGGGTGCTCTCCACCGGCACGGTGGTGGTCGACTTGGTGATGACGGTCGAGCGGTTGCCCGAATCCGGCACGGACCAGGTGGCCGGGACGTCGTACCTGAGTCCTGGGGGGAACTTCAATGTGCTAGCTGCGGCGGCCCGTGTGGGCGCCCAGGTGACCTATCTGGGGCCGATCGGGCGCGGGCCGATGGGCGAGATGTTGCGCTCAGCCTTGGCCGAAGAAGGGGTCGCGCTGAACAGCCACGAGATCAGCGACAACGGCCTTGTGGTCACACTGGTGGAGCCGTCGGGTGAGCGCAGCTTTGTGACCTCGCCGCAGGCGGTGACCACTGACCTGGTGTTGAGCTCTGCCGCACAAAGTGCGGCCGCTGATCTGATCTATGTCTCGGGCTATGAACTGCTCTCTCCCGGCCCTTGGACAGCCATGCAACCACTGCTCCAGAGCGGCGCTGCGGTCGTCTTCGACCCCGGTCCGTTGGTGGCCGAGATCGAGCCCGGACTGCTCCATGATGTGCTCGGCCGCACGACGTGGCTGACCTGCAACGAACGCGAGGGCGAACTGCTCACCGGGCACGACGACCCTGGCGAGATGGCCCGCGATGTGCAGCGCCGATATCCGCACCTGGGCGTTGTGCTCCGGCTCGGACCAGCGGGCAGCTTGTTGGCCGATCACGACCAGACTCTGACTCCGATCCCCTCAACGCCCGTCGAGGTGGTCGATTCCAACGGAGCCGGCGACACCCATGTCGGGGTGTTGATGGCCGGACTGATCGAAGGCCGCTCCCCTGCGGCCGCCGTACGACGGGCCAACCTGGCCGCCGCCGTCTCGGTCACCCGACCCGGCCCGGCCACCTGCCCCACCCGAGAGGAACTAGACGCGCTGCAGGCATGATGGAGCGACACCCCCGTCGCTTGGAGGAAGTCATGCCCGTGACCCATGAGTACGACGTTGTGGTGGTCGGCTCCGGAGCCGCCGCCTTCGCTACTGCGCTCGGTGCGATCGACGAAGGACTCAGTGTGCTGCTCGTGGAGAGCACCGACAAATGGGGCGGCAATTCGGCCATGTCGGGCGGGGGCATGTGGCTGCCGACCAACCAACTGATGGCCCGCGACGGCGTGTCCGACTCCCGCGAGGAGGCGCTTGCCTATCTCGACGCCACCGTCGGGGACGTGGGGCGGGCCAGCGATCGCGCTCGCAAGGAAGCCTTTGTTGACGGGGTGGCCGACTTCGTCGCGACTGCCCAAAAACACGGCATGAACTTGGTGCGGTCAGCCGACTACGCGGACTACTACCCCGAACTCACCGGCGGCAAGATCGGTCGAGCTCTGGAGGTCTCACCCTTTGACCTCAAGCGAATCGGCGCGTGGTGGGACACCTGCCAGGCGCCGGCGGCGATGCCGATCAAGACCGACGATGTCTGGCTGCTGGGCCGAGCCTGGTCGACCCCGGCCGGATTCCGCCGTGGGGCCTCTCTGGTCGCACGAACGCTGGGCGGCGTCGTACGCGGCCAGAAACTGGCTGGACTCGGGGCCGGTTTGATGTCATCGCTCCTGGAGATCGTGGTGCTCAAGGGGCGTGGCGAGGTCTGGCTGAACTCGCCGTTGCAGGAACTCGTCGTCGAAGGCGACCGAGTGGTCGGCGTCCAGATCGAACGCGCCGGTCAACCCACCACGGTGCGCGCTCGCCTGGGCGTGATGCTGGCCGGTGGCGGATTCGACGCCAACAAGGAATTGCGCCGCGCTCACCATGGCGTGGACGGTCACCCGTCTGGTGCGCCAGGCAACCTGGGCGGACCGATTCAGGCGGCGGTCTCCGTCGGTGCCGCCACCGAACTGATGGACGACGCCTGGTGGGGCGTCTCGGTGGCGCCGACCTCGGAGTCGGGTCCAGGGTTTTTGGTGGGAGAGCGGTCGTTCCCCTACTCGATCATCGTGGATGCCCAGGGCCGCCGCATGGCCAACGAGTCAGAGTCCTACGTCGACTTCGGCCACCACATGCTCGCCCACGACAAGGTCGGCCCCTACTGGCTGATCAGCGATCACCGCCACACGATGCGCTATCTGCGCAGCTACGCACTCGACCCCAAGGTGGTCAAGGCGATGAAGGCCCAGGGTGTGATGTTCAAGGCCGATTCGATCGAGGCACTCGCCTCCCGAATCAACATTGAACCAGCGGTGCTGCGGTCCACGGTCGATCGGTTCAACGGTTTTGCCCGGGCAGGGGTGGACGCTGACTTTGGCCGCGGCAATTCGGCGTACGACCGCTATTACAGCGACCCTCTGGTGCGGCCCAACCCCAACCTGGGTCCACTGGAGAAGGCGCCCTTCACCGCAATCCACCTGGTCTTAGGTGACCTCGGCACCAAAGGCGGGGTCGTCACTGACGCCCACGGCCGCGCTCTGCGGGCGGACGGCTCGGTGATTCCGGGACTGTATTCGGCCGGCAATAACTCGGCCTCGGTGATGGGCCGGACTTATCCCGGACCCGGATCCACGCTCGGCCCCGCAGTGGTCTTCGGCTTGCGCGCCGCGCGCCATATGGCCAGCCGGACGACGGGAGCGGCGTCATGAGCCGCCCTGTGGTCGTGATCACCGGCGGCGCCGGCGGCATGGGCTTGGCCACCGCCAAGATCATGGGCGCCGACTATCACGTGCTGATCACCGACGTCGACCAAGCCCGACTCGACGCCGCGGTCACGGCGCTGGCTGGGCTGGAGGTTTCCACCTCGGTCTGCGACGTCACCGATCCGCTAGCGGTGCAGGCTGCCTTCGACCAGGCCGCGACCTTGGGGCCGGTGTCGTCGGTCGTGCACACCGCAGGACTCAGTCCACTGATGGGGTCGGCCGACCAGATCATGAGAGTCAACGCGCTAGGCACCATCAACGTCACTCGGGCGGCCTTGCCGTTGGCTCATGAGGGGTCAGCGGTGGTCAATGTAGCCTCGATCGCCGGTCACATGCTGCCCTCATTGGTGCGACCGAAGAAGGCGTTCAAGCTCGCCTTGAGCGACCCGTCAGCGGCGACAGACAAGTTGGTTGCCTCTGTGCAACGCGGGCCTGCGAAGATGCGACCCGCCTCGGCGTACTCGGTGAGCAAGGCGTTTGTGATCTGGTACTCCGCACACATGGCGGCCGCCTTCGGCGAGCGCGGGGGTCGGATCGTGTCGGTGTCACCCGGCAGTTTCGACACCCCGATGGGGCGCTTGGAGGAGAAGTCAGGTTCGGCGAAGTTGGTCGAGTTTGCCGCACTCAAGCGCTTCGGCCGACCAGAGGAGGTGGCTGAAGTGCTGGCCTTCTGTGCCGGGCCGAAGCCTGGCTATCTGACTGGTGTCGACATCCTGGTTGATGGCGGCACCCAGCAGGGACTCACGTTGCGCGGCATGCTGTCGATGGCACGCGGCTGAACCCGCCTGCTCAGCCCCAACCGCTCTCAAGCGACGCGGGTGTAGTCCACCAACAGGTAGTCGTCGCGCTCGGGTTTGCGGGTGCCGTGCGGACCGGTGATGCGGACTTGCCCATGCGGGCTGGTCCATTCGACAAGATTGCGGGCCAACGGTCTGACTCGCCAACCACCGTGGGTCTTGATTCGGTGGTGATGTCGCACCAGGACACCTAGGTTGCTTTCGCTGGCCTGACCGGGTGGTCCTTGGGTGTCAAAGGCGATCACGTGATCGGGGTCTGCCCCTCGCGTCACCGACGGCGCATAGGGGAAGTAGTCACCCGGTCGCGCCAAGTGCGCACTGACGACCACGACGAGAAAGCGTCCGTATCGAGCCACCCGAGTGGCCCTGGGGTCGATCCGGGCCCGGGGCTTCGTCGTGCGTTCGCTTCGCTCACTGCTCAGCCACCAGCCACCAGTTGCTTCGTCGTGCGTTCGCTTCGCTCACCGCTCAGCCACCGACTGCCGGGTCGCGGCCGGGTCGAATCCAAACGGCAACTCCAGACGGTGGGCGCGCATCGTCGCCGCGTCGGTGAGTACGTCGTAGGTCGGCCCGTCTGCCACGACTACTCCCTCAGACAAGATCACCGAGCGCTCACACAGTTCGAGCGCGAAGGGGAGGTCGTGGGTGACCATCAGCAGCGTGACGTCGAGGGAGCGCACGATGTCGGCCAACTCCCGCCGCGAAGCCGGGTCGAGATTGGAGGAGGGTTCGTCGAGCACCAGGATTTCGGGTTGCATCACCAACACGGTCGCGACCGCCACCCGCCGACGTTGGCCGAAGCTCAGGTGATGCGGGGGGCGGTCGGCAAAGTCAGCCATGCCGACCCGGTCGAGGGCCTCCATGACGCGGTCATTTAGAAGTTGGCCGCGCACTCCCAGGTTGGCCGGACCAAAGGCGACGTCCTCACGCACGGTCGGCATGAAGAGTTGGTCATCAGGATCTTGGAAGACGATGCCAACGCGGCGGCGGATCTCCTGCAGGTTGGGCTTGGTGACGGGCAGTCCGGACACAGCCACGCTCCCGGCCCCCGCAGTGAGGATGCCGTTGAGGTGCAAGACCAATGTGGTCTTTCCGGCCCCGTTCGGCCCAAGCAGGGCCACGTGCTCGCTGGGGTGCACATGCAGGTCGACACCAAACAGGGCTTGGTGGCCGTCGGGATAGGCGTAGGCCAGACCACGTACGTCGAGCACCGGGGTCGTCATAGCCGCGGCAGGCTTCCGTCGTACCCGCGCGAGAGCATCGCCAAGTGCACACGTTCGCCGCGCTCGTAGGAGCGGATAAACAAAGCCCCGGCCGACTTGGCCAACACTGGCCAGTGTCGAGGGCTGCGCGGATCGAAGCCGCGCGAGCGCAACGCAATCGTCTGCCGACGCAGGTCATCGGTGATCACATCGAGGTAGCGGATCATGAACGCCAGAATCTGCACTAGGAGCATCGGCAGCCGCAGCCGCTGCAGACCGCGCACGATGTCATGGGGTTCGGTCGTTGCCGCGAGGGTCAACCCGGCGAGCACGCCCAGAGTGGCTTTGGCCAGCAGCGTCCACGCCGAGATCAGACCCGACTGGCTCAGACTGAGCTCCCACACCTCGATCCGCGGACCGGTCGCCACCACCGGCATCAGCAGCGCAAAGACGACTATCGGAATCTCGATCACCATCCGCTTGGCGAGGTACGACGCTGGCACCCGCGAGAGCGCGATCACCCCGACCAAGAGCGCCAGATAGCCACCGAACCAGACGTACGACGTCCCCGGCGTGGCCACCACAACCAACATGAAGACGAGCAACCCGAGGATCTTGGTCGCAGGGGACAGTCGGTGAATGGGTGAGTGGCCGTGAAAGTGGAGTTTGTGACCGTGACCGGCGCCCACGTCAGCGACTTTCGCCCGAGCCGCGTCGACGCAGTACCCAAGTCAGCCCACCGGCGAGCGCCAGCGTGACCAGGGCGCCGATCAGACCGGCCGCTCCCCCAGACAGGCGCCCCTCACGTCCCGGGACTTCATAGCCGCTCATCGGGCCAGAACTCTGTTTGGCGGTGTGCGCGAAGCCAAGCCGCTCAGCGACGTACTCCAGTCCGTCGGGATGGGTTGATGCATATCCACTGATCAGCGCCGCGATCACCAGCGTCACGACCAAGAAGGTGATGTAGAAGCGCTTGCTCACACCGCCGCCTTGGTGATCGTGAGCGGTTTGGCCGTTATGGCGGGGCGGGCGGCGTAGACCAGGTCCGGGCGGGTGGCCACCACTGCTCCGACCACCATCGAGGTGATCAGCGCCTCGCCGAGTCCGATCACCAAGTGCCAGCCGACCATGGTCTTGAGCAGGAGCCCAAATGGCACTTCGGCTACACCACCGACGGCAAACAGCACCGAGAAGACGCCTGCAGTGATCGGCACCGAGACCAGGGCACTCAGCGCCGCGGCCGGAACCACCGACGTCGTCCGGCGCGGCAGCACTGCCCTGATCACCACGATCACCAACCACGCGACAAAGACGCCCACCAAGGCCATCAAGGTGATATTGGTGCCCAGCGCGGTCAGCCCACCGTCGGCAAACAGCAGCGCTTGCACCAGGAGTACGACGGTAATCACCAGCACCCCAGTCCACGGCCCCACCAGCGCGGCCGCCAGCGCACCACCAAGCAAATGCCCGCTCGTGCCAGCCCCCACGGGAAAGTTCACCATCTGGGTCGCAAACACAAATGTGGCCACCAGACCAGCCAGCGGCGCAGTGCGGTCATCGAGTTCACGGCGGGCTCCCCGCAGGGCGAGTCCCACGCCAACGGCAGCCACGACTCCAGTGGCCACCGATGTCGGCGCATTGAGAAATCCGTCAGGCACGTGCACGTGGGGGGCCTCCTGTTCTGGTCGAGACTACGGAGCCGGACTCACTTATTGCAAACGAATCGCAATAAGCCGAGTCAGGGCCTCACCTTCACGACTCCCGCCGCGCGATCTAGGCTCGCGCTATGCCAGGTTCGTTCTCATTCGCCCTCTTCTGTCTGCTGCTGGCCGTCGTGGCCTTCGTGATCGCCGGGGCTACTCGCAAGCGCCAGCCAGTGGAGATCGGTGACCCTGACGAGGGCGGTCACAAGACGGCGGGCAAGCCGGTGGCGGAGATCAATTTCTCCAAACTGGCACGCCTCGTCGGCTTCGGACTCACCGCGATTGCCATCTTCTTGATCGTGGCCGCCAGCCTGGTGCAGGTCCCGACCAAGGAATTCGGCGTGGTCACGACCTTCGGGCGACCGGTGCGCACGCTGTCCAACGGGTTGCACTGGATCGCCCCCTGGCAGAAGGTCACTCACATCGACGCCGCGATCCAGACCGACAACCACACCACCGACAAACACGGCTGCATCAAGGTGCGCATCGCTCACCAGGCCACTGCCTGCGTCGACACCAGCATTCGCTGGCGAATCCAAGACGGCGCGGCCAACGCGCTCTTTCAGGACTACCGAGACTTCGCCAACATCCGAGATTCTCTCGTCACACGTGACCTGAATGCGGCGCTCAACAAGGTCTTTGAGAACTTCGATCCGCTCCTGGTCGACAAGGAGGGAAACGCGCAGACCCCACAGTTGTCCAACCTTGCCGCTGAGGTGAATTCGGAGATGCGCCGCGAGATTGGCGACCAGATCAACGTGCTCAGCGTGATCATCCCCGTCGTGCACTTCGACGACAACACTCAGAGCAAGGTCAACGCCCTGCTTGCCCAAGTCGCACAGACCCGAATCGCCGAGCAGGCCATCAAGACCGCCGAGAACCAGTCAGAGGCCAACCGCAAACTCGCCGCCTCGGTGTCGAGGGATCCCAACGTGTTGGTGTCGAAGTGTCTCGACATGGTCGAGTCCGGCAAAGTGTCACTGCCAGCAGGATTCAGTTGCTGGCCCGGCTCTGGATCGGCTGTCGTCGTACCGTCGGGCAAGCAGTAACTGCCCTACTTGACCTCGGTCCAGGTCCCCCCAGCGTCGTCGGTGTAGAACAACCCGCCGCTGAGCCCGCCGACCCAGATCCGGTCGTCCTCGACCCCAGCCCACACTGATCCGGCGTCTGTGCCGAGCGCGTCGGGTAGGTCGAGTTTGCTCAGTTGCTCGCCGTTGAGCAGCCACCATCCCTTGCGTTCGCCAAGCAACACGGTGGCGTTGGAGAGCGCCTCAGGCTCGCCGATGGCAGACGAGTCGAGCAGATCGTGGGCGCGTAGGTCGGTGCGCTCCCAGGCTCCGGGTTTGGTCTCGGGCGTGCGCACCAAGAAGTGGAGTACGTCGTAGCCTTCGTCGCTGATCGTGGTCAGCCCGGCCCAAATGAACCCACCCCCGACGAAGATCCGGCTCGCCGCGACCCCCTTGATCGTTGGCACTGGGGTGCGCTTCCAAGTCGTGCCGCCGTCAGCCGAGGTGTGTAGGAACAATCCCCTCTTGGTGAGTGAAGTTTCGACTGGAGTGCCTTTGTCAGTCAGGAGCACCTGCTGGCGGGCGGGGAACGCGACGGGGGGTGCAAAGCGTCGCACAGTGTCGTCGGCGGGGCGGTAGAACCACTCCAGATCGCCGCGATAGAGCTGAACGTCACCAGGTTTGGTCGTGGTCACACCACGTACGACGCGCGGGGTGCTGGACGCGCCGTCGGCGCTGAGTCGTGTCACCTGCGGCAAACCACCGCCAAGTTGACCGCCAATCAAGAAGCCATCCTTGAGCCCGCGCACCACGCTCGGAAGCGAAGAGGCCTCGCTCACTCGCGCCCAGATCCTGGCGGCGATCTCGTTGCCGTCTGCGTCGCGGATCTGCCACGCGGTCACCTGTGGACCTTCGTCGTCATCGGACTCGGCCCGATAGAGCACCAACAGCGAGCCGTCACCTGCACTCACCGCACCCGCCGGTTTGCCACCAGCGATGACGTCGGCCGCGGTCGCATTGGGATCTGCAGCAACTGACCATTCGGGGTTGTCGGGGCTCGTCGGCTGAGGCGACCCGCAGGCCGAGGTCACAAGAGCCAACATGATCACGACAAAGGTGCCCGAGCGCATCCGCATGCAGTCAGCCTAGGCCGATCCGAGCGGCTCCCGCGGGCTCTGCACCGAACCTTCATGCCGCAGTCGGCTAGTCCTGCTTCGCCATCAATGACAGGTCGCGACGTATGTAGCGCAGGTGCGCCCACTCCTCCTCCAGAATCGTTCGCACACAGTCACCAACCGTGGGCCGCCAGTCCCCAAAGCCCCACGGATCTCTGCGCTGCTCAGCTAGCAACTCCGCAGACGCGGTCTCCAAGAAGTCGGTCACCATTTGCTGACGACCTGCGCGAACCTCCAGGACCTCGTCGTACGACGGCACGTCGTCGCGGAACACCGAGGTGTCCACTCCCATCTTGGCCGCACCGGTGAAGAGTTGGCCGATCTCGTGGAACGGCTGCTCCAACTCCAAGATGCCGCCCCGCAGCCAGGCATCTGTAGCGAGCACGAGGTGACGCAGCGTTTGCGCCAGCGACCATTCGTCTGGCACGTGCGCGTCCACCATCTCCAGCGGCGTTGCGGCCACCGTCTCAGCCCAGGCAGCCTGAACCGCAACCCAAGACTCGCGCAAGTCCTCGACCGATTGGGATCGAGAATGCGCACGGCCCGGAAACTGACGATCCAGTTCAGCCTCTACCAAGGGGGCCACATCAATTCCGTTGACGATCAAGGTGCCAAACGCCAAGTCGTGGCTGTCGAGGTCCATCCCACCCACATCGACGCCGCGCATCGTCACGCCACTGAGATCCGAAAAGCGCATCGTCGCGCCCCGAAAACTCGTCCGCTCGAAGTTCGCGCCCTCGAACTCGTTGGTCTCCGAATAGCTGGTCATCGCACCATCCTCACAGAGACCACCGACACGAATCCGATGCCCGACAGCTACGCAGGCCTGAACGAATCATGCTCCTGCGGCTGGCTGTGTCGAACCATGATGTGGTGAGTGACGGTGTATTCGAGGATGGCTTCGTGAGACATGTCCTTGCCGAAGCCGCTGGCTTTGACGCCGCCATGCGGGGCCTCCGACGCGATCGGCAAGTGGTCGTTGATCCAGGTCACCCCGGCTTCGATTCGCTGCGCCACCCGCAGCGCTCGGGAGACGTCGGTGGTCCATACCGATGAGGCCAGACCGTAGACGGAATCGTTGGCCCGGCGTACGGCGTCGTCCTCGTCGGCGAAGGTGTTCAGCGCCAGCACTGGGCCGAACACTTCGTCCTGGACGATCTCGGAGTCCTGACCCGCGCCGGTGAGCAGCGTGGGTGGGTAGTAGGCACCCGGACCCTCCGGCACTGCACCGCCTACGGCCACACAGGCCCCCGCTGCCACGGCGCGCTCCACGAAACCGTGAACTCGATCGCGATGCCCGGTCGAGATCAACGGACCGATGTCCGTGGCTGAATCGTCGGGCGCACCGACGCGGATCTGGCCAAGGGTTTCGGCCAACACGGTGGTGAACTCGGCAGCCACCGTCTCCTCTACATGAATGCGGGTGGCCGCAGTGCAGTCTTGACCTGAGTTGTAGGTGGCCGCCATCGCCAACGCCTTGGCGGCCGCGCCAAGGTCAGCGTCGGCGAACACCAGTGCGGGTGCCTTGCCACCGAGTTCGAGATGCACGCGCTTGGTGGCACTGGCCGCAGTCGCCATCACCGCACGACCAGCACCAGGCGACCCGGTCACCGACACCATGGCAACCCTCGGATCGTTGACCAATGCCTGGCCGACCTCCGCATCACCAGTGACCACATTGAGTACGCCGGAAGGCAGCCCGGCTTCAATCGCGAGTTCAGCCAACAGCAAGGTCGTGGTGGGGGTCTCCGGAGCCGGTTTGAGCACCATCGTGTTGCCTGCGGCCAGGGCCGGACCAAGCTTCCAGATCGCCATCACCAAGGGGAAGTTCCAGGGTGCAATTCCAGCCACAACACCCAGCGGTCGGCGCACCAGGATCGACGTGTAGCCGGTGGAGAACTGTCCCGCACCGGTCCCTTCAAGTGAGCGCGCCGAACCGGCGAAGAAGCGCAGGTTGTCGGCCGCAAACGGGATCTCGCCATCGCGCGCGACCGGGATCGGCTTGCCGGTCTCAGCCACTTCGGCGTCGGCCAACAGGTCTGCCCGGTCCTCGATCAAGTCGGCCAGACGAAGCAGAACTCGGGCCCGCTCCCCCGGCGTACGCGAAGACCAGTCGGGGAAGGCCGCCGCCGCAGCCGCGCAGGCGGCATCGACGTCGACTGCAGAGCACTCCGAGACGGCGCCAAGCACCCGATCATCGGCCGGGTTGACCAACCTCCGCGAATCACCGCCGCCCTCGCGTCGTTGCCCGGAGATGAAGGCCCCCGGGATCTGGGGATGAGTCATGGCAGCGTCCTTTCGCCAGCGATTCGGGATTGAGAAGAGTCAGCTGTCGAAGCCGACTCCGAACTTGTCGAGGGTGCGCAGCAGTGCGCCCCGGCGGCCGGTGCGGTCCTCACGAGCCATGGCGGCGCGGGTCAACTGCACGCCGGTCCAGCGCACTGGCTCCGGCGGAAACGGCAATGGCTTGCGCTGCGTCATCCGCAGGCTCGTGCGCTCAGTCTCGCGTCCAGCCAGTTGATCAAGCACCGTCAGGGCGGCAAACCGCGATGCGGCCACGCCGAGGCCGGTGAATCCCAACGCGTAGCCGATTCGTCCCTGCCGGGCCACCCCGGTGAACGCGTTGAAGCGTGTCGTCGTGTCGATCATTCCGCCCCAGGCATGGGTGACCGCTACGTCCTCCAGTTGCGGGAAGGTCTCCCGCAGATGCCGCTCTAGCAACAGATGTGAAGGGCCGTGCTCAAGGTCGGCCGAACGCGACGAACCGTAGTAGTAGTTGGCGTCATAGCCGCCGAAAAGGATCCGGTCGTCCGGCGTACGCCGGTAGTAGTGGAACTGGTTGCCAGCATCGGTGAGTCCCTGATTCTCCGACCACCCAATCGCGGCGATCTGGTCAGTGCTCAGCGGCTCGGTGGCGATCACGTGATCCCACACCGGCACCACCATCAGGCGGAGTCGCTTCAGCAGCGGCTCGAAGGCATTGGTGGCCAAGAGGGCTTGCGCCGCGAGCACACTCCCCGATTCGGTGCGTACGACGGCACCGGCAGCCCCCGTAGCCAGATCGATGGCGCGGCTTCGTTCATGCAGCACCACCCCTCGAGCGAGGGCGGCATCACGCAGACCGCAGGTGAGGGCGACTGGATGCAGCAGACCACCGATCCGCAGCCGCACTCCGGCCAGATAGGTCGGTGAATCCACATCGGCACGCGCTGCCGTCTGATCGAGGAAGGTCGCATCGTCGCCGAATCGTCGGTGCAGGGCCGCGAGGTTTTGCAGCGCGGCTACCTCATGTGGACGGGTAGCCAACATGGTCTTGCCGCAGAGTCGCAGGTCTGCGTCGATGCCCTCGCGATCGACAAAGTCGACGATCGCTTGCAGGTTCTCCCGCCCGAGTCGAACCAGTGTCTCGATCTCGTCGGGCCATTGCGACACGCCATGGGTGAGCCCGTGCGTCAACGAGTCGGAGATAAACCCGCCATTGCGTCCCGAGGCACCGGAGGCAACGATTCCTTGCTCCAGCACCACGATTCTGCGGCCGGGTTCGGCATCGGCGGCTTCGATTGCCGCCCACAATCCGGTGAGGCCACCTCCGACGATGACCAGATCCGCCGTCGCATGCCCCACTAGAGGATCGGAAGTCGGCGAGACCTCTCGGCCATCCCACCAGACCGGGTGCGGAACCGCCTCGACCAAGCCCGATCGACTCACGGTGATTCCTCGGTTCTACCGACCGCCACGGCCTCGTCCCAGGTGACCCCAACCCGATCGCCGGCCGACTGGGCTGCCATCCCGGGCACAGTGACCAAGAACGGCTTAGCCAGGTGCTCGACAACGACGGCCACCAACGAGCGACCACCTTGATAGCTCACCCCAGCCACTTCACCGCGCACGGCAGCAGCATCTGCGGAGACTATGCGGGCGTTTTCGGGCCGAATCACTAAAACGGCCGGGCCGGCGACTGAGGCAGATGTTTGCGGCAGTCGCCCATACACGGATTCAAACCCCTCCGCACTCGACGTGCCTTCGATCAGGTTGCTGGTGCCGATGAAGTCGGCCACAAAGAGGTTCGCCGGGCGGTTGTAGAGATCGACCGGAGCCGCGATCTGCTGCACTCGCCCATCGCTCATCACCGCGATCCGGTCGGCCATGGTCATCGCCTCCTCTTGGTCGTGGGTGACCACGACAAAGGTGATCCCGACCTCGGTCTGGAGCCGCTTGAGTTCGATCTGCATATCCCCGCGCACCTTGCGATCCAACGCGCTGAGTGGCTCGTCAAGCAGAAGCAGTCGCGGGCGCTTCACGATCGCCCGAGCCAACGCCACCCGCTGCCGCTGACCGCCGGAGAGCTGCGCGGGACGACGCTTGGCGAGTTGAGTCAGCCCGACTGTCTGCAGCACCTCATCGACGCGGGACTCGATTTCGGCCTTGGGCAGTTTGTCCTGCTTGAGTCCATAGGCAATGTTGCGAGCGACGTTGAGATGCGGGAAGAGGGCGTAGGACTGAAACATCAGGTTGATCGGCCGACGCTCTGGTGGCAAAGCGAGCAGGTCTTGGCCAGCCAGCGTGATCGAACCTCGGTCGGGGTATTCGAAGCCGGCAATCGAGCGCAGCAGCGTGGTTTTGCCGCATCCGGAGGGACCGAGCAGTGCGAAAAACTCGTTGTCACCGATGGTCAGGCTGACGTCGTCCAGCGCCTTCACATCTCCGAAGTCACGGCTGACCCCAGAGACCTCAAGCAAGGGGGCAGGGTTGGCGGTCATGAATCCTCCTCGGACTGGCGGAGCAGGCGGGCACCCACCACGAAGGCGGCGATGGTGACCAAGATCAGCAAAGTGGCCAGGGCGTTGATCTCTGGGGTCACGCCTGTGCGCACGCGCGAATAGATCGCGATCGGAAGGGTCTGGGTGGTCGGCCCGGAGGTGAAGTAGGCGATCACGAACTCGTCCAGGGAGAGTGTGAAGCAGAGCAGCGCACCGGCGATCACGGCAGGCGCGATGGCGGGCAGAGTGACGTGGATCAGGGTGTAGGCACGACTGGCCCCAAGGTCTCTGGAGGCTTCCTCTTGGGAGATGTCGTGCGTGCGCAGCCGCGCACGTACGACGGCCACCACAAACGCCGTACCGAAAGCGGCATGGGCCAACAAGATGGTCAGCAGACCCATGGGGAAGCTGAACAACACAAACAGCGACAGCAGGCCCACGGCAAGCAGCAGATCCGGCAGGATCGCGGGCGCTGTGGAGGCAGCTTCTAGCAGCGCGGACCTCGTGTGGCGGGCCAGTCCGATCGCCAACAACGTGCCGAGCACAGTAGCGATCACCGTGGCCCCGGCCGCCACGATCAATGAGTTCACCAGCGCGTCGATCAGGTCCTGGTCTTGGATGAGTTCGCCATACCAGCGGAAGCTGAACCCAGACCACGTGTAGGCCGAGCCACCGTCGTTGAACGACATGGCCACCAACACGGCGATCGGGCCATAAAGGAAGACCCCGCAGATCAGCAGTGGGAGTGCGGTGGTCCAGGTGGAGCGTCGATCCGCGCGTGCCTTCATCACCGCTCCCCCTCCAATCGACGAGAGACCACCGACTGCAGCGCGAAGAGCGCCAGCAGCAAGACAACGAGGATTAGGGCCAGCACGGCACCGAACGGCCAGTCTTGGGTCTTGAGGAACTGGTCGCGCACGAGGTTGCCGACCATGGCCCGCTTGCCGCCACCGAGCAGTTCAGGCACGACGAAGTTCCCCAGGCTCGGGACCAGAACGAAGATGCAGCCGGTGATCACCCCCGGCAAAGAGAGCGGCAGCGTCACGTTGAGGAACGCCTTGAACTTCGTCGAGCCCAGGTCCACAGCGGCCTCCACCAGGTCCTCTGAGTGACCCACCAGCGAGGCATAGATCGGCAAGATCATCAGCGGCAGATAGACATAAACCAGTCCGACAACGACCGCTGTCGGGGTGTAGAGCATCGTCGTGCGCTCCGAAGTGATCCCCGCTCCGATCAGCGCGTCGTTGAGAAACCCTTGGGAGTTCAGCAACGTGATCCAGGCATACATCCGGATCAAGAAGTTGGTCCAAAACGGGATCAGCACCAGCACTAGCGCGATCACTCGCCAGCGCTGCGGGAGCCGAGTGATCGCCCAAGCCGTCGGGTAGCCGATCACCAGCGCGATCAAGGTTGCCGACACGGCGACGGTCAGTGAAAACAGCAACACCCGCAGATAGATCGGATCGATCACTCGTGCGTAGTTGTCCAGAGTCGGAGTCCACTCCACGCCACCGAAGCGACCACGACTGACAAACGAATAGACCACCACCAGAATCAGTGGCAGCAACACGAAGACCGTGTTGAACAGGAGCCCGGGACCCAGCAGGGCGACACGCTCCAGCGCATCGCCCTGCCGTGCACCGCGGTTGGTGCGGGACATCAGCCCGCCGTGACCTCGGAAATGATCCGGTTGTAGAGGTCGGCGGCGTCGCCGACGTCCTTCATGTTCTCCCCGGCCAACATCTCCGCTCGACGCGAGCCGAGGGTGTCGTACTGGTCGGTGAGCTTGGCCGGGATCAGTTCCACAGCAGCCTTGTTAGGGATGTTGTAGAGGATGTTCTCCTCGACCCAGGCGTGGGTCTTGGCATCGAGGATCGTGTCGATGAAGGCGTAGCTGCCTTCCTTGACCTTCGAGGACTTCAAGATCGCCATGCCGTCGCTCCACAAGTCGCTGCCTTCCTTGGGTACGACGAACTTGATCTTGGGGTTCTCTGCAGTGCCGTAGTTGCACCAACCGTCCCAGGCCTCAACCATCACGGCTTCACCACTGATCAAGCGCTCATAGAAGGTGGTGTCGTCGTAGGCCAGCAGATTCGGCTTGGCCTCCAACATCAATTCCTTGACCTTCTCCATCTCACCCTTGTCGGTGGTGTTGATGGAGTAGCCCAGAGCCTTCTGCGCCGGCAGCACTGCCCAGCGCTCGGTGCCCATCATGGTGATCTTGCCCTTGTATTTGTCAGCGGGCCGGAGCAGATCCATCCAACTCGTGGGCGCAGCGTCGACCAGGTCAGAGCGGTAGCAGATGCCGGTGGTACCCCAGGTGTAGGGCGCCCAATAGGTCTTGCCGTCCACCTGAGCGGTCTCCAACGCCTTGGGGTCGTAGTTGCCCCAGTTCTTGAGCTGCTTGGTGTCGAGCGGTTCCAGCAGGCCTGCCTTGGCGTAGGCCTCCAAGAACGGCTGCGAAGCGAAGATGACGTCGAGTCCCTTGCCTCCGCCTCCGGTGAGCTTGGCGGCCAAATCTTCGTTGGTCGCGTGGTTCGTCACCTTGACGGTCACACCGGTGGAGTCCTTGACCTTGGTGGCAATGTCCTTGGGCATGTAGTCGGCCCAGTTGCTCACCACGATGGTCTGCTTGGACAGATCGGCATTGGGGTCGAGTTCGGTTGGTTTGGCCGGGGACTCTTTGCCACAGGCCGCCAAGACAAGCGCTGCGGCGCTCGCCATGCTGGCTACGACGAGCCGCTTCGAGTGATTCACAAGATCTCCTCCGGTCGAGGGACGACAGCCGGTTATCGTCTGTTGATCCGGAACTGTTACAGCGAAATTCAGTAACGTCAAGCAGTTCTAGCAACCAATTTGAGCGTGAGAGCGCCGCGTTTGGGCGATTCACTGAACTTTTGTTCAGTAAACAATTAGGCGCCGATCCCTTCCTACTGCGCTGTTCGCGTGGCATGGTGTGGGCCACATTCAGGTCCGTCGTTCACCAGGTGGAGGACTCCGTGGCACACCCCAGGCCAGAGGCTCGATCGCGGCTTGTCGAGTCCGCGAGACGCGCCGTGGCCAAACACGGAATCGACGTCAAACTCAAGGATGTGGCGGCCATGGCGGGGGTGACGCCGAGCGCCGTGCTCTACCACTTCCCCGATCTCACCGACCTCCTTCTGGAAGCTAACCGGGCTGGGATTGAGCGCTTCCATACCGAGCGGTTCCGCGTGATGGAGTCACTCGATGACGCCGCTGAGAGACTTGTGGTCACCATCGAGCATGGCCTTCCGCTGGATGCAGACGACGAGGCGGTGCGCCTGATGTGCGAGTTGGGCGGATCGGCCGGCCGCCACCCCAGTCACGCCTCGATGCTGACCGCGCTCTATGACCGCCAAGTGGCGATGTATCGGTTTATCTTGGAGACCGGTGCCTCCAAGGGCACATTCACCCTGCGCACCGACGCGCTCTCGATCGCGCGCAACATCGTCGCCCTCGAAGACGCCTACGGATACCGGATCGTCGCCAAACATGGCTCGATCGGCTATCAGGAAGCCACAGATCTGATTCTCGACTTTGCGCGAATCGCGACCAGTCACCCCCTCCCCCGCTCCGAATCTGCTGGGGCGCTACGAAAGGAATACCGATGAGTCGACCCCTGACCATCTTGTTCTGGCCAGAGGCCGCCTATGGCCCGACCAACCAGTGCATCGGCTTGGGCCGGGTCCTGCTGGCCAAAGGACATCGCGTTGCGTTTGCCGCGGAATCCTCATGGGAGGGCAAGTTGGCCCCCTTCGGCTTCGAGGAACACCTCGTTGATCTGGCTGCTCCCGATCCGGATGCTGGCGATGAGGACGCCGGGGCCTTCTGGGCCAACTACATCGCCGAAACCAAACCGGAGTTTCGCAAGCCGACGATCGAACAGATCGAGACCTTTGTGAAGCCGACCTATCAAGCGCTGATCGACGGTGCGATGTATTGCGAGCCGCGACTGCGCGAGATCGTGGCCCAGGTCAAACCCGACGTGATCGTCGAAGACAACGTGGTGCTCTTCCCGGCACTCGTTACCGCAGGTGTGCCCTTCATCCGGGTGGTCTCCTGCAACCCGCTCGAAATCACCGGCGACGGGATCGCTCCAGCATTGTCGGGACTCGCCCAGGCCGAGCCGGAGTCGTGGGGTCCGTGGCGAGCAGCGGCAGCCGAGTCTCTCGGTGAGCAATGGGAAGCCTTCAATGCGTGGTGCCAAGCCAACGGCGCTCCCGCGCTGCCGCACCTGGAATACATGCCGCGCGACAACGCTGCCAACATCTACGTGTATCCCGAAGCGGCTGACTATGTCGGCGAGCGACCCCTCGACGACACCTGGCACCGGATCGAGTCCAGCGTCCGCGACACCGACGACGACTACGTCGTGCCTGCTCATCTTGCCGACCGTCCGGAGGACTCTGCGCTGATCTATCTCTCCCTCGGGTCGCTCGGCGGAGCGGACGTGGAGTTGATGCAGAAACTGATCGACGCTCTGGCCGACAGCAAACACAAGTTCATCGTCAGCAAGGGCCCGGTCGCCGACCAGATCACCTTGGCCGCCAACATGGATGGCGACGCCATCGTGCCGCAGACCAAGATCATTCCTCAGGTCGATCTGGTGATCACCCACGGCGGCAACAACACCACCACCGAATCGCTGCACTTCGGCAAGCCGATGGTGCTGCTGCCCCTCTTCTGGGACCAATACGACAACGCCCAGCGCATGGACGAACTCGGCTTCGGCGTGCGGTTGCCCACCTACGAGTGGACCCCTGAAGACCTGCACGACGCCATCGATCGGCTCCTGGCCGACCATGACCTTCGGGCTCGGTTGGCCGCGATCGGCGAACAGATCCGTGCTAGCGACGGCGTGACTCGCGGGGCAGAGGTCATCGAGGCCGTCGGACTGGCCCACCAGTCGGCGTGACCTCTCCGATCGACCTGTTGGCGGGAGTCGGCTGGCAGGACTTGCTGCCCAGCCAGCGAGTCGAGCACGGCTCCTTGCCAACAGGTTCACCAATGCTGGTCGATGCCCTGCACTTCGACTCATCGCGATCGGTTCTGCTGGTCGCAGACGGTGAGGGGGACGTGCATGTCGTGCCCGCCATGCGCTCCGGTACGACGTACCGCCGCGCCCATGCTGGCGAAGGCGTGGCCGATGCTCTGCTCACCCTGATCGATTCGGGCTCCACCGGCGATTTCACTGCGGAACTGCTGGCCGACTCGGCGTTGCGCGAGGTGATATCGGAGCGTCGAGAGTGCGCGATGAGAGTCGATCAGACCAACGAGTCGATCATCGTTGGCGACGCAGTGGTGAAGTGGTCAGCAACGGCGGAGTCGGGCGAGCATCCAGCCGGATTGCTCCTGTCCGCCATGGCACGGGCCGGATTCGACGCGACTCCCCGGCCACTGGGCCTGGTCTATTGGCGCGGCCGATTGATTGCGCAAGTGACGACGTTGGTGCCGCAGACCTGTGACGGCTGGACCTGGGTGGTCGATGACCTTCGGGCCGCCGCCACCAACGCACCTGAGACCACCGTGACGCTCGGGTCGAGTTTGGGAGAGGTCACTGCTGGGCTCCTGGTGGCACTGGCCCACCAAATGGAGCCCCGCACCGCCGGAGCCGACGAGGTGGCTGCCTGGGGACGCGCCGCGGATTCGGAGTTCGAAAAGGCCCTTGAGGTCAGCTCACCTGCCGACCGCACTCTGCTCGAAGCCGCCCGAGAGCCGATCTTGGCCCCCTGGGACGCGGTAGCGCAGTCCCGCACTCCGGTGCTACTGATTCATGGCGATCTGCATGTGGGACAGGTGCTCCGGTCGGATCAGCACGAACTCTTCGTGGTGGACTTCGACGGCAATCCGATCGTGCCATTCGAGCAGCGAACTCAGTGGCAATCCCCAGCCGCCGATGTCGCTGGCATGGCCCAGTCGATAGTCCATGCCGGACTCGTGTTGGCGCGCCTTGAGCCCGACCTGGCCGATGCGGCTCAGAAGGCAGTTGAGATCAGCGTGTCGACGTACTTGGCGACAGTGCGCGACGGTCTCCAAGCCGCCGGACTGCGAGATCTGCTCGATGACCGATTGATCCAGCCGTTTCGGCTGCGGCAGGTGGTTCGGGAGTTCAGTTATGCCGCCCAGCACCTGCAGCGCTGGCTCTATGTGCCCCGTGCCGCACTTCCACTCCTCCTCAACCACGATCAGGGAAGGCTCTGATGGACCCGCACAAGTTCCTCTCCGACCTCGAGCGCAAGCCCGAGGTGGCCTCAGCCTTGGCCGACCGACTCAGCGCCGACGATCCCTGGCCGATGGTTCCCCCAGGCACCCGCATCGTCTTCTTGGGCATGGGCTCCTCGGCCTATGCCGCCGGTGTCGCGGCGGCTCGGCTGAGGGCGCGTGGCCATGTGGCGGTCTCCGAACTGGCCAGCACCGACCTACTTCCAGCCTGGACTGGCGAGACGGTCGTGATCGCCACGTCGGCAACCGGTGGCTCCAAAGAGACCCTCGACGCTCTCGGACGCCTGCCTGCCGGGACGCGCACGATTGCACTCACCAACACTCCTGGCTCGGCCATCGCTGAGCGCTGTGATCACACGGTGTTGATGCACGCCGAGCCAGAGGTCGGCGGAGTCGCCTGTCGCTCCTATCAACACACCTTGGCGCTCTTGCTGGCGTTGGAGGCCCGACTGGAAGGGCGGCCTGCGCCCACCGACGTCCTACGCCGAAGTGCAGAAGCGTGCGCCGACCTCCTGAGTCGACGCCCCGAGTGGCTGCCCGCGCTGACCGAGTTGGTCGACGGCCCCTCCGGCGCACATCTGGCGGCCCCAGCTCGGCGATTCTCCTCCGCCCAGCAGTCTGCGTTGATGCTGCGGGAGGGACCACGCCGGGCGGCAATCGGCTGCGAAGTCGGCGACTGGGCGCACGTAGATGTCTATTTGACCAAGACCACGGACTATCGCCTGGTCGTCTTCGCTGGCTCCAACTGGGATGACGGCATCCGAGAATGGACCACGCCTCGCCACACTCGGATCGCGGCAGTCGGCGGTCACTTTGATACTGCCGAACTCACGTTGCGATATGCCGGTGACAGCGATGACGAGGTTCGGCTGCTCACCGAGACGTTGCCACTCGAACTGGTCGCCGCCCACCTGTGGTCGGACTGATCGGGTTTAGGAACCGATCTGATCCAGCGCGAGGTTGAGCGTCAACACGTTGACTCTCGGCTCTCCGAGATAACCCAGGTCGGGACCATCGGTGTGCGCCGCCACCAAACGGCGTACGACGGCAGGAGTCAGCCCACGAGCCCGAGCCACCCGATCGACTTGCATCGCGGCATAGGCCGGACTGATCTGTGGATCAAGCCCTGACCCCGATGCGGTCAAAGCGTCCGCGGGCACCTCGTTGGGATCGACCCCGTTGAAGTCGGCGATCTGCTGACGGCGCTCTTGCACTGCGGCGATCAGGTCCGGGTTCTCGGGCCCGAGGTTGGACCCAGAGGAGGCGGCCGCGTCGTAGCCATCACCCGCAGCAGAAGGCCGGGATTGGAAGTAGGTCGGCAACGGGTTGCCGTCAGCATCGAGATAGGCCTGGCCGAGCAATCGTGACCCCACAACGTTGCCGGAGTCGTCGCGCACGAGTGATCCGTTGGCCTGCTCAGGCAGCAGCAGTTGACCGACGCCGGTGATCAGCAAGGGATAGAGCACGCCGAGGACGACGGTGAGCACCAGCATGATCCGAGCAGCAGTGCCGAAGGTGCGGGTCGTGGATTGGAGTTTGGTCATCGTCATCAATATCCGGGCAGTAGGGAGACGATCAGGTCGATCACCTTGATCACGGCCGCAGCCACGACAATGCCGCCGAGGCCATAGATCGCCATGTTGCGGGTGAGCGCTCGGCTCAGGTCATCGGTTCGATAAGGGACACCGGCCAGTGCCAGCGGGATCAGAATCCCAATCACCACCACTCCGAAGATCACCGTCGACAAGATCGCCGAGGCCGGTGAGTTCAGCCGCAAGATGTTGAGCGCGTCCAGGCCTGGGAAGGCCCCGACGAAAAGCGCCGGGAAGAGGGTGAAGTATCGGACCAGGTCGTTGGCCAGGTTGAAGGTGACCAGCGCACCCCGGGTGGCCATCTGCCGACTGCCGATCTCGATGATGTCGAGCATCTTGGTCGGGTCGTCGTCGAGGATGATCATGTTGGCCGCTGACTTCGCCGCAGCAGTGGCGGTGTTCATCGCCACGCCGACATCGGCTTGAGCCAGTGCGGCCGCATCGTTGTTGCCGTCGCCCACCATGGCCACCAGATGCCCCTCGGCCTGCTCCTGCTTGACCAAGTCGAGTTTGTCGGTGGCGGTCATATTGCCGTGCACGGCATCCACACCGACGGTTCGGGCCACAGAGTCGGCAGTGAGTTGGTTGTCACCGGTGACCATGACCACCTTGATCCCGAATGCCCGCAGACGGGTGAGTCGCGCGTGGGCGTTGTCGCGGATCACGTCTTGGAGATGTACGACGCCGAGCAGCCGCCCAGGCCCGTGAGCCGGCTTTTCCGCAACGACCATGGGAGTGCCCCCACCCTTGGCAATCGTCTCCACCCGACTCATCAAGAAGTCGACTACCGATGGGGCCAACTCCCCGCCGAAACTGGATAGCCAGTCGACAATCTCCGAGGCCGGGCCCTTGCGGATCCGGGTGCCGTCAGGCAGGTCGCAGCCCGACGTACGCGTTTCGGAGCTGAACCAGATCGGCACTCGCCCGTCGACGTCGGTGTCGTTGACGCCCAAAGATTGGGCCAACGCCACGATGGACGACCCCTCTGGGCTCGGGTCATCGCGCGAGGCCAGCACCGCGGCACGGATCAATTCGGCTCGGGTGGCGCTTGCCAGCAGGACGAACTCGGTAGCGCGGCGGTTGCCGTGGGTGATGGTGCCGGTCTTGTCGATCACGACCGTGGTCAGATCACCACCGGTCTCCAGGGCATGACTGGACTCGACCAGGACGCCTCGGCCCAGCAACTGCGACATCGACGCGATCCCGGTCACTGATGACAAGGCCGCGATCTCAGCCGGGATCAAGCAGACCACCAGCGCGACCAGCACCGGGATCGACAGCGCCGGCGCCACCGGCTTGGCGACCGGGTTGAGGGTGAGCGCGATCAACACAAAAGACAGCGACAAAGACGCGAGCAGAGCAAACAAGGCGAGTTCGGTGGGCACCTTCTGTCGCACCGAACCCTCAGCCAGATCGAGCATCGTGTCGACGACTGTTGCGCCTTGCCGCGAGGACAACCGGACCACGACCCGGTCGGTGAGCACCTTGGTTGCCCCGGTGACCGCGTTGCGGCCACCTCCGGGATAACGAATGGCCCCCTCCGACACGCCGGTGGTGCCGGACTCGTCGACGATCGCGGTACCCCAGATCACCTCGCCGTCAGCGGGGATGATCTCGCCAGCCCCCACCACGACCACGTCGCCGGGGCGAAGGCTGGCGGAGTCCACCTCGTCGAGTTCTGCGGCGAAGGCTCCCGGGTCGGCGGTTGCGTCATAGGTTTGCACGCGGCGGGCCGACGTACTCTCCCGGCGGATGCGCAGGGCTGCGGTCTCGACCTTGCCGCGACCCTCGGCGAAGACTTCGGCAACGTTGGCGATCAGGAGCGTGGCCCAGAGCCAGAACGCCAGCATCCAGTCGAATCCGGGGGGGAACGTGGTGCCGCCAGACGTGGCTGGCGTGCCATTGATGGTCTCCACCAAGGCACTCAGCGTGACCAGGACTGCACCAGCAAAGACCAGCATCACCACCGGGTTGCGCCACAGGGTGCGCGGGTCGCATTTCTTGATGGCGCGAAGCAGCACTCCCCCGATGTTGCGAGGTCGTGCGAGCGAACGGGTCTGCGAATCCAACATCAGCCCAGCCCCTCTGCCAACGGCCCGAGCATCAGGTAGGGCAGAAACATCGGCAGGGCAATGACGAGCACAAACGAGACCAAGAGGGCAGCGAATTGTGGCCGCTCCACCGGCAGGTCCACGGCCCGCACCCGCGCCCGGCGCTGATCGGCGAACGATCCAGCCAACGCCAGGACCAGCGCGATCGGGACAAAACGGCCCAGCAGCAACATAAATCCGAACACCATGTTGAGCCACGGTGTGTTGGCGGTGAAGCCACCGAAGGCCGAGCCGTTGTTGACCGCCACCGAGATGAACGCATACATCGCTTGGGAGAAGCCGTGTGGGCCGTCATGGCTCATACTCACGTTGACCAACTCCTCATGCACGCCCGGAATCGCGAAACTGATCGCCATGCCCAGCAGAGCCAAGGCCGGCATCACCAGGATGTAGGCGCTGACCAGCTTCACCTCACGCACACTGATCCGCTTGCCGAGCAGCATCGGCGCCCGACCAAGCAGAAGGCCGGTCAAGAACACGGCGATGATGGTGAGCACGAGCAGGGCATAGAGTCCGGCACCTACCCCACCTGGGGAGACCTCCCCGAGCATCATGTTGAGCATCAAGACCATGCCGCCCAGCGCGGTATAGGAGTCGAACATCGAGTTCGCTGCGCCGCCGGAGGTGCCGGTCGTGGCGGTGCCAAAGAGTGTGGATCCGACGATCCCGAACCGTTGCTCCTTGCCCTCCATGGCCGCTCCGGCCAGCCCGGGAGCGGTCCCACCTCCATGGGCTTCGGCCCAGGTGAGTACGACGTACACCAAGAAGAAGATGCTGGTCATCGTGATCAGCAAAACGTAGCCATGCCGCCGGTCACCAACCAGTCGTCCGTAGGTGCGAGGTAGCGCAAACGGGATCACCAGCAGCAAGAAGACCTGGAGCGCATTGGTCCAGGGAGTCGGATTCTCGAATGGGTGGGCGGAGTTGGCGTTGAAGAAACCACCACCATTGGTGCCCAGCATCTTGATCGCTTCCTGCGATGCCACCGGACCGCCGGGGATCGATTGAGTCCCGCCGACCAGGGTGCTGATCTCAGTGAATCCGTTGATGCTCTGAACTACGCCGCCTGCCAGGAAGGCGAGTGCGGCCAGGATCGACAGCGGGAGCAGGATCCGAAGGTTGACGCGGGTCAGATCGACCCAGAAGTTGCCGATCGTCTTGATCGCATTGCCGGCAATACCTCGGGTCAGCGCGATCGCAACCCCCATACCGACGGCTGCGGTGACAAACATCTGCACGGCCAAGCCAGCACTTTGTACGACGTAGCCGACCGTTGCTTCAGGTGCGTAGGCCTGCCAGTTGGTGTTGGCGACAAATGAGGCGGCCGTGTTGAAGGCAAGAGTGCGCTCAACCGAGTCATGACCCAGTGAATAGGGCAGCCACGGTTGCAGTCGCTGCAGCGCATAGAGAGTGATCAGGCTGATGCACGAGAACGCCAGCAGACCCTTCAGATAGGTCCGCCACCCCTGCTGGGCGTCAGGCTCGACACCGCAGAAGCGATAGATCAGGCACTCAACGCGCGTGTGGTTCGGCGATGTGAACACCCACGCCATGTAGTCGCCCAGCGGCCGATAGAGGACCGCGATCGGAATCGCCACGGTGAGCAGTGCCGTGACGGTTTGCCACCACATCAGAACCACTCAGGCCAGATCAACGCCACCATCAGGTAGCCCATGGTCACGATCCCGACGATCGCGGCAATCCAGGCGACTACGACTTCCATGCCAGCCCACTCCCCCGTTATCCGACCTGGTCCGACGCCGACGTGACTTTGGCGAACACCTTGGTCGATCCGTCGTGTTGGAGCAACATGACCTGATAGGGCTCGAACTGGTCACCCATCTCCATGCCGGGGGTGCCCACTGGCATGTCCGGCACGCTCAATCCCCGGGACTTGGCCGGTGGGTTCTTGAGGTAGTCGATCACGAACCGGGCCGGAACATGACCCACTATCACCGCGCCTGCGGCGTGGGTGGCCAGGTGGCACGAACGCAGATCCACGCCCACGTCGTACTTGTCGAAGATGACGCCCAACGACTTGGGATGCTCGATTTTGATCGAGAAGCCATTGTCTTCGGCGTGCTTCACCCAACCCCCGCAGCAGCCACACGAGGGGTCTTTGAACACTTTGAGGGCCAAGTCCGAGGATGACTTGGGCGTCGTCGACCGAGCCGTCGGCGAAGTCTCTCCACAGCCTGAGAGCGACGGTAGAGCCGTTGCGCCGGCAAGGGCCAACAGCAAACGACGACTCACCGGTTCAATCATGCCCAGACGGTAGACGATCTCACCGAGCGGTGGCGTCATCCTGAGCAACTCAGGTTGACAGATCTCGAATGAGCAACCTAGGTTGACGGGCATGTCCGAACTTGCTCTTGCCCGGCAGGCATCCGATATCACCGATCCTCGTGCCGGGTTGCGCGCAGTCGTGGCGCTGCGTCGTCTCGCTGACACCTTGGAACTCAAGCAGGTGCAGGCCGCGGTCGATCAAGGCATGGGCTGGCCCGAGATCGCAGCGGCCCTCGGGGTCACTCGACAGGCAGTGCACAAGAAGTACCGACACCGAATCCAATTTCCGAAAGCCAGGTGAGGTCAATGTTCAAGCTACGCGGGCTATCCGACGCGGTGGCACACAAGTTGCTGCTGGTGGCGGCGGCCAATGACGAGGCCGGGCGGCTGGGACATCAGATGATCGACACCGACCATCTTCTGCTCGGGCTGATCGCCACCGGCGGACCTGCCGCTGAGTTACTGCGTGCTCATGAAGTTGATCTCACCAATGCGCGGCAGGCCATGCTCGAGGTGCAGCGTCATGACCTGCAGGCGGTAGAGATGGAAATGCCAGACACGGAACTGCACGCGCCAATCCGCTACGACGTCGCGACGCGGCCGCTGACCGATGCGGCAGCCGCAGTTGCCTACGACGACCGCGGCGATCTGGGTGTGTTGCGCGAGTTGGTCTCGGATCCGATGTCCAGAGCCGCACGTTTGCTCAAGGAACTTGGGGTCGAGTTGTCCGAGAACCAGTTCTTGGCCGTGGAGGCGTCGCCGCCCCGATTGGTGCGCGCCCAGTGGGAGACGACGTACTCAACCGTGATCGGAGTGCCCCGAATGTCGGTATGGGCATTGCTCGATGACCCATCCCGCAGACCCTCCTGGGATACCGATGTCACCTCAGTGGAACTGGTCAGTGAAGACCACTTCATCGGGCGCAGCCCGATTTCCTCCGAGGATTCACGGCTCGCGGCTCTAGTTGCCCGCGGAGGTTCGACCGACATTCGCCATGACGTAGTGGACCGCACCTCTGGGCGCGCCATCGAGTGGCGCATTCTCTTTCCTCGCAAGGCCCACACTGAGCACCTGCGCGTCGAACTGACAGATGCCCCGACCGGGACCCGAGTCACCTTGTTGCACCGAGGTGGGCACCGCAACGGCCTCCGCGGCCGATTAATGCGATGGCTTGTGAACAACCAACTCAAGTTGCGCGCCCAGGCAATCCACCAGGCACTGGCCTAGGTAGTTGCGGGCCTCAGGAGCCCCCGAGCATGTTCTTCATCGTGGCGATCTCGTCTTCTTGAGCCGCGATGATCGTCTCGGCCATCTTGATCGCCTCGGCGTACTCGCCATCACTCTTCTGCGCCTTCGCCATCTCCACCGCACCCTGGTGATGCCGGATCATCAGTTCTAGCCACATCGGCTCGAATTCGGCGGCGTTAGCCTTCTCGAGGTTCTGCAACTCGTCGTGGGTCACGATGCCTGGCAGGTCGGAGTCCATCTCCATGCCGTCGCCATGGGCGCTGGCGTGGTCCCGCACGGTTTCTGGCACCGGCTGGGCCCACTCTCGCAGCCAGTCGACCATGGTTTCGATCTCCGGGCCCTGGGCCATCCTGATCTGCTCAGCCAATGTCCGTAACTGCGGCGAAACCTCCCGTTTGTCCACCAGATCCACCATCGTCAACGCCTGGGCGTGGTGCTGAATCATGTTGGTCGCAACGTCGACGTCAGCCTGATTGAAGTCTGCCGACGCGGGAACGTCGCTCGAAGTGTGTTCGTCGCCCCCGCCGGTCGTCTCCCCGCAGGCGGCCATCGACACAGCGACGAACAGCGCGGCAACGGCTACGGAGAATTTGGCACGCACGAGGGCTCCTTGGGATGGCACCGACTTCGCGATTTGGACGCGGATCGTCGTACGTCAAACTAGGCAACGGCACCAAGAACGGCTAACCCAATAACCGGGGGCCTACGATTCCGTAGGTCCGTTACCGGCGATCAGCCGCGCCCTTCGTCATTCTCGGCCGCGATCACCGCAGCGGCTTCCTCGAATAGTGGGGCGAGGGATGCCGCCCATTCAGGCAGGTTGACCGAGAGAGTCACCCACGTGATCTGGCGGTCGATCTCGTCGTACTGGTGGATCAGGAAGTTCCGGTTTGCAATCGCTGTTGCCCAACGAACCCCGTCTGGGGCGAGACATCAAGCTTGGCGAGCCGGTTGGCGGCTTCGCCGAGCTTCATCATCAGCGAATCTCCAGCCTCCTGTAGCAGCGCTTGTTCAAGATAGGCGTTCTTGCCTTTGGCGAGGATCTCGTCGACGCGCTCGAGCCAGCCCTGAATGTGGAGCAGTTCCTTGGCTGCCTTGCGATCCATCCAAGAACACCGCCTCGCGCCGAATGTCGTCGTCGACCCCCTGTTTAAGGCCATCCCAACTGACCAGGTCGATCTCACGGCCGAGCACCTGCTCAAGCAGCGCCTTGAACTCGACGAAGTCGAATGACGATGAGCCCTCGGGCGGTTCGACGAGCAGGTCGAAATCCGAGTCGAGGCGTGACTGCTTGCGCGCCACGGAGCCGAAGACTGCGAGCTTGCCATAGCCCCGCTCGTCGGCGAGCGCGGTCAGCAGGGGCGCCGCAGCTTCGAGCAGATCCTCGGGATGTACGGCGTTCAGATCAGGAGCGAACTTCAACTGCTGACTGACCGCAGGCTGACTGATGCCGAGACTCTCGGCGATCACGCGCTGGCTCAACCCCGTCGCGATCATGGCCCGGAGCGCGAGGACTCGACGCAGGCGCGCGACATCCTCATCGCGTCGCGCGTCGCGATACTCGGCCATCAGCGTCATAAGGACATCTTATCTGAGTGCGGAGGAAGGGCAGCGACTCGAGGAGGGCACATACGCGGCGGAGGGTGTCATGTTTGGCATTGAGATCCGGAATGCTCAGGCGGATCAGTTCAAGACGATGGTGATCAGGTCTTCGATCAACGCGCTGGCCTTCTTCGGACCAAGACGGTACTTGGACGGATGTCCGGTCGACCACCCCGGACGCAAGAAGGCCTCGATGGTCTTCGAGCACTTCGGTCTGCTCCAAGAACCGCTGGGCGCGGACGACTCCGCATCCAGGGACGCCCACTCGCACCAAATGTGCGGTCCGCGGTCGAAAGGCTGTCGCCGTAGGGGTTTGTGAACGGTTTTCGGTCCCTCGGTTCAAATCAACACCGGCCCTCGGTCTGCGTTTCCGCAGGTCAAGGGCCGGATTTCGTAGCGGGGACAGTGTGCTGGTTCAGGACATCGTGGACGCATGTCTCCAGGCATCGTGGAACTGATGTCTCAGGACATCCCGGAGTTCTGCTGAGCCGGCTTCCAGGCCTCGGCAATGACTATCAATCGACTAGTGATCACCGCCGTGGTCATCGAGAGCCGCCCTGTCCGTGAAGTCGCCGCCCAGTACGGCGTCTCTGAGTCCTGGATCTACTTGCTCCTGGACCGCTACCGACGCGTGGGCGAGGCCGCCTTCGAGCCCCGCTCCAGGCGACCGAAGACCGTCCCGACCACCACCCCCGGCGAGGTTGTCGACCTGATCCTCGAGCTCCGCGAGAAGCTGGCCGCGACCGGCCTGGACGCCGGCCCCGACACCATCGGCTGGCACCTGGCACACCACCACGGCGTAACCGTGTCGAGGGCGACGATCGCCCGTTACCTGGCCAAGGCCGGGCTGGTGGTCCCGGAGCCGAAGAAAAGACCGAAGTCCTCCTACATCCGCTTCGCAGCGGCGATGCCCAACGAAACCTGGCAGTCCGACTTCACCCAC
>WBZP01000784.1_pt1 | contig 41081 bp, 39 predicted proteins | sample 5204301 | NCBI WGS metagenome assembly WBZP01 (sample SAMN12412401, study PRJNA552823) | activated sludge metagenome | isolation source: activated sludge from nitrification reactor of wastewater treatment plant... | place: USA: Pennsylvania | collected 2017
CTGAAGCCCGCCGACGCCCCACTGCGACGGCGCCGACATCACGCCACTCCCGCTGCGATCCCCTCAGCATTTTGAAACCGGCCAAAACTCAGCATGTTCGGACCGGCGCCCACAGCAGTACACATTTCATGTTCAAGCGTCCTTCAGTCGTGGACAATGGTGCCAATGAATGACGATCTACTGACCGCTCTGCTGCGTGACACCGGCCTGCGCCGGCGCTTGCTGGACCTGCACGTGCTGCCACGCGGCGTGGCGCTGCGCTTTCCTTGCGAGCGCAGCATCGGCCTGCATGTGGCGGTGCACGCACCGGTGCATGTGCAGGCGCCGGGCCTGGTCGCGCCGCTGACGCTGGCCACCGGCGACGTGGCCGTGATGGCGCGCGGCTGCACGCATGTGCTGAGTGCCGAAGCCGAGACCGCCGGCCTGCCGGTGCAGACCATTGCCGCCGGCGACGCACCGGCCCCCGACGCACCCGCCGGGGGCGGCGCGGTGATCAGTGGCGCCTACCAGCTGTGGGCCACACCGCTGCACCCCTTCTTTGCCGAGATTCCGGCGTGGACGGTGCTGCGTGCGTCCGAACTGCCGCGCCTGGGGCCCATCGCGCTGGCCACCGGCTTGATCGAGGCCGAACTGCGTGGCGCCGCCCTGCCGGGCCGTCAGGTGGTCGTGCACGGCTTGCTCGACGTGGTGTTTGCCTGCGCGCTGCGCGAGGTAACGGCACGCTGTGCCGCCACGCGGCCCGGCTGGAGCCAGGCCGCGCGCGACCCGCAGATCCGCCGCGCGCTGGCGCTGATGCACGAAGACTGCGCGCAAGCCTGGACGCTGGAATCACTGGCCCAGCGCGCCGGCCTTTCGCGCACGGCGCTGGCCGAGCGCTTTCGCGTCGCCATGGGCGACACCCCGCTGAACCACTTGCGAACCATCCGCATGCAGCGCGCGATGCACCTGCTGGCCGATACCGAACAGCGGCTGGAGGCCATTGCGGCCGCGGTGGGTTACCAGGATGCCTTTGGTTTCTCAAAAGTCTTCAAGCGCACCACCGGCCTGTCGCCACGCGAGTTTCGCCAGCGTGATGCGGCAGAGCGTTTGATGCCCTGGCGCTTCCAGGCCGGCTGAAACCGGCGTGGCCAGGGTCAATCGTGCGCCCCGGCCGCCGCCGGCATCGGAAAGTGCTTCTGGAGCCAGGCGTCCCACAGCGGCTGTTGCTGCGCGACAGTGCCTTCCGTGCCCTCGCCGTACAGGTAGAGGTTCATCCCCACCCGGCTCTGCTCGCCCATGTTCACGGCGCCCAACGCCGCGATGGCTGGCCCGGGCTTGTCCAGGCGCAGCAGCATGTCGAAAGGGGCCTCGCTGGCATAGGCCACCACGCCGCTGAGCTCGGGCCCGCCGGCGGCTGCCGTCCAGTGCTGCCCCACGCTCACGCCTTGCAGGCCCAGCGCTGCGGTCAGCGTATCCCACGCCTGCGCTTCCGTTCCCGGGGCCGGCACCATCCACTGCATCAGCGTGGCGCGTTGGCCGCGGAAGTGCCTGAGGTAGAGCTGCAGCGTGACCAGGAAGGCCGACCAGCCGGAGTTGACGTATTCCAGCTGGTCGTCCCAATCGTCGGTGCTGGCAAACAGGCTGTGCACCAGGCGCAGGACGCAGGTGCCACCGGCCTGCGCTTCGATGTGCCATTCGCTGGCGATGGGCGGTGAGCCTGGAAACAGGCCATCGGTCTGCCCGGCAAACCTCCGGGGCGGATCCCAGGCCGTCACCTCCGAGCAGTGTTCAACACCCGGGCCGAAGTGCAGCCTCAAGGCCACGGGCTTGCCGTCGTGCAGCTCGAACTCGGCCGGCATCAGCCACGATGAAATGCCCGGGCCGGTGGCGATGGCCTGCCACACTTCCTCTGGCGTGCCGGGCACCTCGAAGTCGACCTGGATCGAACGGCGGCCTGAGGCTTCTTTCTTCACGCTCATGAGGACTCCTGGGGGTTGGATGTCTGGGGCAGGGGTGGGCCACGACCACCAGGTGAAACGCCCGGCCGCCGAGGGCTGATTCATCGTGGTACTTCGCCACCAGTGTGGCGATGGAATCGGCGAGTTCGCTGCTGAAGGCGGCCCGGTCGGCGGGCGAGCGGAAGCGCACCTCGCTGTCCACCACCAGCGTGGCCAGGCGCTGGCCGGTTTCTGCGGCGCGGCGCACCAGTTGGCCCAGCTCGCGCACGATGCGCGCGCCCAGCGCGACGAGAAGGCTCGCCGACAGCCCGTCGACGGCCCGGCCAGGGTCTGCGGCAACCGGGCCCAGGGCGCCCGGCGAGACCACATACGAGGTAGCCGTTGCCACCAGCAGCCGTTCAGTCAGCCCGCCCCACTTGCGTTCTTGCACCAGACGCACCAGCCCGTGCACCTCCAGCGCGTTCAGGTGGTAGTTGACCTTTTGCCACGCCTGGCCCAAGCGTGCCGCCAGGGTTGCCGCCGAGGAGGGGGTGGCCAGTTCCAGCAGCAGCCGGCTGCGTGTGGGCTCCAGGGCCACGGTGGCCGCAGCCGGGTCGTCGATGACATGAATGTCGAGCATGGAGCGCATGGCAGTCTTTGACAGATTTAAATGTCAATGACCGGCGATGTTCGGGCCGACGGATCGCAGTGTCCCCAAGTTGCATCTCTTCAGCGTCTCGGCAGGTGCCCCACAATGCAGACACGCCCACCCATCTGCCAGTCGGCTCCATCGAGACATGCTGTGCCTGCTCGACACTGCGCATTGGCTCGGCCCGCAGGGTCGGCAGGAACTGCCTGACACGCTGCCCGGGTGGACCATCGCCGTCCTGGCCATTCGGGCCGATTGGGTGCCGCGCGAGCAGCTGCAGACCTTGCTCTGGCCCGATGCCGGCAGCGCCGAGGCGCAGCACAACCTGCGGCTGAACCTGCATCGGCTGCGCCAGGTGTTGTCACGCTGGGGTGTTCCCGATGGCCTGCAGTCGGAACGCCGGCGCGTGCGGCTGGTGTTGGCCAGTGACGTCGGTGTCTTGCGCACCGCGCTGGCAGCGGGGGACGCAGCGGCGCTGCCGTCCTACCGCAAGCCACTGCTGCAGGGCATGAGCTTTGCGGGCCGCGAGGCCCTGGCCGAATGGGTGCAGCGCGAGCGCAGCGAGCTGCACTCGCGCTGGCGTGTGGCGATGCTGGCGCACATCGATGCCGCGGCTGCAACCCCGCTGCGCGCCGTCGAAATCGCACGCGCGATGTTGACCGCCGATCCAACGGACGAGGTCGCCGCCGTGAAGTTGCTGCACGGCCTGCATCAGGCCGGCCGGGGGGTTGAAGCGCTGCAGTTCTTCGACACGTTTCGTGCCCGCCTTCTCTTGGAGCTCGGGGTGCCGGTCGCGCCCGAGCTCCAGGCCGCCTTCAAGGCGCTTGAAGCGCCGCGCAGCAGGCCTGCGCTGGCCGTGGCGGTACGCGACGTCTTCATAGGGCGCGAGGTCGAACTCTCGCAGTTGGGCGCGATGCTGGGCAAGCCGCCGGATCCGGGCCGGCTGGTGACCGTGCTCGGCCCGGGCGGCGTCGGCAAGAGTCGCCTGGTGCGTGAATTTGCGCGCCGAGATGCGGGCCGCTGGCGCGGCGGCCTGCAATGGTTGGCGCTGGCGGATCTTTCCACCGTCGAAGCCCTGTGGCCCCGCCTGGCGGCTGACATCGGCCTGGCGCTGGTGTCCCACCGCAGCGCGCAGGCCCAGGTTCAGGAAGCGCTGGCTCAGTGGCAGGCCGCCGCACATGCCGGCCAGGTGTTGTTCGTGCTGGACAACGCCGAGCATCTGCCCGACTTGCCGGGGCTGCTGGCCGGGTTGCGCGGGGCCCTTGCTGGCGCAAGCTGGCTGGTGACCTCACAGTCGCCGCTGCACACCAGCGGCGAACGGCTGCTCAGGATCGAAGGGCTTGAGGCTCCCACCGGTGAAGTGGCTTCGCTCGAAGAGGCCTTGCGCAGCGACGCGCTGCAACTGCTGCAGGCGCGCGTCGGGGTGCTGAACCCGGGCTTTGACCTGATGGCGCAGTGGCCGGCTTGCGTCGAGCTGATCCAGCGTGTCGGCGGCTGGCCGCTCGCCATCGAGTTGGCCGCACCGGCGCTGGCCATGCACGATGCGGCCGCGGTTCTGGCCGATCTGGCGCAGACGCTCGACGCGCTGACCGCGGCCCCTGCGGGCGAGACGCGGCGCCACGACAGCGTGCGCGCCTCGCTGGACCTCTCCTGGAAGCTGCTTGACCCTGTTCACAGGCAGGCGCTGGCCCGACTGGGCACTTTTCGCGGCGGCTTCACGCGGGTCGCGGCTCATGCGGTGATGCAAGCACCAGCCACCACGCTGGCCACGCTGATCGCGCACTCGCTGGTGCAGGTGGCCGGCGGCGGGCGCTTCGTGCTGCACCCGCTGGTGGCGCAGTACGCGGCCGAGCGCCTTGCCCAAGACCCCGGGCAGGCTCACCAGGCCGTGGTGATGCACGCCGAGCACTATCTCGCTCGCCTGCTCGCCAGTGCCGGGGCCGACGGTGCTGCCACCGCCGCAACGGCCTGGGCGGAGATCGACGCCGACTTCGAGAACTTCCGCCTGGCGTGGCAGGCTCTCGTCGAACGTGCAGAACCCGGCCTGCTCGCGCGCTGCGCCCGCGTGCTGTCGGCATTCGGCACGGCGCGGGGCCGTGCCGGCGCCATCGCACAGTGGATGGCCGAGGCCATGCCGGCCACGGCCACCGACGCAGCAGCGCGAACGGCCCTGCTGCAAGCGGCAGCCAACCTGCGGTTGCGGGCCGGGGAGTTCGACCTTGCACAGGCGCTGGCGCGCGACGGTCTGCGTGCCGCCCGGTGCGCGAATGACGAAGTTGGCCGGCGTGCGCTGCTCAACGTCCTGGCGCTGACGCTCAAGGAGCAAGGGCACTACGACGAAGCCGAGCAGCATGTGCAGACCGGCCTGCGCCTGGCGCGCGCTCAGGGCAGCGAAGCCGAGATCGCGATGCTGGCCAACACCGCCGGCATCCTGGCCAATGCGCGGGGCGACCATGCCCTCGCCACCACGCTCTACACGGAAGCCATCGCGATCCACCGGCGCAGCGCCGACCAACCGGCACTCGCCAAGTGCCTGAACAACCTGGGCAACGTGCAACGCGGCCGCGGTGAGTTCGATTCGGCGCGGCAGCACTACGAGGAGAGCCTGCGCCTGTCGGAGCAGCAGGGCATCGCATCCACGCGGGCGTTTGCGCTTGTCAATCTGGCAATCGTGCACCTCGAGTGCGGGCGCTTCGCACTGGCGCAGACCTTTGCGCAGCGCGCCCGCGACGAGCCCGCCGCGGAACTGGGTGTCGTGTTGTCGGTGCACGCCATCCTGGTGGTTGCCGCGATCGAACTCGGTCAACTCGACCAGGCTGCCGCCGCGCTGGGCCTGCTCGCCCGGCGTGCGCGCCAGTCCGGCCTGAACGCCGGCTTGCTCGAGGCCGTGGGCTGCCATGCCAAGTTGCTGGCCGCGATGGGACAGCGTGCCGCCGCGCTGGCCCGCCTGACGTACCTGAATACGCATGTCCAGACGCCGGCGCTGCAGCGCAGCGATGTCGAGCAGGCGCTGCGACGGCTGGCTGCCACGCCGGACGAACTCGTACAGGCCCGGTCGCAAGCTGCGGCGTTCGATCTGGATACGTTGGTGGACAGTGCAGTCCTCGCCGGTGCCGCCGCCGCCAGGGTCGGCGGATAGCTCGTTCAGACGGCTGGCCAGGACGGCTGCGCCTGCCGCCGCCGAACGGTGCAGGAGCCGTCAATCCGAGGCCGGGCCCGGTGATGAGGCGGACGTGAGACGGAGGCTGCGCACACTGGCTTGACCGCTTGGCAACCCAACCTGGAGGAATCGTCATGAGCCCACGCACAGCCACCCGATCGTGGACACCCTGGCCGAGGTCCCCGGATGGCCTGCAGCCTGTCGTGCGCTGGTGCATACGGGTGGCGGCTGGCATTCTGGCCCTGCCGACGCCGGCATTGGCCGCACCGCTGCTCAGCATCAGCAGCGGTTCACCTCGATGTGAAGCTTGCGCCTGGGTTCGGAAACGCAAACCGCGGTCAGCGGCCCGCTGACTTGCGCGCCCTCCAACGACGACCGAGCCGCCGAGGTCATGAGTCGCTTGGCTTGGTGACTGGCCAGGCCGGGCGCTGACGGACCGCTGCCGACCAGCAGCCGGTTGCGTCGATCGGTCAAGGCATAGACAAGACGCCCTCACTGCAAAGTCGCCATCTGGGCCTGTCGATCAGAGGCGGGTTGGGCCGGATCCTTTGGAGCGCAGCACGCTTGACCCTGGGGACACGCCGACTCGTCCGGAGAAAGTGGACAAAGTGACCCGCGTGCTGACCGCGAGAGGGGAGCGAACGACCGCTCATTTGGGTGCCTCGTGGGTCAAGCATTGCCGTTTGCAGTAGCCCGATGCCGCACCCGACCGCAGGCATTGGTGGTGGCGCAAGGTGAGTTTGAAGCTCAGCTGACAACCTGGCTGCGGGATCCATGCGTGCGGCAGGAAGCGGATGTCGTCGATCGGCGGTCTTGGGCCAAGCCGGCGTCGCACTCGTACGCGCGCCCGACTGCGGGATGGATGGATCGTGCCGGATCGGCTAGCTTTCGCACGACTGGAACCGACGGCTCGTCCTCTCAAGCAAGTGTGGCTCTGCCACTTTGCTTGACCCCCACGGGGGGCGGCCGGCTTCAGTCGGCCTCGGGGCGCCAAGACGGGGGCGTCGGCCAGTCAACCCAACAGGAGTTCAGGCATGTCCTACATCGACGGTTTTGTGATCGCCGTGCCAATGGCCAACAGGCAGAAGTTCATCGAGCACGCGCAGCATTTCGATGCCTTGTTCATCGAACTGGGTGCGATCCGTGTGGTCGAAAGCTGGGGCGACGACGTACCCGATGGCAAGCTCACCGACTTTCGCCGCGCGGTGCAGGCCACGGCCGACGAGACAGTGGCCTTTTCGTGGGTCGAGTGGCCGGACAAGGCCACGCGCGATGCGGCCATGAAGAAGATGATCGAAGACCCGCGCATGGATCCGGCCACACCCGGCAACCCGCCCATGCCCTTCGACGGCAAACGCATGATCTTCGGCGGGTTCGAACCGGTCGTCGAAGTGAAGGCTTGAAGGGCGGGGCGGCGCCTGCGTCGATCAAGACCCCATGCCGACGCAGGCATCGGCCGGGCGGCTGCACCGGCCTTCAGTGGTGTGGGCGCCCTTCAAGTCTCACCCAGGTGGCCGCGCGCGATGGCGGCGTCCCGATCCTGGAAGATGGCCATCGCGGTGAGCAGGCGCATGAAGCCGAGCTTGCGGTAGAAGCTTTCCTTGCCCGGCACCGAGTACAGGATGATCGTCCTGCGATGCCGTGCATCGGCGATCAAGCGCTCAAGCACCTCGCGCCCGACGCCACCGCCCTGCTCGTCCAGTCGGCGGCGCATCTTGGCGGGCTGCCATTCTTGGGCAAAGAGGAACTCCACCGCTTCGAAGCCAGCCTGGGCGGCACGCTCGAAGCCATCAAGAAGCGGCACCTCGGTGAACAGCATCGTCAGGTTGGAAGCAAAGCGGGGCATGGCTCGTCTCCTGGGTCGGTCCAATCCAGCAGCCCGGCTTCGACCAACCCCCAGGTGCCTTCGGGATGGCGGCAGTCGATGTCCTCGGACTCCATGATCTTGTCGATCTGGGTGCCCTTCGCGATGTTGGTGACCTTCACGAGGATCTCTTCCACCACCATCGGTACCTGGTGCGCGCGCGTCAGGAACTGGCAGTCGTAGTCGCCCGACAGGGCCACCACGGTACGCGCGGGGCCGGCGGCCGCCGCGCCCAGCGCGGCTGGCACCGTCCTGCCCAGCGGCCCAGGCGCCGTCGTTCTTCAGCGCACCGGCGGCCTTGCGCTCGCGCCACCTGCTCGAACAGCTCCAGCGCCAGTCTGGCGTCGCTGACGATGCCGTAGTCGGGCATGAAGACACGGCCGATGTTGCGCTATTCCGAGATGGAATCGGCGGCAGGTCCGCGCGAACTTGGTCTAATCCGGTCCGACATGGAACGTATCCAGGCACTGCGGCGTTTTGTGCGTGAGGTCGATCTCGGCTCCTTATGCAAGGCGGCGCTCGAGACCGGCATCGACCAGCCTGCGGCCACCGGGCGGGTGACCCAGCTGGAGCGGCAGCTCGGCGCCCGGCTGCTGCACTGTTCGACCCACGGCATCTCGGCCACCGAGGTTGGACAGCTCTACGCCGACAGGTGCCGGCTGTCCCTGCACCACGTGGAGGAGGCCGAGTCGGTGGCCTGCTTGCTGCAGTCGAAGCTGTCGGGCGTGCTGCGCACCTCCAGCCCGGTGGCCTTCGGCCGGCGCGTGCTGGCGCCGTTGATGGTGCGCTTCATGCGTGCCAACCCGGGCTTGCAGGTCGACCTAAGCTTCGACGACCGCTACGTGAACCTGGTCGAGCAGCGGCCGGAACTGGCGGCGCGCATGGGGATGAACCCCTGGGTGTTCGTGGCCGCGCCAGCCTACCTGGCAGCGCGCCCGGCACCGACGCAGCCCGACCAACTGACCGCGCCCGATGTGCTGATCTACAGCGCCGTGCAAGGTGACGCGCGATGGTCGCTGAGCGGGACGGTGGGTCGCACGGTCACAGTGACGGGTCGGGGCGCTTGCGCTCGCACAGCCAGTCGACGCTGCTGGCGGCGCAGGAGGTGCACGCGGTCTATCCCTCGCCGCGCCTGGTTGAGCCGCGCGCAAGCTGCTCCGGAACTGCCATGAGAGATGAAGCGATGGGCATGGATGTCACCTCTGCCATCGAAGGCCACCTGCTCACGCCGACCGGCTTCGTGCGTGGACGCCTGTGGGCCCGGGGCGGACGCATCGTGGCTCTGCAAGGCGATGCGGTCACCGAAGCCCAGGCGCGAGCCGATGTCGCGAGGCCGCTGGTGCTGCCCGGCTTCGTAGACCTGCACCTGCATGGCGGTGGCGGGGCCGACACGATGGATGGCGGCGACGCCATCACCACCATCGCGCGGCTGCACGCCAGGCATGGCACTACGTCGATGCTGGCCACCACGATGACGGCGCCGATGGGTGACATCGAAGCCGCGCTGCGGGCATTGGCGCCTGCCATCGCGGTACGGGCAGCAGGCACCGCCCGCGTGCTGGGCGTGCACTTGGAAGGCCCCTACATCCACCCGCAGCGCCTGGGTGCACAACCTGCGTTTACACGCCTGCCGTCGTTGGCGGAGATCCTGGCGCTGCATGCGCTGGCGCCGATCCGCGTGATCACGCTGGCACCCGAGACCGAGGGTGCCCTGGCCATGATCCCGGCACTGGTTGAGGCGGGCCTGCGCGTGCAGTTGGGTCACAGCGGGGCGTCCTATCAGCAGGCCTGCGCGGCCCTGGGCGCCGGTGCCAGCGGCTTCACACACCTCTTCAACGCCATGGGTGCCTTCCACCACCGCGCGCCCGGTGTGGCCGGCGCCGCGCTGGCCCATGCCGAGCAGGCCGAGCTGATCCCGGACCTGGAGCATGTTCACCCAGGCGCGATACGCGCGGCGCAGCGCGCCATACCGCGGCTGTACGCAGTGACCGATTCCACCGCGGCGACGGCCATGCCCGACGGCGAGTACCGCCTGGGCCGGCAAGTGGTGCACAAGTGCGAAGGTGGTGTGCGCCTGGCCGACGGCACGCTGGCCGGCAGCACGCTGACGATGGACCAGGCGCTGCGCAACCTGGTGCACATCGGCCTGTGCCTTGCCGATGCCTCGGCTTGCACCAGTACCCACGCCGCCCACTACCTGGGGCTTGACGATCGCGGCCGCTTGCGTGCGGGTGCCTGGGCCGACCTGGTGCTGCTGCAACCGCAGACGCTGCAACTGCAGCAGGTGTGGGTCGAAGGCGAAGCGGTGGCCCTGGCAGCGTGATCGGCTGGGCGGCCTATTTCGGCTTGGCCACCGGGTAGCCGGCCTTGACCCAGTTGTCCCACATCATGTCCACCGAGCTGACATTGGTGAACCCCAGGTCCTGCAGCGTCTTGGTGGCCAGCGCGCAGCGGCCACCGGTCAGGCAGTACAGTGTCATCTGCTTGTTCATGTCGGTGGCATTCGGGAAGCCGACCTGCTTCCAGATGCGGAACTCGATCAGGCCGCGCGGCACGTTGATGGCGCCGGGCACGAAGCCGTCTTCGTATTCGTTCTCCTGGCGCACATCGATGATCAGCCCGGCCTTGCCCTGGTCGACCAGCGCCTTGAACTGATCCATCGTGAGGAGCTTGACCTGCTTCTTCGCGGCGCCGACATAGGCCTTGATGCTTTCCGGGTAACTGGGTGCAGCAGGCGCGCTTTGTGCCGCAGCGGTGCTGCCGATCAGCAAGCCGGCCGCCAGCAGGCAACTGGTCGCCAGGGGTTTGAGCGCATCCATCATGGTTTGACTCCGTTTGGTTGGGAAGTACATGGTCGCGACTGCACACCCCGAGCGAGGGATCCCGGCGTCACCGGGATCTCTCATCAAGCCCGGGGGCTATGCCGTGGGTGGTATTTTCCAGCCCCAAACATGCCCCGGCTTGATGCGCGTCAGGAAGAGGCCCGATTGCCGGTGGGTAGGCGTTCAGAAGCCCTCTTCCACCAGTTCCGCCGCCCGGATCAAAGCCCGCGCCTTGTGCTCGGTTTCGCGCCATTCCATCTCAGGCACCGAATCGGCCACCACGCCGGCGGCGGCCTGCACGTACAACGTGTTGTCCTTGACGATGCCAGTGCGGATGGCGATCGCCACGTCCATGTCGCCGGCAAAGCTCAGGTAACCGCAGGCACCGCCATAGATACCGCGCTTGATGGGCTCGAGCTCGTCGATGATCTCCATCGCCCGGATCTTGGGTGCCCCCGTCAGCGTTCCGGCGGGGAAGGTGGCCTTGAGCACGTCCAGGCTGCTCATGCCTTCCTTGAGCAGGCCCTCGACGTTGCTGACGATGTGCATCACGTGTGAATAGCGTTCGATGACAAAGGCATCGGTGACCTTGACCGTGCCGGTCCTGGCGATGCGGCTGATGTCGTTGCGCGCCAGGTCGATCAGCATCAGGTGTTCGGCACGCTCCTTCGGGTCGTTGGAGAGTTCCCGCTCCAACGCCCGGTCCTGCTCGGGCGTGGCGCCGCGCGGGCGCGTGCCGGCCAGTGGCCGGATGGTGATCTTGTCGCCTTCGGGTGTGTGCTCCTGCCGCACCAGGATCTCGGGCGATGCGCCGACGATCTGGAAGTCCCCCATGTCGTAGAAGTACATGTAGGGGCTGGGGTTCAGCGAGCGCAGCGCGCGGTACAACGACAGCGGGCTTTCCGTGTAGCGCTTCTGCAGCCGCTGGCCGATCTGCACCTGCATCATGTCGCCCGCGGCGATGTACTCCTTGCTGCGCGCCACGGCAGCCAGGTAGTCGGCCTTGTCGAACTGGCGCTCGACGGCGTAGCTCGGCCCGCGCCGGACCGGTGGCGCGGTGACGCTGAAGCGCAGTTTGTCGCCCAGCTCGGCCAGGCGCTTCTTGCCCCTGAAGTAGGCCTCCGGCTGGGCAGGGTCGGCGTAGACGATGAGGTACAGGCGGCCCGAGAGGTTGTCGATGACGGCCAGCTCCTCGCACTGCAGCAGCAGGATGTCGGGCGTGTCGATGCCGCCGGTCTTCCAGGTCCGGGCCAGGCGTGGCTCGATGTAGCGCACCGCGTCGTAGCCGAAGTAGCCCGCCAGACCCCCGCAAAAGCGTGGCAGCCCGGGCCGCAGCGCCACCTGAAAGCGCCGCTGGTACTGCGCGATGAAGTCCAGCGGGTTGCCTTCGTGACGCTCGACCACCGCACCGTCGCTGAGCACTTCGGTGACGAAGCCACTGGCGCGCAGCAGCGTGCGGGCCGGCAATCCAATGAAGGAGTAGCGGCCGAAGCGTTCGCCGCCGACCACGCTCTCCAGCAGAAAGCTGTGGCGCGCGCCACCGGCCAGCTTGAGATACAGCGACAGCGGTGTCTCGAGGTCGGCAAAGGCCTCGGCGATGAGCGGGATACGGTTGAAGCCCTGCGTCGCAAGGCTCTTGAATTCGATTTCTGTGATCACGTCGATGCCCTCGTGCGCGCCGCGCCCGGCAGGCCTGCGGCTGCATTCAGTTGAAGATCGGGCACGCGGGCCCGTCGGCTGGGCCTGGCCGCGCGGCTCAGGCCGGTGCGGGCGAGCGACGCCAGGGCCAGGCTCCCCGGTCGCGAGGACCAGCCTGGCAGGCAGCAGCGGAGAAGTGGGCGAGCTTCATGCGTGCGGCAGTTTAGCAGCGGCCCCGGCTCAACCCTGTCGGTTCAACCCTGTCGGTTCAACCCGGTCGGTGCAGGCCGGCCAGCAACGCCGGCACCTGGGCCAGGCTGTCCACCACGGCGTCGGCACCCGCCTGAACCACCGGCTCGCCGTGGTTGTAGCCGTAGCTCACCAGCACCACCGGGCAGCCCGCGGCGCGGGCCGCGGCGGCATCGTTGCTGCTGTCACCGACCATCAGCGTACGCCCCGCGGGCGTGCCCAGGGCCCTGCAGGTTTCCAGCAGCGGCAGCGGGTCGGGCTTCTTGCGTGCAAAGGCATCGCCCCCGAAGGCATGCTCGAAAAATCCGTCCAGCCCCTTGAGCGCCAGCAGCGGCCGCGCAAAGGCATTGGGCTTGTTGGTCAGGCAGGCCAGCCGAAGGCCAGCCGCGCGCAGCCCTTGCAGGCCCGCGACGACACCATCGAAAACAGCCGAGTACTGGCCGTTGATAGCCAGGTAGTGGTGCTGGTAGCGCGCCCAGGCCTTCTCGTACAGCGACTCCGGCGCCCCGGCTTCGACCAGCGAGCGCAGGATCAGGTACTCGCTGCCCTTGCCGACGGTGCGTGCGATGAACGCCCGGCTGACAGGGCGGTGCCCCAGGTCGGCCAGCGCAAGCGCCAGTGCGACCTCGAAGTCGCCGACCGTGTCCACCAGGGTGCCATCCAGGTCCACGATGGCGGCTTCAAAGGCAATGGCGGGCAGGGGCATGGCATTGGGCCGGCTCGATGCCGGGGTGCGGAGTGGAGCCGGATGCTAGTGCAGGGCCACAAGCCCCGCTGTCGCCGGACCCTCAGCGCGGGTTCAATTCGGCGCGCAGCGCCCTGCCCTCGGCACGCCGCGCGCGTGTTGCGGCGCGTTCATAGACTTCAACGGCTTCGGCGCGCATCTCGATCGCGCGTGCCAGGGCGGCGCGAAAGCGGGCCACGGTGTAGGTATTCTCGGTGCCGATGTAAACCGACCGCCGCAGAGGCTTGAGCCCGAAGCGTGGGATCAGCACGCTAAGGCTGCAGTCGCGCACCAGGCTCTTGGCTCGCTGGCGCACGACCGGGCCCGACACGCCAACGGGCAGGTTGCTGGTCTTGTTGCGGCTGGGCGCGCGTTGCAGTGTCGACGGCGCGGGCAGCACCGCAATGCGTTTGAGCAGCTCACGCGTGGCCCTGCTCAAGGCCACCGCCGCGCCTTCGTCACCATCGGAAAACAGACGCGTACCGCCATAGCGCAGCTGCCAGCCATGCGTGGTGCGGTGGTCGATGCGCTGGATGCATTGCGGCACCACATGCGTTTCACCGTTGAAGATGACGATCTGGCGCGTCTTCATGGCCAGGGTCTCCAGGCTGGATGGCATTGCACGGCCGGCACAACTGCCGACGGGACTTCGCTGGCCCGCAAGCGCCGGTGCTCGCATCAGCTCGGCGGCCTGGCGGATCAGTGTTCGACTTTAGGACGAAGCAGTGCATCGCGCCAGCTCGGCACGCATCGCGTCGATGACCGCGCGGTAGTCGTGCTGGCCGAAGATGGCGCTGCCGGCGACGAAGGTGTCTGCCCCGGCTTCGGCCACGCGGCGGATGTTGTCCACCTTGATGCCGCCGTCGACCTCCAGTCGGATGTCGCGGCCACTGGCTTCGATGAGCCGCCGGGCCCGTTCGACCTTGCGCAGCGCGCTGTCGATGAAGCTCTGCCCGCCAAAACCCGGATTGACGCTCATGACCAGGATCAGGTCCACCTTGTCGATCACATACTCCAGCACGTCCAGCGGCGTGGCCGGGTTGAATACCAGCCCGGCCTGGGCTCCCGCGTCGCGGATGAGCTGCAGCGTGCGGTCCACGTGCGCGCTGGCTTCGGGGTGGAAGCTCACCAGGTCCGCCCCGGCCTGCACGAAGGCCAGCGCCAGTGCATCCACCGGCTGCACCATCAGGTGCACGTCCACCGGCGCGGCGCTGCCGTCGGGCTTGCAGCAGTGCGGCTTGATGGCCTGCGCCACCATCGGGCCGATGGTCAGGTTGGGCACGTAGTGGTTGTCCATCACGTCGAAGTGGATCCAGTCCGCACCAGCGGCAAGCACGCTGCGCACCTCCTCGCCCAGGCGGGCAAAGTCGGCCGAGAGGATGCTGGGGGCGATGCGGTGTTTCATGCCGGTGAGTCTAGAGGCCGCACCAAGGAGGCTGTCGGGCTTTGGGCTGAGCCTGCGCCCAGCCCAAAGCCCGACAGCCTCCTAGAATGGCGCGCATGGCCAAGCCCGAGTTCCAGTGTCAAGTGCGCGTGCAATTCCTGCCTGAAGAGTCACGATTGCCCGAAGGGCCATTTGCCTTTGCCTACACGGTGAGCATCCACAACGTCGGGGACATCACGGCCCAGCTGGTGGCGCGCCACTGGATCGTGGTCGACGCCGATGGGCAGCGTGAAGACGTGCGCGGCCTCGCTGTCGTCGGCCGCCAGCCCCTGCTCAAGCCCGGCGAGCACTTCGAGTATTCGAGCTGGACACGCATTCCCACCACCCACGGCACGATGCGCGGCACCTACTTCTGCATGACCGAGGACGCCCACCCCTTCGAGGCCATGATTCCCGAGTTCACGCTGGTGTATCCGGGCGCCCTGCACTGAAGCGGGCCAGCGCACGCATGGCGGGCTCCTGGGACCTGACCGCACTGGTCAACGCCGCCGACCCCAAGGCGTCGCTGGCGGAGCGCCACCTGTGGCTGGCGCGCCTGATGGAGTGGCTGCGCCATGCTCCAGCCGGTGCGGCGGGCGTGCCGGCCGTCGAACCAGGCAAGACGCCACTGCCCGTGCTGCGGCTGCGCCACCTGCTCAACCAGACCGACCGCCAGCCGGCGCTGCGCGAGAAGATCCAGGGCCTGGCGGCTGCCTTCTGGCGCGACGTGGACGCACCCGCGCTGTTCGCTGACTTCGGCTTTGGCCTGCGGCTGTCGCTGGCCAGCGAGTTGCTGCGCCGCGTACAGCAGCGGGTGCTGCCAGCCACACCCGAGACGGTGGACCTGGCCGCCCTGTTCGGACTGATGTTCCACGCGGACGACCTGCAGTGGATCAAAGCACTGGACGACGCCAGCCTGCGTCGCGCGGCCCAGTTGCTGGCCCCCGGCGGCACGGTGACGCGCACCATCCTGAGCGACGCCATCAACGTCCTGGTGAGCTCGGTGCATGCCACCGGCTATTCGCCGTTGTTGCGCCAGCGCATGGACCCCGCGCTGCTGCAAGACTAGCCCTTCCGCCAGCTCGCCGCCAGCGCGGGCCGGCTGCGGGCCGCACTGCAGGACGAGCGGCGGGCCGACGCGCTGCAAGAGGCCGCCTACCTGCGCGCCTTGCTGGATGCCTGCCGCCGCGCGGCCGACAGCGTGATGCCCCACCTGGAGCAGTACGGCGTCTCCGTCAACATCGTGTTCAGCCTGGACCAGCTGCGCGGCCGCACGCTGCGCGTGGAACATCTCATCGACTGCCTGTTGGCACCCGACCCGGTGCCCGAAGTCCACCGCCTGCTCAGCAGCCTGCTGCATGCGCTGCGCGAAGCGCGCAGCCTGCGCGCGCTGCTGGCCGGCCAGTACTCGCTGCTGGCGCGCCAGGTGGCCGAACGCAACGCCGAGACCGGCGAGCACTACATCACCCGCGACCGCGCCGAATACCGCGACATGCTGCGCCGCGCCGCCGGGGGTGGTGCGGTGATCGCCGGTACCACCTTCGTGAATTCGCCGTCGCGGCGCTGGGCATGACGGTCTTCTGGACCGGTTTCTGGTCGGGCGCCAACTACGCGCTGAGTTTCGTGCTGGTGATGCTGCTGCACTGGACGGTGGCCACCAAGCAGCCGGCGATGACGGCGCCTGCTTTGGCTGCTTCGCTGCCCACCGGCCGTGATGCCAGCCAGGCCGAGATCGAGGCCTTCATCGACCGCGTGGCGCAGCTCATCCGCTCACAGGCCGCCGGCATCGTGGGCAACCTGGCGCTATGCGGGCCGCTGGTCCTGCTGTTGCAGTGGCTGTCCAGCTGGCTCGCGGGTGTGCCGCTGGTCGGCGAGAAGGAAGCGCACCACGTACTGCACAGCCTGACGCTGCTGGGCCCTTCGGTACTTTTTGCCGCCTTCACGGGCGTGCTGCTGTTTGCCAGCTCCCTGATCGCCGGCTGGGCCGAGAACTGGTTCGTCTTCCATAGTCTGGACAGCGCGCTGATGTGGAACCCGCGCATCGTGACGCGGCTGGGTGCGGCGCGCTCGCGCCGCTGGGCGCTGTGGTGGCGGGCCAATGTCTCCGGCGTCGCGGCCCGCGTATCGCTGGGCATGCTGCTGGGCCTGGTGCCAGCGGTGGCGGCCATCCTGGGCCTGCCTCTGGAGGTGCGCCACGTCACCCTGTCCACGGGCCAGCTCGGCGCTGCGCTGGGGGCCATGGGGCTGCCCCTGCTGACCCAGCCGGCATTCTGGTGGTGCGCAGGTGCCATCGCGTTCACCGGCGCGCTCAACGTGGGCGTGAGCTTCTGGCTGGCCTTCAAGGTGGCGATGCGCTCGCGCGGCGTGCAACTGCACGACCGCAGCCGCATCGGGCAGGCCCTGCGCCGGCGGCTGGCGTCGCACCCGCTGTCCTTCCTGTGGCCGCCACGCGATTGAGCCGCCGCTGGTCGTCAACGGCGGTCCTCGTCGTCATCCGTGCGCCGGCCCGAGAACATGGTCCACCAGACGATGAATACCAGCAGGGCCCCGGCCAGCAGGGCCTCCAGGATCAGCAGCCACATCGGCGAATGGCCTCCCGCCTCATGAACCGAGCCCGCGCCAGCGCGCGCCAAAGAGGTTGAGCGCCAACCCGGCCATCACCAGCGCCGCGGCCAGCAGCTTCCAGGCTGGCAGGGATTCACCCAGCAGGGCCGCCGAAGCGCCCATGCCGAATACGGGCACCAGCAGCGCCATCGGCGCCACGGTGGCCGCCGGGTGGCGGGCCAGCAGCCAGCCCCAGGCGCTGTAACCGAACAGCGTGTTGCCCGCGGCCTGCCAGACCACCGCGGCCCACTCCGCGGGCCCGGCGGCCACCAGGGCCTGGGCGATGCGCGCCGGGCCTTCGGCCAGCAGCGACAGCGCCAGCAGCGGCGGCAGCGCAAAGGCGCTGGACCAGACGACCACGCCCAGCATGTCGACGCGCCCCATGCGGCGCGCCACCTGGTTGCCGCCAGCCCAGGCCAGCGCGGCGCACAGGACCATCAGCAGGCCGGCCAGCGTGATGTCCCCGCCGGTGTGTGAGGCGATGACGACGATGCCCGCGGTGGCCAGCAACAAGGCCAGCCACTGGTAGACGCGCACCCGCTCGCCATCGGCCAGCATGGCCAGCCCGATGGTGAAGAAGACCTGGGTCTGCACGACCAGCGAAGCCAGTCCGGCCGAGATGCGTCCATCGACGGCCATGTACAGCAGCCCGAACTGGCCAGCCCCGATGAGCACGCCATAGGCCGCCAGCGGCCGCCAGTCGACGCGAGGCCGTGGCACCCACCATAGCGCCGGCAGCAGGGCCAGGGCAAAGCGCAACACGGCCAGCAGCAGCGGTGGCAGCGTGCCCAGCGCGGTCTTGATGACCACGAAGTTGGTGCCCCAGACGGCCACCACCGCCAGCGCGAGCAGGACGTGGCGCGGCGGCAGACGCGCGCCGCTCATCCGACCGCCTTGTGCATCAAGGCGCCACCACAACGTGGCCCGGCCCTTGCGCCTTGGCCTCACGCAGTGCCTGCGTGGCGCGTTGCAGCGTCTGCTCGACCGATTCACCGGCACGGTGTTCGGCCAGCCCGGCAGACAGGGTCACGCCCAGCGCACTGCTGCCATTGAGGATACGCAGCGCGGACACGCGCTGCATCAGGCGTTCGAGACCGCCGCGCGCCAGTGCCGCGCGCGAGTCACCCATCATCAGCACCAGGTCATCGCCGCCCCAGCGCGCCAGCACATCGCACAGCCTCACCTGGCGCTGCACCTCCTGTGCCACGGCCCGCAGCACGGCATCACCGACGGCGTAGCCATGCTCCTCGTTGACCGGCTTGAAGCGGTCGATATCCAGCGCCGCCAGGCAGAAGGTCTGACCGCTGCGCACGCAGCGCTGCAGCTCCTGGTCCATCAGCACCACCATGTGGCGGCGGTTGATGAGGCCGGTGAGCTCGTCGCGGGTGATGTGCTCGCGCAGCCGCGACAAGGCCTGCGCCAGTTCGGCCCTTTGCAGCCGGGCGCGATGCCGCATGCGCGACAGCCGCCCGGCCAGCAGCGAGACCGCCGGCATCATGAGGGCCACCAGCAGGAAATGCCCCAGTTCCACCACCGGCGGGTACTGCTGCGGGTAGTGCCAGGCCATCAGCGCCATCGTGCCACCGAACAGCGCCACGGCGTAGGCGCTGACCCAGCGCATCTGGCGCGGCGACGCCACGAACATGCCCAGCATCAGCACGCCCATCATGGCCGGGAACACCGCGCCTCGCCCGGCACCCAGCAAGGCATAGGCCACCGCGCCGCTGGTCAACGCGTAGGCCATCTGCGGCACGGTCAGCGTGGGGTCGTGAAAGCGGCGCGACCAGCCGCTGCGGATGAGGCCGAAGATTCCCACCATGCCCAGCACGGTCACCATCGACCAGCGCCACACGGGCCGCGGCGCCGCCAGTCCCACCCAGACGAAGTAGTTCATGCCCGCCACGGCGGCCACCAGCACCGCCAGCGCCAGCGCGGCCTGGGTCAGGCGCGGACGCTGCGCGGGATCAGCTCCGAACAACAGGTTCTGCAGCCCGGCCAGCCGGCTGCGCGCCGGCAGCGGGGATGGTGCGGGCGCCGGGCTGGGCACCCAGGGTCGAGGGGGTGTGGAAGGCGAAGACACGAGGCACAAAGCGTAGCACCGCAGCAGGCGGCCGACCGCGGCAGTCGACAAGCCGGATAGGCCTGGCCCGAAAGACGCGTGCGCCAAAACCGGACGCGAGGCTTTTGCCTACACTGCCGCGCTGCTGCCTTCTCTTCATCCGGCCTGGAGTCCCCCATGAATGCACCGCTGCCCGCATCGGTCCGCCAGGCCATGCAGAGCGCGTCGTTGGATGACAAGTACGGCCTGGCATCGGGCCGCGCCTTCATGAGCGGCGTGCAGGCCCTGGTGCGCCTGCCCATGCTGCAGCGCCAGCGCGACCTGGCCGCCGGCCTGAACACCGCCGGCTTCATCAGCGGCTACCGCGGCAGCCCGCTGGGCGCCTACGACCAGGCGCTGTGGGCGGCCCACAAGCACCTTGCCCAGCACCACATCGTGTTCCAGCCCGGGGTCAATGAAGAGCTGGCGGCCACCGCCGTCTGGGGCACGCAGCAGTTGGAGCTGTACCCGCAGAGCAAGCGCTACGACGGCGTGTTCGGCATCTGGTACGGCAAAGGCCCGGGGGTGGACCGCAGCGGCGACGTCTTCAAGCATGCCAACATGGCCGGCACCAGCCGCCACGGCGGCGTCATCGCGGTGGCGGGCGACGACCACGTCAGCAAGAGCAGCACCGCCGCGCACCAGAGCGACCACATCTTCAAGGCCTGCGGGCTGCCGGTGTTCTTTCCCAGCAGCGTGCAGGAGATCCTGGACATGGGGCTGCACGCCATCGCGATGAGCCGCTTCTCCGGCGTCTGGAGCGGCATGAAGACGATCCAGGAGGTCGTCGAATCCAGCGCCAGCGTGGTGGTCGACGCCGAGCGCGTGAAGATCATCGTGCCGCAGGATTTCGAGATGCCGCCCGGCGGCCTGCACATCCGCTGGCCCGATGCACCGCTGGAGCAGGAAGCGCGGCTCTTCGAATACAAGTGGTACGCGGCGCTGGCCTATGTGCGCGCGAACCGGCTCAACCACAACGTCATCGCCACGGCGCATGATCGTTTCGGCATCATCGCCAGCGGCAAGGCCTTCAACGACACGCGCCAGGCGCTGGCCGACCTGGGGCTGGACGACGACACCTGCCGCGCGCTGGGCATCCGCCTGCACAAGGTCAACGTGGTGTGGCCGCTGGAAGCCACCATCACGCGCGACTTTGCGCTGGGGCTGCAGGAGATCCTGGTGGTCGAGGAAAAGCGCCAGGTCATCGAATACCAGCTGAAGGAAGAGCTCTACAACTGGCGGCCCGACGTGCGCCCCAACGTGGTGGGCAAGTTCGACGACACCGGCGAAGGCGGCCCCGGCGGCGAGTGGAGCATGGCCAACCCCAGCCAGAACTGGCTGCTGCGCGCCAAGGCCGACCTGTCGCCGGCGCTGATCGCCAAGGCCATATCGCGGCGCCTGAAGAAGCTGGGCGTGGGCAGCGACATCGTGGCCCGGATGGACCAGCGCCTGGCCGTCGTGGCCACGCGCGAGGCGCAGCTGGCCGCGCTGACCGCACCCACCGGCGAGCGCGCACCCTGGTTCTGCAGCGGCTGCCCGCACAACACCAGCACCCGCGTGCCCGAAGGCAGCCGCGCGCTGGCCGGCATCGGCTGCCACTACATGAGCGTGTGGATGGACCGCAGCACCAGCACCTTCAGCCAGATGGGCGGCGAAGGCGTGGCCTGGGTCGGCCAGTCGCCCTTCAGCAAGGATGAGCATGTCTTTGCCAACCTGGGCGACGGCACCTACTTCCACAGCGGCATCCTGGCCATCCGCCAGAGCATCGCCGCGGGGGTGAACATCACCTACAAGCTGCTCTACAACGACGCGGTGGCGATGACCGGCGGGCAACAGGTGGGTGAGCGCCCAGAGGGGCATTCGGTGTTGCAGATCATGAAGAGCCTGGTCAGCGAAGGCGTGGCCAGGCTGGTCATCGTCAGCGACGATCCGCTCAAGTACGAGGCCATGGCGCTGGAGCCCGGCGTCACCGTGCACCACCGCGACGAACTGGACCGCATCCAGCGCGAACTGCGCGAAGTCAAGGGCACCACGGCGCTGATCTACGACCAGACCTGCGCCACCGAAAAGCGCCGCCGCCGCAAGCGCGGCAAGCTGGCCGACCCCGAGCAGCGCGTGGTGATCAACGAGCTGGTCTGCGAAGGCTGCGGCGACTGCAGCGTACAAAGCAACTGTCTGTCGGTGGAGCCGGTGGAAACCGAATTCGGCCGCAAGCGGCGCATCAACCAGCACAGCTGCAACAAGGACTTCAGCTGCGTCAAGGGCCACTGCCCCAGCTTCGTCACCGTGCTGGGTGGGCAACTGCGCAAGCCGAAGCAGGACAAGCGCGGCGACCTGCACAGCCTGCCCACGCTGCCCGAACCCACGTTGCCGCTGGCCGAGAAGGCCTGGGGCATCGTGGTGGGCGGTGTCGGCGGCACGGGGGTCATCACCATCGGCTCGCTGCTGGGCATGGCCGCGCACCTGGAAGGCAAGGGCGTGGTCACGCAGGATGCCGGGGGCCTGGCGCAAAAAGGTGGCGCCACCTGGAGCCATGTGCAGATCGCCAACCGGCCCGAGGCCCTCTTCACGAGCAAGGTCGACACCGCGCAGGCCGATCTGGTGATCGCCTGCGACAGCATCGTCGGCGCGATGAAATACACGCTGACCGTGATGCAGCAGGGCCGCAGCTTCGTGGCGCTGAACACGCACGGCACGCCCACCGCAGCCTTCGTCAAGAACCCCGACTGGCAGTTCCCCGGCGCCCACTGCGAGGCCGCCGTGCGCGCCAGTGTCGGCGACGATCACCTGGGCGCCTTCGATGCCGAACAGGTTGCCGTGCAGATGCTGGGCGACAGCCTGTACACAAACCCGCTGATGCTGGGCTATGCCTGGCAGCGTGGCCGCATCCCCCTGTCGCACGCGGCGCTGATGCGCGCCTTCGAACTCAACGGCGTGCAGGTCGACAACAACAAGGCCTCGTTCGAATGGGGCCGCCACTGCGCCCACGACCTGGCTGCCGTGCAGGCGCTTTTTGCCGCGCAACAGGTGATCCGGATCGTGCGCAAGCCCAGCCTGGACGAACAGGTGGCGCGGCGCGTGGCCTTCCTCACCGACTACCAGGATGCAGCCTACGCGGCGCGCTACCAGCACTTCGTCGACGAGGTGCGTGCCGCCGAGGCGGCCGCCGGTGTGCCGGGCCGCGCGCTGTCCGAAGGCGTGGCGCGCTACCTCTTCAAGCTGATGGCCTACAAGGACGAGTACGAAGTGGCGCGCCTGCACGCCGACGCCGCCTTTACGCAGCAGATCTCGGCCTTGTTCGAAGGCGAGGTCCGCCTGCAGCACCACCTGGCGCCACCACTGCTGGCCAGAACCAACGAGAACGGCGAACTCGTCAAGCAGGCCTATGGCCCGTGGATGCACGGCGCGATGAAACTGCTGGCGCGCCTGAAGGGCCTGCGCGGCGGTGCGCTGGACATCTTCGGCCGCAGCGCCGAACGGCGCGAAGAGCGTGCGCTGATCGGCGAGTACGAGGACTGCATCCGCGAACTGCTGAAGACCCTGAACCCCGGCAACCATGCACTGGCGGCCGAGATCGCGCGCCTGCCCGATGAGATCCGCGGCTACGGCCACGTCAAGGCGCGCCACCTGCAGGCCGTGCGTCCCAAGTGGCAAACCATGATGCAGCGCTGGCGCGCGCTGGCATGACGCTGCGCAAACAGACGGCGAGGTAGCAGGCTTCGCCGCTCTGCCGGGCCGCCCTGATGCACGTCCATTGATGCACGTCCATTCGAGCCTGCTCACCGGCGCCGTCAACCGCCTTGAACACAAACGCCGCGCCGGTCCGCCACACTCCGGACCGGCATGCACAACTCCCTCCAGCCCGCAGCGGCCTACACGCGAACCGCCAGCGTCCTGCACTGGCTGCTGGCTGCTGCGCTGCTGGGCAATTTTGTGCTGGGCGTCTACATGCACGAGCTGCCGTTGTCGATGACCCGGCTCAGGTTGTACAACTGGCACAAGTGGGCCGGCATCGTGATCCTGGCCGCCAGCCTGGTGCGCCTGCTGTGGCGTCTGGGCCATCGTCCACCGGCCGACCTGCCCATGCCGCGCTGGCAGGCACGCGTCGCCCACTTCGTGCACCTGGCCCTGTACGGCCTGTTCTTTGCCGTGCCCCTTTCGGGCTGGGCCTACAGCTCGGCGGCGGGCTTCCCGGTGGTCGTGTTCGGCCTGCTGCCCTTGCCGGACTTCGTGCCGGTGGACCGCGCGCTGGCCGAAGCCCTCAAAGGCCTGCACAAGCTCTGCACGCTGAGCCTGGCGGCCCTTGTGCTGCTGCACGTCGCCGCGGCCCTCAAACACCAGTTCGTGGACCGTGACGGCCTGCTGCAGCGCATGCGCCCGGGCCGCTCCTGAAGCCCTTCGCTGGCCGAATCACCATGCCCGCACGCACCCTGTTTGTCATCCCCCTGGCCGTGGCGCTGGCCGGCGCCGCGATACAGCCTGCCTGGGCCCAGCCCAAACCCGCCACGGTGCAGGCCGCCGGCAGCGAGATCGGCTTCACCACGCGCCAGATGGGGGTGCCCGTCGAAGGCACCTTCGGCCGCTTCAACGCGCGCATCACGCTGGACCTGAAGCAGCCGCAAGCCGGCAACGTGGCGCTGGAGATCGAAACCGGCAGTGCACGTTTTGGCAGTGCCGAACTTGACGCCGAAGTACCCAAGCCCACCTGGCTGAACGTGGCGGCTTTTCCGCGCGCCAGCTTCCAGTCCAGCACCATCAAGCCCACCGGCCCCGGCCGCTTCGAGGTGACCGGCAAGCTGGCCATCAAGGGCAGCACGCGCGACCTGGTGGTGCCGGTGTTGATCAGCCCTGGCGTCACCCACAGCACCGCCACCGGCAGCTTCACCATCAAGCGGCTGGACTTCAAGGTCGGCGAGGGCGAATGGGCCGACACCTCGATGCTCGCCAACGACGTGCAGGTGCGTTTCAAGCTGGTACTCAGCGGCCTGGGCCCGCTGTAGGCACCACCGCCACGACTCCTCCTTGTTCAAGCCTGCGCAACCCAACTTCGCACTCACCATGAAACACCGCGTCACCATTACCGCCCTGGTCCTGGCTGCACTGGGCAGCGCACCGGCGCGGGGCGCCAGCTACGGCATCGACCCTACGCACACCTTCGCCAACTTCGAGGTCGGCCATATGGGCACGTCGACCCTGCGCGGCCGCTTCGACAAGAAGGAAGGCCTGGTGCAGTTCGACCGCACGGCACGCACCGGCAGCGTGGACATCAACATCGACGTGGGCTCGATCAACACCGGCGTCGAAGCCCTCAACCAACATCTGCTGAGCGAAGACTTCTTCGATGCCGCCAAGTTTCCGACGGCACGCTTCGTCAGCAGCAAGTTCAGCTTCAGCGGCGACAAGGTCACCCAGGTGGCTGGCACCTTGACCCTGCTGGGCAAGACCTTGCCGGTGACGCTGAAGGCCACACAGTTCAACTGCTATCTGAACCCGTTGTTCAAGCGTGAGGTCTGCGGCGGTGACTTCGAGACCACCATCCAGCGCAGCCAATGGGGTATGGGCTGGGGCCGGGACCTGGGCGTGCCCGACGCCGTGCGACTGCTGGTGCAGGTCGAGGCCATCCGCCAGTAGGCCTGCTGCGCCTGCAGGTGCCACGGCATTGCGGCAACATCGCAGCATGCGCAGCCGCTTGTGCCATCTTGCCGCGACGCTCCCTCTGGGCCTGTGCTGCGGCCACCCGGCCGCCTGGGCCACGCCGGTGGCCTACACGCTGGACCCGGACCACAGCTTCGTTCACTTCGAGGTCCAGCACTTCGGCACCTCAACCTCGCGCGGACGCTTCGGCCCTGTGCGCGGCGTGGTGCTGCTCGATCGCCAGGCTCGGCGTGGCGAGCTGAGCCTGCGCATAAGCACCGACAGTGTCGACACCGGCCTGCCGGTGTTCAATGCGCGCCTGCGCCAGAGCGACCTGCTGGCCACCACGGATCACCCCGAAGCCTTTTTCGTGGCCACGCGTTTTCGCTTCGCAGGCGAGCTGCTGGCCGAGGTGCGGGGCGAGTTCACGCTGCGCGGCATCAGCCAGCCGCTGTCGCTGCACGCCACGCACTTCGCATGCCGGCGCCAGGCCACGACCGAGGTCTGCGGCGGCGACTTCGAAGCCGAACTGCTGCGCAGCGAGTTCGGCGCTACTTCTGGCCTGCCCCTGGTGGGCGATCGCGTTCGCTTGAGGATTCAGGTCGAAGCCAGCGCCCAGTCGCCACCCTGAACCCGGCCCGACGGATCAGGCCGCCACCGCGAAGGATCGCCCGAATGCAAACACCGAGTTCGGCGCCAGCGTGCGGGCGGGCTTGACAGGCACCGCCGGGGCGAGGGCCCGGCGCACCGGCCGGGGTTCGACACGCACGCCCTGCTGGATCTGTTCCTTCACCAGGCTGTCCAGCGTGATGGTGCCCATGTGCTGCAGCATCACGCCTCCCAGGCGATGCCACAGTGCCGCCGACAAGTCCGGGGCCCGCCCATCCATGCTGGCATCTTCCAGCGACTCTTCCACCGCCGCGACGATCTCGGCCACGCTGATGAGCTGGGCATCACGGGCCAGGGTGTAGCCGCCGCCGGGCCCCCGGGTGCTCTCCACCAGGCCCATGCGGCGCAGCCGGCTGAAGAGCTGCTCCAGATAGGACAGGGAAATCCGCTGACGCTGGCTGATCGAGGCCAGGGCGACCGGCCCCGACGGCGCGCGCAGGGCGAGGTCGATCAAGGCGTTGACGGCAAAACGGCCCTTGGTGCTGATACGCATGGTGAACGCTCTCCTTCTGGAAACCCGGAATGCAATGACGTGACGCAGTCTAGGGCTTTCACTTGCTCGCGTAAATTCGATATTTAGACACCAAATATTCGAGAAATACGCATCATGAACTTCAAGCACCTGCACTACTTCTGGGTTGCGGCCAAGGCCGGTGGCGTGCTTCGCGCCGGAGCCCAGCTGCACATCACGCCGCAGACGCTGTCCAGCCAGATCAAGCTGCTCGAAGAACGGCTGGGGCGTGACCTGTTCCGCAAGAGCGGGCGCAAGCTGGAACTCACCGATGACGGCCGCGTGGCCTTGCGTTATGCCGACGAGATCTTCTCGCTGGGCACCGAGTTGCAGGCAGCGCTGCAGGAGCGCCGCGGCGCCGGTCCGCGGGTGCTGGAATTCCGCGTCGGCATCGAAGACGCAGTAGCCAAATCGGTGGCCTACCGTCTGCTGGAGCCCGCACTGGCGCTGGCCGAGCCGGTACGGCTGATCTGCACCGAAGGGCGTTTTGGCGACCTGATGGCGCAACTGGCTCTGCATCGGATGGACCTGGTGATCGCCGATGAGCCGCTGAGTAACCGCCTGAGCGTGAAGGCCTTCAACCACGCCTTGGGCAGTTCACCGATGAGCTTCTTTGCGGCGCCCGGCCTGGCCACCACGCTGCAGGGGGATTTCCCGCAGTGTCTGAACGGCAGCCCGATGCTGATACCCGGCGCCAACTCCACCATCCGGCCGCAGTTCGAGGCCTGGCTGCAGCGGGAGCGGTTGCACCCACGGGTGGTCGGCGAATTTGAAGATGGCGCGCTGATGATGGCCTTCGGGCGCGAAGGCCGCGGCGTCTTCGTCTCGCCGGGAGTCGTAGAGGCCGAGACCTGTGCCCAGTACGGGGTGCGTGTGGTCGGTCGCTGCGCCGAGATGCGGGAGGACTTCTACGCGATATCGGTGCAACGCCGCATCACGCACCCCGGGGTGGCGGCCATCACCCAGGCCGCGCGCAGCGACCTGTTCCGTTGAGATCGAGGGTCCTGCCGCTATCCTGCTCGCCGTGGCTGCCCAGACCCCCTGCCTGTTCCTGGTCGGTGCGCCCGCCGTCGGCGTAGGCGGTCGGCGTCAACCGCTGGCGGCTCCCGATGCGCTGCTGCTGGCCTGGCTGGCGCTGGAAGGACCCAGTTCGCGCGAACGCCTGGCCGCGCTGTTGTGGCCGGGCAGCAGCGCCGAGGCCGCGCGCAATGCGCTGCGCCAGCGCCTGTTCCGCCTGCGCAAGCAGGTCGGTACCGACCTCGTCTGCGGCAGCGCGACCTTGCAGCTGGCGGCCGAAGTCGGCCACGACCTCGACACCGCACCGGAACTGCTGGCCGACTGCCAAATGCCCGATTGCCAGCAGCTCGATGCCTGGCTCGCCGAACAGCGCAGCGCACGCCGGGCGCGGGTGCGGCGCAGCCTGGAACAGCGCATCGAGACCCTGGAGGCCGCCGGCGACAGTGCAGGCGCGCTGCCGCTGGCACTGCGGCTGCTGCAGGCCGAGCCGCTTTCGGAAGACGCGCATCGGCGTGTCATGCGTCTGCACTACCTGCGGGGTGACCGGGCGGCGGCAATGCTGGCCTTCGACCAGTGCGAGCACGTGCTCAAGCACGAAGTCGGTGCACGACCTTCGGCGGCCACGCTGGACTTGCTTGCGACCATCGAAAGTGCCACTCCTCTTGCCGGGGCGACACCGGCACGCACGGCGGTGCCGGCGTCGGTGCTGCGCCCACCGCGCCTGGTCGGGCGTGACTCCGAACTGGCTGCGCTGCAGCAAGGGCTGGCCGCCGGCCAAGTGGTGGTTCTGCTGGGCGAAGCCGGCATGGGCAAGTCCCGCCTGTTGCAGGCCCTGGCCGCAACGCAGCCGGGCTTGCTGCACGCCAGTGGCCGACCCGGCGACTCCCTGGTGCCCTACGCCACCCTGGCGCGCGCGTTGCGCCAGGTTGTGGACCACGTACCCGCCGCGGCTGATCCGGGCCTGCGCCGCGCCCTCTCACCCCTGTTGCCCGAGTGGAGCAGCGGAGAATCCCCATCGCGCCGGCCACCACTGGTGCAGCCTGTGCTGGGACTGTTGCGCAATGCCCTGCACGCCGTTCCGATACTGGCGTTGGACGACCTGCACTTCGCCGACGACGCCACGGTGGAGCTGCTGCAACTGTTGCTGACCCAGCCACGCGACAGCGCCAGCGGCGGCCCGCGCTGGTGCTTGGGCATGCGGCCCATGCTCGCCGGCAGCCGTCAACAGGCCCTGCTGGATGCGCTGGCGACCAGCGGACCGCACACGCGGCTGATGCTGCAACCGCTGGGCGAATCGCAGATGGCCGAACTGGTGGATTCATTGGGCCTGCCCGGCGTCAGCGGCAGCGCCACCGCGGCACTGCTGCACCAGCGCAGCGGTGGCAACCCGCTGTTCGCGCTGGAAACCCTCAAGCTGGCCTGGCACGAAGGCAGCATCACGCTGGCCGAGGGCCTGCCCCGGCCCGGTTCGCTGACCCAGCTCATCGGCCAGCAGCTGGCCCGCCTGTCCAGCCCGGCGTTGCAGCTGGCGCGCGTCGCCGCGGTGGCTGGTGTCGACTTCGACATTCCGCTGGCACAGAGTCTGTTGCAGCGCAGTGCGCTCGAACTGGCGGACGCCTGGGCGGAGCTCGAAGCGCAGCATGTGCTGCGTGGCGCGGCGTTTGCGCACGACCTCATCCACGACGCCGTACTGACGGGCCTGCCGGAAGTGATCGCACGCCATCTGCATGGCGCCTGCGCCGCCTGGCTGGAAGGCAGCCAGGCCGAACCGGCGCGCGTGGCGGCCCATTGGGAGGCCGCCGGTCAGCGGGCCCGGGCCCTGCCTGCGTTGCGCGCCGCCGCCGAACGGGCGCACCGGGCGCTGCGCGAGGAAGAACGCATCCAGCTGCTGCTGCGTGCCGCCGAAATCGCCGAAGCCGCCGAACGCCTGGACGAGGCTTTTGAACTGGTTCACCAGGCCATCGGCGGCCACATGAGCACCATCCGCCAGGCCGATGGCCTGCCCCTGCTGGCCCACCAGGCGCGCCTGGCCCGCACACCCCTGCAGCAGGCCCGGGTGGCCGACAACCGGGCCTGGTACGCCGCCGTTCTGGGCGACCTGCCGACCGCGCTGAGCTGGGGCGAGCAGGCCTTGCAGATGGCGCTGCCGCTGGGCGAACCGGCCTTGATCGCCAGCCTGCACCAGCGGCTGGGCACGGCACTGGCGATGGCCGCCCGGTTCAGCGAGGCGCTGCCGCACATGCACGCCGCCAAAGGCTGGATGGAGACGCAGGCCGGGCCGCTGGAACGGTGCGAGTTCCTGGGCAATCTGGCCGTCGTGCTCGACACCCTGGGCATGTCCGCCGAAGCACAACGCCACCACCTGCGCGCCATAGCCGACGCCTCCGCCCAGGGCGACCAGGCCTCACACGCCACCCTGCTGGCCAACCATGCCAACAGCCGGCTCGATGCCGGCGATATCGCCACCGCCTCCGCGCAGGCAACACAGGCGCAGCGCATCGTGGTGGAGTTCGAGCTGGCCGGCAGCAGCGCCGGCTACATCGCCACGCTGTGTGCGCAGTGCGCCCGCGCGCAGGGTCACTACGCGGCCGCCCTGCAAAGCTGTGAGAGGGCCGAGTCGCTGCTGGCCGAGCGCAACCCGGCGCGCGTACCGCTGGCGCGCCTGTACCTGGCGCAGATCTGGCTGGACCTGGGCCAGCATGCGCGCGCCCTGCAGCTGCTGGATGGCCCGGCGCTGGACGCCGCGCGCGCGTTGCCGGCCCGCTATGCGGTGCGCTGGCTGGTTCTGCTGGCCCGCGTGAAGAGGCGCCTCGGGCCGCGCCAGGCCCCGGCCGTTGCCACCTTGCTTGCCGAAGCCGCGACGCTGGTGCCCCGCGACGGCTGGCCCGAACTGGCCTTCATCGTACGTACCGAACAAGCCCTTGACCAGGAGCTGGACCTGCCGGCGGCGGTCGACGCCCTGACCCGCGTGGCACATCAGGCGCGCCAGGGCGCGTTGCACGGGGCCGAGTTGGGCGCTCTGTTGCACCTGGCCCGACTGGCCACCCAGGCCGAACCCCTCACCGCGCGGCGGGCTGCCCTGGCAGCGCTGAAGCTGGCGCAGACCACCGAAGCCCTTCACACCGACCGGGCCTGGCGCTGGCTGGCGCCGGCCATGGCGCTGGATGGCCCCGGCGCCGCTGCCGCGGAGCGGACCCGCAGCATGCAGTGGGCGCAAAGCGGCCAGCAGTGGTTGCACGCCACCGCCGCGGCGCATGTGGCGCCGGAGTTTGTCGACAGCTTCCTGCACCAGCACCCGGTCAACCGGGCCCTGCTGGCCTGGCGGGCCGTCACGCCCGATTCGGGCCGCGTAACGAAGCCGTAACGCCGCCTTTCCTACAACTGCGTCGTGGCGCACCGCCGGTGCCCCAGCCCACGTCGAAGTCGAGGAAATCATGCGCCTTCAGTTCCAACCCCGGTTCGCCATCTTTGCGCCTCAAGGCCAACTTACAGAGTCTGCACTCGCATTCAATGCCTGCGATGGCGCCGACTCGCTGGAACAACTGGCCCAGGCCGATGCGGCCGATCGCGCCTTGCTGCGCCTGGTGATGGGCGCCGCCGCGGCCACGCTGGCATTGGCACTGGCCAGTGGTCTGCTCGCCTGAAAGGGCCGTGCAGGCTCGCCCTCATTTGAGAGTGACTGCTTCCAGGGCAGCGTACCGGCAGCGGGGGCCGTCTCTCAAGCAAGTGTGGCTCTGCCACTTTGCTTGACCCCCACGGGGGGCGGCTGGCTTCGGCCGGCCTCGGGGCGCTCAGAACGAGCTTTTGGAGTCACTCGACTTGCGACCCCAAAGTAGACACTTGTGTCGACGACCGATGCGCCTCCTCAGATGCCGCCTCAAGGGGCAATGACATCGAGCGTCGGGAAGTAGGTCTCGAAACGGCTGGCGTCCCGGGTCAGCAAGGGCCAACCCTCGACGGCGGCGTGGGCTCCGATGAAGAAGTCGGGCAGCACTTGCCCCTTGCTGCCGCCGCGTCGGCGGTATAGGGCGTAGGCCCTGGCTGCCAGGAAGAGGGCCGGCCGAGGAATCTCGCGCAGTTCCAGTGCCATAGTGAACACCACGTCGTCGAGGACTTCAAGCGTCGAGAACGATAGCGACATCTCGGCGTAGATGACCGGGTTGATGGCCAAGGCATGCAGCTTCGCCTGGGCGCGCAACTGCGCGATGGACCAGTCGGCCCATTGCGGATCGTTTTGCAACACGTCCACCAGGACGTTGGTATCCACCAGCAACATCAATCGTCGGCGCGCAGCAACTTCATCAAGGCATCGGTGCGCCAGGGCACGTCAGCCCGGCCGCGAACCGCATCGAAACGGTCGCGGGTCGGGTTGCGCGCACGTCCGGCGGACCGTGCTGGGTGGAGAACCACTTCGCCGGCTGCGTTCACCGAGAACTCCACAGGTGCGCCTGGCACCAACTGCATCGCATCGCGGATCCGTTTGGGAATCGTGACCTGTCCCTTGCTGGTCAGCGTCGTCGCCATGCACGCTCTCCTTGAGTGTTACCGATGGACTACATGGTAATACATGCATGACTGGGCCGGGCTTCCACCAGCCTGTCGAACGAGTTGCTCTGGCGTACTGCGGCGGCGCAGCGATCCGCCCGTCGGAGTGACCCGCAGCCTGTCCGGCCCGTGACACGCTGCGTCGGCTGCGCATGGCGGTGGCGCGAGCTGCTGCGTACAGTCACCCCTATTCCACCGCCTTATGTCGCCCATGAATCCCGAAGCCCCAGCCACTGCAAGCGCCGCGACCTGGCACCAGCGCTGGCAGCGCTTCTCGGCGGCCGCGGTGCACGGCTTTCACGTCTACGCCAACTGGCTGGTGGGCATCAGCTGGCGGCGGTTCATCGTCTACTCGCTGCTGCTGATCGTGGTCGTGGCCGTGGTGCATGACTCGCCGCCGTTCACCTGGACCTTCCGGCAGGAGCTACCCCAGAGTCCTCGTGTCGTGATCCTGCCCAAGGTGATCAAGACGCCCAAGGTGCAGGAGGCGCCTGCCACACCGACCCCGCCTGAAGCCAACCCCGCACCCAAACCGACCGCCCCACCAAAAGATCCAAAGTCCGAAGACCAGGGCGTCGACATCAGCATCGACAAGAACGGCATCCGCATCACGCCACGCAACCCGGCGCCGGCGCGTGCCGCCAGCGCCGCCGATGCCGCTGCCCACACCGCCGAACGGGCAGCCCAGGCGGCGGCGGCGGCAGCAAAGGGCATCCAGATCACCTTGCCGCCCGGCGCCGCTGCGGACAGCGTGCGCGAGGCGGTGGCAGAAGCACGCCGCCAGATCGCCGAGTCGATCGCCGAAGCACGCCGTGAGGCCGAAGAAGCAGCGCGTGATGCCGCCGAAGCCCGGCGCGACGCCGAAAAGGCGCTGGAGGACCTGATGCAGGCCCAGGAGAACCCACAGCCCAAGGTGCGTGTCACCCGCGTAGGCGTCGGCGACTTCCTGCTGCAGCTGGCCTGGCTCTGGGTGCTGGCCTCGGCGGTCATCAAGTACACCTACAAGGGCCGCATGCAGGCCGAGGTGAAGGCCGCACAGGCCACGGAGACGGCAGAAGCCGAATCGCTCAAGCGCCAGGTCATCGAAGCCCGCATGGCCGCCATGCAGGCCCAGGTGGAACCGCACTTCCTGTTCAACACGCTGGCCAGCATCGACCACCTGATCGAAACCGACCCGGCGCGCGCCAGCGTGATGCAGAAAAACCTGATCGCACTGCTGCGGGCCAGCATGCCCACCATGCGCGAAGCCGGTGGCGGCAGCGCCAACGGCCTGCGCGACCTGGGTCGCGAGATCGCCGTCATCCGGCCCTACCTGGAGATCCTCAAGGTGCGCATGGAAGAACGGCTGACCACCGAGGTGGCGGTTCCCGACGGGCTGCTGTCGGCCGAGTTCCCGCCGATGATGGTGCAGACGCTGGTCGAGAATGCAATCAAGCATGGCCTTGAGCCCAAGCCCGAGGGTGGCCACCTGCGCGTGGCGGCCGAGATCGTGCACGGCAAGCTGCAGATCTCTGTGGCCGACACCGGACTGGGTTTTGGCAAGGCAGCTACCGCAGGCACCGGCGTGGGCCTGGCCAATATCCGCGAGCGCCTGCAACTGCTGTACGGCACGCGCGCCACGCTGACCGTGGCCGAGAACCAGCCCGCAGGCGTGGTCGTCACCATCACCGTGCCGTACACGACCGTCGAAGGTGCCGGTGCCTGAGCGTGTGAAGGCCTGGGAGCAGGGGCGTGAAACACGCCGACAGCCACGCATTCGGACCGGTCTGCGCTCCGCTGGCGTGCCGGCTGGCGATGGGTGCCGGGCTGGTGGGCTGGCGCGGCCCTGGAGCGGCACGCTGGCATCATCGCCAGCATGAACGCCGCCACGTCCGACAGCCCGTTGTGGATCCCCTTCCTGCTGGCCAGCTTGGTGCTGGCCGCGACGCCTGGCCCTGGCGTGCTGTACATCGTCGCCCGCACGCTGGCCCTCGGGCGCCGTGCCGGGTTGGCCTCGGTGCTGGGCGTGATGCTGGGAAACCTGGGCAATGCACTGGGCGCTGCGCTGGGCCTGGCGGCACTGCTGGCGGTGTCCGCGACGGCATTTGCGGTGGTCAAGTGGGCTGGCGTGGTCTATCTGGTCTACCTGGGTGTGCAGGTGCTGCGCTCGAGGCGGGCTGCGTCGCTTGCCGCGCATGGGCAGTCCACCTCCGGGGCTCGCCTGATGCGCGAGGGTTTCTGGGTCGCCTTGCTGAACCCGAAGACCACGCTCTTCTTTGCCGCGTTCCTGCCGCAGTTCATCAACCCCGCCGGGCCGGCATTGCCGCAGAGCACGGCCCTGGGAGTCAGCTTCGTGGTGATCGCGGCAGGTACGGACACGGCCTATGTGCTGCTGGCACAGTGGGTGGTTTCGAAGCTGGGCCCGGCGCCTGCAGGCGCAGGCATCTGGCGCCATGCCCAGGCTGCGGTCTACTTCGGGCTGGGCGCTCTTGCCGCCACGGCAGGCCCGCAGTCGCCACCTTGAGGACCGAGGTTCTTCGCCGGAAGGAACGATGACAACAACCACCCGACCCCCCAGCGCCGTGCTGGCCGACGACGAACGCCTGATGCGCGAGCAACTGCGCGCCCGGCTGGCCGAAGTCTGGCCCGAACTGCAGATCGTCGCCGAAGCCAGGAACGGCCTGGAAGCGGTGCAGCTGGTGACCGAACACCGGCCCGACATCGTATTTCTGGACATCCGCATGCCGGGCCTCAGCGGCGTTGAAGCGGCGCGCCAGATCGCCCAGATGCCGCCACGGCCGGCGGTCGAGGCGGACGACGGCGACGATGGCGACCTGCTGCCGCAGATCGTCTTCATCACCGCCTACGACCAGTACGCGGTGGAGGCCTTCGAGCAGGGCGTGGCTGACTATGTGCTCAAGCCGGCCGAGCGCGAGCGTTTGCAGATCACGGTCGACCGCATCCGCCGGCGCATGGAGGCCAGCGCCGGTGGCGGTGATGCCCCGGCCGGGCCGCATCTGCAGCAGCTGCTGCACCAGCTGGCCGCGCGCCTGGACCCCGGCCAGGCCCGGCAGTACCTGCAGTGGATCCAGGCCACGGTCGGGCAGGCCATCCAGATGATCGCGGTCAGCGACGTGCTGTTCTTCATCAGCGACGAGAAGTACACGCGCGTGCAGACGGCCAGCGTGGAAGCCCTGATCCGCAAGCCGATCAAGGAACTGGTGGACGAGATCGACCCGCAGCAGTTCTGGCAGATCCACCGCAGCACGCTGGTCAACGTGAAGGCCATCGCCGGCGTGACGCGCGACTTCCGCGGCCGCCAGATCGTCAGCGTCAAGGGCCACCCGCAGAAACTGGAAGTCAGCCGCAGCTACACGGGTCTCTTCAAGGGCATGTGAAGCTGCCCCCTCAGTCGGGGGGCCGAGTGCGGGTCAACAGTGACCAGTCGTAAACCACGATGCTCTCAGGGCCATGGTGGATGGCAGGCCCACGCTTCACGACTGAAGCATCTGCTCGCAAAGGCGCACCAGCCGTCACCCCCAGCGGGGTGATGAACCGGTAACTTCATCGTCACGGTTCCGGCACCGCCGGGCCTGCGCGGCCCCTGCCGGAGCCAGCCCACCACCCGAAACACCTTCACCCAGGGCCGCCACGGCGGACCTTTGCCATGCCTTTTGCCGCTTCAGACCCCAACCAGCGTCGCCTGGACCTGGCCCGCCGCAACACGGCCACCAACGCCGGCTGGGTGGTGCGCGAGGACGCCATCATGGGCACCGCCATTCGCGTTGAACTGTGGGCCGACGACCGCCGCCTGGGCGAGTTGGCCGCCGGTGCGGTGGTGGAGGAGATGCACCGCATCGATCGCTGCATGAGCCCGCACAAGCCGGGCAGCGAGCTCAGCCGCATCAACCGCGAGGCCGCACACCGGCCGGTGCCGTTGACGGACGAGATGTACCGGCTGGTCGAGCGGGCGCTGGCCTTTTCGCGCCTGTCTGACGGCGCCTTCGACATCAGCTACGCCGCCGTCGGCCGCCTGTACGACTATCGCGCCCGGCTGCGGCCCGATGCCGCCACGCTGCAGGCCGCACGCGCCATGGTCGGCTGGCGCCATCTGCACCTGGATGCGCACAGACGCACGCTGCGCTTCGGCCTGGACGGCATGTGCATCGATCTGGGCGGTTTTGCCAAGGGCCATGCGGTGGACCGTGCCACCGCGCTGCTGCAGCGCCGCGGCATCGCGCATGCGATGGTCAGCGCTGGCGGTGACAGCCGCGCCATCGGCAACCACCGCGGCCGCCCCTGGAGCGTGGCCATCCGCCACCCGCGCCGGCCGGGCGACGTGGTGGCGGTGCTGCCGCTGGAAGACACCTCCATCTCCACCTCAGGCGACTACGAGCGCTTCTTCGAAGAAGACGGTCAGCGCTACCACCATCTGATCGACCCCGCCACCGGTGGTTCGCCCAGCGGCGTGCACAGCGCGACCATCCTGGCCGCCGACGGGCTGACCAGCGAAGCGCTGTCCAAGGCGGTCTTCGTTCTGGGCGCACAGCGGGGCCTCGCGCTGGTCGAGACCCTGCCCGGCATCGACGCCGTGGTGGTGGACGCACAGGGGGCGCTGCGGGCCTCGTCGGGATTGATTCCGGCCCGCGCCCAGGCGCGCCAGTGAAGCGCACGACCCGACTACCGCACCAGGAGAAACCCATGCCCGAAACTCCCCCGTTGCGAGTGGCGAGCTGGCCGTTCAGGGCCGGCGTGGCGGCGCTGGGCGCGGCCACGCTGGGCCTCCTGGTCTCCTGCTCGGGCGGCGGCAGCAGCAGCTCGGGCGACCGCGTCATCGTCAATGGCGACGTGCCGCTGGCCTACGTGAAGCGCAGCACCACGCTGCGCATCAACCCCACCGACGGCACCAACAGTGCACCCGGCGGTGACCTGATGCTGCGCGAGGCGTCCTCGGCCAGCGCCACCGAACACAACCTGACCACACGCTTCACGCAAGGGGTGGGCGATGCGTCCGACCCCGAAGTCAGCTATGACGGGCGGCGCATCGTCTTCGCCATGCGCTGCCCGGCCAGCAACACCACCACGGTGGACGGCACCGCCGGCGGCGAAAAAGCCTGCACCGGGCGCTGGAACCTGTGGGAATACACGGTGGGCGGCAGCGGCGCCGCGCTGGCGCAGGGCGCCTTCAGGCGGCTGACCGCCAGCACCGAACACGACGACGTGGACCCGGTGTACCTGCCGGCCAACCGGGGCATCGTCTTCAGCAGCAACCGCCAGGCCAAGTCGCACCTGAGCCAGGCACTGGGCCGCAGCTATCACGCCGCCGACGAATACGAGCGCGAACGGGTGCTCAACCTGCACACCATGGCCGCGGACGGCAGCAACATCCAGCAGATCAGCTTCAACCAGAGCCACGAGCGCAACCCGGTCATCCGGCCGAACGGCGACATCATGTTCGCGCGCTGGGAACACGTGGCCGACCGCAACCGCTTCGCCATCTTCCGCAGCAAGCCCGACGGCACCGACCTGTTCGTGCTGTACGGCGCGCACAGCCCCGGCAACAGCTACCTGCATCCACGCGACATGGACCCGCGCGGCAAGTACCCGGGCCAGGTGATGAGTTCGCTGATGTCGCTGTCGGGCACGCAAGAGGGTGGCTCGCTGCAGCTCATCGACGCGGCCAACTACTCCGAGTTCAACACACCGGCCAGCACGAGCGTGCCGGCCCGCGGCGGGCAGGTCGAGGCCACGACACGCGCCCTGCTGGACGAGCGCGGCCTGTCGCTCAACGGCCGTGCCACCACGCCCTACCCGTTGTGGGACGCCACCGACCGCGTGCTGGTGGCCTGGCGGCCCTGCGAAGTGACGCGCAACGGCCAGGTCGTGCCCTGCCTTTCGCTGACGGCCGAAGAACTGGCCCTGCTGGCCGACGACAACCGCACGCCCGAAGCCCGTGCCGCCGATGCGGTGCGCGACGACGCCCCGGCGGCCTACGCCATCTACATGTTCGACCCCGGGCCGCAGACCTGGCTGATCGTGGCCGCACCCCCGTCCGGATTCATGTTCACCGACCCGGTGGCGCTGCAGGCGCGGCCCGAGCCCAACGTGGTTGAACCCACCACGGTCGAAGCCGCGCTGGCGGCGCGCAACCTGGCGTTGATCGAGGTACGCAGCGTCTACGACACCGATGGCCTGCAGCGGATGGCCGAGATCATGCTCACCGATGCCGACCGCGCCGGTTGCGCACAGGGCATTGCGCTGACCCGAGCCACCGACAGCGCCGACACACGCAGCATGGTGGCCGATCTGGCGCGCATCAAGGACCCGGCGCACAGCGCCTACGGCTGCGCCCCGGCGCGCTTCATCCGGGCCCTCCGCGGTGTGCCGCCGCCCAGCGGGTCCATCGGCGTGCGCCAATCGATAGGCGAGACGGATTTCGAACAGCAACAGCTGCTGGGCTATGCGCCCATCGAACCCGACGGATCGTTCAAGCTGCAAGTACCGGCCGATGTGCCGCTGGCGCTGCAGGTGGTGGACGCCGATGGGCGCGGCATCCAGACCCATACCAACTGGATTCAGGTGCGCCCGGGCGAGCGCCGCGCCTGCGACGGCTGCCACAGCCCGCGCCGCGGCGCCGCGCTGAACAGCGGGCCGGTGGTCAACACCCTGCCGACGGGCATCCAGCAGAGCCTGGCGTCGCAGCACCTCAGCGGCGAGACCATGGCCTCGCTGCGCACGCGGCTGGACCCCGCCGCGCTGCAACTCACCGCGCACCCGGTGTCCAGCGACATCTGGGCCGACACCCTGCAGCCGGGCGTGAAGGCACGCGAAACCATCAGCCTTCGCTACACCGGCAACCCCGATGCGGCCGATGACCTGGGCGCCGCGGCGCCGGTGGACGGCGTCATCAACTACCCGCAGCACATCCAGCCCATCTGGACGCGCAGCCGAGGCGCGAGCGGCGAGTTCACCTGCGTGCGCTGCCACGACGGCAGCGCGGGCAGCGGCAAGCTGGATCTACGGGGCACCACCAGCGGCGCGGGGCGCATGGTGTCGTACCAGGAACTGCTGATCGGCGACCCTGTCATCGACCCCGCCACCGGCCAGCCGGTGAGCGTGCTGCGCAACGGCGTGCCGCAGGTGCAGCGTAGGGCGCCTCTGGTGGACACCCGTTCAGGTTCGGCCAACACGGCGGGCCAGGCACGCAAGAGTCGGCTGACGGAAATCCTGTGGGGCCAGACCCTGCTGGCCGGCAGCGGCGCACGCACCGACCACCCCGATCCGCCCGCCACGGCGCCGGATCACGCCAGGCTGCTGACGCGGGCAGAGAAGCGCCTGCTGGCGGAGTGGATGGACCTGGGCGGCCAGTACTACAACGATCCCTTCGACGCCGGCGGTGGCGTGCGCAGCGTCAGCGCGCTGAGCGAAGCCAGCTTCCTGAGCCAGGTGCAACCGGTGCTGCAGGCGCAATGCGCCGGCTGCCACCAACCCGGCAGCGGCAGCCCGGGCAACCGGCTGGTGCTCACCGGCAGCGCCAGTGGCGACTACAACGTGACGCTGAGTCTGATCAACGACACCTGCAAGGCCGCGGCCAACCCGCTGCTGGAGCGGCCTTCCAGCGTGCCGCACCCGGCAGGTGCCACCAGCCAGACGGTGGCCGTGCTGCCGGCCGTCAGCGCGGGCTACGCGCAGATCGCTGCCTGGATCACGCAGGGCTGCAGCAACCCATGAGCGGACGCTCCTTCGCCCCGAGGTGCAGCCTTCTCTGGGCCCTGACCGCCGCCTTCGCGGGCTGCGGCGGAGGCGGCGCGCTGGACAACCCGCCCCAGGTGAGCAACCCACCGGGCAGCGGTGGGCAGAAGCTGTCCTTCCAGTACTTCCAGCGCTGCGTCAACCCGGTGCTCAACACGCCACTGCCGATCCTGATCAACGGCCAGGCCACCACCAACACCTGCGCCGCCAGTGGCTGCCACGACAACGTCAGCGGCACCGGCGGCGCGCTGCGCCTGCTGGGCGCCGCCCCGGCCGTGGACCCGGCCGCGGGCGCCGACAGCGTGCGCGCCAGCGACATGTACAAGAACTACTACTCGTCGCTGGGCGAGACCGTGGTCGGCAACCCCGACCAGAGCCGCCTGCTCAACAAGCCGCTGGTGCGCAACACGCTGCACGGCGGTGGCCTGATCTTCGAGAGCGCGGACGAGCCTGCGGCCCGGCTCATCCGCACCTGGATCAACCGTCCCATGCCCGCCGGCCAGGACGAGTTCAGCAGCGCCGCCAACAGCATGTTCACCCCCGCAGACCCGGCCACCGGCACCTGCAACACCGACTGATCGATCCACCGGATGCCTTCCCCCCTGTTTGCCTGGGCCACGGACTGCGTGCGAACCCTGGTCGGCACCACCCTGCTGGGCCTGGCACTGGCCGCGGCACCGGCACCGGCCTGGGCCGACGACGCCAACCCCGAGCGCCTGCAGGTGGCCGACGCCTTCCTGGAACTGCACACCGGGCCGGGCCGTGGCTACCCGGTGTTCTATGTCGTCGAGCGCCAGCGCTGGGTGGTCGTGGAGTTGCGCCACACCGACTGGTTTCGCGTGCGGGCCGAAGGCGGCCAGCAGGGCTGGGTGCACCGCGATCAGCTGGCCCAGACGCTGACCGCCGGCGGTGCGCGCAAGGCCTTTCGCGACGTGCTGCTGGACGACTTCCTGGGCCGCCGGCTCGAATTGGGCGGCGCCGTGGGCCGCTTCAAAAGCGAATCGCTGCTCAAGCTGTGGCTGAACTACCGGCTGGCCGACACCGTGGCGGCTGAGATCACCAGCGGCCAGGTGCAGAGCGTGTTCTCCGGCACCGAACTGTGGAGCCTGAGCCTGACCAGCGAACCCTGGTCGGACCGGCGCTGGTCGCCCTTCCTGTCGGTGGGCATAGGCCAGTTCCGCAACATCCCCAACACCAGCCTGGTGGACGCCGCGCCGGTCAACGCACGGATGGCGCACGCCACGCTGGGCCTGCGCTGGCACCTGACGCAACGCTTCACGGCACGGCTGGACTGGTCGCTGTACACGGCCTTCGTCGCCGACCAGCGCAGCACCGAATACCGCGCCTTGAGCGCCGGCCTGGCCTTCTTCTTCTAACCGAACCCTGGTCATGGACAACAACATCAAGACCCTGGCCCTGGCCACACTCACCGTGCTGGCCGCACCCGCGTGGGGCCAGGAAGCCAAGCCTGCAACCGAACAAGTCATCGTGCCGCAGGTCGAGCGGCGCGAAGTCAAGCCGCCGCAGTACCCGACGCGGGACTTCGCCGTGGGCCTGTTCGCCGGCAGCTATGCCACCGAGAACTTCGGCGCGGCGGCCGTGGGGGGCCTGCGCCTGGGCTACCACATCACCGAAGACATCTTCGTCGACGCCGCGCTGGGCCAGAGCAAGGTCAGCGACGAGAACTACCGGCAGATCCTTCCGGGCGGCCTCTTCGCGCGCGGCAGCGAAAAGCTCAGCTACTACAGCGTCTCGGCCGGCTACAACGTGCTGCCGGGCGAAGTGTTCATCGGCCGTGACCGGGCGCTGGCCTCGCAGGGCTACATC
>WBZP01000802.1_pt1 | contig 41044 bp, 39 predicted proteins | sample 5204301 | NCBI WGS metagenome assembly WBZP01 (sample SAMN12412401, study PRJNA552823) | activated sludge metagenome | isolation source: activated sludge from nitrification reactor of wastewater treatment plant... | place: USA: Pennsylvania | collected 2017
CGGCCATCCTTAAGTTCGCCGACCAGCGTCTGGCCGGAGATCGAGATTTCGTCCAGGCTTTCGCGGCCGAAAACAGTCAGCGCCCGCTGGCTGCCGAGGCGCTGCAGCACGCGCACCTGGATGCCGACCAGATCGGCGTGGAAGACCCCCATGACCTGCTGCGGCGCATTGGCCGGGTTGGTCAGCGGACCCAGTATGTTGAATATGGTGCGCACGCCGAGTTCGCGGCGTACCGGCGCAGCATGCTTCATGGCAGCGTGGTGGTTGGGTGCGAACATGAAACCGATGCCGGTCTCGGCGATGCACTGTGCGACCTGCTCCGGCGTCAGGTTGATGTTGGCACCCAGCGCCTCGAGCACGTCGGCGCTTCCCGACTGGCTGGAGACCGAACGCCCGCCGTGCTTGGCGATCTGCGCGCCGGCGGCGGCAGCAACGAACATCGCGGCGGTGGAGATGTTGAAGGTATGGGCGCTGTCGCCGCCGGTGCCGCAGGTATCGACCAGGCGGCTGGTATCGGCGACGCGCACCTTGGTCGACAGCTCGCGCATGACGCTGGCGGCGGCGGCGATCTCGCCGATGGTTTCCTTCTTGACGCGCAGGCCGATGATGATGGCGGCGATCATGACCGGCGTGACTTCGCCGCCCATGATCTGCCGCATCAGGGAAACCATTTCGTCGTGGAAAATCTCGCGGTGTTCGATCACGCGCTGGAGGGCGGCTTGCGGGGTCATTGCTGGTTTTCGTCCAGAAAGTTCTTGAGGAGGTCGTGACCGCGTTCGGTCAGGATCGATTCGGGATGGAACTGCACACCCTCGACAGCCAGCGTCCGGTGGCGCACCCCCATGATCTCGCCGTCGTCGGTCCACGCGGTGATTTCCAGACAATCGGGCAGACTCTCGCGCTCGATCGCCAGCGAGTGGTAACGGGTGCAGGTCAGCGGGTTGGGCAGTCCCTTGAAAACACCCCGGTTTTCATGGTGGACCGCGGAAACCTTGCCATGCATCAGGTGCTTGGCATGGACGATCCTGCCGCCGAAGGCTTCGCCGATCGCCTGATGACCGAGGCAGACGCCGAGCAGCGGAATCTTTCCGGCATACTCGCGGATCGCCGCCAGCGAGATGCCTGCCTGGGCGGGGGCGCACGGGCCGGGGGAAATCACCAGATAGCCGGGCTTGAGGCGGCCAATTTCGGCAACGCCGATGGCATCGTTGCGAAAGACGCGCACCTCCTGCCCCAGTTCGCCGAAGTACTGGACGAGGTTGTAAGTGAAACTGTCGTAGTTGTCGATCATTAGCAGCATAACGCGGCTATCCTCTTGTTGTGCGTGGCTTCCGTTCCGGATTGTCCGGGCCGATACGCGCACCGGCACGTCATTCCGCCACCCTCGCGCCGGTCAGGCGATCAGAACCCCAGCAGGCTCGCCTGCCATGCCCGCAGCGCCAGAACCAGCCTGCCGGACAAGGTGATGTATTCGCCGTAAAGCAGCGTGTAGGCCTCGGCCACCCGGCCCGCCGCCGCCAGTTCGACGATCCGTCCGGAAAGTTCGTGAAATTCCGTGTGCAGGCGGCGAACTTCACGATAGTGATCCGTCACGCGGTCGTCTGCCGATAGGCCAGGGCCATACAGCCATTTGCCAAAGTCGCAGTGGCTGTCGGCGCGGATGTTCTGCACGTCGATCCCCGACAGCGCGTCGAGCACCGCCTGTCTGAGCAGCGACATCCACTGCGTGTGCGCCTTTATGGCCAGATCGATGTCCGCCATGAGATCCATCCGCTTCTCCCTCTCGACCAATGCACCCGTACCGCAGCGCATTCTACAACCTGCGCCGCCGCCTGCAAAAGCAGTCAGCTTGCCGCTGCCCCCATTCCGATCCGAACAGGCGCCTTCGTCGTCTCTCCGCGATCAGTCGAGACGGGTATCCAGTCCTTGCTCGGCCAGTTCCGCGGCGCGCAGCACCGCGCGGGCCTTGTTCTGGGTCTCGGTCCACTCCGAATTGGGATCGGAATCGGCGACGATGCCGGCGCCGGCCTGGACATGCAGTTGCTTGTCCTTGACCACCGCCGTGCGGATCGCGATTGCCAGGTCCATGTCGCCGTTGAACCCGAGGTAGCCAACTGCACCGGCATAGATGCCGCGCTTGACCGGTTCGAGCTCGTCGATGATTTCCATGGCCCGCACCTTCGGCGCGCCGGAGACGGTTCCCGCCGGGAAAGTCGCGCGCAGCACGTCAAGCGCGTTCAACCCCTGCTGCAGACGGCCTTCGACGTTCGAGACGATGTGCATGACGTGCGAGTAGCGCTCGACGATCATGTTCTCGGTCAGCTTGACGGTGCCGGTCCGGGCGACGCGACCGCAGTCGTTGCGCCCGAGGTCGAGCAACTGCGTGTGCTCGGCACGCTCCTTCTCGTCGGCCAGCAGCTCGGCGGCAAGGGCGGCGTCCTCTTCGGGCGACGCACCGCGCTTGCGGGTGCCGGCGATCGGACGCACGGTGACGCGATCACCCTCGAGACGGACAAGAATCTCCGGCGAGGCGCCAACGACATGAAAATCCTCGAAATCGAAGTAGAACATGTAAGGCGACGGGTTCAGGCTGCGCAGCGCACGGTAGAGCGCCAGCGGACTGGCGTGGAAGGTCTTGGTCATGCGTTGCGAGAGGACGACTTGCATGATATCGCCTTCGGTAATGTAGTCCTTGGCCCTGACGACAGCCTTCTTGAATGCGGCCTCGCCGAATATCGAGACCGCCGGCTCGGAATGCACCGGCTGCTCGCCGGGGATGGCCGCCGCGGTGCGCAGCTTGCCCAACAACTCTTTCAGGCGCGCCCGGGCCTTCTGCCAGGCGCCGGGGAAGCCCGGTTCGGCATAGACGACCAGGGTCAGTTTGCCGGAAAGGTTGTCGACCACGGCGATTTCCTCGGAGAGCAGCAGCCCGATATCCGGCGTGCCGATTTCGTCAGGCTTGCGCGTGCGGGTCAGCCGGGTTTCGACGTAGCGCACGGTGTCGTAGCCGAAGCAGCCGACCAGGCCGCCGCAGGGGCGGGGCAGCCCGGCCTGCGGTGCGGCGCGGAAGCGCCGCATGAACTTGCCGATGAATTCGAGCGGATTGGTATCGTCCTCGCGCTCGGCGATCCGGTTGCCGGTCAGCACCAGCACCTGGTGACCGTGGACGACGATGCGCGTCGACGCGGCGAGACCGATGATCGAGTAGCGGCCGAAACGTTCGCCGCCCTGCACCGATTCGAGTAGGTACGAGTAGGGTCCATTGGCCAGCTTCAGGTAGATCGAGAGCGGCGTGTCGAGGTCAGCGAACGTCTCCAGCGTGACCGGGATGCGGTTGTAGCCCTGCGCGGCGAGCGTGTTGAATTCGGTTTCAGTCATCGGGAAGCCTCGAAAATGACGGGTATTTTGCGACCTGGCGCAGTACGCCGAGCCGGCGCGCGAAGGAAGTCAGGGGCGCCAGCGACGCCAGCCGCGCACTTCATTCCAGGTGGTCAGTGTCGTCATTCGTTCTTGAGGTTTTCAAGGGAGAGCGCCGGGCAAGGCAGCAGACAGACGCGATACTAGCGCATCGCCGGCGGCGCTGTCCACCGGCCGGCACTTGCCGTGGCCGCCGGACACGGCACAACCGCCAGTGCCGGCGACGCCGCATGCGGCTTACTGTGCGTAATGCAATCGGCATGCTCGCCGACTTCCGCAAGAGCAGTCACGATATTCGCTCCCCGGCTCTGGCAAAGGCGGCGACGATGCGGTCGACCGGCCCGACGATCAGGTTTGGAACATAATGGCTGTCGATCGCGTCGAAGTGGAAAGAGTCGGCGCCCGCGGCGATGGCGCCGGCGACTTCCTCGCCCAACCTGGCGTCGTTGATCGGGCGGATGCCCGGGGCAACGACGGATTGCGGGTTGACCCGACGCCTCCCTGAACCAGGACAAGATGACTTATCCCATGCCCAACCCCAAGAACTTCCGCATCGAAGTCAGGCCGCTCTCGCACTACCTGCCCGACCAGTCAAGCCCGGAGGATGAGCGCTTCGTCTTCGCCTACACGATCACCATCACCAACGTCGGCCAACTGCCGGCACAACTGATTTCGCGCCACTGGATTATCACCGACGCCAGCAGCGAGGTCCAGGAAGTGCGCGGACTCGGCGTCGTCGGCCAGCAGCCGCTGCTGAAGCCAGGCGAAGCCTTCGAGTACATGAGCGGTTGCGTTCTCGCCACGCCTGTCGGAACGATGAAAGGCACCTACCAGATGGTCGGCGAGGACGGAACCCGTTTCGACGCCGAGATTCCCGAGTTCGTACTGGCGATTCCGCAGGTCCTGCATTGAGCCTGAAGAACAGCTATACGCTGATCGCGCCTTTCTACGATGCCGCGGTCGCTCGCGCCACTCAGGCCGCGCGCAAGCGCAGCCTGTCGGTTCTGCCGGAGGCGCCGAGCCGGATCCTGCTGGCGGGAGTCGGCACCGGTCTCGACCTGCCGCACCTGCCCGCCCACCACCATTACATCGGCCTCGACCTCACCCATGCCATGCTGCGCCGCGCCATCCCGCGTGCCGACCATGTCGATTTCGCGCCGGTCCGGGGAGACGCTCAGAACCTGCCGTTTGCCGCAGGCAGTTTCGATATCGCGGTATTGCACCTGATCCTGGCGGTTGTTCCCGACCCCGCCAAGTGCCTGGGCGAAATCGCGCGGGTGCTGCGCCCGGGCGGCCAGGCACTGGTCTTCGACAAGTTCCTGCGTCCCGGCGAGCCGGCCTGGCTGCGGCGTGTGGCGAACCCGCTCGTCAGCCGCCTCGCCACGCGCCTGGATGTCGTGTTCGAATCCCTGCTGCCGGCGGCGCCCGGCCTGAAGGTAGAACTCGACCAGCCGGCGCTGGCTGGCGGCTGGTTCCGGATGATCCGGCTACGCCGCGTCTGACGGGTCGGCGGCGTCCTTGCCCAGGGCATCCTCGATCCACGCCAGCATCAGCGTGTAGGTGACGGCCAGCACCACCGGCCCGACGAAGATGCCGACCAGTCCGAAGCCGAGCATGCCGCCGATGACACCGGCGAAGATCAGCAGGAGCGGCAGATCCGCCCCCTTCTTGATCAGGAAGGGGCGCAGGAAGTTGTCCATGGTCCCGACGAAGATGCTCCAGATCAGCAAGAGGGTCGCCCAGCCCGTGTCACCCATCCAGTACATCCAGGCAACCGCCGGGAAGAGCACCAGCGACGGCCCCAACTGGGCGATACAGAACATCAGCATGACCGCCGCCAGCAGCGAGGCAAAGGGAACGCCGGCGACCGCCAGGCCGATACCGCCAAGCACGGTCTGAATGATGGCCGTCACGCCGACACCCAGCGCGACGCCGCGAATCGCCTGGCCGGCAAGGATGATCGAGTTTTCCCCGCGCTCTCCCGCAAGACGTCTGCCAAACCGCAGCACCATGCGGGCTCCCGCTTCGCCGTTGGCGTACATGATCGCCGACAGGACGACGACCAGCAAAAACTGGATCAACACGCCGCCGACACTCCCGGCCTGCCCGAACACCCACTTGGCGGCTTCGGTCAGGTAGGGAGCGAACCTGGGCAGGAGGCCCGCCGGTCCGGCATCGGCCAGTTGCCCCCAGCTTGCCGCGACCTTGTCACCGACCAGCGGCAGTTTGCCCACCCATTGCGGCGGATGGGGCAATCCCGACGCCGCCACGGCCTTGGCTGCATCGGTCACCTGCTCGGCATGGTCGGCGATGGTGTCGATCGCCAGCCCGAGCGGTACGACCAGCAGCAGCAGCATGCCGAACGTCATCACCGTGACCGCCAGTCCGCGCCGGCCTCCCAGTCGCGCTTCCAGCGACTTGAGGAGCGGCCAGCTCGCGACCACCAGCATGGCCGCCCAGACCGCCGCCCCGAGGAAGGGGCGCAGGATCCACAGCGAGCCGACAATCAGCAGCAGGATGCAGATGATCGCCAGCGTGGTTCGGGTCAGATCCTGGCGGAGGGGGGTCATGGCCGCCTAACTCCGGTAATCGGCATTGATCTTGACGTAGTCGTAGGAGAAGTCGCACGTATAGACCGTCGCCGAAGCATTTCCGCGACCGAGATCGACCCGGACCGTGATTTCCGCCTGCTTCATCACGCGTGCGCCGTCCTCCTCTTGATAAACCGCGGCCCGACCGCCATTCTCGGCGACCAGCACGTCGTCGAGCCAGACCCTGACGCCATCGACATCGAGATCGGCGATTCCGGCATAGCCGATGGCGGCGAGAATGCGCCCGAGGTTCGGATCGGAAGCGAAGAAGGCCGTCTTGACCAGCGGCGAGTGGCCGATCGCATAGCCGACCTGACGGCATTCCTCGACGCTCTTGCCGCTTTCGACCGCGACGGTGATGAATTTGGTGGCGCCTTCGCCATCACGCACGATGGCCTGTGCCAATTCGACCGCCACCGCGATGATCGCCGTCCTGACCTCGGCCCAACCGGCATCGGACTCTTCAGCGAACACCGCGCCCGACCGGCCGCTGGCAATCATGATGAAGGAATCATTGGTCGACGTGTCGCCATCGACGGTAATGCAGTTGAACGAATCGTCGGCGGCTTCCTTGACCAGTGCGTCGAGCAGCGACTGGGCGATGCCGGCGTCGGTGGCGAGAAAGCCGAGCATGGTCGCCATGTTCGGCTTGATCATGCCGGCGCCCTTGGACATGCCGGAAATGGTCACAATCTTGCCGTCGACCGCAACCGTGCGCGAAGCAGCCTTGGCGACGGTATCGGTAGTCATGATGGCGTGCGCGGCAACATGCCAGTTGTCGGCCTTGAGATCGGCCAGTGCGGCCGGCAAGCCCGCCCTGATGCGGTCGACCGGGAGGTTTTCGAGGATCACGCCGGTCGAGAACGGCAGCACCTGTTCGGGCGCGACTCCAAGCAGTTGGCCGACCGCTTCGCACGTAGCCTGGGCGGCCTGACGGCCGGGTTCGCCGGTGCCGGCATTGGCGATGCCGGTATTGATGACCAGCGCACGGATTTCCTTGCCGCCTGCCAGATGATCGCGACAAAGGTGCACCGGCGCCGCGCAGAAGCGGTTCCGGGTAAATACGCCGGCGACCACGCACCCGGCGTCGAGCGCAAGCAGGGCCAGGTCACGGCGGTCCTGCTTGCGGATCCCGGCCTCGGCGACGCCGAGGCGAACACCGGCCACAGGAAAGAGCCGGTCGGCGGCAGGGGTCGTGTAATTCACTGGCATTGCATTCACTCCAAAAACATCGAGGCACCGCGCGGGTGCCTCGATGCGTCAGGACAGTTTTCCGTGGCAGTACTTGTATTTCTTTCCGCTCCCGCACGGGCAGGGATCGTTGCGCCCGACCTTGACCCCGGCCTGAGCCGGCCGCTGCGGCGGCGCCTCGTCGCCACTTCCGCCCGGCGCCTCGTCGTAACTGGCATGCCGATACTCCACGTTATGCACGTCGGCATGCGGAGCTGTTTCCTCGACATCTTCCTGCGAACGGATCTGCACCGTGAACACGACGCGGGTAACCTCCTTGCGCACCTGGTCGAGCAGTGCCTCGAACAGTTCGAAGGCCTCGCGCTTGTATTCCTGCTTGGGATTCTTCTGGGCATAGCCGCGCAGGTGGATGCCCTGACGAAGGTGATCGAGCGCCGCCAGGTGTTCGCGCCAGTGCGCGTCAAGGCTCTGCAGCATGACGTTGCGCTCGAACTGGTGGAAACTCTCGGCCCCGACCAGATCGACCTTCCCCTGGTAAGCGCTGTCGGCGCCCTCGGTGATGCGGGCGAGTATTTCCGCATCGGACAGCGTCGGCTCGTTCTTGAACCACTCGGCCACCGGGGCGGCGATCTGCAGGTCGGAAGCGAGCGCCCGCTCCAGTCCAGCCATGTCCCACTGTTCCTCGACCGAGTCGGCCGGAACGTGGGCGCGGAAAATCTCGGCGATGACGGCATGACGCATCGCGGTGATGGTTTCGGAGATATCGTCGGTTTCCAGCAGTTCGTTGCGCTGCTGGTAGATCACCTTGCGCTGGTCGTTGGCGACGTCGTCGTATTCGAGCAGTTGCTTGCGGATGTCGAAGTTGCGGGCTTCGACCTTGCGCTGCGCCGATTCCAGCGAGCGCGTGACGAGCGGGTGCTCGATCGCCTCGCCCTCGGGCATCTTCAGCTTGTCCATGATGGCGCGCAGGCGCTCGCCGGCGAAGATGCGCAGCAACGGATCGTCGAGCGACAGGTAGAAACGCGAGGAGCCGGCATCGCCCTGGCGCCCGGAACGACCGCGCAACTGATTGTCAATGCGCCGCGACTCGTGGCGTTCGGAACCGATGATATGCAGACCGCCGGCCGCCAGCACCTGGTTGTGCGGCTTCTGCCACTCCTCGCGCATGCGGGCCATCGTCGCTTCGCGCTCGGCCGCCGGCAGCGACTCGTCATGCTTGACGACCGAAACCGCCTTCTCGATGCTGCCGCCGAGAACGATGTCGGTACCACGACCGGCCATGTTGGTGGCGATGGTGATCTGCCCCGGTCGACCGGCCTCGATGACGATTTCGGCTTCGCGGGCGTGCTGCTTGGCGTTGAGCACCGAATGTGGCAATTTCTCCTTGTCGAGCAGGCCGGACAGCAGTTCGGAGTTTTCGATCGAGGTCGTGCCGACCAGCACCGGCTGGCCCCGCGCCGAGCAATCCTTGATGTCGGCGATGATCGCCGCATATTTTTCCTGGGCGGTCTTGTACACCAGGTCGTTCATGTCCTTGCGCACCATCGGCCGGTGCGTCGGAATGACGACGGTTTCGAGGCCGTAGATCTGCTGGAATTCGTAAGCCTCGGTATCGGCCGTGCCGGTCATTCCGGACAGTTTGCCGTACATGCGGAAATAATTCTGGAAGGTGATCGAGGCCAGCGTCTGGTTCTCGGCCTGGATCTGCACGCCTTCCTTGGCCTCGACCGCCTGGTGCAGACCATCCGACCAGCGCCGGCCGGCCATCAGACGGCCGGTGAATTCGTCGACGATGATCACCTCGCCATTCTGCACCACATACTGCTGGTCCTTCTGGAACAGCGTCAGCGCGCGCAGGGCGGCATTGAGGTGATGCATCAGCGTGATGTTCGCCGCATCGTACAGGCTGCGTCCTTCCTGCAGCAGGCCGTGTTCGAGCAGAAGATCCTCGGCATGCTCGTAGCCGGCTTCCGACAGATGGACCTGATGGCCCTTCTCGTCCACCCAGTAATCACCCTCGCCCTTCTCCTCCAGCGCCCGCGTCAGCTTGGGCACGACAACCTTCATGCGCAGATAGAGATCGGTGTGATCTTCCGCCTGCCCGGAAATGATCAGCGGCGTGCGGGCCTCGTCGATCAGGATGGAATCCACCTCGTCTACGATGGCGTAGTTGAGGCCGCGCTGCACGCGTTGCTCGGCGGAATAAACCATGTTGTCGCGCAGGTAGTCGAAGCCGAACTCGTTGTTGGTGCCGTAGGTGATGTCGGCGGCGTAGGCTGCCTGCTTGGCCTCATGGTCCATCTGCGACAGGTTGCAGCCAACGGTAAGCCCGAGAAAGCGGTGCAGGCGCCCCATCCACTCGGCGTCGCGGCTGGCCAGGTAGTCGTTGACCGTGATGACATGCACGCCCTTGCCGGAAATGGCGTTCAGATAGGAAGGCAGCGTGGCGACCAACGTCTTGCCTTCGCCGGTCCGCATTTCGGCGATCTTGCCGTAATGCAGGACCATGCCACCGATCAACTGGACGTCGAAATGGCGCATCCCGAGTTCGCGCTTGCCGGCCTCGCGGACGACCGCGAAGGCTTCGGGCAGCAGGTCGTCGAGCGACTCGCCCCGAGCGTGGCGCTCGCGGAACTCGGCGGTCTTGGCCCGCAGTTGTTCGTCGGTCAGCGCCTGGATGGCGGGCTCGAACGCATTGATGCGCTTGACGGTCTGAGCGTATTGCTTAATCAGCCGGTCGTTGCGGCTGCCGAAGACTTTTCTGAGTAGGCCGGAGATCATCGCGATGGTGTCTGGTTGCGCGGGTGCGGCAAAAGATTGATTCTACCACGCAGACCGCGGCCGACGGCGACGACCTGGACAGGCTCCGCTGAACGCCTCAGCGCCGCCTGAGCATCGCGTATTCCTCGCCTTGCTTGAGGAAGTGTGCCGGATTCTGCGCGACGCCGAGCATGCGCACCTCGAAATGCAGGTGCGGGCCGGTCGTACGGCCCGTGCTGCCGACCGCGCCGATCACTTCGCCGCGCTTGACCAGGCTGCCATGCTTGATGTTCATCCGCGCAAGGTGGGCATAGCGGGTGGTCAGGCCGTCGCCATGGTCAACTTCGATCATGTTGCCGAAATCGTTCTGATAGGCCGCGGACAGCACGACGCCGTCGGCAGCCGTGACAACCGGCGTACCTGGTTGGGCATTGAAGTCGATTCCCTCGTGCATCGCCCGCTGGCCGAGAATCGGATCGCTGCGATGGCCGAACGGCGAGCCGAGATAGGCTTCCCTGACCGGCAGTGTGGTCGGCAGCAGGCGCTCCCTGACCCGTTTCTCCAGAAGACGTGATTCGAGCACGGCCAGTTCGTCGGTTCGCAGTTCGACTTGCCGGGACAGACGGTCGATTTCGCGCTGCAGTTCTTCGGCTCCCGGTGGCGCCGCCACGAAGGCGCCGCCTTGTCCGCCCTGCGGTCGACGCTCCGGCGGCGCTTCACGCTTGATTCCGGCAAGCGCCGAGAGCTGTTCGCCCAGCGTGTCGAGATGCAGGAGCTGCGCTTGCAACTCGCCAAGGCGCGTGGCCAACAACTGCAGGTTGTTGTTGACGTACTGCTGGGCACGGTGAGTTTCCTGTTCCTGGGCGAGGATGCCCCGCCCGGTGTCGAAGGCTCCCGAGCGGGCGGTTAGCGACGAAAGCCCCGCCGCCGCCGCGATGACGAGAGTGATGAATGCGCAGCCCGCAATCGCCAGATGGCGAGGCATAATGGTGATTGTCCGCGCTGCCTTGAGGTGGCGGGAAACAAGAATGATCTGCACTGAACCTCCTATGACCAGCACGCTTGAGCACTATCTTGACAATGATTCCGGCGCCGGCAGGGTGATGGCCCATGCCAGACTGCTGCTTGACCTGGCGCGGCGCTTCGAAGCGGCTGCCCCGGCGGGACTGCGCGACGTCGCCCGCATTGCCAACTACAAGTCGGGGAAAATCGTTATCCACGCCGACAACGGCGCGGCCGCCGCCAAGATCCGCCAGTTGAATCAGCGTATGTGCGACGAGTTATCCAAGGGAGGGGCGGAGTGTAACCGCATCGAAGTGAAAGTTCAACCCCGCCAAATCCCCTTCCAATCAATGCCTTCGACCGCGAAGCCCCTCTCCGCAGGAGCCTGCGCGGCGCTCGGTTCAGCCTCGGCGAGCCTGCCGGACGGGCCGCTGCGCAAGGCGCTGGATGGGTTGCTGGCGCGTGCCGCTAGACTGGAATGACAGCGATCCGCTCGATGATCATCAGCGCAAAGACAATCAGCGCAAAGACAATTCCGTAGCGAAAGAGCCGCCAGGAAAGCAGCAGGTAACCGCGGTTGCCGCTGATGACGTAGATCAGCAGGCTGGCGCCGATGGCGATCAGCAGAATGACTGCAAGCAGGCGCAGCAGCCACATGCGGGACTATGCGTGCTGGTTCAGCCAGCGGGTCACGCCCGCCGGCGCCCGCTCCGCCTGTTCGAAGGTCACCAACTCCCAGCATTCGCGCTGCTCGAGCAGTTCGCGGACAAGCAGGTTGTTGAGCGCATGCCCTCCCTTGTGCGACGAGTAGGCTGCCAGCAGCGGATGACCAAGCAGGTAGAGGTCGCCGACGGCATCGAGGATCTTGTGCTTGACGAACTCGTCGCCGTAGCGCAGGCCATCCTGGTTGAGAACACGGAACTCGTCGAGAACGATGGCATTTTCCAGCCCGCCGCCGAGGGCGAGACCGCTTTCGCGCAGGTATTCGACTTCCTGCATGAAGCCGAAGGTGCGTGCGCGGGCTACTTCACGAACGTAGGAATGCTCGGCGAAATCGATTTCAGACTTCTGCGCCGACTTGTCGATCGCCGGATGATTGAAATTGATCGAGAAGGTCAGCTTGTAGCCGTCATAAGGCTCGAAGCGCGCCCACTTGTCGCCATCGCGAACCTCGACGGATCGGGTGACGCGAATGAACTTCTTGGCGGCATTCTGCTCCTCTATGCCTGCCGACTGAATCAGGAAGACGAAAGGCGAAGCCGAGCCATCGAGGATGGGCACTTCCGGTGCATCCAGATCGACCCAGGCGTTGTCGATGCCAAGGCCGGCAAACGCCGACATCAGGTGTTCGACCGTGCCAACCTTGACCCCCGCCTTTTCCAGGCACGAACACATCCGCGTATCGCCGACCATGAAGGCCGTGGCAGGGATATCCACCGGTTCCGGCAGATCGGTGCGCCGGAAGACGATCCCGCTGTTCGGAGCGGCTGGACGGAGAGTCATATTGACCTTGACGCCCCCATGCAGGCCGACGCCGGAGGCGCGGATGACGGTCTTGAGAGTGCGTTGCTTGAGCATGCAAGTGCTTGAATAATCGGGGGAGCGGCGCATTGTAGCACAACGCGCCGCCGCCCTGTTTTCAGAGGTGTCTTCTTGCGCTCAGTCAGCCTGCTTGCGCAGGAAGGCCGGAATGTCGTAGCGATCCACGCCGCTGTTGGCCAGTGCTTCGACGGTAACGTTGCGCTGCCCGCGACGGACGACCGACGGCACCTCGAGGTGCGCGTAGTCGACCGCCGATGTCGGCGCGAAAGCCACGGCATCACTGGTGCCGGTCGCCATCGCCTGAATCACCGGCGCCGTGACAGCCGCCAGAGGTTGCCGCGCGCGGGCGGCGTTCTGCCCGAGGCCGGTTGCCACCACCGTGACCCGCAGCGCATCGTCCATCATCTCGTCGTAAACGGCGCCGAAGATGATGTGCGCGTCTTCGGCGGCAAATGCCTTGACGGTGTTCATCACTTCGTTGACTTCCTTCATGCGCAGGCCGCTCCTGGCTGCGGTGATGTTCACCAGCACACCCTTGGCTCCTGAAAGATTGACACCTTCCAGGAGCGGCGAGGCGACTGCCTGCTCGGCAGCGATGCGCGCGCGGTCGACCCCGGCCGCCGAGGCGGAACCCATCATGGCGCGCCCCATTTCCCCCATCACCGTCCGCACGTCCTCGAAGTCGACGTTGACCAGGCCCGGGTAAGTGATGATTTCGGCGATGCCGCCGACCGCGTTCTTCAGCACGTCGTCGGCCGCCTTGAAGCACTGTTCGACCGGGGCATCATCACCCATGACTTCCATCAGCTTGTCGTTGAGGATGACGATCAGCGAGTCAACGTGCTTGGAGAACTCGGTGATTCCCGCCTCGGCGGCCTTCATCCGCTTGTTGCCCTCGAAACTGAACGGCTTGGTCACGACACCGACGGTCAGGATTCCCATTTCGCGGGCAATTTCGGCCACCACCGGGGCGGCGCCGGTGCCTGTCCCCCCCCCCATGCCGGCGGTGATGAAGGCCATGTGCGCGCCTTCCAGCGACTCGCGGATTTCGTCGCGATGCGCTTCGGCAGCGGCCTGGCCGGCTTCCGGTTTGGCGCCGGCGCCGAGGCCCGTGGTACCGAACGACAGTTTGCTGGCCGCCGTGTTGCGGCCCAGCGCCTGCGCATCGGTATTGGCGGCGATGAACTCGACCCCGCTGACCCCCTCCTGAATCATGTGCTCGATGGCATTGCCACCCGCACCACCGACACCGAACACCTTGATGACCGTGCCGAACTCTTCGTCCTTCTCGATGATTTCAAACATGACTTTCTCCTCTGAAAAAAACACAAAAACCGCTCAAAAGTTCTTCGCGAACCACGACTTCATGCCATCAAAGACATCCTTGACGTTCTGCTTCTCCTTTATCTTCTGGCCGCGCTTGCGTTGCGCCTGGGCTTCGAGCAGCAGGCCGAAAGCCGTGGAGAAGCGCGGACACTGGACGACATCGGCCAGGCTGCCGGTGTATTTCGGACTGCCAAGGCGGACCGGCATGTGAAAGATCTCCTCGCCCAGTTCGACCATGCCGGGCATGACGCTGGCGCCGCCGGTGAGGACGATGCCCGAGGAGAGCACTTCCTCGAAGCCGGCGCGACGAAGTTCGTTCTGGATCAGCTCGTAGAGTTCCTCGACGCGCGGCTGGATCACATCGGCCAGCGCACGGCGGCTCAATTTGCGGCTCGGCCGGTCGTCGACCCCGGCAACCTCCATACTGGCCGCCGGATCGGCCAGTTGCGCCAGCGCGCAGCCGTACTTGCACTTGATGTCCTCGGCCTCGCGCGTCGGCGTGCGCAGCGCCATGGCGATGTCGTTGGTAACCTGGTCGCCGGCGATCGGGATCACCGACGTATGACGAATTGCGCCCTGCGTCCACACCGCGAGATCGGTCGTGCCGCCGCCGATGTCGATCAGGCAGACACCGAGATCCTTCTCATCCTCGGACAGCACCGCGTAGCTGGAAGACAGCGGCTGCAGCACCAGGTCATTGACTTCCAGTCCGCAGCGGCGAACGCACTTGACGATGTTCTGGGCCGCCGACACCGCCCCGGTGACGATATGCGCCTTGACTTCGAGGCGCATGCCGCTCATGCCGATCGGCTCGCGGATCCCATCCTGGCCGTCGATGACGAATTCCTGGGTCAGGATGTGCAGGATCTCCTGATCGGCCGGGATCGGCATCGCCTTGGCCGTCTCGATCACCCGCTCGACATCGCTGGCAGTGACTTCCTTGTCCTTGATCGCCACCATGCCGTTGGAGTTGAAGCTCTTGATGTGGCTGCCGGCGATGCCGGTATAGACATCCCTGACCTTGCAGTCGGCCATCAGCTCGACCTCCTGCACGACGCGGCTGATCGCGTGCACGGTTTCCTCGATATTCACCACGACGCCCTTCTTGAGGCCGCGCGAATCCTGCGAGCCCATGCCGATGACGTTCAGACGTCCCTCCTGGTTGATCTCGGCGACCAGCGCGACGATCTTGGAGGTTCCGATATCCAGTCCGACAATCAGATCCTTGTTATCCCTGCTCATAGTCCTACTTCCCCTTGACTTCACCCGCGACTCGCATCGCAAATCCATTCGGATATCGCAAATCCACCACCGAGGGGCGAACCGGACGCCTCCCCACGGTCTCCGGATAGGCGCCGATGAAGCGCTGCAGGCGCACCGCCACCGGCGATTTCGGTTGCTCCCGGCCCATTTCGACCACCATTCCGTTTTCCAGCCTCAATTGCCACGCCAGGCGCGGCGACAACGTCACCTGCACCGGCTTCTGACCCAGCGCCTTGAAACTGCCGACAAATTCCCCGTAGCGCTTGAGCACTTCCGGCGCCGTCCCCGATGGGCCGTAGAGCAGCGGCAGGGCTGCCATTTCCGCTGCCGGGGCCGTCGCCGCGAAGACCTCGCCAAAGGAATTGACCAGTTCGCCCCGTCCCTCGCCCCAGCGCGCTACCGGGCGGTGTTCCTCGATGTTCACCTCGAGGCCGGCCGGCCACACCCGCCGCAACTCGACCTTGCGCGCCCACGGCAGCCTCTCCAGCGTGCCCCGCACCTCCTCCAGATCGAGGCTGAAGAAGTTGCCCTTCAACGCTGCCGGCAGCGCCTGCTCGAGTTCCGCCCGTCGCGTGTGCGGCAGTTCCTGGGTAAACACCACGTGGCGCACCGGCAGCGAGGGCACACGCGCCAGCCACACCGCACCCGCCACGAGCAGCGCCGCCGCCGCCGCGAGAATCAGCAGGTCGGCGATGGCATTGAGGAGCTGCGGTTTGTTCCACATTCACGGTCTCAGTCGTTGGCCGCCAGTTCGAGCACCCTGCGCACCAGCGTCGGGTAGTCCATACCGGCCACCCGCGCGGCCATCGGCACCAGCGAGTGGTCGGTCATCCCGGGGGACGTGTTCACCTCCAGGAAGTAGTGATTGCCCTCGTCGTCGAGGAGGAAGTCGACCCGCCCCCAGCCCCGGCCGCCAATGACGCGGAAGGCCTCGAGCGCCCCCTTGCGGATTTCCGTCTCCCTGGCCTCCGGCAACCCGCAGGGACAGAGATAGCGGGTATCGTCGCGACTGTACTTGGCCTCGTAATCGTAGAACTCCGTGGCCGGCTCGATCTTGATCGTCGGCAACGCAATCATGTCGTCGCCGGAGCCGATGATACCCACCGTGTATTCCCCGCCCATCACGCCCTTCTCGGCGATGACGAGCGGATCATGCTTCGCTGCTTCGGCGTAGGCGAGGTGAAGCGTGTTCCGTTCCTTGACCTTGCTGATGCCGATCGACGAGCCCTCGCGTGCCGGCTTGACGAAGATCGGCAGCCCGAGTTCCTCCTCGACATCGGCAAAGTCGGAAGCCGCGGTCAACAATGCATACTCGGGCACCGGCAGGCCTGCCGCCTGCCAGAGGAGCTTGGTGCGGAACTTGTCCATGGCGAGCGCGGAAGCCAGCACACCGGGGCCGGTGTAGGGAATGTCCATCAACTCGAGCGCACCCTGGATCGTGCCATCCTCGCCATGACGACCGTGCAGGGCGATGAAGGCGCGTTCGTACCCCCTGAGCGCTTCGAGCGCTTGCTCTGCCGGATCGAAGGCATGAGCATCGATACCCTGCCCGCGCAGCGCCGCCAGCACCCGCGACCCGCTGTCGAGGGAAACCTCGCGTTCGGCGGAGGTGCCGCCGAAGAGCACTGCCACCTTGCCGAATTCGCTCATCTGCCCTCCAGCAACTTGCCCGGAACGGCGCCAATCGAGCCGGCGCCCATGGTCAACACCACATCACCGTCACGGGCGGCATCGAGGATCGCCTGCGGCATCGCCGCGATATCCTCGACGAACACCGGTTCCACCTTGCCGGCGACGCGCAGGGCGCGGGCCAGCCCACGGCCGTTGGCGGCGACGATCGGCGCCTCGCCGGCGGCATAAATCTCGCCCAGCAGCAGGGCGTCGACCGTGGACAGGACCCTGACAAAGTCCTCGAAGCAGTCACGGGTGCGGGTATAGCGATGGGGCTGGAAGGCCAGCACCAGGCGGCGACCGGGAAACGCCCCGCGCGCCGCGGCCAGCGTCGCCGCCATTTCGACAGGATGGTGGCCGTAATCGTCGACCAGCGTAAAGCTCCCGCCGGCCAGCAAGGCGACCTCGCCGTAGCGCTGAAAGCGGCGACCGACCCCCTTGAACTCGGCGAGCGCCTTGACGATGGCGGCGTCAGGCACCTGCACCTCGGTCGCCACGGCGATGGCGGCCAGGGCATTGAGCACATTGTGCAGGCCCGGGGTATTCAGCGTGATCGGCAGGCGCGTTACCGATCCGTTGACCCGCACGCAGTCGAAGCGCATCTGGCCACCGGCGGCGGCGATGTTGTCGGCATAGAAATTGCAATCGGGCGCCAGGCCGTAGGTCACGATCTGCCTGGAAACCCGCGGCATGACGGCGCGCACGTTGGCGTCATCGGCACAGAGGACGGCGACCCCGTAGAAGGGCAGCCGGTTCAGGAAATCGACGAAGGCGCCCTTCAGCCGCTCGAAATCATGGCCGTAGGTTTCCATGTGGTCGGCGTCGATGTTGGTGACGACCGAGATCACCGGCGACAGGAAGAGGAACGAGGCATCCGACTCATCGGCCTCGGCGACCAGGAAGTCGCCGTTTCCGAGCCGGGCGTTGGCGCCGGCGGCGTTCAGCCGGCCACCGATGACGAAGGTCGGGTCGATGCCGCCTTCAGCCAGGATGCTGGTCACCAGGCTGGTGGTCGTCGTCTTGCCGTGGGTTCCGGCGATGGCGATACCCTGCTTCAGACGCATCAGTTCAGCCAGCATCTGGGCACGCGGGACAACCGGTATCTGCCGCTCGCGAGCGGCAATCACTTCCGGGTTGTCGGCCTTGACCGCCGTCGAGACGACCACGGCATCGGCCCCGGCGATATTCCCCGCGGCATGACCGATGGTTACCCTGACGCCTTCGCCTTGGAGGCGGCGTGTCGTTGCGCTGCCGGCCAGGTCGGATCCGGTTACCGTGTAGTCGAGGTGGGCGAGAACTTCGGCGATGCCGCTCATCCCGGAGCCGCCGACACCGACGAAATGGATGTGCTTGACCTTGTGTTTCATTTCGCCCTCGCGAAAACGCCTTGGCCTTGGTATTGGTCGATTGCCCGAACGCGCGGGGCGGCGGGACTCGCCTTGCTCGCATCCCTGCGGAGCGGGGCCCCTGCTCGGTAGCTCATTTCGCCACCTCGGCACAGACGCCGGCAAGTTCGTCCACGGCTTCGGGCCTCGCCAGGCTGCGCGCCTTTTCGGCCATTTCCAGCAGTTGACCGCGGCTGTAGTTCCGGATCAATGCGATCGCCTCCGGCGTCAGTTCGGCCTGCGGCAGCAGAAAGGCGCCGCCGACGTTGACCAGGAACCTGGCATTGCCGGTCTGGTGATCGTCGACCGCATGCGGGAAGGGAACCAGGATGCTCGCGACGCCCGCCGCCGCCAGCTCCGCCACGGTCAGCGCGCCGGAACGACAGATGACCAGGTCGGCCCACTCGTAGGCACCGGCCATGTCCTCGATGAACGAAACGCAGTGCGCCTGGACTCCGACGGCGGCGTAGTTGGCCTTGAGCGCCTCGATATGCTTCTCGCCAGCCTGATGGACGATCTGCGGCTGCGCGTCCGCGCCCAGCAGGGCCATCCCCAGCGGCACCGTCTCGTTCAGCGCCTGCGCCCCGAGGCTGCCGCCGATCACCAGCAGGCGCAGCGCGCCGGTCCGTTCCGCCAAGCGCTCGCCCGGCGGCGCCAGCGCCGCGATCTCCGCGCGCACCGGGTTGCCGACCCAGAGCCCCTTCCTGAACACATCCGGGAAGCCGGTAAGGATCCGGTCGGCAACGCCGGCGAGAACCCGGTTGGCCAGTCCCGCGACCGAATTCTGTTCATGCAGGACCAGCGGTCTGCCCAGCAGGGATGCCATCATGCCGCCCGGGAAGGTGATGTAGCCGCCCATGCCGAGAACTACATTGGGATCAACCTTGCGGATCGCCTTCTGAGCCTGCCAGAAGCCGCGCAGCAGGTTGAGCGGCAGCAGCAGCTTGCGCAGAAGTCCCTTGCCGCGCAACGCGGAGAACCTGACCCACACCATCTCGAACCCATGTTGCGGCACCAGGCGGGCTTCCATTCCGTCGGGATTGCCCAGCCAGCAGACATTCCAGCCGCGCCCGCGCATCTTCTCGGCAACAGCGAGGGCCGGAAAGATATGCCCGCCGGTGCCGCCAGCCATGATGAGGAGGGTCTTGCTCATAGCTTGCCTCCGCGCATCGATTGCCCGTTTTGTCTCCGGCCGCGCTGCGCGCTTAACGCCGGCTGCGCCGGGTTAGCCTGCGACGAAATCGCCAATGGATGCGAATGCATGCCGTGTCTCGTCATAGCTTGCCTCCGCGCATCAATTGACGATTTTCCCAATCGACCCGCAGCAGGATCGCCAGCGCGACGCAGTTGGCAAGGATGCCGGAGCCGCCGAAGCTCATCAGCGGCAGGGTCAGGCCCTTGGTCGGCAGCAGACCCATGTTGACGCCCATGTTGATGAACGACTGGACGCCAATCCAGATGCCGGTGCCCATGGCGAACAGCGCCGGAAAGAGGCGGTCGAGCTGGACGCTCTGGCGGCCGATGGCGAAGGCTCGCTGCACGACCAGGGCAAACAGCGCGATCACAGCCAGCACCCCGAAGAAGCCCAACTCCTCGGCGATCACGGCGAGCAGGAAATCGGTATGCGCTTCCGGCAGGTAGAACAGCTTCTCGACGCTGGCGCCCAGGCCGACACCGAACAGTTCGCCACGGCCGAAGGCGATCAGCGAATGCGAAAGCTGATAGCCGCGCCCGAAGGCGTCTGCCCAGGGATCCATGAAACCGAAAACGCGGTCGCGCCGGTAGGGCGAGACGATGATCAGCACGGCGAACGCGGCCAGCAGTCCGACGATCAGCAAGGCAAACAGGCGCGCCTTGAGCCCGCCGAGGAACAGGATGCCCATGGCGATCGCAATGATGACGACGAAGGCGCCGAAATCGGGCTCCTTGAGCAGCAGCATGCCAACCACGGCCATTGCGCCGAACATCGGCAGGAAGGCCTGCTTCAGATCGTGCATGACATTGATCTTGCGCACCGTGTAGTCGGCGGTATAGAGCACGGCGAACAGCTTCATCAGTTCCGAAGGCTGCAGGTTGGCGATACCGAGGGGCAGCCAGCGCCGGGCGCCGTTGACATCGCGGCCGATGCCGGGGATCAGGACGACGGCGAGCAGGACAACGCCGATCATGAAGAGCATGGGTGCGTATCGTTGCCAGACCGACATCGGAACCTGGAATGCGGCGGCGGCGGCGGCCATCCCGATCGTCAGGAAGATTGCGTGGCGGATCAGGTAATAGGTCGGCTGATGGCCGGTCATGCGGCCGGCCTCGGCAATGGCGATCGATGCCGAGTAGACCATGACCATGCCGGCGAACAGCAGCAGCAGGACGCTCCACAGCAGGGAATAGTCGATCTCGGGCAACTGCCGGCGCGGCGCGTCGAGGGCGTTGAGCATCATGATGACAGACCCCTCACCGCCGCCACGAAAGCGGCCGCCCGCTCCGCATAATTGCCGTACATGTCGAGGCTGGAGCAGGCGGGGGACAACAGCACGCAATCGCCGCTCTGCGCCTCGCCGGCCAGCCAGCGCACGGCCGTCTCCATGTCGCCGGCCCGCCGCACCGGCAAGCCGCAGTCGCCCAGCGCCGCCTCGATCTTCTCGGCGGCGCTGCCGATCAGGGCCACTGCCCGGCCATGCTTCTTCAGCGCCGGCAGCAGCGGGCTGAAGTCCTGACCCTTGCCGTCGCCGCCGAGCACGATGGCCACCTTGCACCCGAGACCTTCGACCGCAGCGAGCGTCGCGCCGACGTTGGTCCCCTTGGAGTCATCGACATAGCGGACCCCGGCGATCTCGGCGACCGGCTCGACACGGTGCGGCAGGCCGGCAAATGACTTGAGCGGCGCCACCAGACCCTCGGGCGCGACGCCGATGGCATCGCACAGCGCCAGCGCCGCCAGCGCATTCGCGACATTGTGCAAACCGGCCAGTTTCAGGGCGTCGTCCGCAACCAGCGGCTTGCTGCCCCGGCACAGCACACCGCCGTCCAGCCCGTAGTCGACCGCGCGCGGCGCGGCGTCGAGTCCGAAGGTCAGCAGCTGGCGCCCGCAACGGCCGTTGGCCATCGACCAGTCGTCGCCGCGGTTGAGGACCATCGCCCCCCTGCCCTGGAAGATACGCGACTTGGCGGCGGCGTATGCCGCCAGGCTGCCGTCGTAGCGATCGAGGTGGTCCTCCGAGACATTGAGGACGGTCGCCGCATCGGCATTCAGGTGATGCGTCGTTTCCAGCTGGAAGCTGGACAGTTCGACCACCCATACGTCCGGCAGCCGGCCGGCATCGAGCGCATCCATCAGGGCATCGAGCGCCGACGGGGAAATGTTGCCGCAAGCGCTGGCCGGCACACCGGAACCGTTCAGCAGGTGGGCGGTCAGCGCCGTCGTCGTCGTCTTGCCGTTGCTGCCCGTGATGGCGACAATTTTCGAGCCCTGCGCCTGCTCGCGGACGCCGGCGGCGAAGAATTCGATTTCCGAGACCACGGGCACGTCGACCGCGGCAATCTGTGGCGTCGCTCTGGGAACTCCGGGCGATAGCGCGACGAGGTCGATCCCGGCAAAGGTCGCCGCGGCGAAGCGGCCGGTGATCACTTCGGCGGCCGGCGCGACACTGGCCAATGCGCCCAGATTCGGGGGGTTGTCGCGTGAATCGGCAACCCGCACGAGGGCGCCCTGACGATGCAGCCACTTGGCCATCGCCAGTCCGGACTCGCCGAGCCCGACCACCAGAACGCGTTTGCCCTTGAGTTCCATCAGCGCAATTTCAGTGAAGAAAGCCCGATCAGCACGAGCATGATCGTGATGATCCAGAAGCGGACGACGACCTGCGTCTCCTTCCAGCCGGTCTGTTCGAAATGGTGATGCAGCGGCGCCATGCGCAGGATGCGCCGGCCCTCGCCGAACTTCTTCTTGGTGTATTTGAAGTAGCTGACCTGCAGCATCACCGACAGGGTCTCGGCGACGAAAACGCCGCCCATGATGACGAGCACGATTTCCTGGCGGATGATGACGGCGACGGTGCCGAGGGCGGCGCCGAGCGCCAGGGCGCCGACGTCGCCCATGAAGACTTCCGCCGGATAAGCGTTGAACCACAGGAAGCCGAGCCCCGCGCCGGCGATGGCCCCGAGCAGGATGCACAGTTCCCCCGCCCCCGGCACATAGGGAATCAGCAGGTACTTGGCATAGACCGCGTGGCCGGTGACGTAGGCGAAGAGCGCGAAGGCCGCGGCGATCATGACCGTCGGCATGATGGCGAGACCATCGAGGCCATCGGTGAGGTTGACCGCATTGCTGGTGCCGACGATCACGAAATAGGTCAGGGTGATGAAGCCGACGACGCCGAGCGGATAGGCGATCGTCTTGAAGAAGGGCACGATCAGTTCGGTCTGCGCCCCGGATTTGGCCGAGAACGCGAGGAACAGGGCGGCGCCGATGCCAAGCAGCGACTGCCAGAAGTACTTCCAGCGTGCCGACAGCCCCCTGGGGTTGCGGTACACGACCTTCTTCCAGTCGTCGTACCAGCCGACGATGCCGTAGCCGAGGGTGACGATGAGCACGGTCCATACGTATTTGTTGGTCAGGTCGCCCCACAACAGGGTGGTGACGACGATCGCGATCAGGATCAGTACGCCGCCCATGGTCGGCGTCCCGGACTTGACGAGGTGAGTATCCGGCCCGTCGTTGCGCACCGCCTGCCCGATCTTCCTGGCGGCCAGCCAGCGGATCACCCGCGGGCCGGTGGCGAAGGAAATCAGCAGCGCCGTCATCGCCGCCAGCACCGTGCGCAATGTGATGTAGTTGAAGACGTTGAAGAAGCGGACGTCCTGGGCCAGCCATTGGGTCAGCGCAAGCAGCATCAGCCGTTCTCCTCGCTGACGATGGCATCCGCCACGCGCTCCATCTTCATGAAGCGCGAGCCTTTGACCAGCACCGTGGTTTCCGGCCCCAATTCCTTGTTGACCGCGACAATCAGTTTCTCGATGTCGCAGAAATGCCGGGCGCCCTCGCCGAAGTTGCGCACCGCCTGCTGGCTGGCATCGCCAAGCGCCAGCAGACGGTCGATCCCCTGGCTCTTGGCGTAGCCGCCGATCTCATCGTGATACTGGCCGCTGGCCTCGCCGATTTCGCCCATGTCGCCGAGGACGAGCACCTTGCGTCCGACGGTGGCGGCCAGCACGTCGATCCCGGCGCGCACCGAGTCCGGATTGGCGTTGTAGGTATCGTCGAGCACCATCGCGCCGGCGCGGCCCTGGCGTCGTTGCAGGCGCCCCTCGAGGCCGGCGAACCCCTCGAGCCCGGCGACCACGGCCGCGAGCGGGATTCCGGCGGCGAGGCAGGCGGCAGCCGCGGCCAGCGCGTTGCGCGCATTGTGGCGCCCCGGCACCGCCAGTTTCAGATCGGCCTGGCCTACCGGCGTCCACAGGCCGACGAGCGTGGTCAGCCCCTGCTGGCGCACGACGGCCTGCACATCGGCTGCCCGCTCGATGCCGAAGGTGAGCAATGGATTGCGTCCCGCCATCCTCCGCCAGAGTCCGGCATACGCATCATCGGCGTTGACCACCGCCACGCCGCCGGCGCCGAGGCCGGCGAAGATGCTGCCTTTTTCGCGCGCGACCCGGTTCAGGTCGCCCATCCCTTCGAGGTGGGCCCGCTGCGCGTTGGTAATCACCGCCACGGTCGGCGCGCCCAGCGGCGCCAGATAGGCAATCTCGCCGGGGTGATTCATCCCCATCTCGATCACCGCCGCGCGATGGCCGCCATTCAGGCCGAGCAGCGTCAGCGGCAGCCCGATGTCGTTGTTCAGGTTGCCGCGGGTGGCCAGCACGGCGTCGCCGAAATGCGCCTTGAGAATGGCGGCGATCATTTCCTTGGTCGTCGTCTTGCCGTTCGAACCGGTCACGGCGATGACCGGAATATCGAAGCGGGCGCGCCACGCCGCAGCCATCCGGCCGAGGGCGAGCCGCGTATCGGCGACGACCAGCGCCGATGCGCCCGCCGGCAGACGCTTCTCCACCGCCACCAGCAGAGCGCCAGCGCCGGCGGCGATGGCCGGTTCGAGAAAGTCATGGCCATCGAAACGCTCGCCACGCAAGGCCACGAACAATTGTCCGGGTTCGATCGAGCGCGTGTCGGTGGAGACGCCGGCGATCGCCCGATCGGGACCGCACAGGACGCCGCCGACGGCGCGCTGGATCTCGGAGAGTCGCCAGTTGATCATGCCACCACCCGCGGACATTCGCGGCGCAAGGCAAGCGCGGCCCGGGCCTGGTCGACATCGGAGAACGGCGTCCGGATGCCGGCGACTTCCTGGTAGGGTTCGTGTCCCTTGCCGGCGAGCAGGACGATATCGCGGGCGCCCGCGCCGGCGATGGCGCGGCGGATGGCGGCGGCGCGATCGACAACCGACTCGACCGGCGGCATGCCGGCCTGGATATCGGCAATGATCCGCGCCGGATCCTCGCCGCGCGGATTGTCGCTGGTCAGCAGCACACGGTCGGCCAGCCGGGCAGCAACCTCGCCCATCTGCGGCCGCTTGCCACGGTCGCGGTCACCGCCGCAGCCGAAGACGACACAGAGGCTTCCATTGCGCGCCTGCGCCACATCGCGCAGGGCTCGCAGGACGTTCTCCAGCGCATCCGGGCTGTGCGCGTAGTCGACGACGATCAACGGCTCGCCGGCGCCTCCCAGACGCTCCATCCGGCCGGCCGGCGGGGTCAGCGCCGACAGGCGGCGAGCCACATCGCCGGCTTCGGCCCCGGCATCGTGGAGCACCGCCGCCGCGGCCAGCAGGTTGGCGATGTTGTAGCGCCCGAGCAGGCAGGTATGGACCTCGGCGCGCCCTCCCGGCAGGACCAGACTGAAGCGCTGCCCGCCCGGCGTCGCGACCGGATCCTCGGCGCGCACCGCCACGCCGCCTGCCGTCGCCGCGTCGCCGATGCCGTAGCCGAGAACGGAGCGCGCTGTCGTTTCGCGCATCAGCTTGCGCCCCAGTTCATCGTCGGCGTTGATGATCGCCGTGCGCAGGCCGGGCCAGACGAAGAGGCGCCGCTTGGCGGCGGCATAGGCTTCCATGCTGCCGTGGTAGTCAAGGTGGTCGCGGGTGAAATTGGTGAACACCGCGACATCGACCCGCGCGCCATTCAGGCGCCCCTCCTCGATGCCGATCGAACTGGCCTCGAGCGCACAGGCCTCGGCTCCGGCGCGGCGAAAACCGGCCAGCAGGCGCATCAGCGTCGGCGCTTCGGGAGTCGTGAAGCCCGTATCGGCGAGCGCCCCCTGGAAGCCGGCGCCGAGAGTGCCAATCACCGCGCACTTGCGCCCATCGGCGCGGGCGATGAACTGGCTGACGGTGGTCTTGCCATTGGTACCGGTGACGGCGATCAGCGACAGGCCGGCGCTCGGCTCGCCGCAGACCAGATGGGCCAGTGGACCGGCGAGCGCCCGCAACCCGTCGATCTGCATGTTGGCTGCGGTCCACGCCGGATTCCAGGCAAAATCACCGTCCGCCTGCCAGAGCACGGCAACCGCCCCGCGGTCAAGGGCATCGCCGATATAGCGGCGTCCGTCGGCAAGGCCGCCGGGATAGGCAAGGAAGATATCGCCGGGACGCACCTGGCGGCTGTCGTCGGCGACTCCCCCGGGAATGATGCCCTGCGCCGCCAGGCGGTCGAGAATCATGCGCGCAGCGTTCACAGGCGCCCCTTTCCGGCAGCCGCATCGGCCACCTGCAGCGGGTCGTCGGGCGGAATTCCGAGCGTGCGCAGGGAGCCGCCCATGATCTGCGAAAACACCGGGCCGGCCACGTCGCCACCGTAATGCGCGCCACCCGTCGGCTCGTCGATCATGACCGCCACCACCAGCCGCGGGTCACCGATCGGCGCCAGGCCGATGAAGGAAGCGATGTACTTCCTGACATAGACGCCACCCTCGATCTTGTAGGCTGTGCCCGTCTTGCCGCCGACCCGGTAGCCGGGCACCCGCGCCTTGGGCGCGGTCCCCTCGGGCTGCACCGCCATCTCCAGCATCGTGCGGATCTCGCGCGCCGTCTGCTGCGAAAAGACGCGGGCGCCGTGCGCCGGCGGCTCGTCGCTGCGGATCAAGGTCAGCGGCACCGTCTCGCCGTCACGGGCAAAGATGGCATAGGCGCGTGCCAGCTGGATCAGGCTGACCGCTACGCCGTGCCCGTAGGACATCGTCGCCTGTTCGATCGGCCGCCAGTTCTTCCACGGCCGCAAGCGGCCATGCACCTCGCCGGGGAACCCGAGGTTGGGCGCCTGGCCGAAACCGACGCTGTCGAGCATTTCCCACATGTCCCTGGGCGGGAAGCCGAGGGCCATCTTGACGGTGCCGACATTCGAGGACTTCTGGACCACCTGCGCCACGGTCAGCGCCCCGTGGGGATGGGCGTCGGAGATGGTCGCCGGGCCGATGCTCAGCTTGCCGGGCGCGCAGTTGATCACGGTTTCCGGCCGGACCTTGCCGAGTTCGAGGGCCAGCGCGGCGGTGAACGGCTTCATCACCGACCCCGGCTCGAAGGTGTCGGTAATCGCCCGGTTGCGCAGTTGGGCTCCCGAAAGGTGCTCGCGATTGTTCGGGTTGTAGGAAGGAAGATTGACCAGCGCGAGGATCTCGCCGGTCCGCGTGTCGAGGACGATGGCCCCGCCCGCCTTGGCTTTGTGTTTCTCGACAGCGGCCTTGAGCTGACTGTACGCCAGGTACTGGACCTTCGAATCGAGCGCCAGACGAATATCCTTGCCATCCTGCGGCGGCTTCAGCGCTCCGATGTCTTCAACGATGTTGCCGCGGCGGTCGCGAATCACCGTACGGCTGCCGTGGCGTCCGATCAGACTCGGCTGGAAGGCCAGTTCGACGCCTTCAAGCCCCTTGTCGTCCACGCCGGTGAAGCCGACGATGTGCGCCGTCATGTCGCCCGTGGGGTAGTAACGGCGGTATTCCTTTTCCTGGTGGACGCCCGGCAACTTCAATGCGGCGATGCGGTCGGCGGTTTCCGGCGGAACCTGGCGCTTGATGAAGACAAACGTCTTTTCCGGGGCAATCTTGCCATCTAGTTCACGGACGCTGATGTCGAGCAGCGCGGCAAGTTGCCGCTTCTGCGCCGTGCTCATGGTCCGCGCGTCGCCCGGGATTGCCCAGATCGACTTCATAGGCGTGGACACGGCCAGCAGGTCGCCGTTGCGGTCGACGATCTTGCCGCGCGAGGCCGACACCTCGATATCGCGAAGGTAGCGCGATTCGCCCTTCTCCTGCAGGAAGTCGTTGTTGATGACCTGCAAGTAAAAGGCGCGCCCGACCAGCGCCGCGAAGGCGCCCATCAACAGCAGGCCGACGGTGCGCGAGCGCCAGCCCTGCAAGGCCAGTTGCAGCACCGGACTCTCGGTGAAGCGGTGGCCGCGCTGGGTGCGCCGACGGACGACCATCACTGCCCTCCCTTCTTGACCGGCTTGGTTGCCGGCTTCGGCGCCGGCTTGTCGACAACCCTGCCGACCGCATCCGGCGTCACCATGCGCAGGCGGTCACGGGCGATCTGCTCGATCCGCGGATGGGTCGCCCAGGTCGATAGCTCAAGCTGCAATTGCCCGTACTCGATGTCCAGTTGACGCACCCGCTCCTGCTCTCCTTCGAGCGCCTGGAAGAGCTTGCGTGCCCGGTGCTGGGAGGTCACGGCGCCCAGCGCGCAAACGACGGCGATAAGGAGCAGGATCATGTTGAAACGGACCATCAGAGCTTTTCGGCAACCCGCATCACGGCGCTGCGCGCCCGCGGATTGGCAGCAACCTCGGCGGCGGATGCCCTGACCACCCGGCCGACCAGGCGCAGCTTCGGCTTCGGCAACTGGTCGGCGCGCAACGGAAGGTTCTTGGGCAGCGCGTCGGCAGTCGACTGTTCGCGCATGAAGTTCTTGACAATGCGGTCCTCGAGCGAATGGAAGGCGATCACCACCAGCCTGCCGCCTGGCCTGAGCAGTTCGACGGCCTGCGGCAAGGCTATCTCCAGTTGGCCGAGTTCCTGATTGATATGAATCCGTAGAGCTTGAAAGCTGCGCGTCGCCGCGTCCTGCCCTGGCTCACGGGTGCGCACGGCCGAGCGTACGAGCGCTGCAAACTGGCCTGTTGTGACAACAGGTTGTTCGAGCCGAGCAGCCACAACCTTCTTTGCAATCTGGAAAGCAAACCGTTCTTCGCCATAATTCCTGATGACCTCCGTAATTTCCCTCGTTTCCGCCCGCGCCAGCCATTCGGCTGCCGTTTCGCCACGCGTCGTGTCCATGCGCATGTCGAGCGGCGCATCGTGGCGGAAGCTGAACCCGCGCTCCCCATCATCGATCTGCGGGGACGACACGCCGACGTCGAACAGCACCCCATCAACGTCGGCAACACCAGCATCGTGCGCCGCCTCGGCAATTTCGGCGAAGGCGCGATGCGCCAAGTGAAACCGCGGATCGTTGATGGCCTGCCCGGCAGCAATTGCCGTCGGGTCGCGGTCGACCGCCAGCAGGCGGCCCTTTTCGTTCAGTCGTTCGAGAATGCGCCGGCTGTGGCCGCCGCGCCCGAAGGTGGCATCGAGGTAGACGCCTTCCGCTCTTATCGCCAGCGCCTCCACCGCCTCGTCGAGCAGCACCGTCACATGGGCTGCACCGCGTGTCACAGCACCAGCTCACCAAGACCGGGCGGCAAGTCGCCCGCAAGCGCTTCCGCCGCCAGTTCGTTCTGGCGCTTCCAGCCGGCCTCGCTCCAGATCTCGAAGTGCGAGCCCATGCCAACCAGGTAAACCGTCTTCTCGAACTGGGCGTACTCGCGCAACTCGGGAGCGACAAGGATGCGCCCGGCGGAATCGAGTTCCTCGGTGCGCGCATTGCCGACCAGCACCCGCTTGATCGAAGCGGTCCGCGGGTCGAGGCTGGACACCTTCAGGAACTGGTCGCGGATCGGCTGCCAGGCCGGGGCGGGATAAAGGAGGAGACAGTGGTGCGGGTGCGCGGTCAGGACCAGGGAGCCCTCGCCGGCCGCGAGCAGGCTTTCGCGGTGCCTTGCCGGTATGGCAAGCCGCCCCTTCGCATCCAGACTGAGTGCTGCCGCCCCCTCGAACATTCCGATTTCGCCCCCGCATTTCCCACTTTTTCACACATTTTCCCACTTTAGGACATGAAATGGCCCCAGTCAAGAACGAATTTTCGATTTCTTCATTTGCAACAATGACTTAGGCGAGCTTATTGCCAGAACGCGCAAATAAAATATCCATAAGAATCAATGGTGAAATATCAATTCTTAACGTGACTTGTAAAGATTTTGGCGGCCTCGCCCCTGGCGGACGATGCCATTCTGTCGCAACTGGAGCTGGCGTGGATTTTGGGCGCGGCTGCGGGTCGACCGCAGCCGATACGCAGGGGATCGCTCCCCTGGAGCCCCGCCGCATCGACCCGCGCGGGGCAGCGACCCGGAAGCCTCGGGCCGTCGGGCAGGGCCAGCGGCGGTCCCGGAATTCCTCGCGGCCGGCCCGCTTCCGCCCGGGCCGGGGAGCCGCGCCGCCCCGGCAAGTTCCCGGGGCTGGCGGGATGAGCGGAAGCCTTACTTCAACTGGCCGAGCTTCTGCTCGATCTTCGCCAGCGGCATCGCCCCCGGCACACGCTCGCCGTCGGCAAAGAACATCGTCGGCGTGCCGCTGATGCCGAGACGACGCCCGTACTCCTGATTCCTGGTGATCGCCGCGGTGTCGCAATCTTCCTTGGCGGCCGGCGCACGCCCTTCGATCATCCAGTCGTTCCATGCCTTGGCGCGATCGGCGGAACACCAGATCTGCTTCGACTTCCTGAGCGAATCCTCGGAAAGAATCGGGTAGAGGAAAGTGTAGATCGTCACATTGTCAAGCTTCAGCAAATCCCTGGCCAGACGCTTGCAGTAACCGCAGTTGGGATCCTCGAAGGTGGCCAGGAGACGCTTGCCATCGCCCCGCACCTGCTTGATCGCCCGGTCCAGCGGCAGTTCGGAAAACTTGATCGCGGTCAACTTGCGCATGCGCTCCTCGGTGACGTTCTTCATCGTCTTGCCATCGATCAACTGGCCGCCGGCGATGAATGCCGTCATCTTTTCGTCGGTATAGAGGACGTTGCCTTCGGAATAGACCTCATAGAGGCCGAGATAACCCGACTTGGTCACGCTCTCGACCTTGGCGCCGAGCTTGGCCTCCATCGCCTTCTTGATGTCGGCCTCGTCAGCGTTCACTGTCGCGGCGAACAGCGAGGCAAGCACAAGCGGCAAGAGTTTCTTCAGCATCAAATTCTCCTAAAAGGCGCCCAGCGCATAGCGCACCAAGGCATTCTTGACAAATGGCAGTCCGTTGGTAAGGTTCAGACCGAGGTTGCGCAGGCCGCGCAATCCGGGCGGCCCATCGCCGAATAGGCGACGCAGGCTGTCGGTCGTCGTCTGCATCAGCACCGTCTCCTCGCGGCGCGCGCGCTGATAGCGCCGCAGGAACCGCTCATCGCCGATGTCCTGCCATGGCCGGGCGCCGGCCAGGAGGGTCGCGAGTTCGCTGGCATCCTGAAAGCCGAGGTTGATGCCATGCCCGGAAAGGGGATGGATGCCGTGCGCCGCATCGCCGACCAGCGCCAGGCGCGGCGCAACGGTTTGTGGGACGCGCATCAAACGCAACGGGAAGGCAACCGGCGGCGTCACCAACTGCAGCCTGCCGAGGCAATCACACCCCGCTGCCGCCACGCGCTGACAGAAGAGGTCGGGAGGCAGGGCGCACAGTTGATCCGCGTTTTCATCCGGAGTCGACCAGACAATCGAGATGCGGTTCCCGGGAAGGGGCAGATAGGCAAGCACGCCATCGGCGCGAAACCATTGATGCGCGATATTGCGATGCGGCCTTTCCGTCTCCAGGTTGGCGACCACGCCCTTTTCGCCGTATGGGGTGTTGACCGCGGACAGACCCGCCGTCCGCCGTACCCAGGAATCCCGGCCATCGGCGCCGACCAGAAGACGGGCCAACAGGATCGAGCCGTCGGCCAGTTCGAGCCGGGCGCCATCCGCGGCGAAGTCCAGGCTTTTCGGACGCGACGGACAGAGCAGCGTGAGATTGCTCTGCCGCTTGGCGCTTTCCCAGAACTCGCAGGCCATCAGCGACGACTCGAGTATCCACCCGAGTTCCGGCACCCCCGCCTCGTAAGCCGAGAATGCCAACCGTCCTCCGGCATCGCCGCGCACGTCCATGCCGTGAATCGGCGAAATCCGCTCGGCGTCGAGATGCTTCCAGGCGCCGATCCGTTCAAGGAAGGCCACGTTTGCCTGACTGATGGCATAGATGCGGGCGTCCCACCCTTCCGGGCGCGTCGGTGCCTGGCTTTCGACCAGCGCGACGCGCAGGGGCGTGTCGCGCAGGGCAATGGCGAGACTGGCGCCGGCGAGTCCGCCCCCGACGATGATCAGATCGAACTGCTGCATCTTGGTAATTTCGCCGCCTCAATCAGAACGGCAGGGAAGTCAGACCGCGTTGCCCGTCGGCTTGTTGGGCCGTGGCCGGCGGTTGTTGCCGCCGGTACGGGAGCGGTGCTTCTTGGGCTGGCCAGGCGGCTTGTTCTGGCCGCCACCAAGACTCTGGCCACTGCCAGGGTCGGATGTAGAGGCACGGTTGCCCGGCGCGAGCTGAATTTCCAGCTCGATGATTTCATCCCATTGCTCGTCCGTTCTGTCCCGCTCGGAGATCGCCAGCAACTCGCGCAGGCGGCGACGGTTATCGTTCGGCGGCGGTGCCGGCGGCGGGACAACTGGAGGGTTTTCTGGGTTTTGATCGTTCATTGAAAGCCACGAAGCGGAATCCGCCGGGGCGAATCCCACATTGCTAAGGCCCGCTTACTTCTTCTTCGCGGGTTTCCTGGGCGCGACCGCAGCCTTGAACGCAGTGCCGGCCGTGAACCTTGGCACCGTGGTCGCCGCGATTCGCAGGGGCGCGCCCGTCTTGGGATTCTTGCCGATACGCTCGGCGCGATTGGCGGCCTTGAAGGTGCCGAAGCCGACCAGCGTAACCGACTCGCCGTTCGCAACCGTGCCGACGATGGCCTCGATGATGGCCGACAGCGCCTTTTCGGCAACGGCCTTGGTGATATCAGCCTCTCTTGCAGCAACTTCGACCAGCTCGGTCTTGTTCATCTCGGTGACTCCTGTAAACCGCCAAGGTTGGGCAAAACTGGCCGTGTGCACGGCAGCGCTTCGAAAGTACCACATTTCCTGCCCGGGCGTCGATGGTGGCCACGATATTTCGCCGTATCGCCCCAAATATGGCGTATTGCGGCGGCCAGCCGCATGGGCGAAACAAGACCCCGGCCTCGGCCGGGGTCCGCGCGCAGCAGTGAAAATGCCTACTTCTTCTCTTCTGGCGCCTTGCTGCTCGACATGGACAGCATCCCTTCGTTGCGCTCGCCGATATGTTGGTCGATAGGCGGCAACTGGTGGGCGATCCCCTGGTGGCAGTCGATGCAGGTCTTGCCTTCGGCAAATGCCGTCGGGTGCCTCTTGGCGGCACGGGGCCCCTGTTCGGTGAAATCCATGTAGTCGTAACGGTGGCAGTTGCGGCATTCCCGGGAGTCGTTGGCCTTCATCCGGTCCCACTCGTGCTGCGCCAGTACGGGGCGCTTGGCGTTGAACTTCTCGGGCGTATCGATGGAGCCGAGGATCTTGTGAAAGACCTCGTTGGAAGCCTGAATCTTGCGCATCATCTTCGGTCCCCACTCCTTGGGCACGTGGCAATCGGGACAGGTCGCCCGGACGCCGGTACGGTTCGTGTAGTGCACCGTGTTCTGATATTCCTTGAAGACGTTCTCCTTCATTTCATGACAGGAAATGCAGAACGCCTCCTTGTTGGTCTCCTCGAGCGCCCAGTTGAAGCCGCCCCAGAAGACGATACCGGCGACAAACAGCAGAAGCACCGTCACCACCCCAACCCGCTTGACCCAGGCGGGCACAAATTTCTCAAGACTCATCATTCACCCCTCTTGGCAGCCGGTTTATAGGTATTTTCGACCAGCGGCTTGGCGTCGAACTGCGGCACGTGACACTGCAGGCAGAAATAGCGGCGCGGCGAAATATTGGGGTGCTTCTTGTCTTCGCGGTCGAGATAATGCGACTTGGCCACCAGTGTCGCGGCGGTTTCCTCGGCGCGCTCCTTCGAGTGGCAGTCCATGCACTTGTTGAAGTTCTGCGTGATGTTGTAGCCCTTGATGCTGTGCGGGATCAGCGGCGGCTGCTTCTGGAAGTTGCGCGGAATGAGATCCTGGTCCCTTTCCGGACGGAACATATTGTCATTCTTGGACAGTTGCTCAATCGGCGCGTCCCCGCGCAACGACTCGAATTTCTGCTGCGCACTGGCGCCGCTCACTCCCGACAGGAGCAACGCAACCGCCAGGCCTAGAGCAGGGATGAATCTCATGTTTTTACCCTCCAATTGGCAGCCGGATGTCTTTCCGGCCGCGTTTCATCGTGACGATTCCGGCAATCAGGCGCGGACGACCTTGACCGCGCACTTCTTGTAGTCGGTTTCCTTGGATATCGGGCAGGTCGCGTCGAGCGTCAGCTTGTTGACCAGGCGACTGGCATCGAAGAACGGAATGAAGACCAGACCGCGCGGCGGCTTGTTGCGGCCACGGGTTTCGACGCGCAGCACCACCTCGCCGCGACGGGATTGGACCTTGCACTCCATCCCGCGCTGCAAGCCGCGCGCCTTGGCATCATCCGGGTTCATGAAGACCACGGCATCCGGGAAGGACTTGTAGAGTTCGGGCACCCGCCGGGTCATCGTTCCGGTATGCCAATGCTCGAGAATCCGGCCGGTACACAGCCACATGTCGAATTCCTTGTCCGGCGATTCGGCAGCGGGTTGGTACGGCAGCGCGAAGACCACCGCCTTGCGGTCCTTGTGGCCGTAGAACGCAAAAACCTCGCCCTTCTTGACGTAGGGATCGAAGCCTTCGCGGAAGCGCCACAGGGTTTCCTTGCCATCGACAACCGGCCAGCGCAGGCCGCGCGTCTGATGGTAGGTATCGAACGGGGCCAGGTCGTGTGCCTTGCCGCGACCGAAAGCTGCATACTCTTCGAAAAGCCCCTTCTGGACATAGAAGCCGAAGTACTTGGATTCGTCATTGTCGAACCCGGCAGCCGTTTCGCTGACCTTGTACTTGTCCGCCACGCCATTGGCGAAAAGAACGTCGTAGAGGGTCTTGCCCTTGAGCTTCGGCGCCTTGGCGACCAGGTCCGCCGGCCAGACTTCCTCGACCTTGAAGCGCTTGGCAAACTCCACGATCTGCCAAAGATCGGAACGCGACTCGCCCGGCGCCTTGACCTGCTGCCGCCAGAACTGGGTGCGCCGCTCGGCATTGCCGTAGGCGCCCTCCTTCTCGACCCACATCGCCGTCGGCAGCACGAGGTCGGCAGCCGTCGCCGAGACTGTCGGATACGGGTCGGATATGACGATGAAGTTCTCCGGCTTGCGCCAGCCCGGAAAGAGCTCCTCGTTGATATTCGGCCCGGCCTGCATGTTGTTGTTGCATTGCTGCCAGTAGAAATTCACCTTGCCATCCTTCAGCGCGCGCGCCATCGCGACGGCGTGCAGGCCCGGCTTGTCGGGAATCGTGCCTTCCGGCAGATTCCATAATTGTTCGGCAGTCTTGCGGTGTTCCGGATTGGTGACCACCATGTCCGCCGGCAGACGATGCGAAAACGTTCCGACCTCGCGCGCCGTGCCGCAGGCGGACGGCTGGCCGGTCAGCGAGAACGGGCTGTTGCCCGGCTCGGAAATCTTGCCGGTCAGCAGGTGAATGTTATAGACGAGGTTGTTGACCCACGTGCCGCGCGTGTGCTGATTGAAGCCCATGGTCCAGAACGACGTCACCTTGATCTTCGGGTCGGCGTAAAGCTCGGCCAGCGCCTTGAGATCCTTCACCGAAACGCCGGAGAGCTTGGAGACAGACTCTGCCGTGTATTCGGAAACGAATTTCTTGTAGTCGTCGAAGCTGATCACTTCGGATTTACCGGTGTCGCCCTTCGGCTTGCCGTCGGCGTCGGGGTAGCCGTTGCTCGTTGCGTCCTTCTCCAGCGCATGCGCCGGACGCAGGCCATAGCCGATATCGGTGGCGCCCTTCTTGAAATTGACGTGCTTGTCGACAAACGCCTGATTCACCTTGCCGTTCTGGATGATGTAATGGGCGATGAAGTTGAGGATCGCCAGGTCGGTCTGCGGCGTGAAGATGATCGGGATATCGGCCAACTCATACGAACGATGTTCGAAAGTGGACAGCACGGCGACCTTGACATGCTTGTTCGAGAGCTTGCGGTCGGTGACGCGCGTCCACAGGATCGGGTGCATCTCGGCCATGTTCGAGCCCCACAGCACGAAGGCGTCGGCATGCTCGATGTCGTCGTAGCAGCCCATCGGCTCGTCGATGCCGAAGGTACGCATGAAGCCGGCGACGGCTGAGGCCATGCAGTGGCGCGCGTTGGGGTCGATGTTGTTGGTGCGGAAACCGGCCTTCATCAGCTTGGCGGCCGCAATCCCGTCCCACACGGCCCACTGCCCCGAACCGAACATGGCGAGGCCGTTCGGCCCCTTCGCCTTGAGCGTCGCCCTGGTCTTTTCCTCCATGATGTCGAAGGCCTGCTTCCAGGTAATCGGCGTAAACTCGCCGTTCTTGTCGAACTTCCCGTCCTTCATGCGCAGCATCGGCGTTTTGACCCGGTCCGCGCCGTACATGATCTTCGACAGGAAATATCCCTTGATGCAGTTGAGGCCGCGATTGACCGGTGCTTCGGGATCACCCTGGGTCGCCACCACGCGACCGTCCTGGGTGCCGACCAGCACGCCACAACCGACGCCGCAAAAGCGGCACGGCGCCTTGTCCCAGCGGATTTCATCCTTCTGGGTAGCCGCCACGGCGCTGGCGCCGGGCAGGCCGGCCGCCGATATCGCCGCTGCCACCGCATTCGCCTTGATGAAATCCCGTCGATTGAGTTTCACGCCTGCACCTCCTGGGTATCTGACTCTTCGTCGCAATATTGATAAACCATGGCCACCGCTGCGACGCCGGGGGCACCATGAAGAGCCACGTAGCATTTTGTGGCCGATTCCGTATCGTCATGCTCGACCGTGACGACAACCTTCCCTTCCGGGCTGCGCGCGTGAATCTCCACTCCCGGCATTCCCGCCAGTGCGGCGCACGCCTCGTCGAGACGCGCCGGAACGATGTGCACGATCGCACTTGAAATGTTCATCGAGATCAACTCCACAGGCTCACGCACCGCCCGTGGCGGGCGTCGCCCCAACGGAAATCATCGTCCATACCGGGTGCGCATTCCATTGACTTGAGTCAACTCTTCTCAGCTTTGATCGTTCGTTAATACCAGAGCACGATGGAATCTAATCCTTTAGAACTATGCTCGCGGCCATAGGGCATGACTATGGAAGTGATTTCCCGATTCAATTGGCTCAATGACCAAAGGCGGTCTATGATTTGTTTGTTGTCTTCAACCTCAACCAAGGAGAAAACCCCATGTCGCTGATCAATACCCAGGTCCAGCCGTTCAAGGCTCAGGCATTCCACAACGGCAAGTTCGTCGAAGTCACCGAGGCCAGCCTCAAGGGCAAGTGGTCTGTCCTGATCTTCATGCCGGCCGCGTTCACCTTCAACTGCCCGACCGAGATCGAGGACGCCGCCGAAAACTACGCCGAGTTCCAGAGGGCCGGCGCCGAGGTCTACATCGTCACCACCGACACCCACTTCTCGCACAAGGTCTGGCACGAAACCTCGCCGGCCGTCGGCAAGGCCCGCTTCCCGCTGGTCGGCGACCCGACGCACGCCCTGACCCGGGCCTTCGAAGTGCATATCGACGAAGCCGGCCTGGCGCTGCGCGGCACCTTCGTCATCAACCCGGACGGTGTGATCAAGACCATGGAAGTCCACGACAACGCCATCGCCCGTGACGTTTCCGAGACGCTGCGCAAGCTGAAGGCCGCCCAGTATGTCGCCAGCCACCCGAACGAAGTCTGCCCGGCCAAGTGGCAGGAAGGCGCCAAGACGCTGGCCCCGTCGATCGACCTGGTCGGCAAGATCTAGGCATCAACGCGAATCGCCAATCCGCTCCCCCTTCCGGGAGCGGTGCGGATTTCAGTGAAAAGGGGCCGGCGAGCCCCTTTTCACTGCAATTCACCAAGACGGAACAACAGCATGCTCGACGCCAACATCAAGACCCAACTCAAAGCCTACCTCGAAAAACTGCGGACACCCATCGAACTGGTCGCCTCGCTCGACGACAGTGCCGCGGCACAGGAAATACGCGGCCTGCTGAGCGACATCGCCGGACTCTCGGACAAGGTCGGCGTGCGCGAGGACGGCGTCGCCGCGCGGCGCCCCTCCTTCGCCGTCGGCCGCCCCGGCGAAGCCGCGCGCATCAGCTTTGCCGGCCTGCCGATGGGCCACGAATTCACCTCGCTGATCCTCGCCCTGCTGCAGACCGGCGGCCACCCGCCCAAGGTCGACGCCGACGTGATCGAACAGATCAGGGGGCTGCCCGGCGAATTCCGCTTCGAGACCTACATTTCGCTGTCCTGCCACAACTGCCCGGATGTCGTGCAGGCGCTCAACCTGATGGCGGTACTCAACCCCGGCGTCAGCCACACGATGATCGACGGCGGGCTGTTCCAGGCCGAAGTCGAGCGCCTCCAGATCATGGCCGTGCCGACCGTCTACCTTAACGGCGAGGAGTTCGGCGCCGGGCGCATGAGCATCGAGGAGATCGTCGCCAAGCTCGACACCGGCGCCGCCGCCCGCGATGCGGCGAAGCTGGGCGCCCGGGAAGCCTTCGACGTGCTCGTCGTCGGCGGCGGCCCGGCCGGCGCTGCCGCCGCCATCTACGCGGCGCGCAAGGGCATCCGCACCGGCCTGCTGGCCGAGCGCTTCGGCGGCCAGGTGATGGACACGCTGGCGATCGAGAACTTCATCTCGGTCAAGGCAACCGACGGGCCGAAGCTGGTCGCCGGGCTTGAGGAACACGTCAGGGATTACGACGTCGACATCATGAACCTGCAGCGCGCGACGCAGCTCAAGGCGGGCGACCTGGTCGAGGTGACGCTGGAGAACGGCGCCGTGCTGAAGAGCAAGTCGGTCATTCTCGCCACCGGCGCCCGCTGGCGCGAGATGAACGTGCCCGGCGAAAAGGAATATCGCGGTAAGGGCGTCGCCTACTGTCCGCACTGCGACGGCCCGCTATTCAAGGGCAAGCGCGTGGCGGTGATCGGTGGCGGCAATTCCGGCGTCGAGGCGGCGATCGACCTCGCTGGCATCGTCGGCCATGTCACGCTGCTCGAATTCGACAGCAAGCTGCGCGCCGATGCCGTACTGCAGCGCAAGCTGGCCAGCCTGCCAAACGTCGAGGCGCACACCATGGCGCTGACCACCGAAGTCACCGGCGACGGCAACAAGGTCAATGGCCTGATTTACAAGGATCGCAATACCGACCAGATCAGGCGCGTCGACGTCGAAGGCATCTTCGTCCAGATCGGCCTGCTGCCCAATACCGACTGGCTGAAGGGCACGGTCAACCTGACGAAATTCGGCGAAATCGCGATCGATGCCAAGGGCCAGACCTCGGTACCCGGCGTCTTCGCGGCCGGCGACTGCACGACGGTGCCGTACAAGCAGATCGTCATCGCGATGGGCGCCGGCGCCACCGCCGCCCTAAGCGCCTTCGATCACCTGATCCGCACGTCGGCGCCGGCCTGAGCGCCGGGTTCCAGGAAATAGCCTGTCGCGGCTGGTCGACCGCGACAGGCCTTTATGCTCAGTTCCCGCTCAGGCGCTTGCCGAACGAGACGGCATAGGCCGGCGAACGGAACTTGAGAACGGGGTCGTCGGTTGGCGCGATGCCGTCGGTCATGACCAGCGGGTCATAGTTGATCGCCTCGCAGGCGCCGCCCTTCTGCGGCATGGCCCTGCTGATGGTCAGCGTACCGGCCTTGAACTCCTTGCGCCCCTCCGGCCACGGCAGCGTCGGGTTGACTTCCGGGTCACCCGGCTGGCCGATGGTCACCAGCATGTCCCAGCGCACCGGCCCCTGCTGGGTGCGGCTGATCAGCGCCGGTTCGAGGAAGTTGGCGCCGGCGGTCTTGAGCTCCTCGTCGCTCAGGCGCTTCTCGCCATCCTGCGGCACGAAGCGCCAGCGCACCAGCGTCTCCTTGTCGCCCTTGCCGACGAACTTGAAGGTGTGGATGCCCCAGAAGGCGCTGTTGGCATAGCTGACCGGCGGATTGTTGGCGGCCAGGTACTCGGATTGCGCGCGGTTGTCGGGATGGCTGGCCTTGAACGCCTTCATCTTTTCCGGGTCGGGCTTGCCGGTCGCCGGATCGGGCTGCAGCGCCCGCATCAGGTCGAGAAAGGTCTGCGGCGTGGCGGCGCCGAAAATCGGCGTATTGAGCATCGCCATCTGGTGCGCGGCGCCGCTGCGCAACTGGAATTGCAGCGCCATGCCGCGGACATTCTTCGCGGTATCCGGCACATTGGGATTGCCGCCGGTCACCGAGAAACGGGCGACGACCGGTATCGGCTTCCCGGAGAACAGCTCCGAACGGCTGTATGCCGCAGCTTCCCTGGTCCCCGCGAATTCGCCCAGCGCACAGACGCCCTTGATGTGGTTGCGCCGCTCGCCCTTGTTCACGCCAAAGGCCCCTTCGATTGCGCTGACGACTTCCGGCGCGGTCACTTCCTGATCCGCCGCGCTGGCGAACGGGGTGCCGAGCGCCAACAGCCCGGCGACCGCATAGTGCGGCAACATTTTCTTGTGCATGGTCATTTTTCCTCTGTGGGTTGTGGGACTACCTGTGTTCGAGCTGATCATAAACCGCGCTCGCCACGCGTGCCAGTTCGCTCTTGTCGATGCCGGCCGACAGCGCGTAGCCGAACTTGCCGTCGATCCAGTAGAAGACGTTGACCGGGCCTTCCTTCGCGAAGCGGAAGCCGGTGTCGCGGTTGTTCGTGTTTTCGGTCGTCACGTACAGCGTCAGGCGCTGGCCGCTGGCGTCGTGGTACATGAACTGGGCGACGGGGCCGCTGTTGCCCGGCAGCAGGCGGCCGCCGATCAGTTCGTAACCGAGCGCCGCCAGCTTGGGCGGGTGCACCGGCGTGCCGAGGCGCTTCGACAGCCAGGCGACGAGCTGGTCCTCGTGTTCGGCGCCGACTTCGACCGGGCGCCGCACGTCCGGGCTGAAGACGACGTGCGCCACCGCCGCCTGGCGCGGCAGCGGCATGATCTGCGCCACGCGCTCGCTCGGCTGGTATTGCGCGTGCCCGAGCCAGCCGGCGACACCGCCGACCAGCGCCATGAGCAAACCGGCGGCGATGCGCTGCAGCGACCAGCGGGCCAAAAAAGGCCGCTTTTGCCGGTCGACCGCAACAGGCGGCGGGGTGACCAGGGCGCGCAGCCTTTCCGGCAGCGGCTCGTCGAGCACCGGCGCGTACAAGGCATGGAGTTCCTGCTTCTGCGCCAGCCAGGCGCGCACGCGCTCCGCGTCGGCCGGGTTGGCCGCCAGATAGTCGGCGACCTCGCCGCGGCGTTCCGCGGGCAACGCACCATCGGCATAGGCGTGCAGATCGGTTTCGCTGATCGGGAGTTTGCTCATCGCACGACCCTCAGATTGGTGGCGGGCGGGCGTTCTTCCATCAGCAGGCGCAATCTTTCGCGCCCGCGCGCCAGGCGCGACATCACGGTGCCGGCGGGAATGCCCAGCAGGCTGGCGATCTCGGCGTAGCTGCTGCCTTCCAGCGCCACCAGCAGCAGCACTTCGCGCTGCTCGTCCGGCAGCTG
>WBZP01000803.1_pt1 | contig 41035 bp, 44 predicted proteins | sample 5204301 | NCBI WGS metagenome assembly WBZP01 (sample SAMN12412401, study PRJNA552823) | activated sludge metagenome | isolation source: activated sludge from nitrification reactor of wastewater treatment plant... | place: USA: Pennsylvania | collected 2017
CCTGCCCGAGGGCACCGAGATGGTGATGCCCGGTGACAACACCGACATCTCCGTCAAGCTGATCCAGCCCGTCGCCATGGACGAGGGCCTGCGCTTCGCGATCCGCGAGGGCGGCCGCACCGTCGGCGCCGGCCGGGTTACCAAGATCCACAAGTGATTTGTCGCCGGCTCCGCCGGCGGGCGATCCACAAGTAACTCCAGCTACGAAAGTGGCGCTCACCCGAAAAGGTGGGCGCCACTTTTCGTTTGGTGCGCGCCGAGAAGCCACCAAGTTCCCGTCGCACTCGGTCGGCTTTTCGGTAAGAAATTGGATCGTCGGCGTTAGCGTGGCGCCATGAGCACCACGCGGGCCGAGGAAACCACGACCGGAAAGTCAGCCTGCCGACATTGACCGCCATCGTCGTCGGTTCGGTCATCGGCGGCGGAGTGTTCGTGCTGCCGCGCCGATTCGCCACCGAGACCGGCGTGCTGGGCGCGCTCATCGCGCCTCCTGTCCCGCTGGATCGATTCGGCCATGACGGGCCACACATACGGGTGTTGTTCCCGCCCGGCGTTTAGTGTCTTGTCTGACACTTTGGTGATCGAGGGGACACGACATGTTCAACCGCTACCTCAAGGCGCAAGGTTTCGTGCTGCTGTGCGGGGGCCTGGTCGGCCCGATCTTCCTGGCGGTGTACTTCGCGCTGGGCCAGATGGGGCTGCTGAAGTGGATGTTCTGGACCGGCCTGCTGATCACGGCCGCCGATGTCCTGATCGCGCTGGCAATGGCCAACGCGGGTGCCAAGTCCGCGGCCACGAGGCAGTTCCTCGAGGAAGAGGGTGTGCTGGCCCTGGCGCGGATCACCACCATCGACGACACCCCGGTGTTCGTCAACGATCAGCAGATGATCCGGGTGGCCTTCCACGTCGACGTGCCGGGCGGACCGGGGTTCGATTCGGAACAGACCATGACGTCCAGTCCGGCCCGCATGCAGATCCTCAACGGACGAAAGCTCGTCGTCCTGGTGGATCCGGGCACGTCCCACTACCAGATCGACTGGGGAAGAAGCGCGCTCGTCAGCGGTGCGGCACCGGCGCAGTTCACCCTCGCCGAGGACGGCAAGACCTACGACCTGACCGGGCAGGTCGAACCGCTGATGGCCATCATGCAGGTCCTGAAAGCCAACAACATCCCGGTGAACGGCAACATCGACATCCGGTCCAACCCGGCGGTGCGTCAGCAGGTGATGAGCATCGTGCGTGGCGCGGCCCACGCCGGACAGGGGCCGGCGTCGACGCCCACGCCACCGCCGAACATGCCCTTCGCCCAGCGGTTGGCCGAGTTGGAGACGCTGCGCGCCGGCGGCGCGATCAGCGACGCGGAATACACCGCCAAACGTCAACAGATCATCGCCGAACTCTAGGGTTGAGCTTCGTGACCTGAACGTCACCCATTCCGGGGACCAATGGCCTTACGGGAGCGCCCTGTCGCCGACGCCCTGATCCCGCTCGCCGCCCTGGCGATCCTGATCGGGGGCTCGCTGGCACTGTTCGGGCTCGCCGCCCTCGACGGCCCGATCCAGGTCGCGCTCATCTGCAGCGGCGCGATCGCGTCGCTCGTCTATTACGGGATCCAGGTGCTCTCGCCCGGCTTCTTCTGCGTTGCCACCGCCGCGATCACTGCCGGTGCGGTGATCTCGGGTGCCTATCTCGGTGACAAGCTGTCCCCGCTGTCGGAGACCACGATCCTGACCTCACAGATGGTCGGGGTCGACTTGTACACCCATGTCCGCAGTCAGGCCTGGAACGAAACCTGCGGGTCTTCACGCCCGCCGAAGCCGTGCTGTTCGGAGTCGTCGCGCTCGGCGCCATCGCCGGCATCTACGGGCTGACCAGCGGCTCCATCCAGATCTGAGAAAGGAATCTCATGACCCAGCCGTCCGCGCGCTACGGGGTGCACTCCGAAGTGGGCATACTGCGGAAGGTCCTGGTGATGACCTGTTGTTCGACGACGTCCTGTGGGTGCAGAACGCGCGGCGCGATCATTTCGACTTCATCGACAAGATGCGCGCTCGCGACGTCGAGGTGGTCGAGTTGCACGAACTGCTGGCCGAGACCATAGCGATCCCGGAGGCCAAGGCATGGCTGCTGGACCGCAAGATCGTCGCCAACGAAGTCGGCCCGGGTCTGGTGGACGACACCCGGGCCTTCCTGGACGATCTGGTGCCGAGCCGGTTGGCCGAACTGCTGATCGGCGGCATGTCCATCCGTGATCTGCCGGCCGGGGTGGCCTCCGGCTACCGGCTGCTGGCCCGGGAGAACGCCGGCCTCACCGAATATCTGATGCCGCCGCTGCCCAACACCCTCTACACCCGCGACACCACCTGCTGGATCTACGGCGGGGTCACGCTGAATCCGTTGTTCTGGCCGGCCCGGCACGACGAGACCCTGCTGATGAAGGCCGTCTACGAGTTCCATCCCGACTACGTCGGGTCGAAGGTGTGGTGGGGTGACCCCGAAAAGTCCTGGGGGCCGGCCACTTTGGAGGGTGGTGATGTGCTGATCCCGGGCAACGGCGTGGTGCTCATCGGAATGAGCGAGCGGTCGTCGCGCCAGGCGATCACCCAGGTGGCCGCCGAGTTGTTCGCCGCCGGCGCCGCCGACAAGGTGATCGTGGCGGGCATGCCGAAACTGCGCGCCGCCATGCATCTGGACACGGTCTTCACCTTCGCCGACCGCGACGTCGTCACGATCTATCCCGAGATCGTCGACGGCATCGCCCCGTTCACCCTGTTGCCCAACGACAACGGCGGCGTCGACGTGGTCGAGGAGACCAAGCCGTTCGTCGACGTGGTTGCCGCCGCGCTCGGCCTGCCGGCGCTGCGCGTCGTGCAGACGGGTGGCACCCACTACGACTCCGAACGCCAGCAGTGGGACAGCGGCAACAACCTGGTCGCCGTGGAACCCGGTGTGGTGTTCGCCTACGACCGCAACACCCACACCAACTCGCTGCTGCGCAAGGCCGGCGTGGAGGTCATCACCATCGTCGGTGCCGAACTGGGCCGGGGCCGCGGCGGCGGACACTGTATGACCTGTCCCATCATTCGCGATCCCATCGAGTACTGAGAAGGGGCCGAAATGTCTGCGGAGAAGACGGAAGGCGGCGAAAAGGGCTGCAGCGTAGCCGGTTTCGCGATGTGCAACTGGATTGCGCATGGCTGCTGATGACGACGCTCTTCGCCGCCGGTTGGCTCGTCGGGGCGTTGATCAAACGGCGCTGACCGCGCGGCCAGCTTCTAGAACATGTTCTAGTCCGGCTGCTAGCCTGGCCCTATGAGTGGACCGCTGGCAGGTCGCGTCGCGTTCGTCACCGGGGCCGCGCGCGGGCAGGGCCGCGCCCATGCGGTGCGGCTGGCAGCCGACGGCGCCGACATCGTGGCCCTGGACGTCTGCAAACCGATCTCCGAATTCGTCACCTACCCCATGCCGACGCCTGAGGACCTGGCCGAGACGGTGCGCCAGGTGGAGGCCACCGGGCGAAAGGCGCTGGCCCGCGAGATCGACATCCGCGACCTCGCGGCCCAGCAGGCTCTCGTCGCCGACGCGATGGAGCAGTTCGGCCGCCTCGACATCCTGGTGGCCAACGCCGGCATCCTCAGCTGGGGCCGGCTGTTCGAGATGTCCGAGGAGCAGTGGGACACCGTGATCGACGTGAATCTGTCGGGTACCTGGCGCACGGTGCGGGCCGTCGCACCGGCGATGATCGAAGCCGGCAACGGCGGGTCGATCGTGATCGTCAGCTCGTCGGCCGGCCTGAAGGCGACCCCGGGCAACGGGCACTACTCGGCGTCGAAAGCCGGCGTGACGGCGCTGACCAATGCGCTGGCAATCGAGTTGGGCGAGTTCGGTATTCGGGTCAATTCGATCCACCCCTACTCGATCGACACCCCGATGGTCGAGCCGGACGCCATGATGGCGATCTTCGGCAAGTACCCGCAGTTCCTGCACAGTTTCGCGCCCATGCCCTACAAGCCGGTGAACCACGAGGGCAGGCAGGGTCTGCAGGAGTTCATGCGGCCCGAGGAGGTGGCCGACGTGGTGGCCTGGCTGGCCGGCGACGGGTCGGCCACCATCTCGGGCTCGCAGATCGCCGTCGACCGCGGCACCATGAAGTACTAGCCGCCGAGGTCGACGCAATGGCGCGACTCACTCGAACTTTCCCGCCGAAACGTACGTTTGGGCGGGACGGAGGATCACTTGGGTAGGACGAGCACCGGTACCGGGCTGTATCGGATGATCTTGGCGCCGTGCGAACCGAGGAACACGCCCTTGGCGCTGCGCCGCGACGTCGACCCGAGGACCAGGATGTCGCCCTCCTGCCAGTCGGTGGCGTCCATCGCCTGGTCCCACGCGTTGCCGGTGATCACCTGGGTCTCGACGTCCCCGCCGACGACGCCGTCCTTCTTCAGCTTCGCCAGCCGCTCGTCGAGTTGAGCCGCCCACGTCTGCATCAGGGCATCCTCGGCGCCGACGCCCACCGACGGCGGGTACATGGTGCGGCCGCGGATGGCGAAGGCGACCAACCGCAGTGGGACGTCGAGCTTCGAGGTGAACTTGACCGCCTGCTTGACGACCCGCAACGACGCCGCCGTGCCCGAGTAGGCACACGTAACCCGCGACAGCACACCGGTTTTCGACCGGCGGTAGCCGCGAGGGCTCAACGCCACCGGTACCGGTGCGGCATGCAGCAGCCAGTCGGTTGTGGAGCCGAGCACCACCTGCCCCAACCCGCCTTCGGAGGAGGACCCGACGACCAGGATGTCGCCGTCGAGTTTGCCGACGGCTGCGACCAGTCCGTCCCCGGCGGTGCGGTTGGCCACCTGGTGGTAGCCGATGTCCAGGTCGCCGGCGATCGGCTCCAGGTAGGCCTTGGCCTCCTGATGCGAATCGGCGCCCAATTTGTTTGCGTACGAGGTGAACTCGGCGTCGATCTTCGCCGGTGACGGCGTCATCCACGGCCTGGGGACCACGGCGACGACGGCCAGGTCGGTGCGGAGCAGGCGCGCGATCTCGGCGGCCAGGTTGAGCGGCGCGTGGCCGCACTTGCCGGCCAGGTAGCCGACGACGACGGTCATGATTCGGCGCCCGATACGGCCGTCGGGACCACTCCGTCGCCGCCGTCGTTGAGGGCACTGTGCCGGCGTCCCCACGCCAGGTAGAACACCAGCGCGACGCTGACCCAGATGCCGAAGAACACCCAGGTGTACCAGTGCAGACCCCAGAGCACGACGATGCAGGCGCCGATCGACAGGATCGGGGTGACGGGGTAGAGCGGTACCTTGAAGGGCCGGGCCATGTTCGGCTCGCGCACTCGCAGAATGATCACGGCCAGCGACACGGTGATGAATGCGACCAGGGTGCCGATCGACACCATGTCGAGCAGATAGTCCAGCGGGATGAACCCGGCGAGCAGTCCGGTCGCCACCGCGACCACGATCGTGTTGTTCACCGGTGTCATGGTGGTCGGATTCACCTTGGCGAACATCGGTGGCAGCAGGCCGTCGCGGCCCATCGCGAACAGGATCCGGGTCTGCCCGTACATCACCACCAACGTCACCGAGAAGATCGAGATCACCGCTCCCGCGGCGAGAATGGTCGACGCCCACGTGCCGCCGGTGATGTGTTCCAGGATCACCGACAGGCCGGCCTTCTGCTGTTCCTCCGACCCGAATTCCGCGGCCGGCTGGGAGCCGATCCCGGCGAACGCGACCAGGATGTAGACCGTGGTGACGATGAGCAGGGCGGCGATGATCGCGCGCGGCATCGTCTTCTGCGGGTTCTTCACTTCGTCACCCGCGGTCGACACCGCGTCCAGGCCGATGAACGAGAAGAAGATGGTCGCCGCCGCCGCCTTGATCCCGTGGAAGCCGGCATCCCAGAATCCGGCGAAATGGTCTGCGTTGTAGGCGGTCAGCGCGATGACGACGAACATCGCCAATACGCCGAGCTTGATGACCACCATGATGGTGTTCACCGTGGCCGACTCGCTGGCGCCCCGGATGAGCAGCATCGCGCACATGACGATGAGAAGCACGGACGGCAGGTTGACGAAGCCCGGTGTGGAGTCCCATGGCGCCGCGGACAACGCCTGCGGGATGTGCCAGCCGAACAGGTTGTCGAACAGCTTGTTGAGGTATCCGCTCCATCCGACTGCGACCGCGGAGATGGACACGCCGTACTCGAGAAGGAGGCAGGCTGCGATGCCCATCGCGGCGAACTCGCCCAGCGAGGTGTATGCGTATGAGTACGTGGAGCCCGAAACCGGTACGGCCGCGGCGAGTTCGGCGTAACAGATCGCCGACAGACCGGCGGCGATGCCGGCGACGATGAACGAGACGATCACCGCGGGGCCGGCCTCGGGCACCGCGTCGGCCAGCACGAAGAAGATGCCGGTGCCGACCGTCGCGCCGACGCCGAACATCGTCAGCTGGAAGGTGCCGATACTTCGTTTCAGATGATCGGAGGCGCCGTGTGCAACCGGCGCGCCGGTCACCGGCCTGCGCCGCAGCAGCTGTTGGGACAGGCTCAGAACCGGTGCGCTCATGGTGCCTCCTTGCTCGACCTACTGCCCTGTTCGACCTATTGCGCGTACGTCTGTTGTCGCGCTTCGGCCAGTGCGCTCTCGAGCTGGTCCACCGCCCAGTCGATCTCGTCGGAGGTGATCACCAACGGTGGGGCGAACCGCAACGTCGACCCGTGGGTGTCCTTGACGAGCAGCCCGCGGGCGGCCAGCGCCAGGCACAGTTGTTTTCCGGTGCCCAGCGCGGGGTCGATGTCGACGCCGGCCCACAGTCCGAAGCCGCGGACGGCGAGCGCGCCGTGGCCGATCAGGGCACGCAGTCGAGCGTGCAGATGTTCACCCAATTGAGCTGAGCGGGCCTGGAATTCACCGGTGGCCAGCATCTCCACCACCGTGGTGCCGATCGCGGCGGCCAGCGGGTTGCCGCCGAACGTGGAGCCGTGCTCGCCGGGGTTGAGCACGCCGAGCACCTCGGCGTCGGCCACCACCGCCGACAGCGGGACCACCGAGCCACCGAGCGCCTTGCCCAGCAGGTACATGTCGGGCACCACACCCCAGTGGTCGCACGCGAAGGTGTACCCGGTGCGGGCCAGCCCGGCCTGGATCTCGTCGGCGATCATCAAAACGTTGCGCTCGGTGCATATCTCGCGCACCCGGGGCAGGAAGCCGTCCGGGGGGACGATGATGCCGGCCTCGCCCTGAATGGGCTCCAGCAGCACGGCGACGGTGTTGTCGTCGATGGCCGCGGCGACGGCGTCGGCGTCACCGAAGGGCACCGCGGTGAAGCCCGGTGTGAACGGACCGAAGCCGCCGCGGGCGGACGGGTCGGAGGAGAAGCTGATGATGCTGATCGTTCGGCCGTGGAAGTTGTTCTGCGCCACCACGATGTTCGCGTCGCCGGCGGGCACCCCCTTGACGTCCGTGCCCCACTTGCGGGCCACCTTGATGCCGCTCTCGACCGCCTCGGCGCCGCTGTTCATCGGCAGCACCATGTCCTTGCGGCACAACGCGGCCAGGGCCGCGCAGAACGGGCCGAGCTTGTCGTTGTGGAACGCGCGGCTGGCCAGGGTCATGGCGTCGAGCTGCGCGTGCGCGACCGCGGTGATCTGTGGGTTGCGGTGACCGAAGTTGACCGCGGAGTAGGCCGCCAGGCAGTCCAGATACCGTCGCCCCTCGACATCGGTGACCCAGACCCCTTCGGCGCTGGCGGCGACCACGGGCAGCGGCGCGTAGTTGCGCGCGGTGTAGTGGTCCTCGATCGCGATCGCCGCGGCGGTCTGCTCGCCGGGTTCGGTTGCGACGTTCATGACCGCCTCCATCGTCGGGTCGGCAAGTGTCACGGGTGGACCTCCAGGGTGCAGCATTTCACGGAAATCGTCATGACGAGAGGGTATTTGCCCAGCTGGACGCAATCAATCACCGATCCTTGCTTCTATGGGACCTATCTATTGCGTAGTGTCGAGAAACGCAGTGCTTCGTTGCGTGGGAGGGCGTGGGGTGTTCCGGATCGACGAAACCGACGAGCTGATCCTGACCGTTCTGGCCGAGAACGCGCGGGCCACCTTCGCCGAGATCGGTGAGCACGTGCGGCTGTCCGCCCCCGCGGTGAAACGGCGGGTGGACCGCCTCCTCGACGCCGGCGTCATCCGGGGATTCACCACTGTCATCGATCGCAACGCGCTGGGCTGGAACACCGAGGCGTTCGTCCAGGTGTACTGCCACGGCACCATCGCGCCCGACGAGTTGCGCCGGGCCTGGGTGGACATCCCGGAAGTGGTCGGCGCCGCGACCGTCACGGGCACCGCGGATGCGATCCTGCACGTACTGGCCCGCGATATGAGTCACCTCGAGGGCGCCCTGGAACGGATCCGGTCCAGCGCCGACATCGAGCGCAGCGAGAGCATCGTCGTCCTGTCCAACCTCATCAACCGTTCGGCGGGGTGGTAGACCGCCGTTCTCGCGGATCGTGTAAGAAAAACGCGTGGCTGACATACATGAGGCGAAAGTTGTCATCGTCGGTGGTGGCCTGGCCGCCTCCCGGACGGCGGAACAACTGCGCCGCTCCGAGCACGCCGGGGACATCGTCATCGTCAGTGACGAGGTGCATCTGCCCTACGATCGCCCGCCGCTGTCGAAGGACGTCCTGCACAAGGAACACAGCCTGGGCGACGTCACGCTGAAGCCGCAGGAGTTCTACGACGAGAACAACATCACGCTGAGACTGGGCTCGGCCGTCGCCGCGGTGGACACCGGTGCGCGCACCGTGACCCTGGCCGACGGCAGCGCCGTCGACTACGACGAACTCGTCATCGCCACCGGTTTGGTGCCCAAGCGCATCCCGTCCTTCCCGGATCTGGCCGGCATCCACGTGCTGCGGAACTACGAAGAGAGCCAGGCCCTGCGCTCCGAGGCCGCGTCGGCGCGCAAGGCCGTGGTGATCGGCGCCGGCTTCATCGGCTGCGAGGTCGCCGCCAGCCTGCGGAACCTGGGGGTCGACGTGGTGCTGGTCGAGCCGCAACCCCAGCCGCTGGCCTCGGTGCTCGGTGAGCAGATCGGTGCGCTGGTGACCCGGCTGCACCGCGGCGAGGGCGTCGACGTGCGCACCGGTGTCGGGGTCGCTGGAATTTTTGCGGCCCCCGGCTCCACCCGGGTGCAGCAGGTGGTGCTGGCCGACGGCACCGAGATCGACGCCGATCTCGTCATCGTCGGGATCGGCTCCCGGCCGGCCGTCGACTTCCTGGCGGGTTCCGGCATCACCGTGGACAACGGTGTGATTTGCGACAACGTCGGGCGCACCAGCGCCGAGCATGTGTGGGCGCTGGGGGATGTCGCGTCCTGGCGGGATGCCACCGGACACCAGGCGCGCGTCGAACACTGGAGCAACGTGGCCGAGCAGGCCCGGGTGCTGGTGCCGTCGATGTTGGGCCAGGAGGCGCCGGAAGCCGTTGTGGTGCCGTACTTCTGGAGCGATCAGTACGACGTCAAGATCCAGTGCCTGGGTGAGCCCGAAGCCGACGACGTCGTGCACGTCGTGCAGGACGACGGGCGCAAGTTCCTGGCGTACTACGAGCGGGACGGTGTGGTGGTCGGTGTCGTCGGCGGCGGCATGCCGGGCAAGGTGATGAAGGCCCGCGCCAAGATCGCCGCCGGCGCACCGATTTCCGCCGTTCTCGGCTAGCCCTTTCCCCGCCGAGCGTGCGTGTCGGTCCGCCGACACGCCGCTGAAGGCGTACTTTTGCGCACCTTCGGCGGGGTAGTCACGCCGCCGCATCCTGCAATTCAATCCGAATCCGGCGAACCAGATCCCAGGGGCTGCGCCGGACGTCGTCGGCGAAGATCGGGATCACCAGCCAGCCGGCGTCGCGCAGCGCCTCCCGCCGGTCGCGGTCCCGGCGCATGGCCTCGGCGTCACGGTGCCACTCGTCACTGTCGTATTCCACCGCGACGCGGAAGTCGGGCCAGGCGAAATCGACCCGCCACGTGCGTCCCGCACGGTCGACGATCTCGTACTGGAGCACCGGTTCGGGCAGCCCGCCGTCGGGCCCCGCCGCCGCACCACGTCCGCCAGTGCGCTCACTGCACCACCCCCAGTCCGTTCGCCACCACGTCGAACGCGGCCGACAGCGCGTCCTGCAGCGGCACCGACTCGTCGGCCAGCCAGTGTTCGTAGGCCGACAGCGCGACACCGAGCATCGCCCACGCGGTGGTCTGCGGACCCAGGTCGGAGACCTTGGCGCCGCAGCGGGCCGCGACGTATTTCGCGATCACATCCCGCCAGCCGGCGTACATCGTCATCGAATAGGCTTGCAGCTCCGCCGTTTCCAGGATCACCCGCATCCGGTTGCGGTGCTGCACGGCTTCGGCGGCGCCGAAGGTGTTGAACGCCAGCAGGGTCGACCGCAATGCCTCGGGCAGCGGCACCTCGTCGCCGACGTCGTCGAGTAGGTCGCCGAGGTGTTCCAGGTGGGTGTCGAAGTCGCCCCAGAGGATCGCGTTCTTGGACGCGTAGTACCGGAACAGGGTGCGTCGGGAGATGCCGGCGGCCACCGCGACGTCGTCGACGCTGACCGCGTCGAAGCCGTGCCCGCTGAACAGGTCGATCGCGACGTCGGCGATGTGGCTGCGGGTGGTGGAACGGCGACGGCCGACCCTGGGTGCGGCCATGGCCGCCTCCTTTCCGATCGGGCAGTAGCGTTTCGGCACCGGATGCCATATTCTGTCCCGCACGGACCCGATGTGTCCAGCCTCACACGACGAAAGGGAACCATCATGGATCAGAACCAACAGCTCACCGCCGACGCCGCCCTCGTCGAGGAGTCCCTCGTCGAAGAGGTGTCGATCGACGGTATGTGCGGGGTCTACTGACCATGACGGAAGCGCCCGCGGTGGTCGGTGCCGACGGGGAGACCCCGTTCGACGCCGACCGCGGGTGGCGTCTGCATCCCCAGGTGGCGGTGCGACCCGAGCCGTTCGGCGCGCTGCTCTACCACTTCGGGACCCGCAAGCTGTCCTTTCTGAAGAACCGCACCGTCCTGGCGCTGGTCGAGTCGCTCGCCGAGCACGGCGACGTGCGTTCGGCCTGCCGGGCCGCCGGCGTCGGCGACGACGCGCAGGGACCCTATCTTCGCGCGCTCGCCACCCTGGCCGCTTCCAAAATGCTTGTGCCCCAGGAGTAATCGTGACGTCAACCTTGACTACGCCCACGCTGAATGCGCCGACGCCCGTGCCGCGGCTGGTCGACCAGTTCGAGCTCGGCCTGGATGCGCCGATCTGTCTGACGTGGGAGTTGACCTACGCATGCAACCTAGCGTGCGTGCACTGCCTGTCGTCGTCGGGCAAACGGGATCCGCGAGAATTGAGCACGCAGCAGTGCAAGGCGATCATCGACGAGCTCGAGCGGATGCAGGTGTTCTACGTGAACATCGGCGGCGGCGAGCCGACGGTGCGCCCGGACTTCTGGGAGCTGGTCGACTACGCCACCGAACACCATGTGGGAGTGAAGTTCTCGACCAACGGGGTGCGCATCACCCCGCAGGTGGCCGAGAAGCTGGCGGCGAGTGACTACGTGGATGTCCAGATCTCGCTGGACGGGGCGACCGCCGAGATCAACGACGCGGTCCGCGGCAGCGGATCGTTCGACATGGCGACCCGCGCGCTGGAGAACCTGCGTGACGCCGGCTTCGCCGACGCCAAGATCTCGGTGGTGGTGACCCGCCACAACGTCGACCAGCTCGACGACTTCAAGGCGCTGGCCGACCGGTACGGGGCCACGTTGCGGATCACCCGGCTGCGCCCGTCGGGCCGCGGCGCCGACGTGTGGGACGAGCTGCACCCGACGCCGGCGCAGCAGGTCCAGCTCTACGACTGGCTGGTGGCCCACGGCGAGCGGGTGCTGACCGGCGACTCGTTCTTCCACCTGTCGGGCCTCGGTGAGCCGGGTGCGCTGGCCGGGCTGAACCTGTGCGGCGCGGGCCGGGTGGTGTGCCTGATCGACCCGGTCGGCGATGTCTACGCCTGCCCGTTCGCGATCCACGACAAGTTCCTGGCCGGAAACATCCTGGCCGACAACGGCTTCCAGCATGTCTGGCAGAACGCCCCGTTGTTCCGCGAACTGCGCGAGCCGCAGTCCGCCGGCGCCTGCGGCAGCTGCGGACATTACGATGCCTGCCGGGGCGGCTGCATGGCCGCGAAGTTCTTCACCGGCCTGCCGCTGGACGGACCCGACCCCGAATGCGTGCAGGGCTACGGCGAACCGGCCCTGGCCCGTGAGCGCGACAAGCCGAAGTCCAGCCAGGACCATTCCCGCACCGGCAAGCGAAAAGAGCCGGTGCTGCTCACCCTGAGCACCCCTCCGAAGAAGTTCTGCAACGAAAGTCCTGTGTAACCACCCATGGCCCGTGATACCTGGTTCGAGACCGTCGCGATCGCACAGCAGCGCGCGAAGAAGCGGCTCCCGAAATCCGCATACTCCTCGCTGATCTCCGCCAGCGAGAAGGGCCTGACCGTCTCCGACAACGTGGAGGCGTTCGGCGAGCTCGGCTTCGCCCCGCACGTCGTGGGTGCGTCCGAGAAGCGCGACATGGCAACAACCGTTATGGGACAAGATATTTCGTTGCCCGTCATCATCTCGCCGACCGGCGTGCAGGCCGTCGACCCCGACGGCGAGGTGGCGGTCGCGCGCGCCGCGGCCGCCCGCGGCACCGCGATGGGCCTGTCCTCGTTCGCCAGTAAGCCGATGGAGGAAGTGACGGCGGTCAACGACAAGATCTTCTTCCAGATCTACTGGCTCGGCAGCCGCGACCAGATCGCGGAGCGCGTGCAGCGCGCGAAGGACGCCGGCGCCGTGGGTCTGATCGCCACCACCGACTGGAGCTTCAGCCATGGCCGGGACTGGGGCAGCCCGAAGATCCCCGAGAAGATGGACCTCATGACCACCCTCAAGATGTCGCCCGAGGTCGTCACCAAACCCCGCTGGCTGTGGAGTTTCGGCAAGCACCTGCGGCCACCGGACCTGCGGGTGCCCAACCAGGGCCGCCGCGGTGAGCGCGGCCCCACCTTCTTCGAGGCCTACGGCCAGTGGATGGGCACCCCGCCGCCGACGTGGGACGACATCGCGTGGTTGCGGGAGTTGTGGGGCGGCCCGTTCCTGCTCAAGGGCATGGTGCGGGTCGATGACGCCAAACGTGCTGTGGATGCCGGGGTTTCGGCGATCACGGTGTCCAACCACGGCGGCAACAATCTGGACGGCACGCCTGCGGCCATCCGGTGCCTGCCCGCCATCGCCGACGCCGTGGGCGATCAGGTCGAGGTGTTGCTGGACGGTGGCGTCCGGCGCGGCAGCGACGTCGTCAAGGCGGTGGCTCTCGGCGCCCGCGCGGTGATGATCGGCCGGGCCTACCTGTGGGGGCTGGCCGCCAACGGACAGGCCGGGGTCGAGAACGTCCTCGACATCCTGCGCGGCGGTATCGACTCGGCGCTGATGGGTCTGGCCAAGGAGTCGATCCACGACCTCACGCGCGACGACATCGTGATCCCGGATGGCTTCACCCGCACCCTCGGCGCCTGACGGCGCGTTGGTGCCAACGGGGCTGACGGGGCGGACGTGACCGCACGGCCGGTCGCCGGTTGTCATCGGGGGCCAGAAATGCATCCGGGGTGCGAACAACCGGCGCACGCCAGGTGAATTCGTCCTACCATCGGCGGGTGGCTCTACCCAAGATCCTTGGGAACTCGACGTCGGGGCAACTCCACAACACCTCTCCGGTGGTGGTGATCCCCGTCGGTTCCACCGAGCAGCACGGACCCCACCTGCCGCTGGACACCGACACCCGGATCGCGACCGCTGTGGCGGCCGCCGTCGCGGAGGTCACGGCGGACGCGCTGCTCGCCCCCGCTCTTTCCTACGGTGCCAGCGGCGAGCACGAGGGCTTTCCCGGCACCATCTCGATCGGCGCCGAGGCACTGGCCCGGGTGCTCCTGGAATTCGGCAGGTCGGCGGTGAACTGGGCGTCCCGGTTGATCTTCGTCAACGGTCACGGCGGGAACGTCGGGGCGCTGGGTTCGGCGGTGAGCCGGTTGCGCTACGAAGGCCGGGACGCGGCCTGGTGCCCGTGCCTGGTCCGGGTCGGCGACGCGCACGCCGGCCACACCGAAACATCTGTATTGCTACATCTTTCGCCGAGTGACGTGGTGATCGCCGAAACCCGCCCGGGAAACACCGCACCCCTGGTAGACCTGATGCCGAGCATGCTTCGCGGGGGAGTGGCGGCAGTGAGTGAGGTGGGAGTGCTGGGGGATCCGACCACTGCGAACGCCGAAGCCGGAGCACAGCTGTTCGCCGAGATGGTCGACGACGTGCTGGGCCGGGTGGCGCGCTGGGCGCCGGACGACAACGGGATGCTGCGATGACCCAGCCCCGACTGCCGGACGGATTCGCCGTCCAGGTCGACCGCCGGGTGCGGGTACTCGGGCACGGCGCCGCACTGCTCGGCGGGTCACCCACCCGATTGCTGCGTCTCGCGCCGGCCGCTCGCACCATGCTCGGCGACGGCCGCGTCGAGGTGCGCGACGCGCAGAGCGCGCAACTGGCCCGTACCCTGCTGGACGCCACCGTCGCCCACCCCCGTCCATCGGGCGGCCCGTCGCACCGTGATGTGACGGTGGTTATTCCGGTGCGGGACAACCGTTCTGGAGTCCAGCGTCTGACGTCGGCGCTGCGCGGCCTGCGGGTCATCGTGGTTGACGACGGCTCCGAAGGCCCGCTGGGCGATGCCGACTTCGCCGACGCTCCCTGTCAGGTGCGTGTCATCCGGCATCCCGTCAGCCGCGGGCCCGCCGCGGCCCGCAACACCGGCATGGCGGCCACCGACACCGACTTCGTCGCGTTCCTCGACTCCGACGTGGTGCCGCGGCGTGGCTGGCTCGAGGCGTTGCTCGGGCACTTCAGTGACCAGGCGGTGGCCCTCGTGGCGCCGCGCATCGTGGGCCTGGACCCGACCGACAACCCGGTGGCGCGCTACGAGATGATCCGCTCGTCGCTGGACCTCGGACACCGCGAGGCGCCGGTGCTGCCCTACAGCACGGTGTCCTACGTGCCCAGCGCCGCGCTCATCTGCCGGCGGGCCACCCTCGCCGCGGTCGGTGGATTCGACGAGGCCATGATTTCCGGTGAGGATGTCGACCTGTGCTGGCGGCTGGTCGAGTCGGGTGCCCGGCTACGCTACGAACCTATCGCGCTGGTCGGTCACGAACATCGTACCGAGTTGCGAGACTGGTTGGCGCGCAAGGCGTTTTACGGCACGTCGGCGGCGCCGCTGTCGTCGCGGCATCCGGACAAGACCGCACCAATGGTGATCTCCGGGACGATGCTGCTGGTCTGGGTGATGCTGCTGTCGGGCAACAGGCAGGGCCTGGTCGCCTCAGCCGTCGGGATGGCGGTCACCGGACGACGGGTCTCCAACGCCCTGCGGGCGCCGGAGACCCAGGCCGCCGATGTCGCGAGGGTGGCCGGTCATGGGCTGTGGGCGGCTGCGCTGCAACTGGCCGCGGCGGCGTGTCGGCACTACTGGCCGGTGGCGACGCTGGCCGCGGTTTTCTCGCGGCGGTTCCGGCGGGCGATCCTGATCGCCGCCCTGCTCGACGGCGTGGCCGACTGGCTGGTCCGGCGGAACACCGTGGTCGACGACGGCAAACCTCTCGGACTGGCGCCGTACCTGCTGCTCAAGCGCCTCGACGATCTGGCCTACGGCGCCGGCCTGTGGACCGGTGTGGTGCGGGAGCGCACGATCGGTCCGCTCAAACCGCAGATCCGGATCTGACCGGCGCGGTGCGGTCAACCAGTCACAACTGTGACGTACTCGTTGTCGGGTCCGGAAGCGCAGGATCGGTTGTAGCCGAACGGCTTTCGGCTGACTCGCGGTGCCGGGTGACCGTCCTGGAGGCGGGTCCGGGTCCCGGTGCGTCCGGGGTTGCCGGCCTGACCGGCGACGGTTTGCGGCTGCCGATCGGTGTGGACAGCCCGGTGGTGGCCCGCTTTGAGACGGTTCTGACGGACCGGCCGGCCCGGACGACGAGCCTGGTTCGCGGTGCGACCGTGGGCGGCTCGGGTGCGGTGAACGGCGGCTACTTCTGCCGCGCCCTGCCGTCCGATCTCGACGAGTGGGGTCTCGACGGCTGGTCGTGGTCCGACCTGTTGCCGCATTTCCGTGCCGTCGAGACGGATCTGGACTTTCCGGACGCACCCGCCCACGGCGGCCGGGGGCCGATCCGGGTGCGCCGGGCGCGCGAAATCGTGGGCGCCACGGCACATCTCATCGAGTCTGCCGCCGACGCCGGCTACCGCTGGCTCGACGATCTCAACGACGGCTCGTCGGCGATGCTGCCGACCGGCATCGGGTTGGTGCCCAGCAACATCGTCGACGGCGTCCGCACCGGTTCGGGCGCGGCCTTCCTGGTCCCCGCGTCGGACCGCCCGAATCTGATGGTGCTTCCCGGTACCCGGGCGGTGCGGGTGCTGTTCGACGGCCCCCGGGCCACCGGTGTCCGGGTGGTCGGCCCGGCCGGCCCGCAGGTGCTCACCGCCGACCGGATCGTGCTGTGCGCCGGTGCGATCGGGACCGCACATCTGTTGATGCTCTCCGGGATCGGGGATGAGGCGATGCTGCGCCGCGTCGGCGTCCCCGTCGTGTCGCCCGCACCGGTCGGGCGGCGTACCGCCGACCACCCCGAGTGGGTGCTGCCGACGGACTGGCCGACAGCCCCGTCCCGGCCGGCCCTGGAGGTGGTTCTGAGCCTTGCGGAGGGAGTCGAGATCCGGCCCTACACCGGCGGTTTCGTCGCGATGGTCGGCGACGGCGACACCGGCCACCCGGATTGGCCCCACCTCGGGGTGGCCCTGATGAAGCCCCGGGCGCGTGGCGAGGTCCAGCTGGTGTCCGCGGATGCCGCGGTTCCCCCGGTGATCGCCCACCACTACGACTCCGAACCCCGCGACCTGGCCACCCTGCAGCTGGGCACCGACGTCGCACGCCAATTAGCCTCGGCTGCAACCCATATCGGCGACTGGCAGTGGTCGACCTCGCAGCACCTGTGCGGCACCGCCCCGATGGGCGCCGACGGTGACGAGGCCGCCGTGCTGGACACCCGGTGCCGGGTTCGCGGCGTCGACGGTCTGTGGGTGATCGACGGTTCGATCATGCCGTCGATCCCAAGCCGCGGACCGCACGCCACCACGGTGGCGCTGGCGCACCGCGCCGCGGACTTCGTCCGCACGGACTGATCAGCGTTCGCGCACCAGGAACGCGACCATTCCGGCGGCGCGGTCCCGAACCGCCGGCCACCCGCGGCGCACAACCGCCAGCTGCCGCCCGTCCCGCCCGGGCGCCCACAGACTGATCAGCACCGCGGCGGCGGCGACCACGATGCCTATCACGAGCACCGAGCTCTGCATTGCGGTCAGGAATGCGCCCTTGCTGACCTCGACGAGGTGCGCTGCCCACGGGCTTGGCCCGCTGCTCTTTGGGGTAGGCAGAGGTGAGCAGCGACAGGGTGGCCGGCATGATGAACGCGGCGCCGACGCCGGCCCCGGCCCGTGTGAGTACCACGATGACGGGGTCCGTCCACACCAGCGGTATTGCCGACGCCGCGGCGAAGACGACCAGTCCGAACACCAAGGCGCCGCGGCGTCCGTACCGGTCACCGATCGCCCCGGCGGGCAACAGCAGGCACGCCAGCGCCAGGGTGTAAGCGTCGACGATCCAGGTGAGTTGGGTCTGACTGGCCGACGTCTCCATTGCGATGTCGGGCAGCGCGGTGTTCAGGGCGACCATCGAGGCGATGACCAGCAGGACGCCCAGACACGCGACCGTCAGTGTCCAATTCCGCGTCCAGTTCCGCCTGCGCCGCGACGGATCGGCTGACGGCGGATCGGTAGGGTGAGCGGGCGGGGCGGGCGCTTCGGGCATCCGGCGTCTCCTCGCGGTGGGCTACTTTCGAGACTAACGGTCTTGTTGGTCGCACACACGGTATTGCAGAACGGGGATTCGCGAACGATGACCGGCGAACGCACGGACCCGCGGCCGGCGCGGTCGCGGGCGCGGCTGCTGGAATCGGCGACCGCGCTGCTGCGATCCGGCGGCCCGAGCGCGGTGACCGTGGATGCGGTGCTGCGCGGGGCCAACGTCGCGCGTGCCACCCTCTACCGGCACTTCCCCAGCGGCAACGACCTGCTGGCGGCGGCCTTCCAGAGTCTCATCCCGCCCGCGCCGATGCCGCCGGAGAACGGCTCGCTGCGCGACCGGCTCACCGGTCTACTGGAAGCCTGGGCCGTGCACATCGCCGAGGCGCCCGCCCTGCTGACGGCGATGAACTGGCTCGCGTTGGGCCGCGACCTCGAGCAACTGCCCGAACACGGCGGCGCCGCTCCCTCCAGTGAGGTGCACACCCTGCGCGAGCGGATCGCCCAGCAGTACGCTGCGCCGTTCGACGCGATCTTCGACAGCCCGCAGGCGGCCGCCGAACTCGGCGAGTTCGACCGGGCCACCGCGATGACGCTGCTGCTGGGGCCGTTGGTCACCGCACGGCTGAGCACCCTGCCCGACATCGACTACCGCGAAAGCGTGCGGGCCGCCGTCGAGGGCTTCCTGCACGTCTACGGCAAACGGTGAAGCTCAGCTGATTTCGTAGCGGATCGGCAGGTGCTTGAGCCCGCCGACGAACGTCGTCGCCGACAGCTCCGGCGGCCCGGCCAGCTCGACGGATTTCAGCCGCGGCACCAGCTCGGTGAAGAAGCTGTTCATCTCCATCCGGGCCAGCGCGGCGCCCAGGCAGAAGTGCACGCCGTAGCCGAATGCCACATGCTTGTTGGGGTCGCGCCCGACGTCGAACTTGAACGGGTCGTCGAAGACGTCCTCGTCCCTGTTGCCGGAAACGTAAGCGAGATAGACGCTTTCACCCTTGGCGATCTTCACCCCGCGCACCTCGGTGTCTGCGGTGGCGGTACGCATGAACTCTTTGACCGGGGTGGCCCAGCGGATCATCTCCTCGACCGCCAACGGCATCAGGTCCATGTTGTCGCGCAACCGCGCCAGCTGGTCGGGGTTCTCGATCAGGGCCCGCATGCCCCCGGAGATCGCGTCTTTGGTGGTGTCGTGGCCGGCGCTGGCGACGATCACGTAGAACGACGCGGTGTCCATGTCGGTCAGCGGTTCGCCGTTGATCCTGCCGTTGGCGATCGCCGAGGCCAGGTCGTCGGTGGGGTTTTCGCGCCGCGACGCCGTCAGTTGCGCGAAGTACATGAAGAAGTCCATCAGCACCGCGAGCATGTCCTCCGGGGTACCGCCGCGCTGGTGCTCCTCATCCTGGCCGCCGAACATCTCCTGGGTCAGCTTGAGCATCCGCGGGAAGTCATCTTCGGGCAGGCCCAGCAGCGACAGGATGACATAGAGCGGGAAGTTGATCGCGATCTCCTCGACGAAGTCGCATTCCGGGCCGATGTCGCGCATCCGGTCGACGTAGCGCTTGGCCAACTCGTCGACGCGGACCTGCAGATCCCGCATGGCCTTGGGCCGGAACCAGTCGGCACCGATCTTGCGGACGTCGCGGTGGTGCGGGTCGTCCATGTGGATCAGGGTTTCCAGGCCGGTGCCGGCCTTACGGTCGGCCATCAGCGCCTCGTCGAGGTCGGCGGGCATCAGCAGCGGCCGGGGCGCGCTGATCCACAACTCGTTGTCGCGCTCGATGTCCATGATGTCGGCGTGCTTGGTGATCGCCCAGAACGGCAGGTAGACGCGCTTGCCGTCAACGACTCCGTCGACCCAGGCCACCGGTTCGTTGTTGCGCAGCCAGGTCAGACCGGCATGCAGCCGCTCGTCGTCGGCGTAGGCGCCGGGGTCGGCCAGCGCCCTGGCGGCGTCGCTGGTCCTGCGGTCCGTGGGGGCGGTCATGGCGGGCTCCTCACCGAGCTGTCCGGGGCTGATTTGACGGGCGTCAGGTTCAGTGTGGACCATAACTGTACTTACGCCAAGAGGCTTTCGGAACCGGGATGGTACGTTCCCGTGCCGTACTGTCGGCTGGCGTGCCCACCGGACCGACTGCCCGACGGATCGCCCGCGCCGCGCTGACCGTCGTCCTGCTGCTGGCGGGCTGTGCGCAGGCTGGCCGCCCCGCCGGCGTGCAGTTCGCCGATCCCGGGCTGAAGACCGGCTTCGTGCACACCCCCGCCGGCGTCGTCCATGGTGCGGTTTCTCCGGATTATGTTCTGTTTCAAGGCATCCCGTATGCCGCGGCGCCGGTGGGGCCGCTGCGGTGGCAACCTCCGCAACCGGCTGTGTCGTGGCCCGACGTGCGCGACGCGACAGCGCCGGGGATGCGGTGCGTCCAGGACACCGCCCGTGACCCGGATTACGGGCGTCCGGCCGGCGAGGACTGCCTGTCGCTCAACGTGTGGTCACCCGCGGGTGCCACCTCCCGCCCGGTCCTGGTGTGGATCCACGGTGGGGCGTTCGCCAACGGCAGCGCCGACATCTACGACGCCCGCCGACTCGTCACCCGCGGCGGCATCGTCGTCGTCACCGTGAACTACCGGCTAGGGGCGCCCGGGTTCCTCGCGCACCCCGCGCTCGGGAACCCCGGCAACTACGGGCTGGCCGACCAGCAGGCCGCCCTGCGCTGGGTGCACGACAACATCGCGGCCTTCGGCGGAGATCCGGCCAAGGTGACCGTCGCCGGGCAGTCCGCGGGCGGGATGTCGGTGTGCGACCACCTCGTCGCCCCGGCGTCGGCCGGCCTGTACCGCGCCGCGATCATCGCCAGCGGTCCGTGCACCGCCCAGACGACGGCGCCGGACGCCCAACGCGACAGCCTTGCCTGGGCCACCGAACGGGGGTGTGCCGACGCGGCCGCCGCCGCGGGGTGCCTGCGATCCCTGCCCGCGGCGGAACTGGCCGAACCCCCGTGGTTCGTGCACATCGGGGGCAACGCGCTGAGCGGTCCGGTGGTCGGCACGCCGGTGCTGCCGGTCGAACCCGTCGCCGCGATCGCCGCGGGCCGCGGCCGGCCGGTGCCGCTGCTCGTCGGATCCACCCGCGACGAATTCACCTTCTACATGGCGCTGCGGTACCTGCGGCTCGGGCACCTCCCGGCCCCGGCCGACTATCCGGGCCTGCTGGCCGGGGTGTTCGGCCCGCACGCCGACGCGGTCGCCGCGCACTACCCGCTCGACCGGTTCGGGGGAGACGTCGCGTCGGCATACTCCGCGGCCGTCACCGACTCCTACTTCTCCTGTGTCGCCGACCGGATCGCGGCAGGGCAGGCGGCGGTCGCGCCCGTCTACGGCTACGAGTTCGCCGACCGACAGGCGCCGCGGCCGCAGCCGCTGCAGGCCGTTCCCTTCCCGGTGGGCGCCAGCCACGGGCTGGATCTGCGCTACCTGTTCGACATCGGCGGCACCGAGCCGCTGAGTCCGGCGCAGCAGCGGTTGAGCGATCAGATGATCGGGTACTGGACCTCGTTCGTCAGCACCGGCGTGCCCGGTGTCCCGGGCGCACCGGTGTGGCCGACGGTCGCCGCCGCCGACGGGCCGCGGATGTCGTTCGGCGCCGACGGTGCCCGGGTGTCCACCTCGTTCGAGGCCGACCATCGCTGCGGGTTCTGGGCTGATCTCAGGTGAAACGGGTACGGCTCAACTCGCGGTTGCCAGGGCGGCCGGTGCCGTCGTCCTGGCGCCACGCGGGTCGGCGATCCGGTTCGGCAGCGAGAGCCTGATGAGCTTGCGCCAGGCCGAGGCGACCTGCGTGATCAACGGTCCGCTGGTGTAGGTCAGGCCGTAGCGGTCGAAGACCTCTTTGACCTGCGGCGCGATCTCGGCATACCGATTGCTGGGCAGGTCGGGGAAAAGGTGATGTTCGATCTGGAAGGACAGGTTGCCGGTCATCAGGTGCAGCAGCGGGCTGCCGCTGACGTTCGCCGAGCCGAGCATCTGACGCAGGTACCACCGGCCGCGGGTCTCACCGTCGATGCTGTCGTAGGTGAAGGTCTGGACGCCTTCCGGGAAGTGCCCGCACATGATGACCGAATGCGTCCACAGGTTGCGCACGACGTTGGCGGTCATGTTGGCGGTCAGGGTGGTGGCCGCACTGGGACCCGACAGCAACGGGTGCACGACGTAGTCGCGCAGACCCTGCGTGCCGATCTTGCGCAGGGTGGCCTTCAGTCGGGCCCGGAACGCCGGGTCGTTGCGGCGTTCGGCGGTCTTGAGGTTCTTGCCGAGTTTGAGGTCGTAGGCGGCGATGCCGTACTGGAACAGCACCGCGTTGATCGCGTTCCACAGCGGCTGGCCGAGGTGCAACGGGCTCCAGGTCTGGTCCTCGTCGACCCGCATGATGCCGTACCCGAGGTCGCCGTCCCTGCCGAGCACGTTGGTGTAGGTGTGGTGCTCCTCGTTGTGGGCGTGCTTCCACTGTGCGGCCGGTGAGGCGTTGTCCCACTCCCAGGTGGTGGAGTGGATCTTGGGATCGCGCATCCAGTCCCACTGACCGTGCATGACGTTGTGCCCGATCTCCATGTTCTCCAGGATCTTGGCGATCGACAGGCCCGCGGTGCCGGCCCACCAGGCGGGTGGGAACAGCGAGAACAGCAGCACCGCACGGCTGCCCGCTTCCAGGCCACGTTGGGTCTTGATGACGGTGCGGATATAGCGGGCGTCGTCGGCGCCGCGGGTGTCGAGGACACCCTGGCGGATGGCGTCCAGTTCGCGTCCGAGATCGTCGATGTCCTCGGCACTCAGGTGCGCGACGGGACTGGTCGGCTGGTTCTGCAGGGCGGTCATGGTGGCTCCAGTTCGTTCGGGGTTGCGGGTGTTCAGACGTCGAGTTCGCAGGAGCCGGCGGCGGTGGACACGCAGGTCTGCACCAGGACGCCGGCCTCCGGGGCACCGATGGTGATGTCGCCGTTGCGGACGTCGCGGACCGCGCCGCCCCGCAGCGGGGCGACGCAGCCGAAGCACACACCCATCCGGCAGCCCGACGGCATCAGCACCCCGGCGTTCTCGCCGGCTTCCAGAAGTGTTGTCGCGGGCCCGGTTTCGGCGCTGACGCCGGTCCTGGTGAAAATGACGGCCCCGCCCTCGCCGGTCCCGTGGGTGGGCACGGTGAAGCGTTCGGTGTGCAGGTTGTCGGCGTGGCCTTGACGTGCCCAGTGGGCTTCGAGGTCGTCGAGCAGGCCGGCGGGTCCGCAGGCCCAGGTCTGCCGGTCGGCCCAGTCCGGCACCAGGCGAGTCAGTTCGTCGGCGTCGAGGCGTTCCGATGTGGCCGTGTGACGTTCGACGAGGAGGATGCCGCCGGACTCGTGCAGGCGCCGCAGCTCGGCACCGAAGATCACATCCCCGGGGGTGCGGGCGCTGTGTACGACGACGGCGTCGGGCATATCGGTGAGGTGGCTGCGCAGCATTCCCATCACCGGCGTGATGCCGCTGCCCGCCGTCACGAACAGGACCTTGGCCGGGCGCCGGACGGGCAGGGTGAAATCACCCGCGGCCTGATCGAGATGCACGACCGTGCCGGGCTTCGCCCGAGACGCCAGGTGATTGGAGACGACGCCGCCGTCGATCGCGGTGACCGCGATCGTCAGGTAGCCGGTGTCGGTCTCCGGGCAGGTGAGCGAGTAGGTCCGCCACTGCCGGACCCCGTCGACGTCGATGCCGAGTCGCAGGTACTGCCCGGCGCGGTGTCCCCGCCAGCCGCGCCCGACCCGCAGCCGCACGGACACCGCGTCAGTGGTCTCGGGCGTGATGGCGTCGATGCGGGCCCGCAGGTCGTGCGGGCTGCCGAGCGGGTTGACGAGGTCGAGGAAGTCGCGCGGCGCCAGGGGAGTGGCGATCAGCTGGGCGATGGACGAACGCATGCCAACAATCATGATTGTCGAGATAGATTGATTCTCGACTCAATTGTGTGAAAATTAGCGATAGATTTATCTTTCACGAACAAAAAGGTGGAGAACGAAGTGGGTTCAGGCCACTGGGCGCCGCTGCCCGAGGCGGTGTCGTCGGCGATGCGCGCGGTGCTGCCCACGGTCGCGGAGCGGACCGTCGCCGCCGTGGTCAGCGACGTGCCCAGCTACGCCGACGCGTTCGGCGGACGGACCGGGCGGAACATCGAACGCGCCGTCGCGCAGTCCCTGGCGGCCTTCCTGCAGCTGGTGTCCCGGGGGGATGACCCCGACACCTCGCCGTCGGTGCAGCCCGCACTCGACGGCGCCTTTGCCCTCGGCCAAGGGGAGGCGCGCCAGAACCGATCCACCGACGTGCTGCTCGCGGCCTTCCGTATCGGCGCCCGCACCGCATGGCGCGAATGGAGTGCGGTGGCCGTCGCGCACGATGTGCCGGGCGACCAACTGGCCGTGTTCGCCGAGCGGGTGTTCGCGTACATCGACCGCCTCTCGGCGGCCAGCGTCGCCGGTCACGCCGACGAACTCGCCAAATCGGGCCTGGTCCGTCAGCGTCACCGGGAAGCCCTCGCCCGCCAACTACTTCGGGGGGCGCCGCTGGAGGATCTGCTGGCGTCCGCCGAGCGCGCCGAATGGCGTCCGCCGCAGACCCTGACCGCCATCGCCGTCCCGCGCGGCTCGGAACGCCGGCTGGCCGCCCTGACGAACCCGTCCAACCTCGAGGTCCCCGACGACGCGCTGCCCCCACTCGCACGGCCCGTCGCCGTGGTGTTGCTGGCCGATGTCGCCGGACGCGCGCGCTCCGCACTACCGGGTCAGCTCGATGTGCCGGGTGCGATCGTCGGACCGGACCGGGCCTGGGCGCGGGTCGCCCAATCCGTGAGCCGGGTCCTGCGGGCCGTCGACCTCTGCGATGACGACGGCAAGGGGGCCGACCCCTTCGACACCGAGGAGAACCTCACGGCGCTCGTCCTGCGGGCCGATACCGACGCGCTCGCCGACCTTCGGGCCGCCGCGCTGCGTCCGCTCGACTCGCAACGTCCCGCGGTGCGGGAGAAGCTCGTCGAGACGTTGCGCGCGTGGCTGCTGCACCAGGGCCGTCGCGACGACGTCGCCGCCGCGCTCTTCGTCCATCCGCAGACGGTGCGCTATCGGCTCGGCCAGTTGCGTGAGCTGTACGGCGAGGCGCTCACGGACCCCGAGGTCGTCGAACAACTCGTCATTGCGCTCGCCGACGTCTGATCTCCGCCGGCGTCACCCGGGGTCGCGCCGAGACCTGCAAAATGGCGGGATCTACTCGTGTTTTCCCGCCCAAACGCACGTTTCGGCGGGGGTCGGGCGGGATTTGGAGCGGGGCCGGTTCTGGGGCATACTGTTCGGGTTGCCTTGAGCCGGGTTCGCCTGGCGGGGCATACCACCGCGCCCAACCGGGCGCATCCGGTTCCATCTGCGACTGCGACCCGATCATCGGGGCCGCGTCGAAGACTGCGCCGGGGCGTGTCTTGTTCCGACACACCCGACCGCGGGGGCCGGTGACCTTAAGACAGGTAAACAGCGGCGGCATACGAGCGCGAATGCGCCGGTAAGAACCGGGTCCGGTGACGGGCTCGGCGTAACAGTGAGGTAGGAGAAGCGTGGCGGGACAAAAGATCCGCATCAGGCTCAAGGCCTACGACCATGAGGCGATCGACGCCTCGGCCCGGAAGATCGTCGAGACGGTCACCCGAACCGGCGCCAGCGTGGTCGGCCCGGTGCCGCTGCCGACCGAGAAGAACGTCTACTGCGTCATCCGCTCCCCGCACAAGTACAAGGACTCGCGGGAGCACTTCGAGATGCGCACACACAAGCGCCTGATCGACATCCTCGACCCGACGCCGAAGACCGTTGACGCCCTGATGCGCATCGATCTGCCGGCCAGCGTCGACGTGAACATCCAGTAGGAGAATCCAGAACTCATGGCACGCAAGGGAATTCTGGGCACCAAGCTGGGCATGACTCAGGTGTTCGACGAGAACAACAAGGTCGTTCCCGTGACGGTCGTCAAGGCCGGGCCCAACGTTGTGACGCGCATCCGCACCCCGGAGCGCGACGGCTACAGCGCCGTGCAGCTCGCCTACGGCGAGATCAGCCCCCGCAAGGTGAACAAGCCCGTCACCGGTCAGTACGCCGCCGCCGGGGTGAACCCGCGCCGGCACCTGGCCGAGTTGCGGTTGGACAGCGAAGAAGCAGCGGCCGCTTACGAGGTCGGTCAGGAGCTGACCGCCGAGATCTTCGCCGACGGCAGCTACGTCGACGTCACGGGCACCTCCAAGGGCAAGGGCTTCGCCGGCACCATGAAGCGGCACGGCTTCCGCGGTCAGGGCGCCAGCCACGGCGCCCAGGCCGTGCACCGCCGCCCGGGCTCCATCGGCGGCTGCGCCACCCCCGGCCGTGTCTTCAAGGGCACCCGGATGTCGGGCCGGATGGGCAACGACAAGGTCACCACGCAGAACCTGAAGGTGCACAAGGTCGACGCCGCCAACGGCGTCATCCTGATCAAGGGTGCCATCCCCGGCCGCAACGGCGGGCTCGTCATGGTCCGCACCGCGATCAAACGAGGTGAGAAGTAGTGGGCTCGCAGAGTGTGAAGATTCCAGTCCGCACGCCGGACGGCAACAAGGACGGCACGGTCGAACTGCCGGCCGCCCTGTTCGACGTCGAGCCGAACATCGCGCTGATGCACCAGGTCGTCACCGCGCAGCTGGCCGCCAAGCGGCAGGGCACGCACTCGACCAAGACCCGCGGTGAGGTCTCCGGCGGCGGCAAGAAGCCGTACCGGCAGAAGGGCACCGGCCGCGCCCGCCAGGGTTCGACGCGCGCCCCCCAGTTCACCGGCGGTGGCGTCGTGCATGGCCCCAAGCCGCGCGACTACAGCCAGCGGACCCCGAAGAAGATGATCGCCGCCGCCCTGCGCGGGGCGCTGTCGGACCGGGCCCGCAACGACCGCATCCACGCGGTCACCGAACTGGTGAGCGGTCAGACCCCGTCCACCAAGAGCGCCAAGGCGTTCCTGGCCACCCTGACCGGCAACAAGAAGCTGCTGCTGGTGATCGGCCGCACCGACGAGGTGGGCATACGCAGCGTGCGCAATCTGCCTGGCGTGCATGTGATCTCGCCGGATCAGTTGAACACCTACGACGTGCTCAACGCCGACGACGTGGTGTTCAGCGTCGAGGCTCTCAACGCCTACATCGAGAGCGCGAGCACGAAGGACCAGAAAGAAGGTGTGTCGGCCTGATGGCAACCGTGACCGACCCCCGCGACATCATCCTGGCTCCGGTCATCTCGGAGAAGTCGTATGGGCTCATCGAGGACAACGTGTACACGTTCGTGGTGCACCCGGATTCGAACAAGACGCAGATCAAGATCGCCATCGAGAAGATCTTCAACGTCAAGGTCGATTCGGTGAACACCGCCAACCGTCAGGGCAAGCGCAAGCGCACCCGTGCCGGCTACGGCCAGCGCAAGAGCACCAAACGCGCCATCGTCACCCTGGCCGCCGGCAGCAAGCCGATCGACCTGTTCGGAGCGCCGGCCTGATCGGCCGAGGCTAAAAGGAATTAGGAAGACTCAAAGCCATGGGAATTCGCAAGTACAAGCCGACGACCCCCGGTCGCCGCGGTGCCAGCGTCTCCGATTTCGCCGAGATCACCCGCGATCATCCGGAGAAGTCGCTGGTTCGTCCGCTGCACGGCACCGGTGGCCGTAACGCGCACGGCCGCATCACCACCCGGCACAAGGGCGGTGGCCACAAGCGCGCCTACCGCGTGATCGACTTCCGTCGGCACGACAAGGACGGCGTCAACGCCAAGGTGGCGCACATCGAGTACGACCCGAACCGCACCGCCAACATCGCGCTGCTCCATTTCGTTGACGGCGAGAAGCGCTACATCATTGCCCCGCAGGGACTTTCGCAGGGCGATGTGATCGAGTCGGGCCCGAACGCCGACATCAAGCCCGGCAACAACCTGCCGCTGCGCAACATCCCCGCCGGTACCGTGATCCATGCCGTCGAGTTGCGTCCGGGCGGCGGCGCCAAGCTGGCCCGCAGTGCCGGTGTCAGCATCCAGCTGCTGGGTAAGGAAGGCGCCTACGCGACCCTGCGGATGCCCTCGGGCGAGATCCGCCGCGTCGACGTGCGCTGCCGGGCCACCGTCGGTGGGGTCGGCAACGCCGAGCAGGCGAACATCAACTGGGGCAAGGCCGGCCGGATGCGCTGGAAGGGCAAGCGCCCCACCGTCCGAGGTGTCGTGATGAACCCGGTCGACCACCCGCACGGCGGTGGCGAGGGCAAGACCTCCGGCGGCCGCCATCCGGTCAGCCCGTGGGGCAAGCCCGAGGGCCGCACCCGCAAGCCCAACAAGCCGAGCGACAAGCTCATCGTCCGCCGCCGGCGCACCGGCAAGAAGCGCTAAGGCAGGGGAGTAACAATGCCACGCAGCCTGAAAAAGGGCCCGTTCGTCGACGACCATCTGCTCAAGAAGGTCGACGTCCAGAACGAGAAGAACACCAAGCAGGTCATCAAGACCTGGTCGCGCCGGTCGACCATCATCCCGGACTTCATCGGACACACCTTCGCCGTCCACGACGGCCGCAAGCACGTGCCGGTGTTCGTCACCGAGGCGATGGTCGGGCACAAGCTGGGCGAGTTCGCCCCCACCCGCACGTTCAAGGGTCATATCAAGGATGACCGGAAAGCGAAGCGCCGGTAAAAATGAGCACAGCTACGACTGAGTACCCCTCCGCCCAGGCGGTGGCGCGCTACGTGCGCGTCTCGCCGACCAAGGCGCGCCGGGTCATCGACCTGGTCCGCGGCAAGTCCGTGACCGAGGCGCTCGACATCCTGCGCTGGGCGCCGCAGGCCGCCAGCGAGCCGATCGCCAAGGTGATCGCCTCCGCGGCCGCCAACGCCCAGAACAACAACGGTCTGGACCCGTCGACCCTGGTGGTCGCCACGGTCTACGCCGACGAGGGCCCGACCGCCAAGCGCATCCGGCCGCGTGCCCAGGGCCGCGCCTACCGGATTCGCAAGCGCACCAGCCACATCACCGTGATCGTCGAGAGCCGGCCCCCCAAGAAGGGTGGGGACGGCGGCAAGGGTCAGGTTTCGGCCAGCGCGGCCCGCGCCCGTCGCGCGCAGGGCAGCAAGGCCAAGAGTGCCGATTCGAAGGGAGGCTCGCGCTAGTGGGCCAGAAGATCAACCCCCACGGCTTCCGTCTGGGTATCACCACCGACTGGAAGTCGCGCTGGTACGCCGACAAGCTGTACGCCGACTACGTGAAGGAAGACGTCGCCATCCGCCGGCTGCTGGCCACCGGCCTGGAGCGGGCCGGCATCGCCGACGTGGAGATCGAGCGCACCCGTGACCGCGTCCGGGTGGACATCCACACCGCGCGTCCGGGCATCGTGATCGGCCGCCGCGGCACCGAGGCCGACCGCATCCGCACCGACCTGGAGAAGCTGACCGGCAAGCAGGTACAGCTGAACATTCTCGAGGTGAAGAACCCCGAGAGCCAGGCGCAGCTGGTGGCCCAGGGTGTGGCCGAGCAGCTGAGCAACCGCGTGGCGTTCCGCCGCGCGATGCGCAAGGCGATCCAGTCGGCTATGCGCCAGCCCAACGTCAAGGGCATCCGGGTGCAGTGCTCCGGCCGTCTCGGCGGGGCGGAGATGAGCCGCTCGGAGTTCTACCGCGAGGGTCGCGTCCCGCTGCACACCCTGCGCGCGGACATCGACTACGGCCTCTACGAGGCCAAGACCACCTTCGGCCGGATCGGTGTGAAGGTGTGGATCTACAAGGGCGACGTCGTCGGTGGCAAGCGCGAGCTGGCCGCCGCCGCACCGGCCGCCGATCGTCCGCGCCGTGAGCGGCCCTCGGGCACCCGCCCGCGCCGCAGCGGTGCGTCGGGCACCACCGCGACGAGCACGGAGGCCGGCCGGGCCGCGTCCGAGGACGCACTGGAGACCGCGGAGTCCCCGACTCCGGTCACCGCCGAGCCGCCCGCCGTCGAGACTACGGAGAGCTAGACATGTTGATTCCCCGCAAGGTCAAGCACCGCAAGCAGCACCACCCCAAGCAGCGTGGTGTTGCCAGCGGCGGCACGACCGTGAGCTTCGGCGACTACGGCATCCAGGCCCTCGAGCACGCCTACATCACCAACCGGCAGATCGAGTCGGCGCGTATCGCCATCAACCGGCACATCAAGCGTGGCGGCAAGGTGTGGATCAACATCTTCCCGGACCGCCCCCTGACCAAGAAGCCGGCCGAAACCCGGATGGGTTCGGGTAAGGGTTCGCCGGAGTGGTGGGTCGCCAACGTCAAGCCGGGCCGCGTGCTGTTCGAACTCAGCTACCCCGACGAGGCGACGGCCCGGGCCGCGCTGACCCGGGCGATCCACAAGCTGCCGATCAAGGCACGCATCGTGACCCGAGAGGAGCACTTCTGATGGCAGTGGGAACCTCCGCCGGCGAACTGCGTGAACTCACCGAAGACGAGTTGACGGACAAGCTGCGCGAGTCGAAGGAAGAGCTGTTCAACCTGCGTTTCCAGATGGCCACCGGTCAGTTGGAGAACAACCGCCGGCTGCGGACCGTCCGGCGTGAGATCGCGCGGATCTACACCGTGCTGAACGAACGTGAACTGGGTCTGGCCTCCGGGCCCGCAGGTGAGGAATCGTAATGACAGAAACCAAGGGCCCCCAGCACACCCCGCGCACCGAGAAGCCGCGCGGGCGCCGCAAGACCGCCATCGGCTACGTGGTGAGCGACAAGATGCAGAAGACCATCGTGGTCGAGCTCGAAGACCGCAAGATGCACCCGCTGTACGGCAAGATCATCCGGACCACCAAGAAGGTCAAGGCGCACGACGAGAACGGCGATGCCGGCATCGGCGACCGGGTCTCACTGATGGAAACCCGGCCGACGTCGGCCACCAAGCGGTGGCGTTTGGTCGAGATCCTGGAGCGCGCCAAGTAGCCACCACCGACGGGACCGGCAGCAAACCGGTTTCGTCGGTTCTGCCACGCTGAGGTTTTGCCGCGCCGACTAATCGTGTTGCCCGGGAAATCTCGGGTTAGCGTCGTACGTTTGGCGCTTGATGAAGACCTCCAACCTGGTAGCCGTCCGAATGACGGTTGCGGTCGCCGTGGCGCTGTTGCCAGTCGCGGCGCCAGCAAACGCCTATCCGAAGCCGCCGGCAGCCTGGGCGGGTACGTCTGGGTGGTCCCGATCGCCGGGGCACTGGCGGCCCTCGGCGTGGCCCGACGGACCCGCACCGAGCTGCCGATCCACGACCGCCAGACCGATGTGATCGTCGGGGCGATGGGCCTGGTGCTGGCGTTGCTGCTGCACGCGGTGCTGTTGCAACGGTATGCGCTGCACTTCTACCTCCTGCGCCTGGACCTGGTGGCCATGTGGACGTTCGCGGTCAGTGCCAGCATCGCAGTGTTCGGGTTGCGCCCGGTGATCCGCTTCGGATGGGTGTGGCTGCAACTCGGCGCGGTCTTCGCGCTGCCCTACTACCTCATCGTCATCATCCTGGTCCGGCAAAAGGTGGTCGCCGACGTCGGCGACGCCAGGTGCGACAAGTTCGCCCGGCCGCGCACCCTGATGGTGGACACCCTGACCACGTACCGGCCCTTCTCGCTCAAGGTGTTCCCCGCCCGGATGATCTACCACGTCGAGAACATCCGGCTCAGCGGCATAAGGCCCGTCGACCGGGGGTATGGGGTCGGTGCCGACATCTTCTCGGCCATCGACGACAAGCTGCTGGTGACGTGGTACGCCATCCAGTGGACGTGGACCAATGGTCCAGTGGCCCAACGCATCCTGGTCATCGCGGTGGACAACCACGAGGACGACGCGCCGTTCCCGGAGCCCACCGGTGCGGTCGGGCCCACACTCAACTCGATGTTCAGCCAACGCCACCTCGTTCGGTGCCGGGCTGGCGTTCCAGACCTACACCGATGCCAGCGGCGGCACGTTCCCGTTCCTGCGCTTCTACATCGCCGCGATCCCGTTCGTGGCGACGATGGCGATGCTCGCGGTACCCGAGGGCACGCTGGTCCTACCCACGCGGCGTGGCCGCTCAATGATCCGTCGTTGTACGGCGTGCGGTACCTGCTCGCGGTGCCGCGAACCGGCCGCGGCCTGTCCGACGCACTCAACCAGCGTTACCCGACGCTGTACGAAACGGGCGCCGACGTGGCCACCCTGGAATTGGAGATCCCCAATGACGGCGACAGCCAACCGGATTGGCGCCTGTACCGGGTCAACGAACCGGCCGAGCCGAGGGCGTGAAAGCCGGTCCGGCACGGGGTGCACGGTGTAGATTGCGGCTGGTTGAGGTCGGTGCGTGACGGAGAGCGGGGCGGCATGGCGGCGGAATTCAACGGCAGAATCGAGCTGGACATCCGCGATTCGCAGCCCGACTGGCCGCCGCGTTCGCCCGCGACTGAGGAGGGAATAGTTTTGCAGCACAAGATATTCGGAGCTTGTCTGGCGGTGGCATCGGTGGTCGCAGTCGGCGGCTGTACGCGTAGCGCCGAGGCCCCTGTGGCAGAACCGGCACCCGCGGAAACCGCCACGACGGCGGCACCCACCACGACAACGGCGCCCGCGACCACTTCTGCCGCCGAGGAGCCGCACACGCTGCCCGACTACGGCGTCGTCGAAACCACCAAGCGAACGGTGGGCGCCGGTGAGACCACGTGTGAACCGGAGACCCCGCCGGTCAACCCGATGCAGGTGCGCGGCGCGGCGCCCGGTTCGCCGACGGTGATCATCGGGGTGCCCGACGGTTTCAGCGCGGGCGCCGCGCCAGCCGGCGATGTCGCTCTGAACCTGGTCGGCCCGGACGGAATGACCGCAACGGTGAGCGTGACCCCGACCACGCTGGACGCGGCGGCCGCATTCCAGAAATACGCCGATGCGCGTGCCGCCGATTACGAGATCGTCAGTGTCAGCGTGCTTCCCGGAGAGCTGTGCGGATACAGCGGACAGGAACTGATGGGCACGCTGGCCGACAAACCCGGGCAGGGCATCGCGTATTTCGACCGGGTGGTGCATGTATGGACCAACGACGGCGACTTCCTGGTGGCCGTGCGGGTGCAGGGGCCCCACGGCACTGCCGCGCTGGAGCCCGCCAAGACGGTCTTGTTGGGGGACTTCGGAATTCGGATGCCCTGACGGCCGCTCTGGGCGGGCCTGCCGAGTACGCGCGGGCGATACCGCGCAGGAGCCACGGCGCACGCCGTGCGGTCGCCGCGAACACCCGGTCGGCGGGGCGCAACTGCGTCCGTGCTCCGGGAGTGGGGATCGAGCCGACGGCCAGGTCGCGCACCGTGCCTGACACCAGATGTCGCCGGGGCCGGCGTGGGCCGGGATCCGCGCCGCGATGTGAACCGCGATCCGTCCAGCCACTGCGCGCCCGGAATGTGATGGGCGAGGGCGGTGATGGTCGACAGCACCGCCCGGACGTCGATCCGGTTCGATTCGAACATCGTCCGCGCCATCCCCGGGCTGGCGCACATGCGCTCGACCGTGCCGAGTCGGCGCATCGCGCCCATCGAGGGCAGGAGATCTGTTCGACCGACGGGGTATAGAACTCGACCGGCCCGTCGCCGACGAGCTGATACGCCAGGCTCAGATCCGTCATCTCTACCCTGAACAGATGCTCACTGAGTTGATCGAACTGCCGGGCGGCGCATTCGCGATGGGGTCGACGGACTTCTATCCCGATGAGGCGCCCGTTCACACCGCCGTCGTCGGTGCGTTCGCGATCGAACGTCATCCCGTCACCAACGCGCAGTTCGCCGAGTTCGTCGCCGACACCGGCTACGTCACGGTCGCCGAACGGCCGATGGACCCCGCCCTGTATCCGGGGGTGGCGGCCGAGGACCTGCTGCCCGGCGCGCTGGTGTTTAGGCCCACCGCGGGCCCGGTGGATCTTGGTGACTGGCGGCAGTGGTGGGACTGGGCACCCGGTGCCTGCTGGAGGCACCCGTTCGGTCCGGACAGTTCGGTGGCCGACCGTCAGGACCATCCCGTGGTTCAGGTCGCCTACCCCGACGCGCTGGGCTATGCGCGGTGGGCGGGCCGGCGGCTGCCCACCGAGGCCGAGTGGGAGTACGCCGCCCGGGCGGGCAGCACCTCGGTCTATGCCTGGGGTGACGAGGCGGCGCCCGGCGGGCGATTGATGGCAAACACCTGGCAGGGCCGCTTCCCGTACCGCAACGACGGGGCGCTCGGCTGGGTTGGTACTTCGCCGGTCGGCACCTTCCCGCCCAACGGTTTCGGGTTGGTGGACATGATCGGCAATGTGTGGGAGTGGACGAGTACGCGGTATCACCCGCAGCATCGCCCCGGGGTGGCCAAGAGCTGCTGCACACCGTCGCGGGATCCCGATCCTGCGGTCATGCAGACACTCAAGGGCGGCTCACACCTGTGCGCGCCGGAGTACTGCCATCGCTACCGCCCGGCGGCACGCTCACCGCAGTCGCAGGACAGTGCGACGACGCATATCGGGTTCCGCTGTGTCGGGTAGGCCGGTTCGGCGTTCTGCCCCCGGTCGGCCATGATTGTTTGGCACAAGATCGACGATGCGGTGCTGCTCGATCGGGCGGCCGCCGCCTGAAGGGAGATGACACCGATGTCCACTCCGGCGTTGCATGCCCTCGTCATCGGAGGCACCGGACTGCTCGGCTACCACGCCGTGCGGGAACTGCGCCGGCGCGGTCACCGGGTTTCGGTGCTTGCGCTGGACATGCCGGCGCAGGGTTCCCTGCCCGACGGCGTCGAGGTGGTGCTGGCCGACCTCGACGCATATGACGACGACCGGGTGCGTGCGCTGTTCTCCGGGTGCGACGCCGTCGTGTTCGCGATCGGCAAGGACGACCGCGTCATCCCGCCCCGGCCGGCCTACGACTTCTTCTACAAGGCGAATGTCGAACCCGCGGTGCGGGTCATCCGCCTGGCCCGGGATGTGGGCGTGACCCGGGCGCTGATCTGCAGTTCGATGTTCGCCTACTTCGATCGGGCCTGGCCCGAACTGGAACTGTCCCGCCAGCACCCCTACATCCGGGCACGCCGGGAACAGGAGGCAGCCGCGCTGGCCGCGGGCGGTGACGACCTGGCGGTCACGCTGCTGGAGATTCCGTACGTCTTCGGCACGGTGCCGGGTCGCCGACCGCTGTGGGATCCGATGGTGCGGTTCGCCCGTTCGCGTCTGCCGCTGCTGAGCGCGCACGGGGGCACCAACGCGGTGGCGGTGCAGCACGTCGGCGAGGCGATCGCCGGTGCGCTCGAGCGAGGCTTCCGCGGCCCGGCGCTCGTCGGCGACGAGAACCTGTCCTGGACCGAACTGATGGAGCGCCTCGCCGCGGCACTGGGGCGGCCGCGCCGGGCCCACATGCTGCCCGACCGCGTCGTTGAGGCCGGGCTGCGTCCGGTGCACTGGTGGCAGCAATCCCGGGGCCGCGAGGCCGGGCTGTACCTGCCCGCGTTTGCGCGGATCCTGAACCGGGGGTTCTACTTCGATCCCGCACCGTTCCGCAGTGCACTCGGTTTCACCTCGGGCGGACTCGACGAAGCGATCGCCGAAACCGTCCACGCGGCCGAATAAAACTCTACCCCGCGGCGGCCGGGGCCATCGCGTTCTCGACCGCCGTCAGCTCGCCGGAAAGACCTGCGGCGCAGCGTATTTCGGTGAAGGCGTGTACCATCGCGTCGGTGGCCTCATGCGGATCCTCCAACGTCAGGTCGTCGGTCAGCACCGAGATGTTGAGCTGATCCACGTAGCTCCACACCGTGATGTTCATCCCGCTGCCGGCCACCAACGGCCCGACCGAGTAGAACTCGCGCACCATCGCCCCGCCCAGGTGCTGCCGCGCCCGCGGCCCCGGCACATTCGACACCGTCACGTTGAGCAACCTGGTCTGCGCCCTGCGCCTCGATATCCACCGGAATATCGCCGGGGCGGTGGCCGGTGGCAGATAGGAAACCCAGGATGCGATCAATCGGGGTCCCAGCAGGTCGAAGTCCTCCTTGGCGAACGAGGTACCCAGCGCGGTCAGCCGAACCCGCTCCAACGGGTCGTCGACGTTCACCGGCAGAGATACGTTCAGCGCGCCCAACTCGTTGCCGCTGACCCGGTCGGGGGAGCTGTCCAGGCACGCCGGCACCGACGCCACCAGGGGCCGGTCGGCCCGCCCGTCGTGACGCAGCAGCAACTCGCGCAGCGCGCCGGAGGCCATGGCCAGCACCAGGTCGTTGATCGTGATGCCCAGTCGCTTGGCGGTCTCCTTGACGTCGGCAAGTGCCAGCGTCGCACTGGCGAATCGGCGGCCCGGCGACAGCGTGTGGTTGATGAAGCTCGGCGCCGGAGAGAAGCGACCCGCCAGTTCCGGGTGTGCGCCGCGTGCACTGGCGCGCCGCCGCAGCCGGTAGACCCCCTCGGCGGTCTGAGCGACCAGACGGGGCAGTTGTGTGAGCTGTACAACGTGATCCTGGACGGCCTCGCGCAGCAGTTGCTTTCGCGACGGCCACGGATCCGGTGGCGACGGCTCGCGCTCATCCTGCGCCGTGCCGGTGAACGCCATCGCCCTGGCCAGCAGGTTGGCCGTCGCGATACCGTCGGCCAGCACGTGATGCACCTTGATGATCACCGCGATGGTGCCATCCGCCATGCCCTCGACCAGATACATCTGCCACAGCGGGCGGCTGCGGTCCAGCGGGATGCTGGCGATCTCGCCGGCCAGCGCATCGAGTTCCCGGCGGCCCCCGGGACCGGGCAGTCGAACCTGCCGCAGGTGGTAGTCGAGGTCCACCTCGGAGTGCTCCACCCAAACCGGATGGTGCAGCTTGAACGGAACCTGGGCCAGGCTGTAGCGCAGCGGGTCCAGCGAGTGCAGCCGTTGCCACAGCATGCGGCGGAACAGTTCGAAATCGAGGTGGCCATCGAATTGTGTCGGGTCGATGACACCGATCTTGAGCGTGTGTGTGTGGACGTTCGGGGTCTCGCTGTAGAGCAGCATGACGTCCATGCCGTGCAGCCGCTTCACTATGCACCTCGCTCACGCCGGCCGTGACGGTCGATGCCGCCAGCCTACCGGCTCACCACCTGCTCGGACGGTGATCAACGGTCATTCATCGTGATCAGAAGGTCATTTGCACACGTTTGGCCGGAACCAGCCGATAGCGCCGTCGCCTGCCGCGTAGCATCGGGCAGACCGCACCGGCCCGCGAAGGACAGATGTGAGCAGTATCAACCGGATGGCAGCTCTGCTGGCTCAAGCCCGTGACACCACCGCCACCCTGCGTGGGGCCGGGCTGATGGCACCGTTGCGGCCCGACAAATACGTCCGCATGATCGCGGCCATGCGCAATGAAAACATGTCGGCCACATCGGGTTTCGCGTCCGCCGCACAGCGCTGCCCGGATCGCCCCGGCCTGATCGACGAACTGGGCACGCTAACCTGGCGTGAACTCGACCAGCGGGCCAATGCCTTCGCCGCGGCGCTGGTGGCGTTGCGCGGTAGCGCGCCCAAGACGGTTGGCATCATGTGTCGCAACCACCGCGGCTTCGTCGAGGCTTTGGTGGCGGGAAACCGGGTCGGCGCCGACGTGTTGTTGCTCAACACCTCGTTCGCCGGGCCCGCGCTGGCCGACGTGGTCAACCGGGAATCTCCAGACGTCGTCATCTACGACGAGGAGTTCACCGCGATAGTGGATCGCGCGCTGGCCGACAGTCCCGACCTGCCGCGGATCGTCGCGTGGACCGACGAACCGCAACCCGGCGCACTGACCGTCGACGCGATGATCACCGCGCACACCGGCGAGCGACCGCGGCGCGCCCGGCGCAAGGGCAACACGATCCTGCTCACCTCGGGCACAACCGGAACACCCAAGGGCGCCAAGCGCTCTCGCGGTGGACTGGGCGAACTCGCCGCGGTTCTCAAGCGGACGCCATGGCGTGCCGAGCAGACCACCGTCGTCGCCGCGCCGATGTTTCACGCCTGGGGGTGGTCGCAGCTGGTGCTCTCGGCCACCCTGGCCTGCACGATCGTCACCCAGCGCAAGTTCGATCCCGAGGCCACCCTGGCGATGGTCGAACGCCACCACGCCACCGGATTGAGTGTGGTGCCGGTGATGTTCGACCGGATCATGGAATTGCCGGACGACGTCCGAAACCGTTACAGCTGCCGGTCGTTACGGTTCGCCACCGCGTCGGGATCGCGGATGCGCCCCGACGTCGTCACCGCGTTCATGGATCAGTTCGGCGACGTCATCTACAACAACTACAACGCGACCGAGGCCGGCATGATCGCCACCGCCACCCCCGAGGACCTGCGCGCCGCCCCCGACACCGCCGGCAGACCCGCCGAAGGCACCGAAATCCGGATCCTGGACCATGATTCGCGCCAACTGGCCGCTGGTGAGGTCGGTGAGATCTACATCCGCAACAACACCGGATTCGACGGCTACACCTCCGGGGCCACCCGGAAGTTCCACGACGGGTTCATGGCATCGGGCGACATGGGCTACCTCGACGCCGCGGGCCGGCTGTTCGTGGTGGGCCGCGACGACGAGATGATCGTGTCCGGCGGCGAGAACGTCTATCCCGTCGAGGTGGAGAAGACGCTGGCGGCGCATCCCGACGTGGCCGAGGCGGCGGCGATCGGTGTCGACGACGAACAGTACGGCCAGCGGCTGGCCGCGTTCGTGGTGCTCGAACCGGGCGCGACGGTGACCGCCGACGCGCTCAAACAGCACGTGCGGGACAACCTCGCCAACTACAAGGTGCCCCGCGAGATCACGGTGCTCGACGAGCTTCCCCGCAACATCACCGGCAAGATCGTCCGCAAGGAGTTGCAGGAGCGTGCGGCCGGCGGGTGACCGCGTCACCCGATGACCGGGAACCGCCTTTCGGCGGCCAGCTCGTCGAGGGCGGCCTGCATACGTGCGCGCACCGCCCGGTCCACCTCATCGACGTCGGGATCGGGCCCGAACTCGGCTGCGATGTGGATCGGCTCGAGCACCCGGGTGACGATCTTGGCCGGCATCGGCAGGTTCGGCAGGTAGCCGGAACTGACCCCGAACGGAATGCCGACGATGATCGGCGCGATCTTCAGGCGCAGCAGCTTGTCGAGCTGCAGCAGTCGGGCCAGCCACTCGCCGCGGCTGAGGAACAGATACTGTTCCTGGCCGCCGATGCTGACCACCGGCACGATCGGCACACCGGCTTCCAGTGCTGTGCGGACGTAACCCTTGCGGCCGCCGAAGTCGACCTTGTTGGCCTCGGTGGACGGCCGGAACACCTCATAGTCGCCGCCGGGGAACACGAGCGTCGTCGCACCGGCCTGAAGGGCGGCGATCGCGTTGTCCCGGCTGGCCGGCAGGAAGCCGGCCCGACCGAGGACGTACTTTCCGCCGGCCATCAGCAGGCCGTCGTGGGCGAGCACATAGAAGGGGCGCTGGCCACCGAAATGGTCAAAGAACGCGACCGCCACCACGGGTACATCCATCGGCGCCAGACCGCCGGAATGGTTGGAAACCATCAGGGCGCCGCCGTCCGGGACGTTGTCCAACCCCTCGACGTGGGAGCGGAAGTAGATCTTGACCGCCAGGCGCAGCAGCGGCATCAGCCGTCCGACGTAGGCGGCGTCGCGTAGGGCCAGCCAGGCGGAACTCTCCGACGCACTGCTCATCGAATACCTTGCCGCTCGGTGGGAACCATTACAGGGCCGCGGCCTGGGCCGGGGGCGACAGCAAGGTTCGGTCGACGACCGAGTGGACTGCGGACTCCAGTGCGGGCACGAACTTCTCCGGCTGCAGCGTGCAGCAGGCGTGCCCGGCGTCGACGGTCACAGCCTGCGCGCCGGGGATCTGATCGGCCAGCCACCGCTGGTGACGCGGTGAGATGGCACGGTCACGAAGCGAAACCAGCACCGAGGTCGGAACGTCGATGTCGGCGATCCAGCGCCGGGAATCGAACCGGATCATCTCGGCCAGAACCCGCAGAATCGCGGCCGTGCTCGTCGCGCGGAACTGACCCAGCGCCCACCGGATGTCGTTGCCGATCATGCTTTCGGTCTCGGCCGGTGCGGCCGGCTGGGCCGGATGGGGACTGAAGGTCTCCAACAGCGCGGAGAAGATCCCCGTGCCCAACCGCATGTGGGCGGCCTCGGCGAAGGTCGCCGCCCCCGCGCACAGCACCAGGCCGTCGACCCGCTCGCGGTGCCGATGCCACACCAGCTGCGCGATCAGCGACCCCATCGAGAACCCGACCGGAATCACCTTCTCGACACCGAGTTCGTCGGCCAGGGCGACGACATCGTCGGCGCAGTCCTCCAGCAGGAAGCGCGGTGCGGGAATGCCGGAACCGTGCCAGCGCTGGTCGAAGACGACCACCCGGCCAAAGCCGCGCATCATTTCCAGTGAGGGATACCAGGTCAGCAACCCGGTGCAGGCCAAAGAGTGCAGCAGGACAAACGTCGGGCCGGCCGCGGCCGGCCCGGAGTCGACCACATAGGTGCTGCCCCGCCGCGGCAATTCGATGACCCGGCCGGGCGGGAGCTCGCCCACGGGAACACCCCCGGGCAGCTTGCCTGCCCGGAGTTGCGACGCCAAGCCCACTGCCCCACCGAGAATGTCGATGACCGAATTAAAACACAACGCCTGGGCCGTGTTCGGCACGCACCCCGCGGGGTCACCAGGCCGCAGCAATTTGGCGCATCCGCGCTCGTCACCTAGACTCCAGGGGTTGCCGTGAGCAGACCTCGGTCATCGGGTTCGCACCTGAAGACCCTGCGTGCCCTTCGGCAACAAAGACCGCGCACGACAGGTTATCCGCCTGCCCCGGAAACGGGCGGGGCTGCTTCCTGGCGTGCACACGTATCAACCAGGTCTAGGAGATCTAGTGATTCAGCAGGAATCGCGGCTCAAGGTCGCCGACAACACGGGTGCGAAGGAAATCCTGTGCATCCGCGTGCTCGGCGGCTCGTC
>WBZP01000804.1_pt1 | contig 41024 bp, 34 predicted proteins | sample 5204301 | NCBI WGS metagenome assembly WBZP01 (sample SAMN12412401, study PRJNA552823) | activated sludge metagenome | isolation source: activated sludge from nitrification reactor of wastewater treatment plant... | place: USA: Pennsylvania | collected 2017
GTGGTGGGAATACTGACCCGGCTGAACGGCTCTCAGTTTGGGATCGAGCGTCCGTTTGAGTTCGTGATCGAGAGCTTGGAAGGTGAAGCGACGGGGATCACCTTCAAGCTGCATCGCAATCCCAAGTCAGCGCCGTGACGGTTCGCTCACCGCCGCTTTGGGCAATCAGCCGACCTTGGCAACCTTCTTGTGGGCGGTTTCGGCCAAGTACTCTTCCCACTTACGGATGGTGAGCTGCTGGAAGTGATTGACGGCGGGGTTTAGCTCCGCCAGCGGCTCGTCGTAGTAGGTGTTGTAGCCTTGCTGCTCGGCCTCCACGGCAACGCCATCCTCCCCAAGCAGGGGCCGGATGTGCAGTTCCTTGGCGACATCGAGCACGCGCTGCAGCACCTTGTGCGGGATGTCGATGTTGAGCAGCGGCACCTTCAGTCCCGAAAAGTAGAACAGGAAGAAGCCACGGGTGGTCTGTTCATCAATGGGCAGTACGAACAGGTGATGCTTGATCTTGCCGTCGGTGTTCGACCACTGAAAAGGATACTCGTAGCAGAGATCCATGTGGTCGGTATTGATGCCCTTGCGATCGACGAACATTCCGGCGATGCGACCACGCCCGACCTGGGTGTCGTAGCTGACGTAGACCTTGTCTCCGGCCGACTCCAGTTTGGTGAGCTTGGCATCGCTGAACGGCTTGTACTTCCGGTGAAGGTAGGCGTGGGTAAAGTCGCTTACATTGTCGATGATCATCGAGTGATGCGCCTTCCAGGTCGCATCGATCGACACCACGCCCCAGGGGTTTGGTCCCTCTAGCTCGGGAATGTCAGGAATGCGGTGGACGTCCTTCATCGCCGGGTTGCCGGGGAAGACCCACACAAGTCCGTAGCGTTCCTGAACCGGAAACGAAGCGATGTGGATGTTCGGGAATGGCTTGCCGAACAGCTCGTGAGGAACCGAGACCAGCTTGCCATCGCAGCCGAACTCCCAGCCGTGATACATGCAGACCAGGTTGCAGCCCTTGACCTGTCCCATGGACAGCTTGAGCTGACGGTGAGCGCAGCGATTTTCGACCGCTTGAATCTTGCCACCGTGGTCGCGATAGACCGCAATCGAGCGACCCCAGAACTTGGTCTCGATGACCTTTCCGGGCTTCAGGTTTTCCGACTTTTCGACCGGATACCAGTAGTCAGGATGTAGGCCCGCAGCACGGACTTTCTGGCGGCGATTCTTGGCTTCTAGGAAGCTGGGTGCACCGCTGGGATTGGGACGGGTGTCAAAGCGAATCATGGGGAACTCCTAAAAACGGTGAGGAGTGCGGATGGCACCACGCTCGGCGAAGAACTCGTAGGCATCGCGGCAGGCGCGTTCCACAGAGGTAGGCTGATAACCAAGCTCGGTCTTGGCCTTGGTGAGATCAGCTCGACGGTTGAGTCTGAGGAGGTGGACTGCACCAGGCGTAAGCCGCTGCGGGAAGTTCGGGGCGACGTAGGAAAGGATCGGGCTCACCACTTCAGCCACGGCCCCCATCACCGACACAGGAACTTCGAACCGAGGGCGAGGTCTGCCAGTGATCCGCTCCCATAGCTCCATCATCTCGGGCAGGGTCACAAACTGGGTGGCAAAGACGTACTTTTCGCCTTTGCGACCCTTGCTCATGGTCAGGATATGGCCTTCCACGATGTCGTGCATGGCGACAAACTCGAAGCCACCTTGGATGTAGGCGTGGAGCTTGCCGTTGGCAAAGTCGCACAACGCACGGCCCATCCGCGATGGCTTGTAATCGTGGGGACCGAGGATGGCGCACGAGGTGGCGATGGTGACATCGAGTCCACGATTGGCGGCGCTCAAGCACTCCAACTCGACGAAGGTCTTGGACGCTTCGTAGGGCATCATCCGCTCGAAGGGATAGATGCGCATCTCCTCGTTGCTGGGAATCGAGGGGTTGCTCGGGTCATAGCCGACGGCGCTAAAGCTGCCCGTGACCACCGTGCGTTCGACCTCGAATTTCCTAGCGGAGGCCAGGATGTGACGAGTGCCAAGGACGTTGCAGTCGTAGATCTCACGCTTGAGGGCTGCGTTGCCGTAGAGGGTCGAGACCTTGGCCGCAGTGTGGAAGATGCGCTGACAGCCGCGCACCGCCTGATCGACGGCTTGTGGGTCGCGCAGATCACCGTAGATTCGTTCAACAGGGGTTCCATCGACGCCGCTGTTATCGCTGCCTGGACGGAGCAGCACGCGAACGTCGTGACCATCGGCAATCAAGCGGCGAAGGAGGTTGGCTCCCAAGTGGCCGCTGGCCCCGGTCAGTAGGACTTTGCCAGCAGGGCGACCGCTGGTGGAAACAGAACTCATGACGTCAGCTCCTTCAAAAAGCGGCCCCGTTCTAACAGGGAGATGCCCCACAAAGCAATGCGCAGTAACGCACTCATTCACCGTCGGAAGTGCGGATGCGCACAGCGCGGATAGATTAAGAGGCATATCATCTGCCTCATATCGTCGGGGCTTTCAGCAATAACCGGCGGGAGCCAGGAGGGCAGGGGGATGACGAACTACCCAAGGACTGGGAGGCGGCCGGGTTTTTGGCGTCCGGCGCGAGGATCATTTTCAGCCGCGAGCTGCCCGCAGGCAGCGTCGATATCCATGCCTCGGGTCTTGCGGGTATACGTCGTGAAGCCAAGCCGCATGCACTCCGCTTGGAAGGCCATCACCGCGCTCTTTTCGGGTCGCTTGTATGGAGCCTGGGGATGCGGATTCCACGGAATCAGGTTCAGCTTGCAAGGAATGCCGCGCAGCAGTTCCGGAAGTCGTCGGGCATCCTCGATGCTGTCATTGAGACCCCCAAGTAGTACGTACTCGATGGTGATGCGCTGCCGTCGTTCGAGTGGGAACCGGCGCAAAGCTCCAAGCAGCATCTTGAGTGGATAGCGACGATTGATGGGCATGATGACGTCGCGCACTTCATCGTTGGATGCATTGAGTGACACCGCGAGGTTTACTGGTAGACCTTCCTTTGCGAGTCGCTCGATCGCTGGTACCAACCCGGCCGTCGAGACCGTGATGCGTCGTCGCGAAAAGCTACGTCCCAGCGGATGGAGGAGGATCCGCAGCGCCCTGGTCAGGTTCTCGAAGTTGTGCAGTGGCTCGCCCATTCCCATAAAGACCAGGTTGGTGACCACATCTCCGCCGGCGATTCGCGTTGGATCATCGCTGGGGAGGCTGCGCAACAGCGCTTCGGCTTGATACACTTGACTAACGATCTCACCTGCGGAGAGGTTGCGACCGAAGCCAAGCTTGGCTGTGGCGCAGAAGTCGCAGTCGATGGCGCAGCCCACCTGAGACGACACGCACTGGGTCAGCTTTTTGCGCTCCCAGGTCGGCTCGTCCTCTTCGTCGGCGTAGACATCCGGGGCCTTTTCGGTTGGCACCTGTCCGGTCACGACGTCCCGCGCATCGTCATCGGGAATGAGCACGCTTTCAATCAGGCGATCATCTGCGGTCTTCAGGCGCAGCTTGCGCGTACCGTCGACTGAGAGTTGAACCTTATCGATGTGTAGCTCAGCAACTCGGACTAGGTTTTCGGCGCGCAGCCTGGCTCGCAGCACCCGGCTGACGTCCGTCATTTGATCGAGATCGGTGACTCCACGGGCATGGACCCAGCGAAAGAGTTGCTCGCCGCGATAGCGTTTCTCTCCAAGCCGCTGCATGAGGTCGGTCAGATCCTCGTAGGTCTGATTGCGCAGCTCGATGGGGGCGTCGGGGATGCCGTGGGATGGAAGGACAGACGGAACGGGAAACGGATCGATAGACTGCTCGGGGATCATCGCGAGCGCAGTCTAGCAAGGAACTAGGCGACTAACGGAGGAAGAACGCAGCGGCAATGCCACCGAGGCACAGCATGATCACTACTAGCGAGATGACCATGAGCATTGAGTTGCTCTTGGCCGCTTTGGCATCGGCGAGCTTGGCATCGGCGGCCTTGGCATCGGCGAGCTGTTCCTTGGTGATCGAGGACATCGGCATCGTCGGACCGGAGCTCGGCGGCATCAGCCCAGCCGGAGCCGGTGCCTTGATGAGCGTCTGCGCGAGCCGGGGTGGAATGGCTGACGAAGAGTTCGATACGGCAGGATTACTCGACGAGCTGGAAGGCTTGGGCGGATTCGATCCGGCTCCGGCTGAGCGTGGCGGATTCGAAGTCGGTGCCGCAGCGCGAGGAGGACTTGAGGGGGTCGGGCCGCTACCTGGCCAATCGACATTGCCCTTCGAGATATCCGCCGCGCCGGTTACGTCAAACTGCGCCCCGGTTTGTGCCTTGAATACGGGGGCTTCGGCTGCCTTTTCATCGCCAAACGCCGGTCGCATCACGACTCGGAAGGTGCCCTCGACCCAGCCGTTGAGCTTCGACATCGCGGCGATGGCGCTCTCAGGCTGACCAGCGATGATGGCGCTTTCCGCCTTACCGAGTGTGAAGCGAACCTGTGCGGTTTCGCCCGAGGTCCGCAGCAGCTCAACATCAGAGGAGAGCTGATTGTCTGCGCACAACTTATAGATGGCGGTGATCTGGCCCGCCCGCAGGGATCCACTCAGCTCGACGCCCTGGGTGAGTCGGCCCTTCCAGTCGGGAATCCGTTGCTCCACGACGAATTCGCCGTTGGTCCACAGCGGCAGCGATCGCGTGCCCTGATCGCCCTCGTTTTCGATGGGTTCGCCACCGATCCAGGTGAGGTCGAGCGATTGGTCGCCCTGCTGAAGCCGCAGGTTTCCCGTCAGCCGGATGCGCTGACAGCGCTCGTAGAGCTGCCTGATGCTTGTTTCTTTGAGAGAGCCGGTCCAGCGATAAGCGCCCAGAGCAGATGAAGCTAGCGACATGAAAAGACAACCCCAAGAGAGCTTACCGCTAGAGCTTTCACCGGGTCAATCGCTGCTGCGTCGCAACTTCCAGCCATATCGACGGCGGGAACGTACGGACACTGGCGGACACTGGCGGACACTGGCGCACATTGCCTCTTGCACCCAGGGGGAAACTTTCGATATGAACGGAGCCTTGCGTGCCCGAGTGGGTGCGGAAAAAGTCGAACAACTGTCGGAGGTTTCGCTTATGGCTCGATTCACCCACGTCCGAGGAATGTTTCTGGGAGCAACCTGTGGCTTCGTTCTGCTGGCAGCCAGCGCTGGCTGTGGTGGTGACGATGGCAGCATGGACCCAAACATGATGATGAATGCTGTCTGCAACGCCTCAATGGTGACTGGCACCGAGAACAAGGCAGCGACCGACTCGCTCAAGCTGCCGGGCGTCAGTGGCAATAAGACCTACGTGTATGACTTTGACGGTGACCTCCGCCAGGAGAACCAGCTCAAGAACCTGATCAACACCATCTCGCTGTCGGGTCTGGACATCCAGGCCTCGGTGAACAAGGCGGTGATGGGTGGCGAGGCGATCGTTCTGATGACGGTCAAGTCGTCAGATGTCACGAAGGCGGACTGTGCGTCGGTGACGATGGGCCTCGCGAAGGCACCTGCGGCAATGGCTCCAGCTCCGAAGTTTGATGGCACCGACGTGTTTCAGTCGGCCCCGGACATCAAGCCAGTCTCATTGTTCGGCAAGATCGACGCTGGCAAGCTGAGCACGCTCGCCTCGAAGGATCAGAAGCCGGAAAACGAACAGAAGATCGAAATCCGGCTGCCGCTCGGTGCGGGTATGGAGCTGCCGCTGGCCCTTCGTGGCGCGCACTTTGAAGGCACACTCGTCAAGGACGGCAGCCTTCTCAAGGTCAAGGACGGCGTGCTGCACGGCGTCCTGGCCCAGAAGGACATCGACACCAAGATCGTGCCACTCGTCGCCAATTTGCTGTCGGACATGATCAACAAGGATCCGATGGGCGACACCGCCAAGACGGTCATCGGCCTGTTCGAAAACCAGAACGATCCGGTCACCAAGAAGAAGTGCATGGACGACGCCAAGATGTGCTGCAAGACGAACCCGACGACTTGCAAGATCATCCCCGAGGAAGTCAAGAACTCCGCAGTCGGTGGCGTGCTCAACTCCGATGTCCAAGCCTTCGACGACAACGGCAACTGGGCTCCGGTCGCTGGTGGCAAGAAGTACAACGGTATGTCGGTGGGCATCGGCTTTACTGGCGTCACCGCCAAGTTCTAGTCGCTGCAGCCTGTAGAGCGATCGCCGAGTTGGGACTCAGAGGCTGACTTGTTGGTCGCGCAAGAGCCCTAGGGGGATGAAGATCCTCCTGGGGCTTTCGACTTTTGGGCGTTGTTCTTCGTGCGAGGGAGTGCGTGATGACAGATGCACATTCTTATGTGGTAATCCTGGCGGGTGGTGGTGGCACGAGGCTGTGGCCTCACAGTCGTCGCAGTCGTCCCAAGCAGTTTCTCCCGATGCTGCCGGGGGGCGAGACACTGATCGGTGCGACGGTGCGGCGGACGACTGGAGTCGTTCCCATGGAACGGACCTTGGTCGTGACCACCGCTGAGCAGGTGCCTGAACTGCGGCGATGTCTCCCGACGCTACCCATTGATAATATTTTGGTGGAGCCGACTGGACGCAATACCGCACCGTGCATTGGGCTCGCGGCGGTCATGCTGCTGAAGCGCGATCCGCAAGCGGTGATGGCGGTGCTCCCATCGGATCACTTTGTCTCTGATGAGGAGGGATTTCGGCGGACGCTCTCGGCGGCACTCACAGTGGCGAGGGAAGGGCATGTGGTGACGCTCGGCATTCGTCCGACCCATCCCGAGACGGGCTATGGCTACATCGAGCTGGGCCCGGAGTCGGCTGGTTCGCGGTTGGCCGCAGCGTTTGTCGAAAAGCCTGATCGCAAGCGCGCAGAGGCGTACGTAGCCTCGGGTCGCTACCTGTGGAACTCGGGCACGTTCTTCTTTCCGGCGAAGCGAATTCTCGACGAGTTGCGGGCGCAGCTACCGGCGCTGTCGGAACTGCTGGAAGAGTTGGGCGAACATCCGGAACGAACGGCGGCTCGCTATCCCGACGCTCCTTCGATTTCGATCGACTACGCGGTGATGGAACGGCTGGGGCTGGTTCATGCTGGCGAAGGGCGGGCGATTCGCGTGCTGATGGGTGACTTTGGCTGGAATGATGTCGGTTCGTTTGCGGCGCTTGCGGCACTGCATCCCGCCGATGCAAGTGGCAACCATATCTTTGCGAGCAGCACCGAGACGCCAGCTCCCGTCGTCCTCAACGCTCACAATAACTTGGTGTGGAGCGATGGTCAGCGACTGCTGGCCCTGATCGGTGTGAGTGACTTGATTGTGGCGACGACGGACGATGCGGTGCTGATCATGCCTCGCCAGCAGGCCCAGCAGGTCAAGGACGCAGTGGTTCAGCTTCAGAAAGAAGGGCGGACGCGGTTTCTATGAACCCGCTGATGTTCCGCGAGTACGACATCCGGGGCGTCGCCGATCGTGACTTGACCGACGAGGTGGTACGTGCGCTGGGGCAGGGCATCGGCACGCTCATTTTGAACAGCGGGGGCCGATGCCTGGCGCTTGGGCGAGACTGTCGCCTTCATTCGCCACGGCTTCATGCGTCGCTGCTGGCCGGATTGTTGGCGAGCGGTGTGGATGTGATTGATCTCGGGGTGGTGCCATCACCGGTGCTGTACTACGCGGTCCACTCGCTGGCGCTCGATGGTGGGGTGCAGATCACTGGCAGTCACAATCCGGCCAGTGATAACGGTTTCAAGATTCTGTGTGGGCGGCGCAGCCTCGACCGTTCTCAGCTCGAAGCGCTGCGGGACATGGTGGCGTCGCGGGCGTTCCGGTTTGGGCAAGGCGCGGTCGCGGATCAATCGGTCGTGGCGGACTATCTGGTGTTCGTTCAGTCGCGGCTTCAGCTTGGTACGAGGCGCTTTCCGGTGGTGATCGACGCCGGCAACGGCACCGGAGGCGTGGTGGCGCTGCCACTGCTCGAACGCCTTGGGTTTCCGACGCTGGCGGTGGCATGCGAGATGGATGGGCGTTTTCCACTTCATCTGCCCGACCCGACGGTGCCCGAGAACTTGCGTGAGCTACAAGACGCGGTACGGCGCAGCGGGGCCGAGGTCGGGATCGCGCTCGATGGCGATGCGGACCGGCTTACGGTCGTCGACAATCAGGGGCGAATCCTGTGGGGCGATCAGCTCATGATCCTGTTTGCGCGGGCGATTCTGGCCGAACAGCCGGGGGCAACCTTCGTCTGCGAGGTCAAGTGCAGCCGCGCTGTACTCGACGAAATCCACCGAGCGGGTGGCCAAGCGGTGATGTGGCGGGTGGGGCACTCTCTCATCAAAGAGAAAATGCGTCAGACCGGCGCGGCCCTCGGTGGCGAGATGTCCGGGCACTTGTTTTTTGCCCATCGCTATCTCGGTTTTGACGATGCCATTTACGCGGCGGCGCGACTGCTGGAGCTGCTGTCGCGTTCTGCTGAACCACTGGAAAAGCTCGTCGATGGTCTACCTCATCTGTTCAATACGCCAGAGTTGCGGATCGCGGTGCCGGACGAACAAAAGTTCGCGGTGGTGCGAAAGATGGCGGAATCACTGCGGCGGACTCCTGCTGCTGAGGTGATCGAACTGGACGGGGTGCGGGTGACCTGGCCGGATGCCTGGGCGCTGGTGCGGGCGAGCAATACCCAACCGGCGATTGGCCTACGCTTCGAGGCAGAGAGCGAGCTGCGCTTGCGCTCGGTACAGAGCGACGTTCAGGCGTTGCTCAAGCGAACTCTCAGCGAGCCCGGGCTCACGACGATGACCGCCACCGCATCGGAGGTGCCAACCGCAGATACGGCGGCCGATCGGCTTACCTTTTATTACGACATCGGCAACCCGTACTGCTATCTGGCGGTGATGCAGCTTCCGCTGCTGCTCGCTCGCTGCCAGTCTACGGTGCGCTTTGTGCCGGTGGTGAGTGGGCGAGTCCAAGCGGCAGCAGAATGCACGGCCTCGCTCGGTCCGGCACGGCTTCGCTACTTGCAGACTGACATGGCTCGTTGGGCACGACGGCTGCGGGTTCCACTGCACTTTCCATCGCGGTTTCCGATGAATACGATTCGGGCGCTGCGATTATGCGTACAGGTTGCGCAGCGTGGCGAGAGTGAGCATCGGCGACTGGCGAAGCGATTGCTCGAGGCCTATTGGGTCGAAGACATCGATCTGCTCGATGGAGACGCGCTGCGCCTGTTGCTGGTGGGACTTCAGCTTCCGGCGGACGAACTGTTACATGGCTGCTCGCTACCCGATGTGGCGGCGATGCTTCAGAACAACACCGAGCAGGCGATTGCCGCAGGTGTGTTTCAGACCCCTACGTTTCAGGTCGGAAACGAGCTGTTTGTGGGTCACGACTGCTGCGAATTTGTGGCGGAGGCGCTACTCGAAGAGTCGCGAGCGAAGCATCCGTCGCTGTAGCTGGGGTGGTAAGAGTGCATAGATGGCAGGAAACAGCGACGATCCCAAAGACAGCCCACGTAAAACGCCGACTGAGAGTCCGCAGGCGAGCTTCTTATTTCCTTCGACTCCTCGTCCAGTGGCGCGTCGGCCCGTGGCAACCGACCCTCGACCGTCTCCGCCGGACCCACCGCTACCACCACTGACGGTCCGTCGCCTGGAACCTGAGCGTCCGATCGTCGAGCGAGTGAGCTCGACCACCGTGTTCAAAGTCAGCGAGATCGTGGGCCGGGCAGCGCGGCTGCTCGACGACAACTTCGCAAGCGTGTGGGTCGAAGGCGAAATCGAGGGCTTCAAGCGCCATCAGGTCTCGGGCAATTGTTATCTGGCACTCAAGGACAGCGGTGCGCGGGTCGAAGCCATGCTCCGACGGCAGGTCGCCCAATCGGTGTCATTCGCGCTGCGCGATGGGCTCAAGGTGCGGGTGCGCGGGCGACTGACCATCTATAAGGAGCAGGGTCGGTTCCAGCTCTACATTGAAGAGCTACTGCTGTCAGGCGAAGGCGAGCTACTCGCGCAGTTTGAGGAAATGAAGGCGCGTCTCCAGCGTGAGGGACTGTTCGATGCCGCACGCAAGCGCCCATTGCCGCGTTTTCCGCGAGTGATCGGCGTGGCCACATCGCAAAGTGGGGCCGCCCTCCAAGACATCTTGAAGGTAGCGACCAGGCGAGGGCGCGTTCACATCGTGATCGCCAACTGCGCCGTTCAAGGACCATCGGCACCACCGCAGATCGTGCAGGCGATCGAGCGATTGGCCCCGCTGGTGGATGTGCTGATCGTCGGACGGGGCGGTGGCTCAGTAGCGGATCTGTGGTGTTTTAACGACGAGCAAGTGGCGAGGGCCATCTATCGCTGTCCGGTGCCCGTGGTATCCGCAGTCGGGCATGAGGTCGACTTCACGATTGCCGATTTTGTTGCGGACGTACGGGCCCCGACTCCATCGGCGGCGGCGGAGCTGTGCGTGCCTGAATATGCCCGGTTGGCGCGTGAGCGGGATGAGCTCAACCGAAGACTGCTGCGGGCGGGTAAGCGACTCGTGGATGGGGCCAGGCAGCAGCTCGATGGCGCGCTCGGGCGATCACAGATTGCGCTGGAGCGGCAGCTTGGACTGCGGCGTCGGCAGCTCGATCAACTCGGACAGCGGCTTCAGACACGGCACCCTAGGACGCAGCTTCAGCGAGACCATGGTTCCCTCGACAAGTTGCACGGACGGCTGCTACTCGGGATAGAGCGGCAGGTCGCTGAACGGCGTCGTGCACTGGAAACGGTCGCGGGACCAAGCGATCAGCGGTTGGCTCAAGCGGTGTCGCGGCTGCTTCAGAACAAACGGCAGGCTCTGCTTGCAACCATTGGCAAGCTAGAAGCGATGTCTCCGCTCAAGGTACTTACGCGCGGGTATGCGGTGGCACGTGATGACAGCGGACGGGTGCTGAGCGATGCCCGAACGGTCGAGCTGGGCAGTCACCTGTCTGTGACACTTGAGCACGGGGTGCTGTTTTGCAAGGTCGAGTCGCGGCAGGAGGTACGGTCTCAGAATTTCGAGATCCCGAAGGCCTCAAAAAACTGAGCATCGAGCCGCATGTAGAACGCAGCAATCATCGGTATTCACCGTTGGTGACTGCATGAATAGACAAAGGCTGGCATGACCTTCGCTAGCAATGAGAATCAGAAGCGAACTTCTACCGGTCTTTCGAATGTCCGTGAGGGCCGGTCTTTCTTAGGTTGCTGTTTAGGAGAGATGCTCATGAAGCGACGAACATCCCTGTTCCCTCTGGTTCTTTTCGGTGCCGTGGCCGCTTGCGGTGATACGAGCACGCCCGATCCCGCCGGAATTCAGGCCGAGCTCCAGCTTGCCAACTTCGGAAGCTGTAGCGACCTGGAGCAGTACATTGAAGACCAAGCGGTCTTTGAGATGAGAACGCAGCTCGACTCGCAGAAGCGCAGCGGCACCAGCATCGACATCTTTGGTCGTGCCGGCGGTGTGGCCAACTCTGAGGCTGCGCCGACGGCTGGGGCTGCGGATAGCAAGTCCTCCGGCCCAAGTGCCTATACCAAGACCAACACCCAGGTCGCGGGGGTTGACGAGGCAGATTTCTTTAAGAACGACGGAACTCGGATCTTCCAGCTCGTCGGTCAAAAGCTCTACGCGGTGAAGAGCTGGCCTGCCAACGCGATGCAGATCCAGTCGTCGCTCAACGTCGAGGGTTACCCGACCCAGATGTATCTGGATGAAAAGAACCGAGTGGTGGTCTTTTCGTCGATCTACACCCAATACACTGGCTACCTGGAGGACTGGGCGGTCGGTGGAGGTCGGGGTGGTATCGCTGCGGACGTGGCCTGCGGCCCCGGTTACTGCGGCGGTTGGTACGGCAACACCACCAAGGTTACCGTCATCGACGTCTCGGATTTGACCAGCCTCAAGGTGTCGAGCGAATACTATTTGCCCGGCAACTACGCCAACTCGCGACGAGTGGGTAGCTCAGTCCGATTGGTTCTGTCGGACCACTTTCGCTGGCCGTCCACCGTTCGCTTCTATCCCGATTACTCGACTTCCAACTACAACGATTGGCGCGCCTGGAACGCCGAGATTGATCGACTAAAGGATGCCAACGAGCAGCTCATCCGCAACCAGACCATCGACAAATGGTTGCCCTCGCAAAAAGTGCGGATGCCTGACGGTTCGGTCAAGGTACTGCCGTACAACTGTGCGGACTTCGCAAAGCACAACGCCCCGACCCACCTTGGCATTACCACGGTTGCGACGATCAACCTGGACTCGCCGCAAGCAGCACCGCAGCGTTCGTCGATCTTGGGAGAGGTCGGCGAGATCTATGCGAACCAGGGCTCGCTGTACATCACCAACCGTCACTGGTGGTGGTGGCCGCGCTTCAACCAGCGCGACTGGACGTACCTGTTCAAGTTCGACCTGTCGGACATCAACAAGGCCCGGTTTGTCGCGGCCGGTGGTGTAGATGGTCACATCGTCGATCAGTTCTCGATGGACGAGGACAAGGGGTATTTCCGAGTTGCCACGACCATCGCCGAGCGAGTCCAAGACCCTCGTGATCCGCGCAACTTCTGGGGCATGATCCAGACCACCAACCGTGTGACGGTTCTTGGGCAAGACGGCGGCAAGTTGATGCTCAAGGGACAGAGCGAGGAGTTGGCCAAGGGCGAGCGCATCTACAGCTCGCGTTTCCTCGGTGACAAGGGCTTTGTGGTGACGTTCCGCCAGGTCGACCCGCTGTACACGTTTGACCTGTCGAACCCGGCAGCCCCGCGCAAGGTCGGTGAGCTGAAGATCCCCGGCTTCTCAACGTACATTCATCCGATCGATGCCAACAACCTGCTGACCATCGGCGTGTACACCCCAGAGACGGGCACGGGTCCGCGCACTCTTCAGCTCAGCCTGTTTGACGTGAGCAACTTTGCGAGTCCGAAGCAGACCTTCACCCAGCAGGTCGGTTCTTCGTACGGCTGGTCGGAAGCTCAATCTGAGCACAAGGCGTTCAACTACTTCCCCGAGCGCAAGATGCTGGCGATTCCGTTCTCGGACTGGACGACGTCGGGCACCGATCCCTGGGGTTCCTTCCGCAGTGAGCTGCGCGTGTTCGATGTCGATGCAGCGACTGGCTTCAAGCTACGCGGCTCGGTATCGATGAAGGATGTGTACATGAACGCGGGTGCTCCTTCGTGGGCCTGGTACTACAGCCCCTGGATGCGCCGCAGCGTGATGGCAACCGATATGGGAACCGATTACGTCTACGCAGTAAGTGATGCCGGCATCCGCGCCGTCACGGGTCCAACCCTGAGCAACACTCTGTCGACGGTGGTCTTCCCGCGCAACGACGTTCTTCGCTAATCCTCTTGGATCAAAGCCAGCCCCAGACACCACTGGGGCTCCTCTTCCGTCCTCCTCTTCTCTTCCGTCCTCCTCCACATCGTGGCTAGGCGCTTTCGGGTTCACGACGGGCCAGTTGCAGTAGCTTTTCTCTCGTCCTACGCGGGAGCTTGGCGAGGAGCTGGGCGGCTTCCTGTTCTGCCTGTTGTTCATCATCGAGAAGATCCAAAGCGCGGGCGGTGTGCTCCTCACCGATGGACGCTGGCTGCGGATCGTGCTTGGGTGTCACCGTCAAGCCACCGTGTCCCAGACTTGAGGCGACCACGTCGGACAGAGCGCCCGACTCAATGCTGAGCGTTGTCCATAGTCCGCGCAGACTATGGGTACACACCCTTGGTACATGCGCGAGCTCGCAGATTCTGCCAACCGTAGACCACAGCACGCGATGGTGACGGGGTCCACCTTGCGAGTTACTTCCGAATAGGAGTGAATTTGCTTCTCTTCCCGCAGCAAGCGACAGGAGTCGCTCTTGTAGTACCGTGGGAACCTTCAGGGGTCGACGGTCACTTTTGTTCTTTCCGCCATCGATCCAGAGGATCTTCCCAGCACCATCGACATCGAGGACTCGGCAGCGGAGTACTTCGCTAGCACGCATCCCAAGTAGCAGTGCCACGACTGCACCCAGCGATAGGACGTCTCCTTCTTCATCATGGAGCCGTAGCGCAGTTGCCACAAAGCGATTCGCTTCATCGATGAGGAGCTGTGGTTTTCCGACGTTGGGACGGCCTTGGGGATGAACCTGTTGAAAGGGACTGCTGGTAGTGAGTCCCTGTTTTGTTGTCCAAGCAAAGAACCGTTTGGCAATTCCTAAATAGAAACGATGAGATGCCGCTTCCAGTGGCTTGCCGGTCTTTGCAGAGGGTCGTTCGATTGCGCTGCGGTAGATTTCTTCTGCACGGCGAGGCGTGATGGTTCGGATTTCTAGCTCAAGCTGCTCAGCGAGAAAGTAGCGCAGGCGATCGTGTTCGTTAGAGAGGGTCTGTTTGCGACACGTTCCGGCCCGCTCCCGTTCCGCAAAGAACGCTTCGATGAGTTCTCCCACCCGATGATGAGTGGGGGTCTTCAGTTGCTGCTCGACTTCCGCTTTGCTGGAAAGCGCAGCGTCCATGGTGGGGAAGTACAGATTCTTTGCACTCCCTTCACCCAGGATGCGAATACGGAATCGGGTTCCATCGCGCTCGGCGTATGGTCCAGTGACACGAGGTGGCGCTTTGGGCCTGGGCATGCACGTCTCCAAGACTCCCCTTGCGCGACGGTCCGCAGACAAAAGGAGATTGGGATGTTAACACGCGATGCTGTCCGCTGAGAAGTCATTCTGGGATATGGCTGCGCCGACGCGCCACGTGAATTGCGTTCGGGTACTGAGACGACTGCGGCCCACGCGGTGGCCGAAAAGGCGGTGGCCGAACCTCTTCCGAGCTCCTGGGAGAAGAGTAATGGCATCGGCGCCGCTGGCATTCTCGGCGATGAAGAAAGGCAAGTGATCGAACGGGCCGTGACGCAGGCCGCCAACCGCCACAACCTGGGATTGCAGGGACAATCGGCGGCGCTGCTGGCCGCTCCTCGGCTTGCGAGCTGTCTGACCGAGCGGCGCTGTCAACTGTCGCTGGCCGAGGAAAATCAAGCCACGATCTTGCTTGTCTTGCACGCTGAGGCGACCTCGATGTGGCGTGGCGGTCGCGACCTGGTGCTGCGACTGACCGCAATTGATACGTCGGTGGCTGAACAAGCGGCGATGGTTGAGCGGACGTGTGCGGCCTGCTCGCCCACAAATGCCGGACAACTGATGGGCGAGCTGGCGACTCAGGTGCTTGGTGACGCCGTCGGAAGGCCCCGTGGGATGCTAGAGGTCCACTCCAATCCCAACGGGGTAGATGTGCTGCTCCGCGACAAACTGCTCGGTCAGACGCCACTCAAGCGACCGACGCGGGTGGGCACCTTTCCGATTCCCATCCGCAAAGAGGGTTTCGGTTTGGGGATTTCGGCGCTGGCGATCAACAGTCATTGCGTTGCAGGACTGGGAGATATGGACGCACAGTGCATGCGCATCTACGACACCACTGCGCCAGGTGCGGCTCTTGCTGCGGTCGGCGGTGCGGCTCTGTTGACGGGCACCGTGCTGCTGGCCTGGTCAGCATCGCTCAAGTAAGGCTTACCGACGACTGTCAGGGCGAGAAGAGGACAAGATGCGGTCCCGAGCATCTTCCTCAATGGCTCGCTCCCGACGTTCCCGTTGGCGTCGCTGTTCGCGCTTCTCGGAAGACTCATGAAGCTCTGCGGCTTCGCGACGGGCGACGCACCAGCGAAGATGCTGTTGTAGCTCGTCAATTTCATGTCGCAGCTCGCTGCACTGGGCGGTCCGGGCGGTTTCTTCGGCCTGGGCCTGGGTCAGTGCTCGTAGCACGTAGCCGAAGCTCCGAGCCTGTTCGGCCAGCGCTTGCGCCGTCGCGATCGCTCCCAGCGTGTGCTCGGCTCGCCTGCGCAATTGATCGAGTTGCTGAGCAAGCTGTTGCCTGTGTTGCCCCGCTTGATGCTCCATGATCCGCGCTACGTCCAAGGCACTTCTCGCTGCGCGCAGCCGCGCTTGCGCTTCCGACTCGGCCATCCGCCGCAGAGACAGCAGCATTTGCGTGACGGGCATGAGTCGCAGAGAGACAGGGCGCATCCTGCCCATCGTACCGAAAATCGTAGAGCGCGGGATCTAGACCAAGTATCGCGGCGGGCTAGTGTGTACTGGCGGATAGCTCAGCGGCTTGTCTTGTCTCGGACGCGAGTTCTTCGCTGGATGCAGCGGCTTCGGCGTCAATTTCGTGCTGGGCTTCTTCGGTCATCTCTTTCAGTCCAAGCTTGGCACCAGCACGCAGGAACAGAATCCCCATCGCCAGGTTGCTTGCCGTTGCAATGGCCGTCATGGTCAGGCTGTACGCCAGCACCGCTGCATCGCCGCGAGGTGAAAACTCGGAAAAGAAGTATTTGGCAGCCATCTGCGAGGTACCAAGGCCTTGGACGCTAATCGGAAGCGACGCGACAGCAAACACCACCGGGAGATACAGGACCGCAACATGGACCGGAACCTCGATGTGAAAGCAGCGCAGTGCGACAAAATGCCACACCAGCAACACCAGCAGATGCGGGACTCGCACGACCAGCGCACGGGCGTGTCCTTTGATTCCTGCCTCGTGCAGTGGCTCCCACAGCTTGTGAGTGACCCGCCACAGCCGTCGCCAGATCCGTACCATCAGGCTGTCGTGCGTTGTTACGGACGGTGGACCAGAGAGCAAAAAGCGCGGCGGCCAGGTGAGTAGGATCGCATAGACCACCAGCCCGACGAAGAACATCACCAGCACAGGCAGCAGGGCCGCCGCTTTGGCCCCGCCGAGGGCAAGGCCACCAGCCGCAAAAATCAGCAACAGTGCGACCCAGACACCAACAATAAATAGGATGTAGGCGCTGGCTCGCGACAGCGGCACTTTGCCGACGCGGTGGATATAGCCAATGATGCCGAGCTGCCCGGCATGATAGTTGATAACCGCGAGGGTGTAGGTGGCTGCCCGGATGATGTAGAGCTCGGTAAAGCGGAGCGTCAAGCCAAACCACTTGAAGACGTAATACATCGCCAGCGTGTCGGCAGCGCAGTTGACGAGCACCATCAAGCCCGAAAACGCCAGCAGCGGCAGCAGCGGTGCATCGCTCGTCATTTGAGCAAGCTCACGCAGGTTGATGCCACGAAGGGCGAGGATAAGCGCGAATGCTGCGACGAGCAGCGGCAGTGCGCGACGAACCAAGGAACGCATCGCGGGCAACGCTAACACAGCCGCCCCCCACGATGTCAGCCACTAATACGGTCTGTTTCGTCTGCTGACTCTCAAAGCAGCCGAGCTTCGGGCGGTGGATTGAAACAGCGAAGCGGAGGCGCAGCTCTATCTCACCGAGCCGCGAAGGCACCATCTCGAGTCTTTGGCATGGTCGGAAACATCACGTCAAACGGACCCAGGATTTCTTCGGGGGGAGGCTGTGGCGGCGAGGTCTTGGTTCCCAACGTAACCCCCAATACAACCGCTGTTGTGGTGACCACAATGCCGGTGGTGAGTGCTACCCAAAACCACGCACGCTTGTAAACCGGCGAGGGCGGCTGAGTCGAGACGACCAGGGCGCGTGCTGCAAGCAATGCCGACAGTTCGCGGATGTAGCCTTCGACCTCGGCCCGCAGCGGGCTTTGTGGATCGAGCTGCAAATAGCGACGATAGAACGTCAGCGCTTGACGCGACTCACCGGCCCGACGAAGGCCTTGCGCAATGTTAAACAGTACCCGCACCAGGTCAGGGCGGGCGATCAGCAGCAGCGCGTACGCCTCGGCAGATTCACGGAAATTGCCCGACTGAAAGAGCTGATGACACCGCTCGACCTCGGACTTGACGGAGTAGTCGTTCGGAAGGTGAATCTGCGTGGCATAGGCATCCCCGGGGATGAGTGCGTGCGCGAGGGCAAAACGACCATTAGCCGCTAGCTCGTGAGCGACGTTCGCCAGTTCTAGTTCTTCTGCGGCCTCGGCTGTCCTGGCGGGGGGCGAAGCGGCGGCGTCGTCGGATTGAGCGTGCGCTGGGTTCGCAATCAGCACCAGCAAGGCCACCACCGTCCCAGACTTGGTCAGACGAGGCCGCTTGAGGCGCGGTTCGAGAGCGTCTCGTACCGTCACCACCAGCCAGGTCAATGCAATGAGTGCGGCCAGCAGTGGCAGCGCCTGCATCATGTCGAGCTTGCCAAGGATGGACTGGGCGATTCGTCCGTAGCAGAGCGGGATGTGAAAGGCATAGGCCAGCAGCGAGCCTCTTCCCAAGCGCAGCAGCCAGCCGAAGCTCTTGTCGGGGAGCTTTGCCGACGCAGCCAGCGACAGTGACAATACCGCCATCGCTCGTGCTGTGCCTTCCAGAAAGTTCCAGATAACGGCGGGATGGGCTCTCGAGAGTCGACCGCCGAGGCTCAGAACCGTCAGCGTCGTGAGTTCTTGCAGCGGATAGACGACCGCTATGGCTCCGAGCGCGACGGTCAAACTGCGCTGCCAGCTCCAATCCGTCAGACGAAACCGGGCACCCAGTAGAACCCCGAGCGCGGCAAATCCACACAACGGGAGCAGCGGAAATCGCGTAACCGGCGTGACGTCAATCACCAATCCAAGCACCGCAGCGATGGGAAGTGGCAGGTGGGGCAGCCAGCGCTGCGTCAAACCCAGCGCCAAGCCGCACACAACGACCAGGAGTGCCCGCAGTCCAAGCGATGACCGACCGACGAGAAGATAGGTACAGACGAGCAGCGACAGACCGATGCAATGCAGGATGTCGGCGCGCAGCAACGTCGCCAGGTCAACGCGCCAATCGAGAACCGCGTAGACGACGCTGACCAAGTAGCCGTAGCCTACGACCTCGAGTGCGCGACGGGCCATGCCCGAGCGAACCTCGGCCAGGTTCTTTCCCGCACGTTCGGCACTCGCCGCTTGCAGCCCCAGAGACAGACCCGCGAGCAGCAGGAACAGCGGGGCTGGAATGTTCGAAAAGACCCGCGTGAATCGATACAGTCCGCTCAATTTGTCGGCCTGGCTGACCCAGCCATCGAGCGCGTGTGTCTGAATCATCAGCACCACCGCCAGCCCGCGAGCCAGGTCGATCCCAAGGTTTCGAGCAGGGCGGGGCGATGGAGCGGTCGGACTGGCTGACATAGGCAAATTCAGGCGCTAGACGCTGATCACGACCTCACCGCTGATGCTATCGCCAGGCTCCAGCGTGCGCAGACAGAGTCCAGTATTGAAGGCATCGGCGGGGGCGCTCCAAGGTTCGACGCACAGGAAGTCTTGTAGGGCGCTTTGCCACAGCACCACCGTCGTGAATAGATCGCTCATCTCGATTCGGCGCGGCGTTCGGCCTGGAATGTGCAGTAGCACTGTCTGAGACTGGAGATCGCTCAGGTGCAGATCGACGCTGGGCACGGTTAGATCGACTTCACCGCTCCATGGGCCACTATCGCCGGAGTTGTTGTCGTAGGCATAGCTTGCGTCGACCTCGACTCGGATTCGGTCACGATCTTGGTCGGGAACCAAAAAGTACGGGTGTAGGCCGAAGTGCGTCGGCATAGGTCTCGGCCCGGTGTTCTGAATGGTCACTTCAATCGCTAGCGTGCGGAAACCCGCTCGTCCCAGGTCGACCGCCATTCGCAGAACGAAATCGAACGGGAAGTTCACCTTCGTCGCTGGACTCGAGCGGAACTCCATCGTCACTCGCGCCAGTTGCACATCCATTACTTCCCAACTGGCGTGACGAGCGAGTCCGTGCTGTCGCATCGGAAAGCTCTGGCCACCCACTTGGTAGCGATCTCCGGTCAAACGACCAGCGATGGGGAACAGCACCGGGATCCCACCGCGCACGTTCTGTTTGCGATCCGCAAAGGTGCTGCGATCTAGGAACAGAACCTCATCTCCACCAACGGAAAACTTGGTGATCAATCCTCCGCGCCCGGGGGCAAGCTCTGCTACGGCGGAGCCAGCGCGGAGACGAAACATATCGAGCCCCGACGAGTCGCGAAAGTGCTCGGCGGTTGGCTGCTTGACGGAAACCCCATCGAACGACATCGACGTGAGTGTATCAGGCAACTTCGGTCGGCCAAACTCGTCTTTGCGCGCACCATCCAAGCACGGAGCTTGGTATCCTGCTTTCATGGTGAAATCCGGTCGAACGCTGCGGGGGACAGGCCTTGGAGTGATCCTCGGACTGTGCCCCTTTGTAGCGATGGAAGCCAATGCACAGACGGTTGCCCAGACAGCGACCTCCGGTGCGACGGAGACTCCGGCGAGCGCAGGAGAGCCGGCTCCGAGTGAGCCGACTGCATGGGATCTGGCGCTGGCTGGCAAAACCCTGCTGAAAGAAAAGAAAGGCGAGGCAGCAGTCGAAAAACTTCAGGCCGCGCTAAAGCTTGCCGACAAAGAAGGCATGGCCGCCGACGATCTTGCGCTGATTCACTATCTGCTGACGATGGCGGCCCAGCGCGCTGGCAACGAGGAATTGGCGCTCACCGCGATTGCCAACGCTGCGAGACTGGCACCGAAAGAGGCGGACTACCAACTGGAATGGGCAAATCAACTGTTTGCAGCCGATCGCAACAGTGAAGCCAAGCAGCACGCCGAAGAAGCCCTTCGCCTGGGATTGTCATCGGAGGACGATCGCAAGGATGCTGAGAAACTGATCCGGCAAGCCAAGTCCGCGATGCTCCACGAGCGACTCTCTCTGGATGTTAGCGTCTCGGCGGGTTTTGACTCCAACGTGATTCAAGGTGGTCAGGCCGAAACGGTGGGTGGGGTACCAACCGGAGCCCGTCGTACCAGCACCTCTACACAGTCGTTCCAGACTCAGCTTCGCGAGCGCAATCGAGAGCTTCTCAGCAGCCTGGTTCGCAGCTACCGGGATGCAATCGTAAGCAACTACACCGCGCCGGTTCCATCCGTCGCGGAGTTTGATGTACCAGTCACCTTGGGGCTGGAAATCGGCGGACGACTGGTTGGGACGGCTCACTCGGAGTTATGGACTGGCTACCGCTTCACCCAGATATTGATGACCTCGCCGGTTTTTGACCATGAGGCCTACTCACTGCAAGAACACGTGGTGCCGATTCGCCTGCAGTGGCAGCCTCGGCCATGGTTTTGGTTCCGTCCGCGCATCGAGGGGTACGCAAACTTTACCGGGCTCAAGTCGTTTGCACCGTTTCAAGGTGGTGTGACGGCGGTCCTCGACTTCCTGTTCATCGAGTCCGCACGCTGGCGAACGCGAGTCTTAGGGACGTATCAACTGCGACGGTCGTTCGATCGTGACTATGCCTACCTTGATGGCAATCGCATCGATGGCAAGCTCAGCCAAGAGTTGCGGATCAATCCCGGCGGACGGGTCTCGGCGCGTGGTCAGTTGTCCTATCGCTTTCGTGCAGACCTGAGCGGAGTGATCGAACAGACCGTCGATCTGCAAGTTTTGACCCCTAACGGAAACACTACCACCGTCGGTAGTTACGATTACCGGAACCCACTCAGCTTCATTGGCAACGAGCTAGGAATGCGCTGGCGATTGTTCCTGCCGGCAGGATTTGACATGGGAATCGGAGGCAGTGCGGACTTCCGTAGCTATCGCGAGGACACCACCGCCACCTACACCGCGACTCCGCTGACCGTACCCTGTGTCACTGCGATTGGTTGTTCTGGCAGTACCACGGTGACGCTGCCCAAAGATGGCACCAGTACCATTCCACTCGCGCCTGTGCGCCGCCGTGATATCCTCGCGTCTGTCGACCTGGGAATCACCAAGTCACTACCAGCGGGATTTAGCATGGATCTGACCTATAGCTTCAGCCGCAATGTCTCGAATATTGCGAACGGAATCGACAATCGAAACTATGTGAAACAGTCGATTCTGTTCACCACATATTATAGCTTTTAGGTGATTCATATTGGCCAAGTCCCCCGATCCACAGCTCTTGGCCGATGACCTGTGTGAGCTTCTTCACAGTCGAAGCGCCACCGCCTCCGAGAGAGAGCTAGCCGTTCTGCTACACGCCGGGAAACCGGCTGTCGATGAGGCACTGCTCCAAGTTTCTCAGCGCGGACTGCTCGGTCAGTTGTGCAGCGAAAAACAGCTCTCTGTGGATGGAGTGTTACTACCAGCGTTGGTGGATTCTGTCCAAACTCCACACGGTCGATTTCTACTCTGTAGCGAGCTGTGTCAGCGGGAAGATATCACCGCCCAGGAAGCGATCGAGCGGATTGTCTTGTCGACGCCATCGGAGTTGCCGGTGCTATTTGAGCTGCTGATTCGTGGTGGCCAGTATGAGCGGCTCATTGATCTGCTGACCAAGAACAATCGCGGAGACAGTCCGGCGCTACGGGCGCTGGCGGGAGCTCGTCCTGGTTACGGAATGACCCAGCTAAATCAAGCGACGATCCTCCGGCTCCTCAACGAAAAAGAGTTGGTGTCTTCTGCTCCGTACGAATTGCTGATTGTGCCGGGCTATACTCCGCTGGATGTTGATCGTCCAACCCACTTGCTAGAGATTCCAGCAGCGCTGTCGCGACTTGAGCTGGCTGCAGAGGACATCAAGTCGGGAATCGTTCGATGCGTGCTGGTCTCTGGCGGCTCTGTTCATCCACCAGGAACTCCGTACAACGAAGCACTGATGATGCGTGAACAGCTACTCCGGTTGGGAGTGAACAGCGATCAGATATTGGTCGATCCCTACGCACGGCACTCGACAACCAACCTGCGAAATGCCGGTCGGATGATGCGCTCATTGGGAATGACTCGCGGGCTGGTCGTGACCGGCTTCGATCGCAGTACGTTTTCGCAGGCGTTCTATTTCGGACATCCACTGCTGTCGACGTTTGCACTGCGCTGCCAAACGGAACTCGGCTATTCGATTGGTGAGCTAGACAGAGTCGATGACTATCACATCGCGTTCTATCCAAGCGCTGACGTGACGACTCCCAGTTATGACGATCCACTGGATGTGTAAGCGAGACCGTGCTGCTATCGCCACAGCGCAATGCCACCGAGGAGACCAGCGATGTTGTCTATCAGCACCACACCGTTGGGAAGCTTGCCCTTGAACTTGGTTGCGTTACCACCGCCAACATAGATGCGCTGTGGATTGAACGTGGTCTGAATCTGCGAAAGTGCTTGAAGTACACGCTTGGACCACTTGCGATTACCAAGTTGTTTGCGCGCTCGGTTGCCGACAAGCTCTTCGTAGGTGCGTGACTTGCGTAGTGGATGATGTGCAAGCTCGACATTGGGAACGTAGCTACCATCCACGTAGATGGCGAATCCCATGCCGGTGCCGAGTGTGATCACCACTTCGGTTCCGGATCCGCTGATCGCTCCGAGTCCTTGCAGACCTGCATCGTTTAGCACACGCACAGGTCGCTCGGTTAGCCGGTTGAGAGCCGATTGCAGATCGAATCCGGCAAAGCTCTGATGAAGATTCGGTGCCGAGAGAATCACCCCACCTACGACCACACCTGGGAAGCCTACCGAGACGCGATCAAACGATGTATCGGGAAGCAGCGTCTTGATGACCTGAAGCACTGCATCAGGAGTCGCAGGTTGTGGCGTCTCTTGGCGCTGCCTTTTGCCGCTTGGCTTGCCATCACGGTCGAGGAGTAGACACTTGATCCCGCTACCACCGATGTCGATTGCCAGCGTAAAAGGAGGCTTTGGTCCGTCATCCGCGCTGCGTGCCGACTGTGCGATTTCATCAGACACTGCCGCATCCTCTTCATCAACCACCGCATCGGCTACCGTCTCGGTAGATCCATCGCTTGGGGCTGGACTTTGCGACTGGACCTCTGCAACTTCAGCCTGCATCAAGTCGACCGTCACACCTGGATTCCCTAGAGTGGTCATCTTTCCTTGGTAACACGCTCCCGATCAATTATTCAAGAGCGTGGGCCGTCACCGACGAACACAGATGCCGCCCGGAAAACATGGAATGACACCACCGGTTTTGTCGTACTCTGTTGTGCTGTGGTGGACTCCGTGTCTTCTCGTCTTTCGTTCCTGTTTCTGAGCGCTACCTTTGCGATCGTCAGCAGTGGCTGTGTGACTCCGCAGGCTCAGAAGATGCTTAACCTGGACCCGGCATCGATTCAAACGAGCGACCGTGACGTGCAGTTGGTGCTGTCAACTCCGGTTGGCACGAGCCTTGTGGATCCCGGCTTGATCACGACACAAGCGGCGTGGATACAGTTGATTTCAAGAGCGACCCGAACCATTGATTGGGCCGGGTTCTACGTCGCCTCTGCGGCCGGTGAATCGCTGGAGCCAGTGCTACAGGAACTGTCACGGGCTGCTGCTCGTGGAGTACGTGTGCGATTCCTGCTCGACAAACAGATGTCGGGAAACGATCCACAAACGCTCAGATTCCTAGAACGTCTGCCCGGTGCGGTGGTTCGACTGCTCGATTTCAACTTGATCGCGACCGGCAGTCATCATGCCAAGTACTTTGTGATCGATAACCAAGAGGTATTTATCGGGAGTCAGAACTTCGACTGGCGCTCACTTTCACACATCCACGAGCTTGGGGTACGCATTGGCAACCCCCACATTGCCGGTCAGCTCGCATTCTTGTTCGATATGGACTTCGCGCTGGCAAGGGATCGCAATGACACCCTGGAGTCAAATCCTCCGGTTCTGCCACGTGGACCTGCCGTAGCTATCGAGGTCGGAGTCTCTCCTCCACAGCTCGCACCCGATGGAATTCGTCCAGCCTTGCCAGTGCTGCTTGAGGTCATTCGATCTGCCAAGAAAGAACTCTGCATCCAACTCCTTCGCTACTCTGCTCATCAAGGGAGTGAGACCTGGGATACGCTGCAAGAAGCTCTTCTTCAGGCCGCCGCACGTGGTGTACAAATTCAGCTTCTCATCTCGAACTGGAACACCCAACTTCCAGAAATCGGCGATCTCAAAGTGTTAATTCGCCATCCCAATGTCGCGGTTCGCATCGCTTCGATTCCTGAAGTTACGGGCCGCTTCATTCCCTACGCTCGCGTGATTCACAGCAAGTACGTGGTTGCCGATGAACAGACCCTGTGGCTCGGAACCACAAACTGGGAGCGCGGGATGTTCATGGCCAGTCGCAATGTCGATGTGGTCCTACGCAGAGTAGCCATCGCCAAGCAAGCGCACGGCGTTTTTTCCAAACTGTGGAATTCTGCCTATTCAGTGCCCCTTGACGTAAACAAGGAATACGTTCCACCACGCATCCGCTAACAGGTCGCTTCGCACTACGCGGAGCGTGGGGATTTTTTTCGACTATAGCCGGTATCGTCTAGAGCCGCGACAGCGTCCTTCCCGAGCTGAGCGAACGACAGTTCCTGCACGAAGCCACCGCCGTCGATTGGGACTCCGTACCCGAACGCCGCGATGATTGGCCGCCACATACGGTCGCTGGGTACGCACTGGCAGATACACGTTGCGACGTTGCACATCCCACTCTGTGTAAGGAATTCCTGGTCCGCGCTTGCCTGCCATGTTGACTGCCTCCCTTGGTGATAGGTGATGCTTCAAGCAGAGAGCAGATGACGTGCCAAGATGTGACCTTCACAGATCGCAAGATGACATTGCAGAAGTTCTCGCGGGTTAGCGGTTCCTCACCACCACTTCACTCGCCCCAAGCGCGTCAAATTGACGGTTGTGCGTGGTTGGGCTTTGCCAACTTGACACGCACACTTTGCGGCGCGTGCTACTTGCGCTTTCCCACGGTGAAATAGACCCCCATTCCCATGCCTGCGCGCTGGACCTCTGCCGCATGGAAGAACTCTCCCTGACGAAGACTAATGCCCCCAACATGTCCCGCAGTAAGCGCTTTCCCCGTCGGAGATTTCGCCGGAAAGCGAAACACCGTCTTGCCCACTGGAAAGGAACGGTGCAGCGTCGCCAGCGGCTGGCGATGATGATCGAGCAGCGCAAAGGTCACCTCGCTCAGTGCCACCTCTGCTTCGACCGTGATGGATGGGGAGGTATCGGGATCGTAAGTCACCGTGACTGGGGTGATGTCCGGAGGGGGGGCCACCGTATAGCTCTTGGCCCATGGATCGTGCTGATCCTCTGTGGCCAGACTGGCGGCACTCTCATCATTGAGTCGGGGCATGCCAGGACCAAACGTCCGGTGATGTTCGAATGCCCGCGCAATCGGTCCGGTCACGATGCGTGGTGAACCACCCACATCGATCACAAACACGCCCAATCGCACGGAGGACACACCTACATAGGATGCTTCACTGAGGTTGGTCGAGGTGTAGAAGTCCGCGATGAACTGACTGGTGGCGAGGCCTTCGCTTTGGCGCTGTCGGAATAGATCGAAGTACCAGCCGGTGTACGTTGGAGGTCCACCGGAACTACCAGGCGACATCTCTACTACCATCGATAGGAATCGCTTTTGTTCAATACTCAGGGGTCGTCCGGCCAGCTCATCAGCAGCGATCACTCGAAACACCCTCAGGAGTTTGCCCAAGCGACGAAAATACGAAAGACCTGCTGTGACATCACTTGGATCGAGTTCGCTAAGGATTCGCTCTCCTCGCTTTGCATATTCAATCAGCGCGTCATAGGTCGCGGCAGCGGGCTCCACATAACCATCAGGAATCTCGCAGCCACCCATGTCGTACGCTTGACCAGCCATCAGCACATAATTGTGTTTGATCTGTCCAAATGCCGCCACCACGGAGTTCATCCGCACATCGGAGTACGCCGCTTCGTCCATGTAGGATGGGCGGACTCCCTGCGGAGTCGTCGATAGATTCTGCACGGCAACTAGCCAGGCCGAATACAAATCTGTGTTCGGCACAGTTGGGTTGAGGGCCGCGAACAGGACACCACGAGACTTGTCGAGCTGACCGCGTAGCGTCGGAAAGCGTTGTAGATCAGCCGCCAGATAGCTGAGCGCACGGTCGCTTCCCAGAGAATAGGCTAGCTCTGCAATACCCAAGCGATAGCGATCCGGAACCGCATCGTGAACCAGTGAACCCATGCTCATCGCATCCGCAACCACACGCGGACCGAGCAACGTCGAAATCACGGGAAGCTGCGATGAGCCCTGCGGCATGTAGTGCATCGCCACGGTGCGTGAAAATCGATTCCCAATCACCGCACGAAGCTTGTCTGCGACATCGGGAGCGCGAAGATCGGCAATGCCTGCTTGTTTGCGTAACGCGATAAGATTCGCAATGGATACATCCTCGCGACGACCCGCTAGCACCGACCAGATCCGATCGAGTGCATCGATATCTGAGAGAACTCCCGAGCGTTCCACAAGGTCTGCCAGCGATAGTGCGAGCACAGATTCCCGAGGAGTCTCACGTGGGTCAGGCGTCGTTCCTGGTGCCGAGCTTCGCGATGAGCGCGACACAAGGTTCAGTTCCAGTCGTGACAACCACATCGCTGCTTGAAACAGAGTGCTGAGCTGAGGGTCTTCGACGTAGTGTCCTCTCGGTGTATATTGCGAAAAGTCGATCATTCGCGGGCGACCAAACAGCGGAACCTGCAACAACGCTTTGGCTTGCTTCGCAGCGGAAAGCAGTCCGGCGGCTTCGCTGTCGGTTGCAGGAACAAGCGGCGGAGTCGTGTCACCTAGGAGTCGCGCAGCAACGGTAAGGTACAGATCCAGGTCGCGCACGATCTCTGTCGGATAGTGACTCTGGGCTCCTTTGAGTCCATGTCGCAGCGCTTGCACCGACTTCGTCAACCGAGGCAGAACCAGTTGTTTTTCTATGTCTGCAACCAGCTTGTCATTGCTGGCATAGACAGCATGTAAGATTGAATCGACGGAAACATACAGTGGAAGCTGAGATTGGTACAGTTCGTGCAACGCGCTGGCGTAGCTTGGGAACGTCAACCGGGACAGTGAGGCAAATCCTTGTGCAAACAAGCGCTCCTTTTCTGCTGCCCGCAGTGTAAATCGGCGCTCGAACAGATCCAGATACCTAGGCGGTTGCTGGTGATCCCAGCGTGCCAAGGGGGATGAATGAGGACTGGTAGGAGACTTCGGGGCCATCGCCAAGATGGCGTTGGTGGCGCGCTGTAGGTTCGAATCCGCGACCTCACAGAGATTCGCGGCGTTGCGCGGTGTGGCGCGGCGTCCTCCGTATTCCTCATCCGCTTGAGCGGACGAGGATAGTAGCAACGCAACAACCAATGAACCGAAATAGCGACTGTTCTGCGACACCCACGTCCCCCAATTTTTGCGTGTGGTGATTATAGCGCGAAGATGGCAAATCCCCTATCCTGTTTTGACTGTGTACGTGGTCACGGAAACGGAATCCTACGAACGAGTGATTGGTGCAGAGTCTGCGCCGCTGTTTTTGACCTGTGAGCATGCCAGTCAGCGACTACCGGATCGGTATGCCTTCATGGGTCCGGATCAGCGACTCATCGGAACCCACTGGGCGTATGACTTGGGAGCGCGCGAACTGGTTCTTGAGCTTGCGCAAGCCCTGGCTGCATCTGCGGTGCTGGCGCGGTATTCGAGGCTCCTCATCGATCCGAATCGAGCGGAAGATCACCCGGATCTATTTCGTCAGAGTGCGGATGGCAGTGCCGTTCTCCTCAATCAGGATCTCCGCGAATCCGAGCGGCAGACGCGAATTGACTCGTATTACCATCCCTATCATGCTGCGGTCGATGCGACGCTGGCACAGGTGTCCGCTCCCACTCTGTTGTCGATTCACACCTTTACGCCGATTTATGAAGGACAGGTCCGTCAGGTCGAGCTAGGGGTTCTGTTCGACACCGATGACGGGCCGGCCGAGGCGCTGTTGTCTGCACTGCGAGCGGTCTATCCTGCCGTGGCTGCGAATGAGCCATGGTCAGGCAAAGATGGGCTGATCTACTCCGCCGAACGACATGCGCATCGTCATGGTCGCATCGCGCTGGAACTAGAAGTCCGTCAAGATCTGGCCACCGATGCTACCTGGCGACAACAGCTAGTTGCCGTGCTGGTCGATTTCTACCGAAAAGGCAAATAAGAGGCATATGAAAAGACTCATATGTAATGGGTCTTCTCGTCTTGCTCTGTTTACGGAAATAGCGACTCTACAGCGGCGCAGCGTTTGTCAAGAATGAGCCGGACCTCCACGCCATGAGCTGGAAAGCTGCTGACCCGGAACAGCCCGGATGGCTCGGAAGGTTTGCCAGGTGCGCATAGGACACCATCGCCATCGGTGTCGATCCAGCCATAGATGATCAGTCCTTGGCCTTTTTGCTGGGGATACAGAATGGTTTCATCAAAGGAAATCGGAGCCTGTGCAGCGCTCACGGTTCGCCGATCAAACTCACCGAGTGGATGGGCGAGTGCGCCACTCCCAAAGCTCTGTTCGTGATGAAATTCCAGATGAAGGGTTCCTGTTTCGCTCGCAGAAACGCTTCCGTGCACTCGAACTTCATAGAGCAGAATGTCATCGTTTACGCAGCCCTGCTGGGCGAGTAGGAACAAGGCAGGACTGGTAAGGAGTGCGCGCTTCATCGTCCGCCTCCGAAGTGAAGTCCAAGGTGAGCGCCTGGAATTGCGACACTGCTCGGGGCATCGACCCAGCCGTAGTCTGCGGCCATGTCAATTCCCAGTTGCTGGGAAATACGGATACCGATTCCCAAGGTTCCCCATGGCGTCCACTCATGGCGGACCGACCAACTCGTGTCAGTGCCCGATTCTCTTTCAATCCGGGTGCGGCTGGGAAGGAGTGCGTGGCGCGTTCCCAATACCAAGTACGGAACGACGCGACGGGTCGGAATCGCCATGCGGAGTCGGAGTTCACCGCTTGGTCCTCGTCGAGAAATCTCTCCTTCTTGCAGCAGCCAACCTAGAAGAACTTCACCTGACAGTCTGAAGTGCGGACGATTCACCCAGGCCAAGGACAGTCCCAACGATGTGGTGAAGCGACGACCGAGCGCAGTTTCCAGCTCAAATAGTGGTGCCAGGCGAGTTCCCACACCGACGAGAGCACGCAGAGTAAACCATGGGTAGCCGCCTTGTACAGAGACGCCCCAGGCACCTTTGGCGGGCCCTCCGGCGAGCTGATCGAGCACCACGGGATCGGTCGGCAGCAGGGACGGATCCAGCGCAGGCACCATTGGCTGAAGCACCGTGCCGTTGGCAGCGGACTGGGCCCCATCGACCTGTGGCGACAAGAGGGCCGCGAGAGCAAAGGCAGAAATGACTTGCATGGCTAGACGTTCACTTGGCCGGCGCGACGTTGAACACCCGCGCAAAGTTGCCAGAAAAGACGGCTTGGGCTTCGTTGTCGGTATATCCGGCGGCTCGCATCGCCATCACCGTGCGCGTTAAGTAGTCCTTTACAAAACCAGGACTTTGGGGCCCATCGCTGCCGTAGATGATTCGATCGACCAGTCCGGCTTCGCGTAGCCGCTGCATCGCAATCTTCAGGTTTTCCCCCGTGGGGTCCGAGCCTTTGGAGCCCAGCGCGCTCGGTTCCAGATAGACGTTGGGATAGGTCTTCGCGAGTCGAATACAGGCCTCGAGTGCGCCGTTCTGCTGCTCGGTAAAGTTGTAACCCAGGTGTCCGAGGATAAAGACCGCGCCCGGATAAGCCTTGACCGCTGATTCCAGATACGAGGGATCGGTGTACGGCGCTTCGCTAGCCGTTCCGGGAAATGGGCTCGATCCGGTGTGCAGATAGAGCGGCTTTTTGAGGTCAGACGCGACCTGATAGATGCCAAAAAAGCTCGGGTCATCCATCCGAAAATGCTGATGCGCATGCGCCAGCTTGATCCCGATCATCGACGGATTCGACAGCGCCGCCCGGAGCCGATTCAGTTCGCTGTCCTTGTCGGCGCGGAAGTTGTCCACGCGCAGGCTGGCGAGTCCAAAGAGCCGGTCAGGTGCTTTGGCCGTATCGGATAGCACGCGTTCATTGGTGGTAATTCCGACGGTGCGAGGAGAATACACCGCAAACAACACCGACTGCGACACCCCGGCTTTGTCCATCTCTGACAGGATGCCCTCGGCGGACAGAATGCCCTCGGCGGTGGTCTTCGGATTCAGATTCAGTGGAAACGGAAACCGCCCACCGATGAACTTGCGGGTGTCGTCGGGAATTCCATCCCAGTCACCAGGGTGCAAGTGCATATCAACCACGAGTAGACGCTTGCCGTCGTAGTCGATCCCGCGTGGGCTGTCACAACCGCTGAGTCCCAACACGCCAGCGATAGCAATCCCGACCAGATGGAGTTTCCAAAGCATCCTAGACATCCTGCCTGTGCCGACGTCGCCGCAGGAGCAACAGTCCGGCCAAGATCGAACATGCCGCAGCAGGTGCCGCGCTCGTTTCCGTTGGACTGAGTCCACCAACTGAACAGCCTCGGCCACCGCCCGCGATCTGTTCGAACAACGGATTGTCGTTTTTCACATGCAGCGTCACCTGATTGTTCTTGTCGTCGGGATCGGTGCTCAGGGTCTTGGCGCGGGCGGTGACCTCGAACTCGCCCAGTACCGGGGGCGGAACCAAGTTCACCATGAGGTGGGTATCCCCGACCGGCAGCGTCGCAACGACGCACTCGACGAGGGCGGCCCCGGATGTACATGAAAAACCGGGCAGCTCGGCCATCGACAGCTTCGTGCGAGGCGGCGTCTCGATGGTGAGCATCACATCAAACGCCGGGCTCAACCCCTTGTTTTTCAAGAGCAGAGGCAGGCTGCTCGGCGTCATTTCTGTGACGGTTGAGCCTGGGATCTCCCACTCGACGGAAAGATCCGACTCGGCGCGACACTGACCGAGCTGGCAGCTTCCCAGCTCACAAACGGCACCGTTTTCACGGCTGGCATCACTTGCGCACAGAGCACTCATGCCGTCGCACTGCTCTTCCGCATCGCAGCTATGCGTGGCCGCCCGGCAGACGCTGCCGCGTGGCTTGAGGACATCGATAGGACACGCCATCGAGTTGCCGCTGCACGTCTCTGCCTGGTCACAGCTTCCCTGTGAAGCGCGACAGACGGTACCACCCCGCGCCGGTCCGCAGACACCATTGCCCATCGCTCCAGCCGCGATGCTGCAAGCTTGACAGTCCACCGCTCCACCCCCACAAGCGCTGTTGCAGCAGACTCCATCTGTGCAAAAGCCGCTGCCACACTCGGTCGCGTTGAGGCAGGGTTCGCCGTTTCCTTTGCGTCCAATGAAGGCATAGGCGGCACCGCCGGGCGGGCGGCCTGGGGCACCGACTAAAAAGGTGTCTCCGTCGACGGAAACGCCATTACCAAAAAAGCCGCTCGGCGAAGGGTCGGACGCGCTCAGTTTGTTGGACTGAGTCCACATCGTGCCGCTGCGCACAAATGAATAACCAGCACCGGCATCGGCAATCATCGGAAGGTCGGCATAGGCCGCACCAACCAAGACTTGCTCGCCGCTGAGCGATACGTCATAGCCGAACCAGTCGTTGCTTTGGGCGTCGCTGGCTCCGAGCTTGGCTTGCTGATTCCAGCCTGTCGCTGACTTGGTGAAGACATACGCGCTACCGCTGTTTGGTTTGCCGGTGGTATCACCATACAGAGCGCTGATGACCGCAGTGCTACCGTCGATAGCCACCTGTCGCCCGAACCAGTCGTTGCTCTGACCATCCGTGGGGGTCAGCTTCGCTTGCTGGTTCCAGCCCATCCCTCCTCGCTGGAATACGTAGGCGGCACCGGCATCGGTCTTGCCTGCGATGTCGGCAAAGTCAGCGCCCACAATTGCGGTATCACCAGAGACGGCAACTCCGACTCCAAACGAGTCATTGACACCGCCGTCAGAGGCCGTCAGCTTGGCCTGCTGAAACCACATCGGTCCACGTCGAGAAAAGACATAGGCAGCGCCCGCATCCTTGCGCATCCCGATGTCCGCTCCTCGTGCGCCGATCACCGCGATGTCACCATCGAGCGCCACCGCAAAGCCAAGCTGGTCATCCGACGCGCCATCGAAAGCAGTTAGCTTTGCGATTTGCGACCACGCAGTGCCGCTGCGCTGGAAAATGTAGGCCGCGCCGGCGTTGCTTCGCCCCATCAGGTCCGCGCCAGGGGCCCCGATGACCAAGGTATCGCCGCGAAGCGCCACCCTGGTTCCAAAGTTATCGCCCCCTCGTCCATCACCGGGCAGCAGCTTGGCCTGTTGCGTCCAGGTCGTGCCGTTGCGCACGAAGACATAGACAGCTCCGCCATCGGTGCGACCCATTGGGGCGGCGTACGGAGCCGCAACTACCGCTGTGTCGCCATCGATCGTTACCGAGGCACCTTCGTAATCACCCGTCGCAGCGTCGCTGCCAACCAGCCGCTGCGGGGCGGCCAAAGTCACGAGGGATGAGACCTCGTCGAACAGCGTGCCACTGGCCACCACTGGTGCGGAGACGAAACCGGGCTGCGTGACATCAGCCATAGAGCGAAGTGGCCCGACTGCTGCGACCGTGTCGGCGAAGCCGATTGAAGGCCAAGTCGCGACCGAAGCCGCCAGCGAAACGGCAACAAGTACGGCTCCACCGTCGGAACCACCGCGTAGCGCTGTATGAACATACTTGTAGGGCTTCATGGGCAACCTGTACCACCAAGCTGCGTCAAACAGACCGACAAAAATTGCCGACCGTGGACAGCCAGATAGAGTCGACGCCAAAGTCGTCGCCGAAGTCGTCGCTCTTTGTCGGAGAGCGGCGAGCACGACTCCTCGGTGGTTTCCATGGACTGTTCAACTTGCTTTTACCCAAATGATGATGAGGCCCGTTTTTGTGTCCGCTGCGCAGCGGCACTCGGTGTGGCGGTATCGCGGCTACCAACCGAGCCACCCGAAGCGCCGAGTCCAGCGGTGGCAGAGCTGATTGCTGGCAGCGGCGATTTGGGAGCCCCGCAGGCGCTCGCGCAAGCACTGCAAGGGACGACGACTCCATCGCGAGGCAGAGGATTGGGTGGTGCGTTCGGTGGGGCGTCGCACGAGCCGCCACTCCTCGGAGGTCGCTATCGCTTGCTGACCTGTCTTGGTTCGGGCGGCTTTGGCGCGGTCTACGAAGCCGAGGAGGTCGCTCTCGGATTACGAGTCGCGATCAAGCTGCTAAACCGCACCGCGCTGCAAGACCCACGAATGCGCCAGCGGTTCCTGCAAGAGGCGCGGATGATCGCCGAACTCCGCAGCCCGCATGTCGTCGTCCTCCATGACTACTCTGTCACCGAGCACGGTGTGCCGTATCTGGTGATGGAGCTGCTCGCGGGAAAACCACTGAGCCACGATATGCTTATCGGTGTTCTTTCTGCACGGCGATCGGTTCACATCATGGCCCAGGTCTGTGGCGCACTCGGTGATGCGCACGCCTGTGGGATCGTTCATCGCGACATCAAACCGGACAACATCTTGCTGCTTGCGCATGCGCCGTTTGTACCGGGGCTGCCCTCGCCAAGTGCTGGAGGAGATCGTGACTTTGTAAAAGTGGTCGACTTTGGTGTGGCTCGGTGGTGTGGCAGCTCGACGAGAGCTTCGGACATCTTGGGGACACCGGCCTATATTTCTCCGGAGACGCTGGCCGACGAACCCGTCGATGGCCGCAGCGATCTGTACGCGGTAGGCATGCTGCTGTGGCAGATGATCGTCGGAGAGCTGCCATTTCCAAGCAAAAACCAGGCGCTGATGATGAAGTCGCACCTGGATGCGCCGCGTTATCGTCCGCGTGAGATCAACTCGCGCTACCGACTGCCCGACGAACTAGAGGATCTCATGGTGGCGCTGATTGCCCGGGCACCCAGCGATCGTCCGAGCAGCGCCTATGCGGTCCGTGCGCAACTGTATGATCTGCTGGCTCGACCCGGACTGCTGCCCGACAAGCAGTTGCGAGGGGCCGCACGTCCCGACTTTGGTCCGCACTGGGATGGACCCGCTCGGACTACATCTCCTCATCAGCGCGAAGTGGACCAAAACGCGATCACGGTGAAGATGCCGACGCGGAGAGACGCCTCTTGACCCAATCGAATAACTCTGCTGAGTTAGTAAGCTATGGTCAGGCTTTCTTTTGTGTCCTTGCCCCTCCTAGGGCTCCTCCTATTGCCTCTGCATACCGCTCAAGCTGCCGATCAGTGGTGGCGAGATCCTGAGCGCGGCTGCGGAAAAATCGAAGACTACAAGCGCACCTTCCGCATCGCCGATTTGCCCGGCTGCGATGGTGAGCTGCTGCGATCTGCCCCCGAAGGCGAGGTCGCGATGCATGACGCCAAAAAGCTGCTGCGCGAGGCCGAAAAGGTTCTCGATGGTGGCCAGTCCGATGGTGTCGAGTCGAAGCTGAACCAGGCGATCGAGCTGATGAACAAGGCACCGCGGGACGCTCGGGTCGACTGGGCCCGTCAGCACTTTAAGACTGCGGTAGAGGTCTTGCAGGCCCGTATGGCGATGCTGTCGAAGCTGCCCAAGCTACGCCAGACGTACAAGGCACTGACCGACCTCAACGCGCAGACCAAACCCGATGCCAAAGCGGTGCAAGCGGCGGGTGAGGCATGTGTGGCGGCGTTCAAAGAGGCCGAGGCGGGCGGTGGCAACCTCCAGCTTCAGTATGAACTCGTGCCCGGCAGCAAGATGCGGCCCCTGCGCGAGTATATGACGGAGTGCGATCAGGCCAAGGGCAGCGCTGCTCCAGCGGTAGCAGCGGCCACGCCGGATCCGGCGGCCAAGCCTGCGGCGACAGATGTCAAAGACACCAAGGCTGACAAGCCTGCTGCTGCGGGCAACGACGGCGGTGTGCCTCGCGCCAAGTGGGAAAAGAAGATGAAGGGTGACCGCAAGAAGGTCTTCGAAGCGCATCCCGACGCGTTTCCAAGCTTCGAGGGTGAGCCTGGACCGAAGGGGGCAGTCAAAGCCGCCGAGTGGAAGTACGGCAGCGAGGTCATCAAGTTCAAGGGCAACAAGCAGATCAAGGAATAGCCGTGCCCGTTCCCACGACACCGCTCTGTACGGTCGATTGCATCATCGATCTGGTGGATCATCCGCGGCATCGGGCCGACTGCCCAGCGCTGGTGCTCATCGAGCGGCGTTATCCGCCGCACGGCTGGGCGCTGCCCGGTGGTTTCGTCGATCTGGGCGAGCCACTTGGGCATGCGGCTGCGCGGGAAGCGCTCGAGGAAACCTCGCTCGCCATCGAACTCACCGAGCAGTTCTTTGCCTACTCGTCACCCGATCGCGATCCACGACGCCACACCGTGTCGACCGTCTTTATCGCCACAGCCCGGGGACTGCCCAAGGCTGCCGATGATGCCGGACGGGTCGATGTCTTCACCGAGGACAGTCTGCCGCCACTGTCCTTCGATCATGGCCAAATCCTCGCCGATTACTTCGCCTATCGCCGTACCGGCAAGCGACCGGGTCCGCACCGCTAATCTCAGGTTGTGATGGGGGAGGGCAGAGCGGCTGGCCGGTTGGCGACCCGCTGGCGTTACTCGTCGGAGGGCATCGTCGTGGCTTCGTGGATTGGCTCGTGGACTTTGGTCGATGGTTCTTTGCGTCTTCGGGTCTGAAGCAGGCTGAGCGCGCCGCTCTTGTCGGATCGCGTTGCGTGCTGTTCGTTCAGCTTGAGCTGATGCAAAAATCCGAAGCATTCCCGCAGACCATCTTTGAGCGTGCGCAGCGTCTTGATGCCTTCAAGCTCGACGCCGAGCTGCACCATCGTTCGCGCAATCTCGGGCCGAATGCCTGTTAGTACGCACATCGTACCGAGCAGCCGAGCGGCCCGAGTCATCTTCAGCATCGAGTTCGCGGTGTTGGTATCGACCAGCTCTACGCCGGTGATGTCGATGATGATGCAGCGGGAGCGACTGCTCTTGACCCGGTCGAGCAGCTTTTCCGTCATCTCGGCGGCCCGCTGCGAGTCGAGCGAGCTGATGATCGGGAGCAGCAGAATGTCTTCCCACACCTCAACGATCGGCGTCGACAGTTCGTGGATCGCCATCTGTTGTTTGGCGATGGTGGCGATTTGTTCCTGTAGTTCTTGTTTCGACCGTTCGAGCTCGCCGATGTAGCGCTCGTTCTGAAGCCGTGCCGTCGCCAACTCATGGTTGTAGATGTTGAGCGCGGCCTCAAGTACGGAGAACTCATCTGCCTGCGTGCTCGGCTCGATCTGAATGAGCTCTGGGTTGTACTCCCCGATCGAGACCATCGACAGGATGTCGACGACTCGCTGAATCCGCTCGAATGAGACCGTCACGAACGTCTTCTCAGCCATGGCACGAATTAGGTGCGCGAAATATTGTACTTATACGCACGTAATTATCATGGTTCGATTGGTCAGGTACAGGCAAGCCATTTCTCGTCAGCGTCTAACGGGCTACTTCGTTTGAGCTCGTTTCACCGCTTCCCAGTGCTGGTTCATCTCAGCCAGGTTCAAGGCTTGAATCGTCTGCCCGGCCTCGTGAATGCGGTCTTCCATCGCGTTAAATCGTCCGATGAAGCGCTCGTTGGCCCGTCGTAGAGATTGCTCTGCATCAATGCCTAGCTTGCCTGCCAGGCGGGTCAGCGTGAACATCACGTCGCCGAACTCGGACTCGATGCGATCGTGATTGGCCGCACCGAGTCCGCTTGTGACTTCGGCATCCAGCTCCGCCAACTCTTCATCGATCTTGGCGCGCACTCCGGCAATATCGGGCCAGTCGAAGCCGGTCGCTGCGGCCTTGTCCGCGATCATTTGCCCACGCTTGAGCCCAGGCATCGACCTCGGCACTCCATCCAGCGTCCGCCGGACCTTGCCAGTCGCTTTGCGCTCGGCGGCCTTGATCGCACTCCAGTTTTGCACGACCTCGGCGGAGTCTTTGACGTTGGCATCACCGAACACGTGCGGATGACGACGGCGCATCTTTTCGGTGATGGCGCGGCAGACGTCGTCAATGTTGAAGGCACCTTCGCGAGCCCGCAGTGCCGACTGGAAGACGACCTGAAACAGCACATCGCCCAGCTCATCGCAGTGCGCCGCCACGTCATTGTCGTCGAGCGCATCCAACACCTCGAACGACTCTTCGATCAAGTAATGGCGGAGACTGCTGAGCGTCTGCTCGCGATCCCACGGACAACCGTCGGGGGCCAGCAGTCGTTCCATCACTTCGAGTACGTCGGCAAAACGATCACCGCGTGGCGGTTCCGTCGCAGCAGCACGATGATCAGCAGAATGTTCCGTCGAAAGGGTAGGGGAGGGCGCAGCCATGGGATACCTCGCTGGGCCATTGTCTAGCTCAGCCAGTCCCCACTTGTCACGAGCTTGGTCAGTTGGGTCCGCTCGACGGGCTCACCGCAGGCGGCAGCGGCAAGTTATCGGGCATAGCGTCCGTGGCCTGCGGCGCGGGACCAGCGGCCGGTGGGTAGCGAAGATCCTGACAGTTTGCCCCCAGGCTCCCGACGGCATCGTTGTAATGGTTCATTGCGTCAAGTGCATGGCCATTGGCCTGGTTTTTTTCCCGCCATGCCAGCGCCGAAAGAGTCAGTCCAACTGCGCCCGCCGCCAGCCCGCCGCCCAGCCAGCTCCATTGATGTTGGGTATCGGCCAAGCCCGCCAGACTTCCAAGCGAGGCCAAAGACAGCGTGACCCCAATGACCGAGAGCGCAATCGCCGCGCCACCGTGACTCTGCGCGGAGCGGGCATGCTGGTGAGCCTCTGGAACGCAGGCAACGAAGCGATCGAGTCCACGATACGAAAGAGCCCGGGCCACAGTCTGCCCTTGGGCCTGCATGACGAAACCACCGTCATAGCGCAGGAGCAGTTCGCCACGTGCCGCCAGTTGCGGCTGATATTGCGTCGTCGCGCAGCCCGTAGACGCTAGCGTTGCCAATGCTGCACAGACCGCCGAGTTGCGAAGCCATCGAGGACTCATGAAGCACCTCCGGCCTCTGGAGCGAACGCGGGGTCGCACGGTGAATTGCCGTTCCGCAGCATGTCATTATAGGCGTTCACGGCATCGATCGCCTGCGACGCTTGGCGCTCGCTCTCTGGTCGTACGGTGGCCAGCGTGATCGAGATGACCGGCATGACCACAATCGCGACCACTGCTAGCACCACGAAGGCCTTACCAGCATCGCCGCCACCACTCCCGCCTCCGATGCTGCTGCCACCAAAACTTCGTCCGCCTCCGGAGCCGAGGCGCACGCCACCAGCGACTGGAGGCGCGATCCGGGGCGGTGGAAAACCAGGTCGACCCAGCCCAGGAATGAACAGCGGCGGCCTCGGGAAATGAGGCGCAATACCTGGCTGAATGACGATGATGTTCGGTCCGTAATAGCGTGGCACGTATTCGCCGCGATAGCTGGCAACCAGTTGATACGGTTCTGCGGAAGGTAGCGTCGGTAACTGGACGAAGCTGCGGTCGACCGGAATCCGCTCATGCCCAGTCAGGTGACGAATGGCAGCTTGGCACTCAGTGCTTAGGCCTCCGCCAGCGAGGGTTGCGGTCGCTTCGCTGTCTTGGCTGTTCCAAACCACTCGGGCTCGGCCATCGATGGGAGGCACGTAACCAGAGGTGTAACCGCAGCCGCCGCTACCGATGGTCGCCATGGCGAAGAGTCCCAAGCTCGCGACCTGGCATTTGGCACGCCAATCGCGCAACCCGTCACCGCGCAGTCGAGTCATTTGTCCACGGTAGCTCCGAGGATGCAGACTGGTCAAGCACCGATAATGTATATTATGTCAACTAAACGTAACATCCTGAATCCAGGACGCGACCCGCATTGGTCTAGCCGATTCCGATTCACCTGCCCGGGTTCGGTCTTCGGTCTTTGACAGCGGATCTCCTGGCAACCGATACTGACAAGGTGGCTCAGTTGCGCGGGATTGAGACGGCGTTGGTGGCGACGTCTGCCTTTGTGATGGCTTGTAACCCGTCATCCAGTAGTTCCGTGACGCCGAGACCGTTGGATTCAACCCCTAGATCGGGATCGGCCGTTCTCCATGAACCGAGCAACGACGCCGCTTGTGACGGTCCATCGTATCTGCCGCCGCCACCTGTGCCGTCGCGCTCGCCAGAGTATATCGAGGCTCAGTTTCTCGATACCTATCGGATGTTCGTGCCGCGAGACTTCACCAACCAAGAAAAGGATGTTCGGTGGTCGCGCTACTACCAAGGTCGCTGGGTTCGTTGGTCGGGTCAGTTGCGCTTTGTTACCGCCGACGCGTTTCTCTTCCATCACTTGGGAGCAACGAGCAGTTATGAGGTCTCGCTGGTGGTCACCGAGCCCGAACGCAGTCGACTCCGTCAGCAACTACAGCTCGGTCGTTTCTATAACTATGTGGGTCGATTGCTACGCTGTGATGCAACGTTCCGCGTGATTGTGCTCGAACAAGGCACGGTGTTGGCCGCAAACGACGTAGGCGTCCCCGGGACGCTGGCGACGCTACCGTGGACCCGAGAACTCCCGCCGCTACCTGGCCTGATTCAGCCCCAGCCGCCCTAGCCTACCTGTCGGCTCCATGCCACCAAGCAAAGCCGCTAAACGCAAAGCACGCCACACGCAAAAAGCCTTCTCTAACGCGTAGATCCTTGATAGTCTGATCGCAAAGCCATTAGTAGCTTGCCCGCGATGCCGGGGGGCATGGTTTGGGACGTTGGCGATGTCGCGTGACCTATCAGGGAAGACGCTCGGGGGGTATCGGTTCGGCGAGGTTCTGGCTCGCGGTGCGCAGAGTACCGTCTATGCCGCAAACCAGGGAGAATCGGACCAGCCCGTCGCTGTAAAAGTGTTTTTGAGCGAACTGCCGAAAGACAAGTCGGCACGGATTATCGGAGAGGTTCAGAAAGCGACCGCGCTGTCACATAAGAACCTCGTGCCCGTCACGGAAGTGGGCAGCCTAGAGCTCAAGGGGAAGCGACATCTCTTTATCGCGATGCAGCGTCTACACGGTGAGTCGCTAAAGAGTCGACTCCAAAGTCAGCCGGGACACTCGCTGCCGCTGCACGTAACACTCCAGATCGCGAGCGCCGTTGGTGGGGCGCTGCAGGCCATTCACGGGGCCGGATTGGTCCATCGCGGCGTCAATCCTGGGGCGGTCTTTTTGTCGCCACCCACCGATGAGGAGCGCCAAAACGATCTGGAAGCGGAAGATCACGTCTATCTGCTTGACCTTGGTGCTGCGGTCTTTTTCGAGGGAATCGGCAACAACGGCAACGGCAAACGGGGC
>WBZP01000806.1_pt1 | contig 40993 bp, 35 predicted proteins | sample 5204301 | NCBI WGS metagenome assembly WBZP01 (sample SAMN12412401, study PRJNA552823) | activated sludge metagenome | isolation source: activated sludge from nitrification reactor of wastewater treatment plant... | place: USA: Pennsylvania | collected 2017
GTCGATGCGGTCCAGCAGCGGCCCGGACAGCCGGCCCTGGTAGCGCGCCACCGCGTCGGGCGTGCAGCGGCAGCTTCTGCCGAGCCCTGCCGGTGCGCCAAGCCAGCCGCAGGGACAGGGATTCATCGCCGCCACGAGCTGGAAGCGGGCCGGGAAGCTGGCCTGGCGTGCGGCGCGCGAGATCGTGATGCGGCCCGTCTCCAGCGGCTCACGCAGCGCCTCCAGTGCGGCGCGCGGGAATTCGGGCGTCTCGTCCAGGAACAGGACGCCACCATGCGCCAGCGAGATCTCGCCGGGGCGCGGAGGTGATCCTCCCCCCACCAGGGCCACGGCACTGGCCGTGTGGTGCGGTGCACGCACCGGCCGCTGGCCGAAGGGCGGGGCCGCTCCGCCGGCTTGGGTCAGGCCGGCCAGCGCGGCGCTGGCCAGTGCTTCGTCGTCGGGCAGGGGCGGCAACAGGCCGGGCAGGCGTTGCGCCAGCATCGACTTGCCGGTTCCGGGTGGGCCTACAAGCAGCAGGCTGTGGCCGCCTGCAGCGGCGATCTCCAGCGCGCGCTTGGCGGCGCTCTGGCCCTTGACATCGCGCAGGTCCGGGCCCGGGGGGACCGGCTGGCGCGGTGCTGGGCAGGCCCGGGCCAGCGGCCGGGCGGCATCACCCGGCAGCAGGGCCGCCACCACTTCCGCCAGGCTGCGCGCGCCATACACCTCCAGCTCCGGCACCTGGGCCGCGACGCTGGCGCTTTCGGCCGGCAGGATCAGGTGGCGCCGCGGCGTCTCGCGCAACAAGGCCAGCGCCAGCGCCAACGCGCCGCGCACGGGACGCAACTCACCAGCCAGCGACAACTCGCCGGCCATTTCAAATCCCGCCAGGCGGGCCGCATCGAGCTGGCCGGCGGCTGCCAGGATGCCGACGGCGATCGGCAGGTCGAAGCGGCCGGACTCCTTGGGCAGATCCGCCGGTGCCAGATTGACGGTGATGCGCTTGTTGTGCGGAAAGGCGAAGCCGCTTTGCTGCAGCGCGGCACGCACACGCTCGCGGGACTCCTTGACCTCGGTGTCAGCCAGCCCCACCAGCGTAAAGCTGGGCAGCCCGTTGGCCAACTGCACCTCCACGTGCACGGGCGGCGCCCGCAGGCCGTCCAGGGCACGGCTCAGGACCACGGCCAGCGACATCTTCGGATTCCTCCCCGCAGGCATTGTGCCGGCGGCACCTGGCGACTGCACAGCCACGATGCACCATCTTCGTGCACTACCGCCCCTGTCCCCGAAACGGTGCGCGATTGCTGTGCATTCAGCGCTTCCGCCCGCATGCAGCGCAGTGCCCGCTACAGCCCGCCCAGCGGTGGCACAGAACCTGCAAACCTCCGGCTTAGCAGGCTGTGGTCGCACCGGACAGAAGGGCCGGGGGCCGCGGCAGTTTTCAGGAGCAACCCAGGAGTGCAGACCATGAAGATGGTGACCGCCATCGTCAAGCCGTTCAAGCTTGATGAAGTGCGTGAAGCCTTGAGCAGCATCGGCGTTCAAGGCGTCACAGTGACGGAAGTCAAGGGCTTCGGCCGACAGAAGGGCCACACCGAGCTGTACCGTGGCGCCGAGTACGTGGTGGACTTCCTGCCCAAGGTGAAGATCGAAGCGGCGGTGGACGAAGCCATAGTCGACCGTGTCATCGAAGCCATCGAGAACTCGGCGCGGACCGGAAAGATCGGCGACGGCAAGATCTTCGTCACCTCGCTCGAGCAGGTCGTGCGCATCCGCACCGGCGAGACCGGCAAACAAGCGCTCTAAGCGCCTGTCTCAACCCAACCAGAAGACAACCATGACGCGACTCATTCAGATGCTGCTGCTGTGGGCAGTACTGGCCTTCGGGGGGCTTGTGCAGGCCGCCGAATTCCCAGGCAACAAGGTTCTGTTCGATACCGGCAAGGCCAGCGTGCCCGAGGCTTCGCTGCTCGACCTGAAGGGCGTGGCCGACTACCTGGCTGCTCAACCCCAGGCCAAGGTGCAGTTGTCGGGCTATGTCGATGCCACCGGGCCAGCCGACGTCAATCGCGAGCTGGCCAAGCAGCGGGCCTTTGCCGTGCGCGATGCACTCAAGCTGATCGGTGTCTCAGACGACCGCATCGTGTTGCAGAAGCCCGAGGAGATCAAGGCCGGCGACGGTGAGCAGGCGCGCAAGGTGGAGATCACGCTCTACGCTGCCGCCGCTGCAGCGGCCGAGCCTGCGTCCGCCGCTGCCGCAACACCGGCCCCCGTGCCCAACAAGGGCGACGTGGGCTGGATGCTGGTGTCCACCTTGCTTGTGATCATGATGGCCATCCCCGGCCTGGCCCTGTTCTACGGCGGCCTGGTGCGCAGCAAGAACATGCTCTCGGTGCTGATGCAGGTCTTCGTCGTGTTTGCGCTGGTCACCGTGCTGTGGGTGGTCTATGGCTACAGCCTGGCGTTCACCGAAGGCAACGCCTTCGTCGGTGGCTTCGATCGCTTGTTCCTCAAGGGCGTGTTCGATCCAGCCGCCGGCAGCTTCGCGATGGCTGCCACGTTCAGCAAGGGCGTGGTGATCCCGGAGATCGTCTTCGTAGCCTTCCAGGCCACCTTCGCGGCCATCACCTGCGGCCTGATCGTCGGCGCCTTTGCCGAACGGGCGCGCTTCTCGGCGGTGCTGCTGTTCGTCGTCATCTGGTTCACCTTCAGCTACGCGCCCATCGCGCACATGGTGTGGTACTGGATGGGGCCTGATGCCTATACCGGCAAGGAAGTGGTCGACGCGATGAACGGCAAGGCGGGCCTGATCTGGCAGTGGGGCGCGCTGGACTTCGCCGGCGGCACCGTGGTGCACATCAACGCCGCCGTGGCGGGCCTGGTCGGTGCGTACATGCTCGGCAAGCGGGTGGGTTACGGCAAGGAGGCGATGGCGCCGCACAACCTGCCATTGACAATGGTCGGCGCCTCGATGCTGTGGGTGGGCTGGTTCGGCTTCAACGCCGGCAGTGCGCTCGAAGCGGGCAACAGCGCAGCCTTGGCCTTCATGAACACCTTTTCAGCCACCGCCTGCGCCGTGCTGGCCTGGTGTGCCGGCGAATCCCTGATGAAGGGCAAGGCCTCGATGCTGGGCGCGGCATCCGGTGCGGTGGCCGGGCTGGTGGCCATCACCCCGGCGGCGGGCAACGTGGGCATCGTCGGTGCACTGGTGATCGGAACCGTGGCCGGTTTCGCCTGCCTGTGGGGCGTGAACGGCCTGAAGCGCCTGCTGGGCGCAGACGACTCCTTGGACGTGTTCGGCGTGCACGGTGTCGGCGGCATCATCGGTGCGCTGCTGACCGGTGTCTTCAACTCCCAGGTTCTGGGTGGGCCGGGCCTGGTGACCGACTGGGTGACGGCCAGCGTGGGCTCCAACGGCATCGGCGCCCAGGTCTGGATCCAGGCCAAGGCGGTGTTGATGACCATCGTCTGGTCGGGCGTGGTTTCGATCGTCGCCTACAAGATCGTCGACCTGACGTTGGGCCTGAGAGTGCCGGAAGACGAAGAGCGCGAAGGCCTGGACATCTCGTCGCACGGCGAGACGGCTTACAGCAAATAAGTCGCCTGGGCTGCCGAGTGGGGGTTGCGGAACGCCGCAGCCCCTTTTTCGCATTCAGGCGCGATACCGAGTGGGCATACTCCGCGTATCACCCCCTCTTTGGATATCCGGCCATGCGAGTTGCCGCCTTTGCCCTGCTTGTCCTGCCGATCTGGGCCCTGGCCGAGTCCATCGGCGAGGTCGACACCGTCTTCAAGTGGATCGGGCCCGACCACAAGATCGTCGTCGACGCCTACGATGACCCCGAAGTGGCCGGTATCACCTGCTATGTGTCGCGCGCCAAGACCGGGGGCATCAAGGGTGCAGTCGGCCTGGCCGAGGACAAGGCCGAAGCCTCCATCGAGTGCCTGCAGACCGGTCCAATCGCGTTTGCCAGACCCATCCCGCGGCAGGACGAGATGTTCAGCGAGCGCATCTCGCTAATCTTCAAGAAACTGCGCGTGGTGCGCATGGTGGACGTCAGGCGCAATGCGCTGGTCTACCTGACCTACTCCGACCGTGTCATTGAAGGCTCGCCGCAGAACAGCGTCACCGCCGTGTCCGTGGATGCCCGCACGCGCATCCCGGTCAAGTAGGCGCGCGGGCCATTCACCGGGCCTTGCCTGGGCCCGTTGCGCCCCCATCTGGCCTGGATCTGTGTCCCCCCGTAGCGCTGCGCGCCAGAAGAAAGCCCCCGCCATGGTTCCCCATCTCATCACCGCCCTGACCGGCCCCATCAACCAACTCGAAGCGCGTGTCCTGGAGTCCATGCCGGCCATCGAGCGCTGGTTCCGGCTCGAATGGATGGAGCACACGCCCCCGTTCTACACCTCGGCCGACCTGCGCAATGCGGGCTTCAAGCTCGCACCGGTGGATACCAAGCTGTTTCCCGACAGCTTCCACAACCTGACGCCCGAGATGCTGCCGCTGGCCGTGCAAGCGGCGATGGCAGCCATCGAGAAAATCTGCCCGGAAGCCAAGAACCTGCTGCTGATTCCCGATGGCCGGGTGCGCAACAGCTTCTACCTGCAGAACCTGCAGCGCCTGGTCGAGATATTCAACCAGGCCGGCCTGAACGTGCGCCTGGGCTCGCTGGACCCGGCGCTTGAGGCTCCCACCTCCCTGGCCCTGCCCAACGGTGGCGAACTCACGCTGGAGCCGCTGGTGCGCAAGCGTGGCCGGCTGGGCTTGAAGGACTTCGACCCCTGCACCATCCTGCTCAACAACGACCTCCTGGATGGCGTGCCCCGGGTGCTGCAGCACGTGCACGAACAGTACCTGCTGCCACCGCTGCACGCCGGCTGGCCGGTGCGGCGAAAGAACCGGCACTTCCAGAGCTACGAGGAAGTGGCCAAGAAGTTCGCCAAGCTGCTGGGCATGGACGCCTGGCTGATCAACCCCCTGCATGGGCACTGCGGCCAGGTCGACTTCGACAGCGCCAGCGGGCTGGACTGTGTCAAGTCCAACGTCGACGCGCTGCTCGGCAAGGTGCGGCGCAAGTACAAGGAGTACGGCATCGGCGAGAAGCCGTTTGTCGTGGTCAAGGCCGATAACGCAGGCGGTACCGGCATCCTGACCGTGCGCGACGCCAGGGAGCTCGACGACCGCGAGCGCATGCTGCGGGGTCGTGCCGCCCTGGTGCATCCCGGCGAGGCGCTGGACGAAGTGATCATCCAGGAGGGTGTGCCCACCTTCGAGCGCATCCACGATGCAGTGGCCGAGCCGGTGGTGGTGATGATCGACCGCTATGTGGTGGGCGGCTTCTACCGCGTGCATGCGGATCGGGGCGTGGACCAGAACCTGTGTGCACCCGGTTCGCAGTACGTGCCCCTGGCCTTTGCCGGCGGCGGCCAGTTGCCCAGGCCCGGTGAAAAGCCCGGGGCCAGCGCGCCCAACCGCTTCTACATGTACGGGGTGATCGCGCGCCTGGCGATGCTGGCCGCCGCCTACGAACTCGAAGCCACCGACCCCGACGCCGAGAACGACGCGTGAGCACGGGGGTGCGCTGGCAAGGGGCCACAATCCGCCGTCCAGCTGAGTGATGAGCGTGCCCGGCTGCTTCGAAGCGCTCATCCCGCAGCATGCAGTGTGGAGAGCCGTCCGGTGAGCAACGATCCACAAAGTTCCCGACGCCCCGGCGCGCTGGCCGGGTTAACGCTGGCCGCGATCGGCGTGGTCTACGGCGACATCGGCACCAGCCCGCTGTACGCGCTAAAGGAAGTGTTCGCGCACGGCCGGGTGCCGCTCTCGCCCGAGAACATCCTGGGCATCCTGAGCCTGGTGTTCTGGACGCTGACGGTGGTCGTCACGCTCAAGTACGTGACGCTGATCCTGCGTGCCGACAACAACGGCGAAGGCGGCCTGATCGCGATGCTGGCGCTGGCTTCGCAGGCCGTGAAGCACCGACCTGCCTTGCGCGCACGGCTGCTGCTGGTGGGCATCTTCGGCACCGCCATCTTCTTCGGTGATGGAGTGATTACGCCGGCGGTCAGTGTGCTGGGCGCGGTCGAAGGCCTGGAAGTGGCCGCGCCGGGGCTGCACCGTTTCGTGGTGCCGGTGTCGCTGGGGGTGCTGACCCTGCTGTTCGTAGCGCAGCGCTTCGGCACCGCCGTGGTCGGGCGCATGTTCGGGCCGGTGACGCTGGTGTGGTTTGTCGTGCTGGCCGCGCTGGGGGTGACGCACATCCTGCGCAACCCGGGGGTCCTGGTGGCGCTGCTGCCCACGCATGCGCTGGGCTTCATGCTGGGTCATCCAGGGATCGCCTTCGTGGCGCTGGGTGCGGTCGTGCTGTGTGTCACCGGCGCCGAAGCGCTGTATGCGGACCTCGGCCACTTTGGCAAACGCCCCATCCGCCTGGCTTGGTTCATGGTGGTCATGCCGGCATTGCTGTTGAACTACTTCGGCCAGGGTGCGATGCTGCTGCAGCATCCGGAAAACGCGCGCAATCCGTTTTACGAGATGGCACCGGAGTGGGCGCTGTTCCCGCTCATCGGGCTGGCCACGCTGGCGGCGGTGATCGCTTCGCAGGCGCTGATCACGGCGGCCTTCTCCGTCACCAAGCAAGTCGTTCAGCTGGGCTACCTGCCGCGGATGCGCCTGCTGCACACCAGCGTGCGCGACACGGGCCAGATCTACGTGCCCTTCATCAACTGGGCGCTGTACGTCTGCGTGGTCTTCGCGGTGGTGATGTTCGGCTCCAGCAGCGCGCTGGCTTCGGCCTACGGCATCGCGGTGACCATCGACATGACCATCACCACGCTGATGACCTTCTTCGTTATCCGCTGGGCCTGGAAGCTGCCGTTGTGGCTGTGTGTCGCGGCCACCGGTTTCTTCTTCGTGGTGGACATCACCTTCCTGGCCGCCAATGCGGTGAAGGTGCTGGACGGCGGCTGGTTCCCTTTGCTCATCGGCGTGGGCATGTTCACGCTGATGGTGACCTGGAAGCGCGGCCGCCGGCTGATGGCCGACCGGATGCGTGAAGAGTCCATCGGCCTGGACAGTTTCCTGGAGTCCATCTTCATCAGCCCGCCGCTGCGCGTGCCCGGCACCGCGGTGTTCCTCAGTGCCGAGCCGGGTGCCACGCCGTTTGCGCTGCTGCACAACCTGAAGCACAACAAGGTGTTGCACGAGCAGAACCTGTTCGTCAGCGTGCTGCACCACGAGGTGCCCTGGATCGGCTTCGACAAGCGCTGCGAGGTCCACGCGCTGGGCCACGACTGCTGGCAGGTGACACTGCACTTCGGCTTCAAGAACGACCCCGACGTGCCCGAAGCCCTGAAACTGCTGCAGGGCCGCGGCGTGCAGCTCGAGGCGATGGAGACGAGCTACTTCCTCAGCCGCGACACGGTGGTACCCACCCTGGGCGACGGCATGGCCCTGTGGCGCGAGAAGCTTTTTGCCAGCATGCACCGCAACGCCGCCGCCGCCGCCGACTTCCTGCACCTGCCCAGCAACCGCATCGTGGAGCTAGGCGCCAAGGTGGAGATCTGATCAGCTGCGCGCCGACAGCAGGGTGGCGCCGACGATCAGTGCCCCGCCCAGCGCCACCGGCCAGGTGATCTGACCGGCACCCAGGAGCGCGGCCGAGACCGCTGCAAACAATACCTCGGTGATCATCATCACCGCCGTCACGTTGGCGGGCAGACGGGCCGCGCCGTACTGCAGTGCGGCGTTGCTGGCCAGGAAGATCAGGCTCAGCGCCAGTAGGCTCAGCAACCAGGCAGAGCCGGGTGCAGGCAGCCCGGGTACCAGGTCCTTTGCCGCCAGTGCCAGGCCTGCCGCCCCGGCCACCACGGCTCCGCCCAGGAACATGGCCAACGCGCGCGCTGCTTCGGGCCTTGCTGCTTCACGCCGCAGCATTACGTTGTTCAGCGCGAACGTTAAGCCACCCAGCACACCCAGCCACTCGGCCAGGCTGCGCGGCACGGGCGGGCCACCTTGCTCGGGCCACAACACGATGGCCGCGCCCAGCAGCGCCATCACCACACGCAGCAGCGCCATGCGTGTCAGCGGCTCGCCCAGCAGCAGCCGGGCGAGCAGCACGGCCCACAGGGGCATCAGGTAGAACAGCAGCACCACCCGCACCACGTCGCCGACCGTCACGCCCCAGTTGAAGGTGGCGTTGGTGGTGCCTGAAGCCAGCACCAGCACCCACAGCGCTGGGGCGCGCGCCAGATCACGCCAGGCGCCGGGGCGCCAGGCGGTGATCAGGACCACGGCCAGAAGGTAGATCACGACGGTGGCCCACAAGGGGTGCAGGCCCAGCGCCTGCAGCTGCCGGAATGGCCACCAGGACGCACCCCAGGTGAAGGCGTTGAATAGCAGCGCCGCGGCGGGCAGCCAGGCGGCGCGCGCCTGTCGCTCAGTGGCCATCCGTGCGTGCGATGACCAGTAGCCGCTCGACCTCTGCGCTGTGCCTGGCTACGTTGCTGCGGTGCCAGCGACGGATCAGCTCCATCACCACAGCCACCAGCGTGCCCAGAAGCGCGATGGCCACGAACACCGACAGACCCAGCTTGGTCAGACCGGCATAGAAGGCACCCAGCGCCAGGATGCAGGCCTGCTCGTTGAAGTTCTGCACCGCGATCGAGCGGCCGGCGCCCATCAGGTTGTGGCCACGGTGCTGCAGCAGTGCATTCATCGGCACGATGAGGAAGCCGCACAGCGCACCCAACAGCACCAGGAAGGGCGCGGCAACCCAGACGTTGCTGATGACGTTCAGGCCGATCATCAGCACCCCCACCACGATGGCCAGCGGAATCACGCCGGTGGCGCGGTCCAGCCGGGTCGTCAGCGAAGCCACCACCGCACCGGCGACCGATCCGATGATGACCACCCCGACCAGCTTGGAGGCGTCCGCCGTGGCATAACCCAGCGCCGCCGAGGCCCAAGCGAAGACGACCAGCCGCAGGTTGCCGAAGACGCCCCACAGCAGCGTCGTGGTGGCCAGCGAGATCTGGCCCAGCTTGTCGGCCCACAGCCGGCTGTTGCAGCGCGAGAAGTCGCGCACGAAGTGGGTGATGCCGCCGGCCAGCGGCTGCAAGGGGGCGCTGGTGCGCGGGATGTACAGGTTGAAGACCGTGGCAATCAGGTAGATGGCCACGATGCAGGCGATGGCGGCTTCCGGCGGCGTGTCCACCCCGGTTTCGATCAGGGGCATGTCCAGCCTCAGCAGATGGCTCGACAGCCTGCTACCGATCAGCAAACCACCCAACACGACGCCCAAGATCACGGAGCCTACCGTGAGGCCTTCGATCCAGGCATTGCCCTTGACGAGCTGCGACGGAGGCAGCAACTCGGTCAGGATGCCGTACTTGGCCGGCGAGTAGGACGCCGCGCCCAGGCCCACCACCGCATAAGCCAGCAGCGGGTGGCTGCCGAGCAGCATCATCAGACAGCCGACGATCTTGATGCTGTTGGAGATGAACATCACGCGGCCTTTGGGCAGCGAGTCCGCGAAAGCCCCGACGACGGGCGCCAGGATCACGTAGAACAGCGCGAACATCGGCGCCAGGGCCGGCGTCTGCCAGGCCGGCGCCCGGCTCAGGCGCAGCAGCTCGACGGCCGCGACCAGCAAGGCGTTGTCAGCCAGCGAGCTGAAGAACTGCGCCGACATGATGGTCGAGAAGCCTTTTTTCATCGTGTCGCGTGTCGCGCGTGTGGCGCTGCAGTCAGCCTGAGGCCGCTGCCCGGTCTCCAGGGTCCAGGGCGGGCGGGTTATAGCACGCGGTCCGGGTCAGGCCGCACTGTCAGAATGCCGGCTGCCGCCATCGTTGACGTCATGCCACGCCCTATCGAAGCCATCGTCCACCCAGCCGCGCTGGCGCACAACCTGGCGCGTGCACGCGCAGCAGCGCCCGACTCCCGGCTGTGGGCCGTGGTCAAGGCCAACGCCTACGGGCACGGCATCGAGCGAGCCTTCGAAGGCCTGCGCAGTGCCGATGGGTTCGCGCTGCTGGACCTGGCCGAAGCCGAGCGCGTGCGCGCCTGCGGCTGGCGCGGGCCCATCCTGCTGCTGGAAGGCTGCTTCGAGCCCCGTGACCTGGAGCTGTGCTCGACGCTGAACCTGTGGCATGTGGTGCACGCCGCCGAGCAGATCGACTGGCTGGCGGCGCACAAGACGCAGCAGCCGCACCGGGTCTTCCTGAAGCTCAACAGCGGCATGAACCGGCTCGGCTTCGCGCCGGCGGCCTTCCGCGGCGCCTGGGTGCGGCTCAACCAGTTGCCGCAGGTCGACGAGATCTCGCTGATCACGCACTTCTCCGACGCCGACGGTCCACGTGGCATCGCTCACCAGCTGGCGGTCTTCGAGACCACGACGGAGGACCTTCCCGGCGAACGCTCGCTGTCCAACAGCGCGGCCATCCTGCGCCATGGGCTGCGCAACGACTGGGTGCGCGCCGGCATCCTGAGCTACGGCAGCGCACCGGACTTTCCGGCGCACGACATCCGGCACTGGGACCTGCAACCCGCAATGACGCTGCGCTCGCGCATCATTGCCGTGCAGCAGCTGCAAGCGGGCGACAGCGTGGGCTATGGCAGCAGCTACACGGCCAAGCAATCGCAGCGCATCGGCGTGGTGGCCTGCGGTTATGCCGACGGCTACCCGCGACACTGCGGCAGCGGCTCGCCGGTGCTGGTGGATGGGGCACGCACGGGCACGCTGGGGCGGGTTTCGATGGACATGCTGGCGCTGGACCTGAACGGCCTGCCGTACGCCGGCGTGGGCAGCGAAGTCACGCTGTGGGGCAACGGGCCGGGCGGCACGCGGCTGGCGATCGACGAGGTGGCGGCGGCAGCCGGTACCATAGGCTACGAGCTCATGTGCGCCCTGGCGCCACGCGTGCCAGTGCGCGTGGGCGACTGAAGAACTCCCTCACCACAGCCAGGAGGCCTTGCCATGAGCGGCATCATCGGAACCATCGTTGTCGGGTTGATCGTCGGCGCGATCGCACGTTTCCTGCTCCCGGGAGAGCAGAAGATGGGCTGGATCCTGACCTGCGTGCTGGGCATCGCCGGCTCGTTCCTGGCGGGCTTCATCGGCCAGGCCCTGGGCTGGTACCAGGTGGGCGAGACGGCCGGCTGGATCGCATCGGTGCTAGGCGCGGTGGTCCTGCTTTGGGTGGTGGGCAAGGTGCAGGGCCGCGGGTCGTCTTGAGCGCCGTGCGGCGCGTGCTGCTGGACCCTGCGGAGGTCGAGTTCACTGCCGTGCGCGCGCAAGGCGCGGGTGGCCAGAACGTCAACAAGGTCTCCAGCGCCGCGCATCTGCGCTTTGACGTGGCGGCATCTTCCCTGCCGCCCGAGGTCAAGTCACGTCTGCTGGCAAGGGCCGATCAACGCATCACCACCGAAGGCGTGGTGGTGATCAAGGCCCAGGATCACCGCAGCCTGCCGATGAACCGCCAGGCTGCACTGGAACGGCTGCAGCAGATGGTGGACGAAGCGGCACATCCGCAGACCGTACGGAGGGCGACGAAGCCGACCTACGGGTCGCGCCAGCGCAGGCTGGAAGGCAAGGCGGTGCGTGCGCAGGTCAAGGCCGGCCGCTCCCGCGTGCGCGAGGGCTGACAGGCACTGCCAGAAGGACGGACTTGTCGATGGCCAAGACGATCTACACCTGTCGTGAGTGTGGCGGCACCAACCCCAGGTGGCTGGGCCAGTGCCCGCATTGTCGCGCCTGGAACACGCTGGACGAATCCGTGGCCGAACCGGCGGGCGGCGGCAAGAACAACCGCTTCCAATCGCTCGCCAAGAGCCAGCCGGTGGCCACGCTCAGCGAAATCGACGCTGCCGAGGTGCAACGCACACCCACCGGCCAGGAAGAGCTGGACCGCGTGCTGGGTGGTGGCGTCGTCGAAGGGGCGGTGGTGCTGATCGGGGGCGACCCCGGCATCGGCAAAAGCACGCTGTTGCTGCAGGCCGTGGACGCGCTGTCGGCGCAGATGCGTGTGCTGTACGTCACCGGTGAAGAAAGCGGCGCGCAGATCGCGCTGCGTTCGCGTCGCCTTGGCCTCACCGGAACCCAGGTGCGTGTACTGGCCGAGATCCACCTGGAGAAGATCGTCGCGGCCATCGAAGCCGAAGACCCGTCATTCGTCGTGATCGACTCGATCCAGACGGTCTATTCCGACCAGCTCACCTCAGCCCCCGGTTCGGTGGCGCAGGTGCGCGAGTGCGCCGCCCAGCTCACGCGCGTGGCCAAGACGCGTGGCTGCACGATGGTGCTGGTGGGCCATGTCACGAAGGAAGGTGCACTGGCCGGCCCGCGCGTGCTGGAACACATCGTCGACACGGTGCTGTACTTCGAGGGTGACACGCACAGCAGCTTTCGCCTGGTGCGCTCCATCAAGAACCGCTTCGGCGCGGTCAACGAGATCGGTGTCTTCGCGATGACCGAAAAGGGCCTGAGGGGCGTCAGCAATCCCAGCGCCATTTTTCTGTCGACGCACAGCGAGCCGGTTCCGGGCAGCTGCGTGCTCGTGACGCTGGAAGGCACGCGCCCGCTGCTGGTGGAAATCCAGGCCCTGGTGGACAGCGGCGGCGGGAGCCCGCGGCGGCTGAGCGTGGGGCTGGACCGCGACCGCCTGGCGATGCTGCTTGCGGTGCTCCACCGCCACGCCGGTGTGAGCTGCATGGACCAGGACGTGTTCGTCAACGCCGTAGGCGGCGTGCGCATCGCCGAACCGGCGGCCGACCTGGCAGTGCTGCTGGCCATCCAGGGCAGCCTGCGCGGCAAGGCGCTGCCGCGCGGCTTCATCGCGTTTGGCGAAGTCGGGTTGGCCGGCGAAGTGCGGCCTGCGCCGCGCGGGCAGGAAAGGCTCAGAGAAGCCGCCAAGCTGGGATTCAGCCTGGCCGTGGTGCCCAAGGCGAATGCGCCGCGCAAGGCCATCGAAGGCCTGAGCATCCATGCCGTCGAACGCATTGAAGAAGCCATCGCCGTGGTTCGGGGTTTGTAGCCACTGGGCTTGTCATCCACGATGGACGGCCCCATGTTCGGGACTGCTGGCGTGTTGCCGCAAGGAGCCAACGATGTGGAAGCGTCTTTCGGTGCTGTGGTCAGTCATTCGCGGCGATGCACGCCTGCTGTGGCTGGCGCTGCGCCACCCGCATGCGCCGGGCTGGCTCAAGTGGGGTGTCGGTGCGCTGCTGCTGTACGTGCTGTCGCCGGTGGACCTGATCCCCGACGTGGTGCCGCTGCTGGGCGTGGTGGACGACGTGGTGCTGCTGCCGCTGGCCATCCGCTTCATGCTGCGCAAGCTGCCGGCGGCGTTGCGGGCAGAGATCGGCGCCGGCGCCGTGTGACGCGAGCGGGTTCAGGCCCGCCGCTCTAGCCGCTCCAGCCACGCATGGCGCAGCCCGTACCGCAGGCGCTGCCATTCGTTGCCCAGCCGGTAGGCGTGGGCCGACAGCCGCCGCGTCCAGTGGAACTTGCGCCCAGGCCCGGCGGGTGCCGCGATGGTCGACGCCACCGTCTCGTCGTGCCCGCAGGGGGTGGGCGTGACCAGGCGGAACTTCAGGCCAAAGCGCCAGCCCTGGTCGAACACATGGTCATAGGGCAGGCTCATCGGCAACAGGCCCTGGGCGTAGGACTGGGCAGCACGCCGGTTCATCAGGTAGGCACTGGAGCCGGTGCAGCGGCTGAGCATCACGGCCAACTGGTGCCCGGGCGCGACCTCCAGATAGGGTACGGGCGTGCCGCGGTGCACGGCCGATAGCTTGGCCACGTCCCAGCGCTGCGGCTGGGCCATCAATCCCTGCAGCACCGCAGGCAGACTGTCGTGCAGGCGCACGTCGTCCTCCAGTACTAGCGCGAACTCGGCCTTGCTGGCCAGGAACAGATGCATGGCCTGGACATGCGACAGGTAACATCCCAGCTCGCCCAGCAGCGGCGTCATGCCGTGTTTGCGGCAGAAGGCGGGTTCGTCCAGTGCGGCACGCTGTTCGGGCGTCAGGGCGCGGGCGTCGACGGCCGGCAGTCGGGTCCAGGCCAGGCCCAGTTCCGCCAACCGCTGTGAGATCCGCGCCAGCCGGTCCGGCGCCCTGTCCAGGTTGATCACCCATGTCCACAGTCGATCCATCGCCGGCATTCTCCGCCATGGTCGGAGGGCGTCCGTGAGCAGCGCACTGGGTGTCGCGCTGACCGCGTCTGCGCTGGTGCTGGGCTATGCCGGCTACGGCTGGCCGGGTGTGGTGCTGGCGGTGACGGTGGTGGTGTTCTGGCTGCTGCTGCAGTTCAGCCAGGCGTTGCGCGTGCTGCGTGCAGCCGGCTCGCAGCCGGTGGGCACGGTGGCCAGCGCGGTGATGCTGCAGGCCCGGCTGCAGCGTGGTTTGACCATGCAGGCGGTGTTGCGCATGACGGGCAGTCTGGGCCGGCCGGTGGAGGGTGCGGCCGATACCTTTACCTGGCAGGACACCGGTGGAGACCGGGTGCAGGTCCGGCTGGTCAACGGCAGGGTCGATGATTGGTACTTGCAGCGCGCCGCGCCGGGGCCGGTTCAGCACCCGCCCGCCTAGAATCGACAGGCTCATCCCCCACGCAGCTTCACCAGGAGTTCCCATGTCGATGTCCGACCGCGACGGCAAGATCTGGATGGACGGCCAACTCGTCGAGTGGCGCGACGCCAAGATCCATGTGCTGAGCCATACGCTGCATTACGGCTGTGGTGCCTTCGAGGGCGTGCGCGCCTACAAGACGTCCCGCGGCACGGCCATCTACCGGCTCAAGGAACACACCGAACGGCTGTTCAACAGCGCCAAGATCCTGCGCATGAAGATCCCTTTCACGCCGGAGCAGGTGGAGAAGGCGCAGTGCGACGTGGTGCGCGCCAACAGGCTGGAAAGCTGCTACCTGCGCCCGCTGGTCTGGATCGGCGACAAGAAGCTGGGCGTCAGCCCCAAGGGCAACGACATCCACCTGATGGTGGCGGCCTGGTCCTGGGGTGCCTACCTGGGCGAAGATGGCATGAAGCGCGGCATCCGCGTCAAGACCAGCAGCTACACGCGCCACCACGTCAACATCACGATGACCCAGGCCAAGGCGGTTAGCAACTACACCAACAGCATCCTGGCCAACATGGAAGCCACCGACGAAGGTTACGACGAGGCCCTGCTGCTGGACCCGGCCGGCTTCGTCAGCGAAGGTGCGGGCGAAAACCTGTTCATCATCAAGAAGGGCGTGGTCTACACGCCTGACCTGTCGGCCGGCGCGCTCAACGGCATCACACGCGACACCATCCTGCACATCTGCAATGACCTGGGGCTGAAGCTGGTGGAAAAGCGCATCACGCGCGACGAGGTCTACATCGCCGACGAGGCCTTCTTCACCGGCACTGCTGCCGAGGTCACGCCGATCCGCGAGCTGGACCGCATCGAACTCGGGCGCGGCAGCCGCGGCCCCGTCACCGAAGCCATCCAGAGTGCCTTCTTCGACATCGTGGGCGGCCGCAATCCGAAGTATGCCGATTGGCTGACGCCGGTATGAGCGCTGCGATGAACCTTCCGCCCAAGGCCCCGGTTGAACTGACCACCAGCGATCTGGTGGGACACGGCAGCATCTGCTGCCCCAACCCCAGGATGAGCTTGTGGAACCAACACCCCAAGGTCTTCATCGACGTGGGCAGCACGGGCGAAGGCCGCTGCCCCTACTGCGGCACGGTGTACCGGCTCAAGGCTGGCGAACAGGCGCGCGCCGGGCATTGACACACCGCGATCAAAGGCGCCGTTGGCCGACGCTGTCGTATCTGCTCGGCGCGTCCTCATGCGTTCCTGACGCCGTCCCTGTCACTCTGTCACCGGCCATGTGCTGGCTGCCGATGTCCACCCGGTGCATGTCGCGGCGCCCCGCGACCGGCTGCGGCCTTGCGAAGCAGCCATGAATGCGCTGGCCGTCGTCGGCCTGGTGGCCCGCATCGTTGCCGTCTTTGCGGCCATGATGGGCGTGCCGCTGGCTTTTGCGCTGTCGGCTCATGATCCGGCCGAAGAGGCCTTCGTCATCGCCGCAGCCATCACCGCTGCGACCGGGATCACCGTCAGCCTGCTGACGCGCCGCTATCGGCGCGAGCTGCAGCCCCGCGACGGCTTCCTGCTCGTCACGCTGACCTGGACGCTGCTGCCGGCCTTCGGCGCCTTGCCGCTGATGCTGGCGATTCCCGGGCTGAGCTTCACCGACGCCTACTTCGAGGCCATGAGCGGGCTCACAACCACCGGCGCGACGGTGCTGACCGGGCTCGACGCACTGCCGGTGTCGATCAACGTCTGGCGCAGCTTCATGGTGCTGATCGGCGGCATGGGCATCATCGTCCTCGTCGTCGCCATCCTGCCCTTGCTGGGGGTCGGCGGCGCGCAGCTGTTCAAGTCCGAGACGGCCGGTCCCATGAAGGACCAGAAGCTCACGCCGCGCATTGCCGAGACTGCTCGCGGCCTGTGGGCCGTCTATTTCGTGACGGCCATGGCCTGCATGGTCGCCTACCACTGGGCCGGCATGAGCTGGACCGATGCCTTCATCCACATGTGCAGCACGATGGGCCTGGGCGGCTTTGCGGCCTACGACGCCAGCTTCGGGCACTTCCAGTCGCCGGCCATCGAGGCGGTGGCCATCGGGTTCATGACGCTGGCCGGCATCAACTTCGGCCTGTACTTCGTGGCCTGGCGCAAACGTTCGCCGGGCGTCGTGTGGCAGGACATCGAGGCCCGCAGCTATCTGGCACTGCTGCTCGTTTCGGTGCTCGGGGTCGCACTGTTCCTGGCCTATCACGGCGTCTATCCGAGCTTTTCCGAGTCGCTGCGCCACGCCGCCTTCAACGTGGTCTCGATCGCCACCACGACCGGCTTCGCCACGGTGGACTATGCACTGTGGCCGGTGTTTGCCCCGGTCTTCATGCTCTTCCTGTGCAGCTTCGTGACCTGCGCCGGCTCCACCGGAGGCGGCATCAAGCTCGTGCGCTCATTGCTGCTGCTCAAGCAGGCCCGCGTGGAGCTGGTGCGGGTCGTGCACCCGCGGGCCGTTCTGCCGGTGCGACTGGGCAATACACCCGTGTCGGCGCAGGTGATGTCGTCGGTCATCGCGTTCATGCTGCTGTACGGCTCGGTGATGGTGGTGGCCACGCTGGCGCTGCTGCTGTCCGGGCTGGATCTGGTCACAGCCGCAACGGCCGTGATCGCCAGCATCAACAACACCGGACCTGGCCTGGGGCAGGTGGGCCCGGCCGGCAACTACCAGGGACTGAATGACTTCCAGACCTGGGTCTGCACCTTGGCCATGCTGCTCGGGCGACTGGAACTGGTGGCCGTGATGGTGGTGTTCTCGCCTTCGTTCTGGCGCCCGTAGCCGGGAGCTCGGGCGACATGCTGCTGTCGGCCGCGATGCGGCCTTCGCATGGCGAGCCCAACGGACACCGGGACTTGGCCAGGTGGCCCGGGTAGCCCGGCGTCGCGGCGTGGGCGGTGGCCTGGGTCTTCATGCTTGCGCCGGACGGTCATGGCGACCTCGCCAACCAGGCGCTGGTGCTGATCCTGGCCGCGGCAGTCGCGGCGATCGGGTGGGGCTCGGTGCTTTCGGCGGTGGCCATCGGCATGGGTGCGGCGCTGGAGCGCGCGGCGGCCGAGTACGCCCTGCTCGCCCGGCTGGATCGCTCGGCTGGGCAGGTGGTCACCCATCGCCAGCTGCTGGCCGAAATCCGGGGTGCCGTGTTCACCGAGCACACCCACACCCTGCGCCTGTACATGGGCCAGCTGCGCGCCGAGCTCAACCTAGCGGCCTGCTGGGCCCCGACACCAGCCGCTGCACGCGGCGGTACAGGCCCCAGCCCTGCCACGCGTAGCCGGCCCAACGCAGCGTGCGGCCCGGACGCAGCACCACCATCACCAGCAGTGCGCCGATCGGCCACTCGGGATGCTGCAGCAGCCACTGCGCGGCTGAGCGTGCACGATCGACCAGGTCCAGCGGCCGGCGCAGCACGTGTGCCTGCTGCGCCCACTCGGCACGCGCCTGGGCGCTGCGCTGCTGAATCTGCGCGCGCCGCAGCAGCAGTTCTTCGCGCGCTGTCGCAGCCATCCCGGCCTTAGGGCTGCGGCGACGAAGGTTCGTCGCCCAAGGCAGCCTGGTCGCGCGCAAACTCCTCGCGCGTTGCGGCCAGCATCGGTTCGCCATCGTTCAGCCGGCGGCGTGCCGCCTGCAGCAGCAGCACCCCGCCGCCCAGGAACAGCAGCATCAGCACGCCCATCGCCGGCAGGCGGTAGCCGTCCCACAGCAGCAGCAGCACGAAGCCGATCAGCAGCACCAGACCCAGTCCGAAGAGCATCAGCCCGAGCAGCGCGCGTAGCGCCACGTCGGCCAGCCGCAGCTTCTCCAGCTCGAGATCGGTGACCAGCAGCTCCAGGCGCAGCAGCGCGAGCTGTGCCGATGAACGCAACAGGCGCCGCAGCGCGGCGAACAGGCCGTGCTGCGGCGCAGTCATGCCAGCTGCGGGTCGCTCAGCGGCGACCGATGAGCAGGCCGACGATCATGCCGATGCCGGCTGCCACACCGATGGCCTTCCAGGGGTGCTCATGCACGTAGTCGTCGGCCGCGTGGCCGGCGGCCTTGGCGCGCGCGATGGCGCCCTCCTGGAGGTCCTGCAGCCGCACCCGGGCCTGCTGCAAACGCTCCTGCATGCGCTGGCGCAGATCGGCGGCACCGGCCGTGGCCTGGTCGGCCGTGACCTTCAGCACCTCCTCGGCATCGGCGATGACGGTGCGCAGGTCGCTCATCAGCTTCTCGCGCTGGACCGCTGAAATCTCGCTCATGGTTGAACCTCCGGGCATTGAAAGCCCTGATCCTATGCCAGCCCGGGTGTGGATCCAATGGTGGAGGTGTCCAAGGGCCTTTGGCCTGGAAGCCCGCAGCCAGACGGCAGCCATCCAGCCCGATCAACGGCGACGCCAGGTCGCGCGCGCCTCGTCCACGTCCACCTGCAGCTTGACGAAGAGCTCACGGCTGCGCTGGCCATCGTGCAGCGCCTGGCCGGTGCTGCTGTAGCCCAGGTAGAGCAGGGTGCCCGAGGACTCGCGCCAGCCGTAGGTGAGCGAAAGGGTCTGGTCCTGGTTGCGCTCGGCCAGCGTGTGGCTGCCATCAGCGCGGCGCATGAGGGTGGTGCGGTCGACGATGGCGCGCAGGGTGTGGCGCGCATCAAAGTGCCACACCGCCAGCCCCTGCCAGGCGGTTTCGGTATAGCTGCGCACGCCGTCGCGACGCAGCCAGGCGACGTTGGCCGTGCTCTCCAGCTCCAGCCGCGGCAACGGGCGCAGCTTGGTGATCAGCTTTAACCTGCCGCCTGGCCGCACGTCGCGGGCCACCGTGTCGGCAAGGCGGCCCAGCTCCAGCTCGGCATCGAGCAGCGGGAACCAGCGCGCCGGCGTCATCACCAGGCCTGTGGCCACGAACTGCTCGCGCAGCAAGGCCGCGCCCGCGGTCGGGCGCAACACCGAATGGCCGAAGTACTCGGCCCACCACTCCAGGTTGCTGGCGCCGGTGCTCCAGATGCCGGGGCGCAGGTGCTCCGACACCACCTGACCGCTGGAACGCTCCACGACGCGTTCCCACTCGGTATTCACCCAGAACTGGTTGAAGGGGCCGACGTTCGTCCAGCCCCGCGAGGCAAAGCCATGGAACTTGCGGACGCCCGCCTGGTTGACGAAGCCGCTGTCGTGGCGGAAGTCCTGATGGATGTCATCCACCATGAAGTCGGCTTCGCTGTGCCCGGTCTGATGCAGCAGGCGCAGGTGCAGCCGTGCGCCATCGCGCGCGGCCTGGCGCTGCAGGCCGTTGGCGCCAGGCAGCGCCGTGGTTCGGGCATGCAGCCACTGGCCGCGCACTCGCCAGGTGTCGCTGAGCTGCCAGGCCAGATCGGGGCCGAGCACGGTATTGCCACCCCGTTGTTCGGCGTACTCGCGGCTGGCGGCGACCAGGCCCAGGTGCAGGCCTGTGGGCAGCAGCTCCGCACCGCCGTCGCTGCGCGCGCGCAAGGCCCATACGCGGGAGGCGGGCTGTGCCACGGCAGCGGTGCCATAGGCTGCAGGCAGTAGCACGATCCCCTGGCCGCGGTCGTGCAGCGCCAGGGCGGTGCCCGCCCAGGCACCGGAACGCCAGCTGCCCCGCAAGCCCCAGCGTGGCTCGGTGAAGCTGCGTGTGTAGAAGGCCTCGGTGGGCGTGCGCAGCAGGTCGGCCGATTCGAAGAAGAAGGGGCGCTTCTCGGGGTAGAACAGGGCAAAACGCGAATTGCCCGCCAGTTGCGGGACGTCCAGTGCCACCTGCGAGAAGTCCGGATTCAGCGCGGCGTCCACCACCGCCTGCGGCAACGGCCGCCACTTGGCGTCCAGGCTGGCGCTGAGTTTGCTGGACGCGCTGCCCGTGGGCGCCTCGTCGCGGCGCAGGGTCAGCGCGGGGCGAAGGCTGAGGAATCGGCTGTCGGGGGGCAACTGCATGCCCACCAGCGGCTGCATGTTGTCGATGAAGCTGGGCAAGTCACCCGGTATGGGCACCGAGGTGAGCAGGTGGAACTGCGCGCGTGGCAGGCGGCGCACGACCATGATGCGCCAGTCCTGTGCCCCCGGGCTGAAGCGCAGGCTGGCAAAGGGCAGCCGAAAGACCGCCGTGTAGCCCGAGGTATTGCGCCGGACGGCGGCATCCCAGTCGAAGTCGGGTGCGAAGTCCTCGCTGTCGTCATGCGCCGTGTGCAGCCCGTCGGCCAGGCTCCCGCCGGCATTGGCCCGGAAGAACTGCGCCGCGCGCCGGCTGCCGATGGCGTCGACATAAACCGCCACGAAGTCCTGCGTGCGGTTGACCTGGTCGCTGCGCACTATGGGGCCGCGTATCTCGTGCGGCCGGCTGTCCAATGCCGTGACCCCAACGTACAGGGCCAGCTCGTCGAACAGCACCTGTACCCGGGTTGCCTGCGGCGGTGCCGCGCCGAAGACGGGATCCTTCTCGACAAAGTGGTCGTGCACCGGTGCGCGGCGCCAGGCCGGGTGCGACAGCGTGCCGTCCATCGGCAGCGCCTCGTCGGGTGCCAGCCGCACCGCCTGGATGGCGTGCTGCGGCAGGGCGGGTTGTGCCCAGGCCGTCGCAAGGGCCAACGCGCCCGCCCATGCCTGCAGGCACAACAAGCGGTGCAGCGCACGCTGCAAAGGGTGAAGGCAGGGGTAGGACACGCGCAGATTGTCTCTTTGCCGGCCACCCCCGCCAGTTGGCGTGGCGCTCAGGCGGCCTGTCTCGGGCAGGACGGTGCAGATGCCCACGCTTCTAGGAGGCTGTCGGGCTTTGGGCTTCAACCCGAAGGGCCGGGGAGATTTTCGGTGCCATCGGTCGTTGCCGGCTCGTTGTGGGGGGACACCCCACGCCTCGCCGACGCCTACGCTGGCACCGAAACTCTCCCCGGCGCAGGCCCAGCCCAAAGCCCGACAGCCTCCTAGCGCTGTTCTCCTGCCAGCACGTAGACCATGGCCGTGCGCGGCGGCACACGCACGGTGGCGGTGGCGGCATCCCAGCTGGACTCCTGAGCCGGTCGCAGGTCGGCCGCTGCGGGGCTGCGGTGCACCGGGTGCAGCACGAACGCGCGGCCCTGCAACCCGGGCAGGCTCAGCTGGGCCGGTCGCAGGTCGCTGTTGATGAAGTACAGCAGCTCTGCAAAGCCTGCGCCCGGCAGCCCACGTCCTTGCAGGTGGCCGACCATCAGCGTCGGGATCTGTTCGGGCCCGGTGTTGAGAAGCGTCAGGCGCTCGGACACCGCCTGCGCCGTGGGCAGCCGCCACAGCTTGCTGCTGGCGCGGATCCTCAGCAGGTCGAGGAAGGCGTCGCGTGTGAAGTGGATCTGCGCCGGCGTGGGTCTGATGGCCGGGTCGGCCAGCAGCGGCTGCAAGAGCGGCCAGAATTCAGCGTTTTCCTGCTGCGGCGGCAGGCCCGTGCCCCAGTGGTTGTCCTGCAGGCTCCAGTCCAGCCGGTTGAACCAGTCGCCACTGTCGAAGCTGTTGCGGTCGCCGCTCTTGCTGCGCAGCATTTCCACGCCAGCGTGGTAGTAGGCGATGCCCTGGCTGAACGCCGTCAGCGCCAGGCCCAGCACCTGCGCGCGGGCGCGGTCCGCGCCCGAAGTGTGGCGCGGCAGCTTGAGGGCGTGGATGTCGAACAGCGTCTGGTTGTCGTGGTTCTCGACGTAGTTCACCACCTCGCCCGGCTGGCCGGCGAAGCCGGCAGCCTGGCCGGCGTAGTCGATCTGGCCCAGCCGCCTTGTGCTGCCGTCGTGGGTCTGCATGCGGTAGTTGGCCAAGGTGCCGGCCAGGCCAACGCGCACCAGGTCCGCGGTGCGCAGCAAGTCCTGCCGCGTGGCTGTGCTGTCCACCTGGGGGTCGAAGAAGAGGCCGTTGAGCCAGCCCTGGTGCAGCGGCGTCTCGTTTGCGCTGTCGCAGCAGCCGCCGCCGCGCGCCGCGTCGCGGCCACGGTCGCTGAAGCTGGCGATGCCGCTGCCCGGCAGGCCGGCCTGGCTGGCCTGCACGAAGCGCGCGCCATCCTTGACTTCGCCGAAGTTCCAGCCTTCGCCGATCAGGTGGATGTGCCGACCGGTGGCGGCTTTCACCGCACGCTGCAGCCGCTCCATCGCCGCGCGTGGCTGGTGGCCCATCAGGTCGAAGCGAAAGCCGTCGATGTGGTGCTCGCGCGCCCAGACCACCGCCGATTCGATCATCAGCTTGGCCATCATCATGTTCTCGGTCGCCGTGTTGGCGCAGCAGGTGCTGGTCTCGACCTGGCCCGAGGCGTTCAGCCGCTGGTAGTAGCCAGGGACGATGCGGTCCAGTACCGAGCGTGGCGACTGTCCGCTGGCCGAGGTGTGGTTGTAGACCACGTCCATGCCCACGCGCAGCCCGGCCCGGTGCAAGGCCTGCACCATCTGCCGCAGCTCGCGGATGCGTACCGCGCCGTCGTCGGCGCGTGTGGCGAAGCTGCCTTCCACAGCCGTGAAGTGCAGCGGGTCGTAGCCCCAGTTGAAGCAGTCCTGCGCCGCGCCGGCCATCACCAGCGCCTGCTGGTCGGGGCTGTCGGGCGCGGCGCTGGTCAGGCGTGCTGCGTCCGGGCTGGTGCAGCCGGCTTCGGGCACCGTGGCCAGGTCGAACACCGGCAGCAGGTGCACGTCGGTCAGGCCGGCCGCGGCCATCTCGCGCAGGCGGCGCATGCCCAGCGAATCGGGCTCAGTGAAGGCCAGGTACTTGCCGCGCCAGGGCGCGCGCACGCTGCTATCGCTGGCCGAGAAGTCCCGCACGTGCAGCTCGTAGATCACGGCGTCGGTGGCGGACTTCAGCGGGCGCGGGCGATGTGTGGACTCCCAGCCCGGTGGTTTCAGCTTCGGGTCGTCCAGCCGGCCGATCCAGGTGCGCTGCGAATCGGTGGACAAGCTCAGCGCATAAGGATCGGTGACTCGGTTGCGTACCAGTCCGACCCCGGGCACCAGCACGTCCACCAGATAGGTGTAGTACTGCGCGGTCAGGTCCGCGCGCCGGGCAAGAGTCCACACGCCGTCTCGCGCCTGGCGCTTCAGGGCAAGCAACTGCCGCACCGGTGCCCGTCCATCCGCATGCAGACACAGCCATACCGCTTGCGCGGTGGGCGCCCACAGCTTGAAGCGCGTGCTTCGCGGCGCCACCGTGACTCCCAGGTCGGGTACCGCCTGGGCACTCGCGAAGAGATCATCCAGCGCGCCGGCCATCTGGATGGCTGCGGCTTCCAGCACATGCCCTGCGCTGTCTTCGCGCACCACCCACAGCTGGCCCTGGTGCAGCTGGCGCAAACGCGCCGTATCGGCACCGCGAACGCTCAGCGTGGGCCCGGCAGCCACCCACTGGAAGCGCCGGTCCGTGGCCGTTGGAGGCGCCGTGGGGTGCAAGCTCAGGTCCAGTGCCGCATCGGCACCACTTGCCGCTTGTCCGGACTCGGCCTTCAGCTGTCCCTGACGCGAGTGCAGCAGACGAAAGCGGCCAGCGCTGTGCGCGCCGGGCCAGCGCAGGCGCCTCCCATCCAGCCACACGGCGTGCGCCAGTGCAGCCTTGCCCGGTGCTGCTGCCAGCACCGACTCGAAACCGCCGTCGCAGGCCGCGAGCCTCGGCGGCGCGGCCCAGGCGGGCAGGCCGATGGTCAGGGCCAGGCAACAGGTCACTCGAAGAAGCTTGAGGCGCATGGGCGAGCCGGGTGGTCGGGGCTGCTCGATGCTATCGAGTCGGCCCGCCAACACCAACCGAGCCGGACTCCGGTCGTCCCGCCGCATGCTCGTCGATCCTGAGCGCTGCCCTGCCGGGCGTCCTCTACATTCGGGGCCCCGTTTGCAGGAAACCCGATGCGACGAATGAGGCTTTGGCGCTTGTGGCTGTGCGGTGCGCTGCTGCTGGCCACCGGCACTGTGCGATGCGCCGACGCGCCTGCCACCGACACCCGGGCAGTGCCGGCTTTGATCAGGCCCAGCCCGCTGCCGCCGCATTGGCAGCACGGCGTGTTCATGGAGATCTTCGTGCGCGCCTGGCGCGACAGCGACGGCGACGGCATCGGTGACCTGCGCGGCCTGACGCAGAGCCTGGACTACTTGCAGGATCTGGGCATCCGCGGCATCTGGCTGATGCCCATCACCGGCAACGCTGACGGCGACCACGGCTACGCCAGCACGCACTTCCGTGACGTGGCAGCCGAATACGGCACGTTGGCGGATTTCGACGAACTGCTGGCCCAGGCCCACCGGCGCGGCATCGGCGTGGTGATGGACTACGTGATCAACCATGCCGCGGCCACGCACCCGATGTTCCAATCCGCGCTGCGTGGCCCGGGTCAGCCCTTTCACGACTGGTTCGTCTGGAGCGACACCGCACCGCCAGGCTGGGAGATCTGGGGCCAGTACCCCTGGTACCACGCGGCGTCCGAGCCCTGGTTGTTCCGCGGGCTACTCAAGGAGCTGCCGGCGGCACCCGCCGGCGCGCGGGGCTTCTACTTCGGCACCTTCGGCCCGCACATGCCGGACTTCAACTTCGCCAACCCGGCTGTCGTGGCCTACCACTGCGACAGCCTGCGCTTCTGGCTCAACCGTGGCCTGGACGGCTACCGGCTGGACGCCGTGCCGCACCTGGTGGAGACCGATGCCGTCGAATGGAACGACCAGCCCCAGAGTCGCGCGCTGACCAAGAAGTTGCAGGACCTCATCAAGCTGTACCCGCAGCGCTACGTGGTGTGCGAAGCCACCGCCAAGCCGCAGGACTACGGCGACCCTGCGGTGTGCGGTGGCGCTTTCGCGTTCGGCCAGGTGCATCACTACGTGCAGGCCGCGCTAGGCAAGGCCGAGTCGGTGCAGAAGGTGGCCGCGTACTACCGCAGCGCGTCGCCGACGATGGCCACCTTTGTCTCCAACCACGATATCTTCGCCGGCCGCCGCTTGTGGGACCAGGTGGGCGGTGATGCCAGACGCTACAAGCTGGCTGCCGCCGGCTACCTGCTGCAGCCCGGTACGCCGTTCGTCTACTACGGCGAGGAAGTCGGCCAGGCCGGCGTGGCTAGCCTCAAGGGGGACCTGCCGCTGCGCGCGCCGATGAGCTGGACGCCCGACCCGCGCACCGGCGGCTTTACCACCGGCACCCCATTTCGCGAAGTGGCGCCCAACGTGGCCACGCACAACGCGCTGCTGCAGCAGCAGGATCCGGACTCCATCTTCCACTTCTACAAGGCCATGATCGGCCTGCGCCAGTCGCTGCCATCAATCGCCCGCGGTTCCTACGCGGGAGCTTTCGCCCAGGGTCTGGTGGCCGGCTGGCAGCGCCGGCTGGACGCCGAACATACGGTGACGCTGATCAACTACGGCACCGAAACCGAGACCGTGACGGTGCGGGACTTGCCAAGCCGCGCCCGCCTGCGCAGTGCCTGGCCACAACGGGCAGCGGTCTTGCGCGCGGATCGCCGCGGCCGGCTGCGCATCACGCTGCCAGCGCAGCAGCTGCGTGTGCTGGTCGTGCAGCGTGCGCCTACGGCGCGCTGAAGCCGGCGGCCATCAGCAGAGATCGCGCCGCGTCGCTGCGCAGGTACGACACGAAGCGCATGGCCAGCTCGGCCTGCCTCGAAGCCTGCACCACCGCGGCCGTGAAGCGGATCGGTTCGTGGCCGGCCAGCACTGCGGCCTGCCTGGCCGCAGTGCCGGCCTGCTGGGCGTCGCTGCGATAGACCAGAGCCGCATCGACCTCGTTGTGCATCACCAGTGCCAGGGAGGCCTGGGCGCTGTCGGTGGCGACGACCTTGCGCTGCACGCTGGTCCACAGCCGGGCGGAGTCGATCGCCTGGCGGGCGTAGCGGCCAAGCGGGGCGCTGGCGGAACGCGCCAGCGCGATGCGCTGCACCTCGTCGCGTGCCAGATCGGTGATGCGCTGGATGGGCAGCCGGGATGCCGCAGGCAAGAGCAGCACGAGTGCATTGCCGGCAACGACACGCACCGAGTCCGGCCGCAGCAGGTGGCGTCGCACGCCGCTGGCCACCGTCTCGCCGTCGGCAGCCAGCAGCAGGTCGAAGGGGCGGCCCTGGGCCAGTTCCTCCAGCAGCAGGCCCGAGCCGTCGCCATGCCACTGCAGCTGGGCGCCAGGCAGCTGCGCCTGCCAGCCCTGCACCAGCTTGGGCATCACGCCGGCCAGGCTGCTGGCGGCGGCCACCTGCAGCGCCGCGGGCTGGGCGGTGGCGGGCATGGCCGAAGCGGCCAGGGCAAGCAGCAGGAGGCGGCGCTGCAGAAGATCAGGGGCACGTGACATGGCGCCATCTTGCACCACGGCACGCGCCGCCGACGCGGCATGGCAGACTGGCGCGATGCTCAAGCCCGCCGTCCAGACCGCATCGGCCAGTCTGCACAACCTGAAGGGCCCGCTGCTGGCGGGGCTGCTTGCGCTGCTGGTCACGCTGTGCACGGCCTGGCTGGTCTTCGTGCTGGCGCTGAACAAGGCGGTGCAGGACCTGCAGAGCGTGGCGGCCCGGCGCCTGGACACGGCGGCGGGGTCGTTGGCGGGCACCTTGGCGCGCTTTGACTTCCTGCCGGCCCTGCTGGAGACGACGCCGGCCGTGATGGAGCTGCTGGGCCAGCCTGGAGACCCCGTGTTGCGCGACCTGGCCAACCGTTCGCTGGTGCGCATCAATGCCATCGCCGGCGCCGACATGCTGTTCGTGCTGGACGCAGCGGGCAACGCGCAGGCCGCCGCCGACTGGGACCAGCCGGTGACGACGGTGGGCCACAACTACAGCTACCGCCCCTACATGAAGGGCGCGCTGGCACAGGGCCGCGGGCGCTTCTTCGGCATCGGCGCCACCAGCCGCATCCCGGGCTACTTCCTGTCCTACGCGCTGCGCAGCGGCAAGTCCACGCTGGGGGTGGCTACGGTCAAGGTCAACCTCGTGGCCGCTGAGCAGGCCTGGGCCAGTCTGCCCGGCGCGGTCCTGGTGGCCGATGAGCGCGACGTGATCCTGCTCGCTTCCAACCCGGCATGGAGATTCCAAGCCCTCAAGCCGCTGACAGCGCAGGCCCGCGCCGAAGTGCTGGCCGAAAAGCCCTACAGCGCCGACCCGCCCCTGGCGCCCTGGGCCAATGGTGTGAATGCCGTGCGCAATGGGGATCGTGTGCGCCTGGGCGACGACGAACACCTGGTCACCACCCGAGCCATGCCGGCCCAGCGCTGGCAGATGGTGGCACTGGACTCACTGGCACCGGCCTACGCCGGGGCGCGCAACCAGGCCCTGATGGGCGGCTTGGCAGCGGCAGTGGCCTGCCTGCTGGCGATCGCCGCCTGGCAGAGCCGGCGCGCCGCGATGCAGAAGCTGGCCGTGCAGGCCGCGTTGCAGGCGGCGCACGACACGCTGGAGACGCGGGTTGTCGAGCGCACGCGCCAGCTCAGCGAAGCCAATGCCTCGCTGGCCGCCGAAGTGGAGACGCGCAAAGCCGTGGAACAGAGCCTCAAGGACACCCAGGCCGAACTGGTGCATGCCGCGAAGATGGCGGTGTTGGGCCAGATCTCCGCCGGCCTGGCGCACGAACTCAACCAACCGCTGGCGGCGCTGCGCACGCTGTCGGACAACGCCGTCGTGCTGATGGACAAGCAGCGCCTGGACGAGACCCGGAGTAACCTGCAGCGCATCTCGCACCTGGTGGGCCGCCTGGGCGAGCTGACCCGGCGGCTGAAGACCTTTGCCCACAAACCGGGTGACCGGCCCGTGGCCACGCCGCTGGGCACGGCGGTGACCAATGCGCAGGGCCTGCTGGCAGAACGCATGCGCCGCTCGGGAGTCAGCTTCGAGGTCGCCATCGACCCGGCCCAGCTGGCCGTGCTGGCTGACCCGGTGCAGATCGAGCAGGTGCTCGTCAACCTGATGGTCAATGCGCTGGATGCGATGGCCAGCAGCCCCGAACGACGCCTGCGCATCCGGGCCAGTGCTGTGGCCGATCGCGTCACGGTCCGCGTCAGCGACAGCGGGCCGGGCATCCTGCCCGCGATGCTGCCGCATTTGTTCGAGCCTTTTGCCACCAGCAAGCCACCCGGCGCCGGCTTGGGCCTGGGCCTGATGATCTCGCGGCGCATCGTGCGCAGCTTCGACGGCGATCTCACGGTCGACCCGAACGCGCGTGGCGGCGCCTGCTTCTGCATCGAGTTGCCCGCTGCCCCCATCCCCGTGAGCCTGGAGTCCGCATGAGCCATCTCCCTGAAGCCGAGATCCAGGTTGTGCTCGTCGAGGACGACGAGGACGTGCGCCACGGCACGGCGCAGGCGCTGGAACTGGCCGGTTTTGTCGTCCAGGCCTACGGCAGCGTCGAAGCGGCACGGGCCTGCGTGCGGCGCGACGCGCCACTGGTGCTGCTGTGCGACGTGAACCTGCCGGGCCAGCACGCCACCAGCTGGCTGCCCGAGGTGCAGGCCATCGACAAGGACCTGCCGATGATCCTGGTCACCGGCCATGGCGACATCGCGATGGCCGTGCAGTGCATGCGCCAGGGTGCCTACGACTTCATCGAAAAGCCGGCCTCTTCCGAACGCATCGTGGCCATCGTGCAGCGCGCGGCTGAAAAGCGCCGCCTGGTGCTGCAGGTGCGTGCGCTGGACGAGCGCCTGGCTTCGCAGCGCGGCATCGACGCGGTGATGGTGGGGCGCTCGGCCGCCATGCAGGCCTTGCGCCGTACCGTTTTGTCGCTGGCTGCCACCAGCGCCGATGTGCTGATCTACGGCGAGACCGGCACCGGCAAGGAACTGGTGGCCCGTTGCCTGCACGACTTCAGCCCCCGCCAGGCCGGCCCCTTCGTGCCTATCAACTGTGGCGGCCTGCCCGACACGCTGGTCGAAAACGAGCTCTTCGGCCACGAGGCCGGCGCCTTCACCGGCGCGCAGAAGGCACGCGCCGGCAAGATCGAAAGCGCGCACGGCGGCACGCTCTTCTTCGACGAAGTCGAGAGCATGCCAGCGGCGGTGCAGGTCAAGCTGCTGCGTGTGCTGCAGGAACGTATGGTGGAACGGCTAGGCTCCAACCGGCCCGTGCCAGTGGAATGCCGCGTGCTGGCGGCCAGCAAGACCGACCTGAAGGCGCTCAGCGACGAAGGCCGCTTCCGTGCCGACCTCTACTACCGCCTGGGCGTGGCCTTCGTCGAGGTGCCGCCGCTGCGTGAGCGGCGGGAAGACATCGGCCTGCTGTTCGACCACTTTGCGCTGCTGGCGGCCAGCCGCTACGGCCGCGACCTGCCCGAACTGCTGCCAGCCCAGCGCGCCGAGCTGACGACGCACGACTGGCCCGGCAACCTGCGCGAGCTGGGCAACGTGGCTACGCGCTTCGTGCTGGGCCTGGGCGGCGCACGGCTGACGCCAGCGTCCGGCGCGGCTGCCACGGGCGTGGCGCAGTCGCTGCATGAACAGCTGGAGCAGTTCGAGCGCGGCCTGATCGCCGAAACCCTGCGCCAGCAGCATGGCGACGTGACGGCCAGCGCCAAGGCCATGGGCCTGCCCAAGCAGACCTTGTACGACAAGCTCAAGCGGCTGGGGATGCAAGGCGCCGACTTCCGCGATTGACGCGCCCGCGGAGCCAGACGATGTACGGAAAACCGGACTGAACCGGGCGCTGGCGTCCGGAAAACCGGTCTCCAATCTTGCGCCGTCGCCCCAGGGGGCGATGCAAGTCCTTGCCACACAAGGAGTTTCTCCGATCTTGGCGAACCGGCCGCACTGGCACAAAGGCTGCAATCCAGTTGGCTGAGCCGGTCGTGGCCATCTGTGCGCCCGGCAGGCCTTGCAACCAGGAGAAGACCATGTCAAGCCTTGTTCATGCCGGCCCAGGTGCGAGTGCCGCGCCAACGGCCAAACCCAAGCCCGTGGGCACACCCTTGTGGAAGTACCTGCTGCCCGTTGGGGTGGCCGTCCTGCTGGCGCTGATCCCGGCGCCTGCCGGGCTGCCCCAACACGCCTGGTACTACTTCGCCATCTTTGCCGGCGTCATCGTTGGCCTGATGCTGGAACCCCTGCCGGGTGCTGCCATCGGCCTGATTGGCGTTTCGGCCGTCACCCTGCTTTCACCGTGGGTCTACTTCAGCGCCGACCAGCTGTCCAAGGCGGGCTTCAAGCCGGCCAATGCCTCGCTGAGCTGGGCGCTGTCGGGCTTCTCCAACACGGTCGTGTGGCTCATCTTCGCGGCCTTCATGTTCGCGCTGGGCTACGAAAAAACCGGGCTCGGCAAGCGCATCGCGCTGTGGCTGGTCAAGGTGATGGGCAAGAGCACCTTGATGCTGGGCTACGCCGTCACCATCGCCGACACCGTGCTGGCGCCGTTCACGCCCAGCAACACCGCGCGAAGCGGCGGCACCGTGTTCCCGGTCATCCGCAACCTGCCGGCGCTGTACGACAGCAAACCCAATGACCCGTCGTCGCGCAAGATCGGTGGCTACCTGATGTGGGTGGCGATCGCCGCGACCTGCGTGACGAGCTCGATGTTCCTCACCGGCCTGGCGCCCAACCTGCTGGCCGTGGAGCTGATCAACAAGACCGCCAAGGTGCAGTTCACCTGGATGGACTGGTTCAGTGCCTTTGCGCCGATCGGCATCATCCTGCTGGTGGCCGTGCCGCTGCTGGCCTACGTGTTCTACAAGCCCGAGATCAAGGGCGGCGACGAGGTTCCGAACTGGGCCCGCGGTGAACTGATCAAGCTTGGTGGCCTGAGCGGCCGCGAGATCGGCCTGGCCGTTCTGGTGCTGCTGGCGCTGGCCGGCTGGATCTGGGGTGGTGACTACATCAACGCCACTGCGGTGGCCATCGTGGTCATCTGCCTGATGGTCATCGGCAAGGTGGTCAGCTGGGACGACGTGCTTAACAACAAGGCAGCCTGGAACACGCTGGTCTGGTTCGCCACGCTGGTGGCGCTGGCCGACGGGCTGAGCAAGGTCGGCTTCGTGAAGTGGTTTGCCGACACGGTGGGTGCCCAGATGGCCGGCCAATCGCCGATGATGGCCATGGTGGCCCTGGTGGCGGTGTTCTTCTTCACGCACTACCTGTTCGCCAGCGTCACCGCCCACGTCACGGCCATGTTGCCGGTGATGCTGGCCGTGGGCATGGGCATCCCGGGCATCGACATGCGCACCTTCTCGCTGCTGCTGGCGCTGACGCTGGGCCTGATGGGCATCCTGACACCCTTTGCAACCGGCCCGAGCCCGGTCTATGCGGGCAGCGGCTACATTCCGGCCAAGGACTTCTGGCGCCTGGGTGCGATCTTCGGCGTCATCTACTTCGCCGTCTTCCTGCTCGTAGCCTTCTTCTGGATCATGGGCTGAGGCAGGACCGAGCAGCCACCTGCGTGGCTGCGAGTGCCTGCCGAAGGCCAGGCTGCATGCTTGCGGACTGGCTGAGGCAGGACCGAGCAGCCCGGTGTTTGTGGCCTCTTGTTATCACGAGGCCGCCATCGACCGCCTCACGCATGCCACGCTGGACCCGGTGGCCAAGACCCCGGCTTCAAACACTGCGCCGTGCGCCTGCGGACGTGCGGCCAGACGCGCCGGCAGCCGTGGCCGGCTGGGCTTCATCGGCAATGGCCGGCACCAGCTGTTCGCGCAGCAGCCGCGTCGTACGCGCCGCACTGCGGTCGGGTGCCCAATCGTCGGCGTCGGTCAGCGCGACGATGACCACCTGGTGCGAGGGCACCATCAGCACAATCTGCCCGCCCTTGCCGGCTGCGTAAAAGCTCCGCCAACCCGGGCGCAAGCCTTCAGCCGTCCAGAACAAGTAGCCGTAACCCATGCGGGTGGGAGGGGCGGCCGCCACCTCGGGCCCGAGTTCAGTAACCAGGGCCTGCGTGGCCTGCGCAAAATAGGCCGGGTCCAGCAGTTGCTGGCCTTGCCAGCGGCCTTGCTGCAGCCACAGCTGGCCCAGCCGCGCCAGGCTGCGGGCGCCCAGCATCAGGCTGCCCGCGCCAGCGGTATCGCCGTGCAAAGCAGGCCAAACCCATTCGGTGATGCCCAGCGGCGTGAACAGGCGCTGCCGCGCATGCTCGGCCAGCGGCATGCCCAGCCTGCGGCCGAGCGCCACCGACACCAGATGCGTGTCCAGGTTGCTGTACAAGAAGCGTGTGCCCGGCTCTGTTTGCACCTCCCGGTGCATCGCAAACTCAACGACGGGCCGGCTCTGGGCCAGTTGGGCGAAGGCTGCGTACCAGCCGTGACGGTCACCCACCCGTTTGAAGCCGCTGCGCTGGGTCAGCAAGTCGGCCAGCCGCATGCGGGCTACCCCTGGGGCGACGCCCGGCTGGCGTGCCTCTTCAAGCAACTCGGTCAGGGGCACGTCCACGCCGGGCAGCTGGCCTTGGGCGATGGCTGCCCCCACCAGCGTTGAAACCACGCTCTTGGTGACCGAGTGCACCGGATGCAAGGTCTGCGGGCCCAGGCCCGAGCGGTAGTACTCCAGAACCGGCTGCCCGTGTCGCAGCAGCAGCAGCGCGCGCAGGCCCGGTTGGGCATCAGGCAACTGGGCCTGCAAGCGCTGGAGCTGCGGCTGCGAAATGCCGTGGGCCTGTGGTGGCGCCAGCGCCCAGTCTGCATCCGGGGCCAGGGCGGCGGCCGGCCGATGCAAGGACATGGCCCAGCCCATGGCCGCGGCCAGGGCCAGGCGCCGGCGGGGCTGGCTTGGCCAGCCATGCCGTGAAGCCGCCGCGGCGGCGGCGTGGGTCCAATGGCTATGCCTCATCCGCAATCTCCTGGTGCAAGCACTGCACGCCATGATGCCTGCCTTTGCAGGCCCTGGGTGCGCCGCGGGTCCGCAGCAAGCCGCTCAGGCCTGACGGCGTGCCCGGTAGGCCGTCATCAGCGCACGGGCTTCGTCGTCGGGCCGGGCCGGCAGCTTGCGGTACTCGCTGCAATCGTCCTTGCGCGCCAGCAGTTTGTGGTTGACCAGCTCGCGGCGCAGCGTGGCGTGGTCGAAAAAGAGGTTGGCACGCCGCAGGATGGCGTTGACCTCGGGTTCGGTGTAGCGGCGCTTGGCGTCGAAGTGGGTCCACAGTGCCCACATCGCCAGCCGCTGCACGCTGAACTTCACAGGCCAGCGCATCAGGCGGCCCTGTGAGTCAAAGTGCGCCAGCGCCTTGCGGGCGTGTTCGCTCAGGGCCGGCGCGGAGGGCGGCGCGGCCACTGCCGTTGCCGCAGGCGTGGCCTGCTGCAAAGCTAGGCGCAGCGCCTGCCAGTTGCGCTGGCCCTGGGCACGTGCCACCAGGTTCAGCATTTCAACCTGTCCGGGGGGCTCGGGCTTGCTGTCGTGCCGGGCCTTCAAACCGGACACCAGGCCGCGCGCAAAGGCCGACACATCGGCCACGTGGAGGGAAAACAGTTGCTTGCTCATGGGCGCTTTCTCGGCGCCCGGCCTGCTGCGCAGAACCGGGCGTCAACACTGCATGCGCGTGCAACCCTGCCGTGGGGCAAGGCGCCGGTGGTCGCCGACTTCCGGCCTGGCGCATGCGTGGTGACGCAGGTGGCGCAGGGCCTGAGGTGAATGCTGGCAGGTTTAGCTCGTGGGGGTGCCACGCGGCAACGCCTGGGTGAACTGCCGACCCGTGGGCGCGTATTGTAGCCAGCCGGCGCGGTGCCGCAAACGCCAGGGGCTGCGTCTTCTCAACCACGTCGGTGGCCATCACCCGGGCGCCCTCGGCTGCGCTCCTGACGTCGTGGGCGGCCCGGGCCGGCACCTGGCAGGAATCGCATCGGGCCGGTGCAGCCAGCGGTCACCCCACGGCATCAGCACCACCAGCACGGTGCTGAGGTGATCGCCCGTGGCGCTGAGGTGTCAGCCCCTGTCGGCGCCGAGTCGTTGACGGCCGCACTTGCCAGCAATGCAGTCACTATTACCACCAACTGTACCGGTTCGCCACCATGACCGTGACCATCAAGCTCGACTCACTGCTCGAAGAGCAGGTCCGCCAGCGGGCACAGGCCAGCGGGCGCGGCATCAGCGACGTCGTGCGGGCGGCCCTGCGCCTGTACCATGCCGGGGAGGATGCTGCCGGCGCGCCTCGTTCGGCCTACGAGATGGGCGCCGATCTTTCTGATCGCCACGCCGGCGCGGCCGATCTGGCCAGCAAGCGGTGCCTGCACGCAGAGTGTCCGCGGCCGAGCCCGCCGCACGCTACCTGACACATGCCGGCCCCGTGCTGGTGGACAGCGGGCCGCTGATCGCCTTGTTCAACGTTGCCGACCATTGGCATGTACCAGTGCTGGCCTGGCTGCGCGACAACTCACGCGCCACGCTGATGTCCACCTGGCCCGTGGCCACTGAAGTCTGTGCGCTGCTGGCCCGCCGCATCGCCAACGACTGCGCGCTCGATTTCCTGCGCTGGGTGCAGCGGGGTGCCTTGGTTCTGCAGCCGGCGGCCGAAGGCTCGGTGACCGAGGTGCTGCGCATCAGCGAGCGTTTCGCCGACCGGCAATTCAATCTGGCCGATGCCTCGATCGCCGAAGCCGCGGCGCGGATGAAGATCCGCCACATGCTGAGCCTGGATGCCGTCTTCGACGTCTACCGCGACCGCGGGGGGCGTCCGCTCATCAATCTGCTGCGTCGCTGACCGGGCTTGAACGCCCGGTCGGCGGATTGCGACGGCCGTCAAGCCACCGGTTCGAATCGACCCAGGAAGAAGCGCAGTTCCTTGGGCTCGTAGGTGAAACGCAGGCCGGCGATGCGGTGCGCATGCTCCGCCACCTCGATCACGCTTTCGGCCACCACGTCCATGTGCGCCTGCGTGTAGACGCGGCGCGGAATGGTCAGTCGCACCAGCTCCAGCTTGGGCTTGTGGTTCTCGCCGGTCTTGGCATCGCGCCCGGCCGAGACGATGCCGCGTTCCATCGCGCGGATGCCGGCGTCCACATACAGCGCGGCGGCCAGGGCCTGTGCCGGGTACTGTTCCTGCGGCAGGTGCGGCAGGATGCGCCTGGCGTCCAGGAACACCGCATGGCCGCCGATCGGCCGCACGATGGGCACCCCTGCGGCCGCGATCTTCTCGCCCAGGTATTCGACCTGGCCGACACGGGCGCGGATGTGGTTGTCGTCAACGCTTTCGCGGATGCCGATGGCCATCGCCTCCATGTCCCGTCCAGCCAGGCCGCCGTAGGTGTGCAGGCCTTCGTAGACGACGATCATGTCGCAGGCGCGGCGGTACAGGTCGTCATCGTTCATCGCCAGGAAGCCGCCGATGTTGACAAGGGCATCCTTCTTGGCGCTCATCGTTGCGGCGTCGGTCAGCGCGCAGATCTGATGCACGATCGAGGCTACCGAATGGTCGGCATAGCCGGCCTCGCGCTGCTGGATGAAGTAGGCGTTTTCGGCCACGCGCGTCATGTCGTGCACCAGCAGCACGCTGTGGCGTGCGCACCAGTCGCGCAGTTGCTTGAGGTTGGCCATCGAAACCGGCTGGCCACCGGCCATGTTGACGCAGGTGGCCAGGCTCACATAGGGAATGCGCTCGGCGCCCACGCGCGCCACCAGCGCGTCGAGCTTGGCGAAGTCGACGTTGCCCTTGAACGGGTGTTCGCTCTGCGGGTCATGGGCTTCGTCGATGATGACATCGACGAAGGTGCCGCCGGCCAGTTCCTGGTGCAGCCGGGTGGTCGTGAAGTACATGTTGCCGGGCACATGGTCGCCGGGCTTGACCAGCAACTTGGACAGGATGTGCTCGGCGCCGCGGCCCTGGTGCGTCGGCACCATGTGGCGGTAGCTGTAGCACTCGCGCACCGTAGCTTCGAGGTGGTAGAAGTTGGCGCTGCCGGCGTAGGCCTCGTCGCCCAGCATCATGCCGGCCCATTGCCGGTCGCTCATGGCCGACACGCCCGAGTCGGTCAACAGGTCGATATAGACGTCTTCCGAGCGCAGCAGGAAGGTGTTGTAGCCGGCTTCGACGATGGCGCGCTGGCGCTGCTCGGGGGTGGTGGTCTTGAGAAGCTCCACCATCTTGATCTTGTAGGGCTCGGCCCAGGAGCGGCGGCGGGGCGGGGTGTTGGCAGTCATGTCGGCTCCAAAAAAGTTGGATCGTTCGATCCTTCAAGGGTTGGGGCCTGTGGCACGGATGAAATGGCGGCCACAGGCTGCAGCGGCATTTCATCCCTTGGCACCTTGCGGGGCCAAGTGACCGTGGGCCGCACTCTATTCGGGTGTGCGGCGGCGCGCCTTGCTCTGGCTCAAGGAGGCACGGGCGTGCGTCCGGCGGCGGTGCTGATGCGCGCCAGTGCGGCTGCAGTGTCGCCCGGCAGGTCGTCCCATCCGAAGCGCCAGGCCCAGTTCCCTGCACCCAGCGTGCCGGGCTGGTTCATGCGGTGGCTGCTGGAAAGGCCCAGCACGTCCTGCAGCGGAAACACCGCCATCCGTGCCACCGAATTGCTGGCCGCGCGGATCATCGCCAGGTGCACGTCGTCCTCGCTGCAGTTCAGGTAGGTGGCACACAGCGCGCGCTCGTGCGGCTGCGCGTTGTCCCACCAGCCGCGCGCCGTGTCGTTGTCGTGGGTGCCGGTGTAGACCACGACCTCCGGCGTGTAGTTGTGCGGCAGGAACTCGTGGCTGCCGTCGCCGCCGAAGGCGAACTGCAGGATCTTCATGCCCGGAAAGCCGCAGTCATCGCGCAGCGCGCGTACCGCCGGGGTGATCAGCCCCAGGTCCTCGGCAATGATGGGCAGCGGGCCCAGCGCGAGCGAGATGGCCTCGAATAACGCCCGCCCCGGCCCTGGCACCCAGCGGCCGACCTTTGCCGAAGGGCTGCCGGCGGGGATTTCCCAGTAGGCGTTGAAGCCTAGGAAGTGGTCGATGCGAAAGACGTCGGCATGGGTCATCGCACGCCTGACGCGCGCCCTCCACCAGGCGTAGCCGTCAGCGGCCATGCGATCCCAGCGGTACAGTGGGTTGCCCCAACGCTGGCCGTCGGGGCCTAGGTCGTCGGGCGGCACGCCGGCCACCACTGTGGGTTGCCCGGTTTCGTCCAGGCAGTACAGGTCAGGCCGTGTCCAGCAGTCGACGCTGTCGTGGGCGATGAAGATCGGCAGGTCGCCCACCAGGGCCACCCCCCTTGCGTTGGCGTGGTCCTTGAGTGCGGCGAACTGGCTGTCGAAGCACCACTGCACGAAGCGCCAGAAGCCGATCTCGGCGCAGTGCTGCAATCGCACCTCCTGCAACGTCGCCGGGTCGCGCCGGCGCAGCGGTTCCGGCCAGGTCCACCAGGGCTGGCCGGCAAAGGCCATGCGCAGCGCCATGAACAGCGCATAGTCATCCAGCCAGTCGGCCTGAGCCTGGCACCAGCCCGCCAGAGCCGTGCGCTCGGCGGGCGTGGCTTGCGCTTCAAAACCGTCTGCCGCCTCGCGCAACCGCTGCAGCCGCCAGGCGCCGGCGCGGCCGAAATCGCAGCGGGCCGCGTCGAAGCCACCTTCAGGCAAGCTGGGGGTGGCCAGCCAGCCTCGCTGGACCAGCGGTTCGAGTGCCACCAGGCACGGGTTGCCAGCAAAGGCCGACAGACCCATGTAGGGCGAATCACCTGGACCCACCGGGTTGATGGGCAGCACCTGCCACAGCGTCTGGCCGGCTGCATGCAGCCAGTCGACCAGGCGATGTGCGTCAGGGCCCAGGTCGCCGGCGCCGTGCGGCCCCGGCAATGAGGTGATGTGCAACAACAAGCCAGAGCTTCGAGCAGGCAGTTTCATGCGCCAAGAAGCCGGATCTGCGGCCACGATGAGGATGTAGTAATGCTACATCCGGGAGTGCCAGGAAACGGACTAAGTATCTGATTTACAAGAGTAAACGCCGGATCTGTGGTTTTGGCGCTGGGTTGTTCGAGCCGTTTGGCGCCTGTATATTCTCTACATTGCCACGACTCATGACGAGGCGCGGCGTGGAGACGCGACGTGGCCGATGTGAAGCTGTCCGGGGTTGGTAAAGCCTTCGGCGACGTGAAGATCTTGAAGGGCATCGACCTGGAGATCCGGGACGGCGAATTCATGGTCTTCGTCGGCCCCAGCGGTTGCGGCAAGAGCACCTTGCTGCGGGTGATCGCCGGGCTGGAGGACATCACCGAAGGTGAGCTGCGCATTGGTGGCCGCGTCGTCAACGATGTGCCTCCGGCCGAACGTGGCATCGCGATGGTCTTCCAGAGCTACGCGCTGTACCCGCACATGAACCTGTTCGACAACATGGCCTTCGGCCTGAAGTTGGCGAAGGTGCCGCCCACCGAGATCGAAACCGCCGTCAACAACGCGGCCAAGATCCTGCACATCGAACACCTGCTGCAGCGCAAGCCCAAGGATTTGTCGGGCGGCCAGCGCCAGCGCGTGGCCATCGGCCGCGCCATCGTGCGCAAGCCCGAGGTGTTCCTCTTCGACGAGCCCTTGTCCAACCTGGACACCGCGCTGCGCGTGAAGATGCGCTACGAATTCGCCAAGCTGCACGAGCAGTTCAAGACGACGATGGTCTACGTCACGCACGACCAGGTCGAGGCGATGACGCTGGCCGACCGCATCGTCGTGCTGCAGGCCGGTGTGATCGAACAGGTCGGCGCGCCGATGGAACTGTACGAACACCCCTGCAACCTGTTCGTGGCCGGCTTCATCGGCAGCCCGGGCATGAACATCGTTGCCGCCACGGTGGAACGGGCCGGCGCCGATGGCGCCACGGTGCGCCTGGGTGGCGGCGAGATCATCGAATGCGCGGTGGACGCATCGGCCGCCAGGCCCGGCGACCAGGTCAAACTGGGTGTGCGGCCCGAACACCTGCGCGCCGGCGTGGCACACAACGCCTTGCAGACCACGGTGACCTTCGTCGAGAGCCTGGGCAGCATGACCTACGCCTACTGCAGCAATGCCGGTGCCGAAGATGTTGTGACGGCTGCTGTCGAAGGCGACCGGCGCGTTGACGGCGGCCAGCCGCTGCCGCTGGGCGTGCCGGCTGAGAAGGCCTACCTCTTCACCGCGCAAGGCCGTGCATTCCCGCGCCTGGTGGCGGCCGGACTTCGGCATGCGGCTTGAACGCAGCGCGCTGGCGCTGCTGATCGGCCTGTGCCTGACGACCGCAGCAGCGGCGCAGACCCCGCTGCGCCTGCTGGTCTGGATCAACGGAGACAAGGGCTACAACGGCCTGCAGAAGGTCGGTGACGTCTTCGCGCGCGAAAGCGGGGTGCAGGTGGTGGTGCAGCACCCCGAAGGCGCACCCGACAAGTTCACCGCTGCGGCCGCCGCCGGCAAGGGCCCGGACATCATGTGCTGGGCGCACGACCGCGTCGGCGAATGGGCCAAGAGCGGGCTTGTGGTGCCCGTGCGGCCAGCCAAGGCGCTGCGCGCGCAGATCGACGATGCGGCCTGGGCCGCGTTCACCTACCGCGGACAGACCTGGGGCTACCCCCTGGCCATCGAAACCATCGGCCTGATCTACAACAAGGCGCTGGTGGCCACGCCGCCGGCGAGCTTCGAGCAGATCATCGAGGTCGACCGGCAGCTCAAGGCCCAAGGCAAGGGCGCCATCCTCTGGGCCTACAACAACAGCTTCTTCAGCTGGCCGCTGCTGGCCGGGCCAGGCGGCTTTGTGTTCGGCCGCACGCTGCAAGGTGATCTGGACCCGAAGCAGATTGGCGTCAACACGCCCGGTGCGGTGGTCGGCGCGCAGATGCTGGACCGCCTGATCCGCGAAGGCCACATGCCCAAGGGCGCGCGCTACAGCGAGATGGAAGGCGCCTTTGCACGCGGCCAGGTGGCGATGATGATCAACGGCCCCTGGGCCTGGGACAACGTCAGGAAAGTCGGCATCGACTTCGGTGTGGCGCCGATTCCTTCGATTGCCGGCAAACCCGGCAAGCCCTTCGTGGGCGTGCTGGGCTGCATGATCACCGCGCCCAGCAGGATCAAGGACGTGGCGCGCGAGTTCATCGAGAACCACCTGCTGAAGCTGGAATCGCTCAAGACCATCGGCGCCGATGTACCGCTGGGCGTGCCGGCCAACAGGGCTTACTACGAGGAACTGAGCGCCGATCCGCGCATCGCCGCCACGATGGCCAACGCTCGGGCGGGTGAACCCATCCCCAACATCCCGGAGATGGGGCGCTTCTTCCCCGCCATCGACGCCGCGCTGGAGGCCATCACGAACGGCCGCCAGAGCCCCCAGGATGCGCTCGACGGTGCCGCCGCGCGCATGAAGTGATGGCCCCCCCCCGTAGCGCCTTCGCTGACGCCGTCCCTGGCGGAGGCGTACCCAGCGGCCCGGCGAAGCCGGTTCCGCGGCTGCTGCTGCGTGGTCTGCTCGTGTTGACCAGCCTGGCGCTGCTTTGGTTGGTGTTCGGCCTGTGGGCCGCCGGCCAGGCGATGACGGCGGTGGGGGCGCTGGTGCTGGGCGGCAGCGCGCTCCATGTGTACGGCACGGCGCGCAGCCTGGCCTGGAAGTACCTCTTCCCGGGTG
>WBZP01000807.1_pt1 | contig 40986 bp, 31 predicted proteins | sample 5204301 | NCBI WGS metagenome assembly WBZP01 (sample SAMN12412401, study PRJNA552823) | activated sludge metagenome | isolation source: activated sludge from nitrification reactor of wastewater treatment plant... | place: USA: Pennsylvania | collected 2017
CTTCGGCGGCTGGAAACCCCTCACCGGCGAACTGACGGGAACGACGCGTTTTGGCTTCAGCACCGGCGGCCCTGCAGTGGTCTCGGTGCAGCCCTGGCCCGGTGCGCCCATCGAGGAAGACCAGGCCTTCATCCTGCAGCTCAATGGTGCGGCCGTGCCTGCCGATGTGCTGCGGCACAGCTGGTGCGAGATCGAAGGGCTGGCCGAACAGGTGCCCGTAAGGCTGTTGCCGACGCCGGAGCGCGATGCCCTGTTGGCCGCACGCAAGCTGCAGGCGCAGGCCGCGCGCACGCTGGTACTGGCGTGCAGCCGGCCGCTGCCACCGAAGGCGCGGCTGCGACTGGTCTGGGGACCGGGCATCGGTGCGCTGCAGGCACCGCAGTCGCGCAGCCGAGGCGAGCAGCGCTTTGACTTCCGTGTCCGCGAGGCGTTCGCCGCGGAGTTCAGCTGCGAGCGCGAGCGGGCGCAGTCGCCCTGCCTGCCGATGCGGCCGTTGCGTCTGCGCTTCAGCGCCCCGGTGCCGCGGGCGCAAGCCGAAGCGGTGCGCCTGCACGCGGCCGCGGGCGGCACGCCACGCTCACCCAGCTTCGACCGCGACGACCGCAGCGGCGAAGTCAACGAAGTGCGGTTCGACGGCCCGCATGCCGAGCGGGCCGCCTTCACGATCGTGCTGCCGGCAGCGCTGCGTGACAGCAGCGGCCGCGCGCTGGTCAATGCCGGCAGCTTTCCGCTGCAGCTGGCCACCGGCGAAGCACCACCCATCGCCAAGTTCAGTGCCGCGCCTTTCGGCGTGATCGAGTGGAAGGCCGAACCGACCTTGCCGATCACGCTGCGCCATGTGCAAGGCGACCTGCGCCCCGGCACGACCGGTGGCCAGGTACGGGTGCTGACACCCCGCAGCGACGCCGAGGTGCAACGCTGGCACCGTCTGCTCCAGCAGTATCACGAGGCACAGCTGCCGGCGCGCCAGCTGGGACTACCGCAGGACCAGTGGCACCAGATGGTCGAAGAAACCGACGAGCGCGGGCGCACCATCAAGCGACGCCAGGAGCGTCTGGTCGGCACGCGCGAGGTGCCGCTGCTGGAACGGGAAGCGGGCGTCAGGCGGCTGGAGCTGCCGGCGCTGCAAGGCGGGGATCCCCGGCCCTTCGAGGTGGTGGGCTTGCCCCTGCCCGAGCCCGGCTACCACGTGGTCGAGGTGGTCTCGCGACGGCTCGGCCAGGCGCTGCTGGACAAGGCCGAACCGATGAATGTGCGCACCGGCGTGCTGGTCACCAACCTGGGTGTGCACGTGAAGCGGGGCCGCGAAAGTTCCGCCGTGTGGGTGACCACGCTGGACCGCGCCAGGCCGGTCGACGCCGCGGAAGTCTCGGTACTCGACTGCCAGGGCCAGCAGCTGTGGGCCGGGCGCACCGACGCCCAGGGCCTGGCGCGCATCGCGCAAAGGCTGGAGGGCACGCGTCGCTGCGATGGCGATGACGCGCTGTTCATCAGCGCGCGCAAGGCCGACGAACATGGTGTGGTCGACATGGCCTTTGTGTTGAGCAGCTGGACCCGTGGCATTGAACCCTGGCGCTTCAACGTTCCGGTGGGCTACGACAGCCAGCCGCAGATGCGCGCGCACACGGTGTTCGACCGCACGCTGCTGCGTGCTGGCGAGACGCTTTCGATGAAACACTTCCTGCGCCGCGAAACCGGCCGGGGCCTGGCCGCGCCCGATGCCACCGAGCTGCCGCCGCGCGCCAGCATCGTGCACGAAGGCAGCGACCAGCGATTTGAGGTGCCGCTGCAGTGGCTAGGCACACGCAGCGCCACCAGCAGCTGGCAGATCCCACCCGCGGCACGGCTGGGGCTTTACCGTGTGGAGCTGCAGAGCCCGGCGGCCGAAGCGCGCGTCGCCCGGCGCTGGTCGGCGGGTGAGTTCCGCGTCGAGGAGTACCGCGTGCCGTTGATCGACGCCCGCCTGCTGCTACCACGCACCCCGACGGTGGCACCCAGCGAGCTGAGCCTGCCGGTACAGCTGCACTATCTCAACGGCGGCGCATGGGCCCAGGCGCCGCTGCGCGCCAGCGCCTTGCTGCGCGAAGCCGACCCCACGCTGCCGGGTTGGGAAGGCTACAACTTCGCGCCGCCGCGGCGCGAGAACGAGCGCGCGCAGGACGAAGAAGGCACACCGGCCGATGAAGGCCTGGTCGTGGCCGACAAGGTGGCGCTGGTCACCGACCGCGACGGCGCAGCACGCTTTCAGATCGACAAACTACCCCGCAGCGGGCGTGCCGCCGACCTGCTGGCTGAAGTGAGCTATCAGGACCCGAACGGCGAAACGCAGACCATCAGCCGCACGCTGCGCCTGTGGCCGGCTGCGGTGGTGCCGGCCATCCGTGCCGCCAGCTGGGCCAGCAGCCGCGGCAAGGTGCAGTTCACGGCACTGGCGCTGGACCTGTCGGGCCAGCCCATCCAGGGCCAGGCGCTCGAAGTCCTGGGGCGAGTGCACCGGGTGCTGAGCACCCGCAAGCGCCTGGTGGGTGGCTTCTACGCGTACGACAACCGCACCGAAACGCAGGAACTGGGCACGTTGTGCAGCGGCCGCAGCGACGAGCGTGGGCTGCTGCTGTGCCAGGCCACGCTGCAGCATGCCGGCGAAGTTGAGTTGGTGGTGCAGGCCAGCGACGCCGCCGGCCACCGCGCCCAGGCAGCCACCAGCGTGTGGATCACCGGCCAAGGCGAGCTGTGGTTCGAACAGGACAACGATGACCGCATCGACCTTCTGCCTGAAAAGCGCCGCTACGAACCCGGCGAAACCGCCCGGCTGCAGGTCCGCATGCCGTACCGCGAGGCCACCGCGCTGGTGGCCGTGGAGCGCGAAGGCGTGATCGAGACGCGCGTTGTCGCCATGCGCGGCAACGACCCGAGCTTCGATCTGAAGATCGACAAGGCCTGGGCGCCCAATGTCTACGTCAGCGTGCTGGCCCTGCGCGGCCGCGTGCGCGAGGTGCCCTGGTCCAGCTTCTTCGACTGGGGCTGGAAGTCGCCCCTCGAGTGGGCGCGCGCCTTCTGGTACGAAGGGCGCGAGTGGACCGCCGCCACGGCGATGGTGGATCTGGCCAAGCCCTCCTTCAAGCTGGGGGTCGCAGCCCTGCGCGTCGGCACTGCCGCGCATGAACTGCAGGTGGTGGTGCAACCTGCGCAAACCCAGCTGCCGCCGCGCGGCCGCACCCAGGTCAAGCTGAAGGTCACCCAGGCCGGGCAAGCGGTGGCCGGCGCAGAAGTCGCTTTTGCCGCCGTTGACGAGGGCCTGCTGGCCCTGAGCGACAACCAGAGCTGGCAGTTGCTGCAGGGTCTGCTGCAGACGCGCGCCTGGAGTGTGCAGACCGCCACCGCCCATGGCGAGATCGTCGGCCGCCGGCACTACGGCCGCAAGGCGCTGCCGGCCGGTGGAGGCGGCGGGCGCGGCCAGACGCGCGAACTGTTCGACACCCTGCTGCTGTGGCAGCCGCGGGTGGCGCTGGATGCACGCGGCGAAGCCACGCTGGACCTGCCGGTCAACGATTCGCTGACCGCCTTTCGCCTGGTGGCGGTGGCCGATGCCGGCGTGCAGCAGTTCGGCACCGGCACGGCCACGATACGGGTGACCCAGGACCTGCAGCTGATCGCCGGCCTGCCGCCGCTGGTGCGCGAAGGCGACCGCTTCAGCGCGCTGCTGACGGTGCGCAACACCACGCCGCGCGAGATGAAGCTGCGCGTGTCGCTGCAAGGCACGGCCAACGGCAGCGGGGCCGATGGGATCCGCCGCAGCCCGATCACGCTGGACCCGCAGGACCTGGTGCTGGCAGCCGGCGCGGCGCAGGAGCTGCAATGGCCGGTGGAGGTGCCGCCACACATCGACAGCATCAGCTGGGAGGCTGCCGCCGACGAGCAGTCCGGCAGCGGCACGCGCGACCGGCTCAAGATGACCCAGAGGGTAGCCGCCGCGGTGCCCCTGCGCGTGATGCAGGCCACGCTGCGTCAGCTGGATGGCCGCCTGTCGCTGCCGGCGGCGGCACCGGCCGATGCGCTGGCCGTCAACGGCATCCTGCGTGGTGGCCTGGACATCGGACTGCAAGCCAGGCTTGGCGCCGCGCTGCCGGGGCTGCGCCGCTACTTCGAGACCTACCCCTTCAGCTGCCTGGAGCAGAAGTTCAGCAAGAGCGTGGCCCTGCGTGACTCGGCCCTGTGGACACAACTGACCGGGGAATGGCCGACCTACCTGGATGCCGACGGTCTGGCAGCCTACTTTCCACCACGCCCGGAAGATGCCGCCCGGGGCAGCGACCGCCTCACCGCCTATCTGCTGCAGGCCGCCCACGAGGCTGGTCTGGAGCTGCCCGCGGCCGTTCGCGACCGCATGCTGGACGGCTTGACGGCCTTCGTGGAAGGGCGCATCGAACGCCGCCTGTGGAGCCCTCGCCCCGACCTGGAGGTGCGCAAGATCGCCGCGCTGGAAGCGCTGTCGCGCCACGGCCGCGCCCAGGCCCGCATGCTGGGCTCGATCAACCAACAGCCGCAGCTGTGGCCCAGCGCGGCCGTGATCGACTGGCTGCGCCTGCTGCAGCGCCTGCCCGACTGGCCGGACCGCACCCGCCGGACCGAAGAAGCACAGCAGATCCTGCGCGCCCGGCTCGGCTACAGCGGCACGACGCTGAAGTTCAGCAACGAAGAGGGCGACTCCTGGTGGTGGCTGATGGACAGCGCGGATGCCAACGCCGCCAAGCTGATCCTGGCCGTGCTCGACGACCCGGCCTGGAAGGACGAGCTGCCGCGCCTGGTAACTGGCTCTCTGGCGCGCCAGGTCCGCGGCGCCTGGTTGACCACCACGGCCAACCTGTGGGGAGCGCTGGCTTTGGAGAAGTTCTCGGCGCGTTTCGAGTCCGAAGCGATCCAGGGGCGCACGCGGGCCGAGTTCGGCGGCGCCACACGCGTTCACGACTGGACGGCGGCTGTCGCAGCTGGCCGCTTGCGCCTGCCCTGGCCGGCCGGGCCTGGCTCGTTGACCGTGGCTCACGAAGGCAGTGGCCGGCCCTGGCTAAGCGTGCAGGCCCTGGCCGCGGTGCCGCTCGCGGCGCCGCTGCGCGCCGGCTATGCGGTGCAGCGCAGCGTCAGCGTGGTGACGCAGAAGGACAAGGCCCGCCTGTCGCGCGGGGATGTGCTGCGCGTGCGGCTGGAAGTGGAAGCGCAGTCCGACATGAGCTGGGTCGTGGTGTCCGACCCGGTGCCCGGTGGCGCCACCGTGCTGGGATCGGGGCTGGGGCGAGACTCGCAGATCGCCACCCGCGGCCAACGCCGCGAAGGCCAGGCCTGGCCGACCTTCGAGGAACGCAGCTTCGAGTCCTTCCGCGGCTACTACGAGTTCATGCCACGCGGCCGCCATGTGCTGGAGTACACCCTGCGGCTGAACAACCCCGGGCGCTTTGCACTGCCACCAACGCGGGTGGAGGCGATGTATGCACCCGAGAGCTTCGGAGAAGGGCCCAACGCGCCGGTCGAGGTTGCGCCTTGAGGATCGGGGCGGCCCTGCTGGCGGGGCTGCTGCTGGCCGTGACAACCGGCCTGCGGGCGCAGCCAAGCTTCGAGCAGGTGCGTGCGGCACACCGTGTGTCCGACCTGAGCTTGCTGGACCGCCATGGCGAGCTGCTGCAGATGCTGCGGGTGGATCCCAGGCAGCGCCGCCTGGCCTGGCTGCCGCTGTCGCAGATGTCGCCGGCTCTGCTGCAAGCGGTGGTATTGAGCGAGGACCGGCGCTTCTGGGAACACAGCGGTGTCGACTGGGCCGCCGTCGTCTCCAGCGCCTTTGCCAACCTGCTGGACACCAAGACACGCGGCGCATCGACACTGACCATGCAACTGGCCGGGCTGATCGACGAAGGCCTGGCACGGCCGCAGCACGGGCGCAGCGTGGGGCAGAAGATCGGCCAGGCGCTGCTGGCGACCCAACTGGAACGGCACTGGAGCAAGAGCCAGATCCTGGAGGCCTACCTCAACAGCGTGCCCTGGCGCGGTGAGCTGGTGGGTGTCAACGCGCTGGCGCAGACGCTGTTCGGCAAACATGCCAGCGGACTGGACAGCCATGAGGCGGCCGTGGCCGCGGCCCTGGTGCGCGCACCCAACGCGGCGCCGGCACGCGTGGGCGAGCGTGCCTGCAGCGTGCTGCAGCGCATGCAACTGCCTTGCGACGGTGTGCAGACGCTGGCGGCGCAGGTGCTGGAGCGGCGCGCACTGCCGCTGCGTGGCGAGATGCTGGCACCCCACTTCGCGCGCATCACGCTGCAGCGCGACGGCCCGGCCGAACAACGCAGCAGCCTGGACGCCGCCCTGCAGCGTCTGGCAGTGCACAGCTTGCGCCAGCAGCTGGCCGAACTGCAGGACCACAATGTCGAGGACGGTGCGCTGCTGGTGCTGGACAACACCAGCGGCGAGGTGCTGGCCTGGGTCGGATCCGGCGGCGTCGGCAGTGGCGCGGCCCAGGTCGACGGGGTGCTTGCCCGGCGTCAACCGGGGTCGACACTCAAGCCCTTCGTCTACGGCCTGGCGCTGGAGCGGCGGCTGCTGACCGCAGCTTCGCTGCTGGACGACGCACCCGCGGCGATTGGCACCACCGCCGGGCTTTATGAGCCGCAGAACTACGACCGCCGGCACCGAGGCACGGTCAGCGTGCGCACTGCGCTGGCGGCCAGCCTCAACGTGCCCGCGGTGCGCGTGGCTGGGCTGCTGCCACCCGACGCGCTGCATGCGCGGCTCAACGCACTGGGACTGCAGCTGAAGGAAAGCGCCGGCTGGTACGGGCAGTCACTGGCACTGGGCAGCGGCGAGGTCAGCTTGCTGGCACTGGCCAACGCCTACCGCACGCTGGCCAACGGTGGCCTGCACACGCCGGTGCGCATGCCCGGGCGCAACGCGGCACCGCCACGCCGCGTGGCCGATGCGGCGGCCAGCTTCATCGTAGCCGACATCCTGGCCGACGCCCAGGCGCGCGCGCCGACCTTCGGCCTCGACAGCGCCTTGCGCACGCGCGGATTCGCCGCAGTCAAGACGGGCACCAGCAAGGACTTGCGGGACAACTGGTGTGTGGGCTTCACCGACCGCTTCACGGTGGCGGTGTGGGTGGGCAACGCCAGCGGCGAGCCTATGCACGGTGTCAGCGGCATCAGCGGTGCGGCGCCGGTGTGGCAGGCGCTGGTGGCCTACCTGCACCGTGGCGCACCCTCGCACCCGCCGCCGCCGCCGGCCGGGGTGGCGGCCGCCGAAGTGCGCTTTGACGGCGCCCGGCAGGCGCCGCGCCGCGAATGGTTTTTCGCGGGTACCGCGCCGCGCCAAGCCCTGCGCACGGTGAGCGCCAGCGCGGGCATCACGAGCCCTGTCGATGGTGGGGTGTTTGCGCTGGACCCCGACATCCCGCTGGCGGCGCAGCGCATCAGCTTCGAAGGCGAGGCAGGCGCCTGGGTGCTCAACGGCCGCCTGCTGGGGCATGGCGCACGGCTGCATTGGCTGCCGCGCCCCGGCCGGCATCAGCTGCAGCTGCGTACGCCTGAAGGTCGCACGCTGCAGGCCGTGCACTTCGTGGTGCGGCCGCTGGTTCGGCCAGCCCAGCGAGATCGCATGCCAACCCAGCAGCGGCGAGTGCACGGCCTGGCTCATTCAGAACGATGGGTTGATCCGGCTTCTTCGACAGCGGTCGCCCGCGTCGGCTAGAAGGCTGTGCCGCTCAAGACATATGCGCCGAAGGCAGGCGACGCCTCCATGCGCGCCAGCAGTGCGGCGGCTTCGGTATTCAGCCGGCAACTGTCCATCAACGCGTCGAGCATCTCCTGGGCATCCGCGCCGTAGCGCGCGCACATCAGCGTCAGGACCGCGAGCTTGGCCGCTTGCACGACCAAGGCATGACGCTCGCACTGTTCGGGGTCAAATCCGCTTTCCTGCAGTTCCCGTACCCTGGCGCGGCTGTCGTGATGGCTTGGCAATGGCTTCTCCCTCGGTGGAGTCGCTGCGCGCTCGGCCTGCCGCCCGGTTTCTGGCGACGGACCGCTGCGCCTGCATGGCACCGATGCAAGGTTTTCGGCAAGCGCGGCTTCGGAGTGAGCAAGGAAAGGGCCGGTTGCGGCCGGCTTATCGCCGCACCGCGCCTGGCTCAGTGATAGAACGCGTAGCCCACCAGCACGGCACCCACCAGGCCCACGAAGTCCGCGAACAATCCGCAGCTCAGCGCGTAGCGCGTCTTGCGGATGTTGACGCTGCCGAAGTACACCGCCAGCACATAGAACGTGGTCTCGGTGGAGCCCTGGATGATGGCCGCCAGCCGGCCCTGGAAGGAGTCGACGCCATAGGCCTTCATCACGTCCACCATCAGCCCGCGTGCGCCGCTGCCGGACAGCGTCTTCATCAGCCCGACCGGCAGTGCCGGCACGAAGTCGGCATTCAGGCCCATCGCAACCACCAGCGCGCCGATGCCGCCCACTACCACGTCCATGCAGCCGGTGGTGCGGAACACCGAGATGGCCACCAGGATGGCGATCAGGTAGGGCACGATCTGGATCGCCACGCCGAAGCCGTCCTTCGCGCCTTCGACGAAGGCTTCATAGACGTTGACCCGCTGCAACGCACCGGCGGCGACGAAGAGCACGATCACGCCGAAGATCACGCCGCTGCCCAGCAGACCGATGGCCTGCGCCATCTGCGCCGGTGGCAGGCCGCGCAGGCCCAGGTAGAGCACCGCCATCAGCGCTGCAAAACCGCCAAAGAACAGCAGCAGCGGCCACTGCAGCAGCCGGATCCTCTGCACCCAGGCCACGGCCACCAGGCCGGCGACGAACGAAATGAAGGTGCCGATCAGCGTGGGGAGGAAGATGTCCGCGGCGTTGAAACCGCTCAGGCCCTGCTCGACGGCCAGCGCCTGGCGGATCGCGATCACCGAGGTGGGGATCAAGGTGATGCCTGCGGTGTTGAGCACCAGGAACATGATCATCGGGTTGCTGGCCACGTCTTTGACCGGATTGATCTCCTGCAGCTCGCGCATGGCCTTCAGGCCCAGCGGGGTGGCCGCGTTGTCCAGGCCCAGCATGTTGGCGCTGAAGTTCATCACGATGCTGCCGCCTGCCGGGTGCCGCGGCGGAATCTCGGGGAACAGGCGCCGGAACAGCGGGTCCACCGCGCGCGCGAACAGCCGGATCATCCCGGCCTGTTCACCGACCCGCATGATGCCCAGCCACAGGCTCATCACGCCCACCAGGCCCAGCGAGATGTCGAAGCCGGTCTTGGCGGTATCGAACAGCCCCGTCAGCACCCTGGAGAAGATATCCAACTCTCCTTGGGCCAGCCTGCCCAGCGCCACGATGAAGCCAACCAGGATGAAGGCGACCCAGATGGCGTTGAGGATCATGCAGCGGTGTTGCGTGGACGAATCGCGAGCATAAGCCAGGGCCGCCACGCGGCATGCCGGCGGCTATGCTTGCCGCCGTTGCGGATGGCACCGTGCCGGCTGCACCCAAGATCGCCTGCCCGATGACCCAAGCGCCTGAAACCGACTCCACCAACGGCGACCCGCTGCCACCCCATGCGCCACTGACGGCCTACTACGCGGACGAGCAGGAGCGCCATCGCTTCCTGCGACGCATCTTCGACGAGACGGCCTCCGACTACGACCGCATCGAGAAGGTCCTGGCCCTGGGCAGCGGCGCCTGGTACCGCGGCCGCGCCTTGCGTCGCGCCCGCCTGAAGCCGGGTGCAGAGGTATTGGATGTGGGCATCGGCACCGGCTTGTTGGCACGCCAAGTGCTGAAGATCATCGGCCCCGGTGGTCGGCTGGTCGGTGTGGACCCCAGCCCCGGCATGATGGGCCAGGTGCAACTGCCCGGTGTGGCACTGCTGAGCGGCCGGGCCGAGGCCCTGCCCTGCCCCGACGCCAGCTGCGACTTCGTCAGCATGGGTTACGCGCTACGCCACCTGGCCGACCTGTCGGCGGCCTTCGCCGAGTTCCACCGCGTGCTGCGCCCCGGTGGCCGGCTGCTGATGCTGGAGATCACGCGCCCTGCGCGACCGTGGGCCCTGTTCGCGCTGAAGGCCTACATGCGTGCCGTGGTGCCTGCGGTGGCGGCCGTGGTGGCGCGGCAGCGCAAGACCTCGGAGCTCTGGCGCTACTACTGGGACACCATCGAAGCCTGCGTGCCGCCAGAAGCCGTGCTGGCTGCGTTGCGCGAAGCAGGATTTCGCCGCGTGCGGCGTTATGTCGAACTGGGCACGTTCTCGGAGTACACGGCTTTCAAGCCGGGTGCCAGCATCACTTGACGATGCCGGATATCTGCACGTTCACACCCTGAGCACCGCCAGGGGCGACCGCTTCGCTGGTCCCTTCCAGGTCGCCGGGCTGTGGCATCGCCTGGCCCGTCTTGCTGACCCGCGCGCCCACCACGATCTTCGGTGCGCCCGACAGCTTGGCCGCCGGCGACATGGCCATGCTGTCGTCCAGTGTGAAGCTTGCGGGCAGGTCCTTGACCTGCTTGCGAAGCAGTGCCAACGGCATGCGCGAGCCTTCTGCGGCGCGGGCCACGATGAAGACGGCATCTTCCGGTGCGGCCCTGGCCAGCATCTCGGGGGCTATCGTGACGGTGCCGCTGACGCTGCCAGCCCCGGGCGCGGCCGCGGTGGCGCTCGCTGTCGCAACAGCACCGGGCGCCGCTGGCCCGGCTGCGGCGGCCGGCAGCCTGCCGCGGGCGCGCGCTTCGGCTGCACCGTCCGCGGCCACCTGAACCAGCGGATGGTCGGGTGATCCGACCCTGGCCACGCGGTCCCAGTAAAGCACGGCGCCGGCGAAGTCGCCACGATTGAAGTGAGCCGTTCCCGCAAGCACCAGGGCCTTGACGTGGTTGGGGTCGGCCTTCAGCGCGCGTTCGATGAACTGCATGGGCTCACCGTCCAGCGTGCGCCCGTTCTTGACGGCCAAGGCGTCGGCGTAGTCGGCGAGCACGGTGGCTTCTTCGGGCTGCAGCTTCAAGGCCTTTTCCAGCGCTGCCAGGGCGTCTTCAGCCCGGCCCATGGCCGCGTAGGAACGGCCCAGCATCACCCAACCTTCGGCGTCCTGCGGGTTGGTCTTCATGCGTTCGGCCAGGCGCTCCACCAGTGCGGCCATCTGTTCGCTGCCCATTTCGTGCGGCGCAGGCTCCTGGCCCGCCGCGGGCGCGGCGGCACCGCCGTACTCGCTGGGCAGGGGGTTGATCTTGTCGGGCGATCCGGTCAGGCTGTAGCCACCAAAGGCCACGACCAGCATGAACACGCCCAACAGAGCCCAGGTCTGCATGCCCACACGCCGACGCGGCGGGGCCGTCGCCGCCGGCGGGTCGTCGCCATGGGACTGCTCCAGGTGATCCAGGATCTGGCGCTCGATCTGGGTGCGCCGGGCATTGAACTGTTCATCAGTCAGCGAACCGGCGGCATGCTGGGCACGCAGCTCGCGAAGCTGCTGTTGCAGCGCTTTGGCTTTGGGGGTCATCAGGTGGGGGTCAGGGCACGCGTGGGGCCGGCGCACCGATGGTGTCCTCGGCAAGCTCGGAGTCCGGATCGAACTGGTCTGCCGGCATGCGCGCACGGCGTCGCAAGGCCACCACCAGTAGGACCAGAGCCCCCAGCAGCAGCGCCGCCGGGCCGAACCACAGCAGCGCGGTGGACTGCTTCAGCGGTGGACGGTAGAGGACGAAGTCGCCATAACGGGCCGTCATGTAAGAAACGATGTCGTCCTGCGTCTGCCCCTTGCGCAGCATTTCGCGCACCTGATTGCGCAGGTCCACCGCCAGCTCGGCGTGCGAATCTGCGATGGTCTGGTTCTGGCACACCAGGCAGCGCAGTTCGGCCGCGATGGCCATCACGCGCTTTTCCAGCGCCGGGTCTTCCACCGCCGGGGCAGCTTCGCCCGCATAGGCAGCCAGCGCCATCAGGCTGAGGACCAGCGGCGCGCAAAGGCGCGCCAAGAGCAGCATCAGCTTGTCCATCGATCAGCCCTGCAGTGACTTCACCAGCGGCTCGATCTTGTCGCGCAGCACATCGGGCGTGACCGGCCCGATGTGCTTGAAGCGGATCACGCCCTGGCGGTCGATGATGAAGGTCTCGGGCACGCCGTAGACACCGAAGTCGATGCCCAGCTTGCCGTCCACGTCGAACAGCGACGCCACGTAGGGGTTGCCCAGACGCTGCAGCCACTGCAGGCCGGCTTCCCGGGTGTCCTTGTAGTTCAGACCGTAGATCGGGACCGCCTTGCGGCGGCCGTAATCCACCATCAGTGGATGCTCCTCGCGGCAGGCCACGCACCACGAGGCCCAGACGTTTAGGATCCACACCTTGCCCAGCAGGTCTTCCCGCGAAACGGAGGCCGATGCATCGTGCAGCAGCGGCAGCTTGAACTGCGGCGCCGGTTTGCCGATCAGCGGCGAGGGCACTTCGCGTGGGTTGAGGTTCAGGCCGGCAGCCAGGAACAGGGCCAGCACGGCGAAGAGCGCCAGAGGAATCAGGAACTTCAGGCTTTTCATGGGACGTGTGGCTCAGGCACCGGTGGCCACCTTGTGGGCACCCTGGGGCAGCGCATCGATCCGTTGACCCGGGGCCTGCAGCAGTGCACCTGCCTCGGCGCGACGAGAGCGGTAGCGCCGGTCGGTGGCGGCCAGCAGGCCGCCCAGCGCCATCAGCACGCAGCCGCCCCAGATCCAGTTCACGAAGGGCTTGTAGTAGAAGCGGACGATCCACGCACCACCGTCGACCTGCTCACCCATCGAGACGTACAGGTCGCGCGTGATGCCAGAATCGATGGCGGCTTCGGTCATCGGATTGCGCTGCACGCGGTAGATGCGTTTTTCTGGGTGCATCGTGGTTTCGGGCTTGCCGTTGCGGGTGACCTCCACCAGGCCGCGCATGGCAACGTAATTGGGTCCGCGTATTTCCTGTGTACTCTTGAAGGTGAATTCATAGGCACCAAGGCTGGTCTTGTCGCCCGGCAGCATCCTGACGTCGCGCTCGACCTGGTAGGTGCTGACCAGCGTCACGCCGAAAATGAACACCGCCACACCCAGGTGGGCCACCATCATGCCCACCACGGCGCGTGGCACGCGCCGCAGCCGTTCGGCCACACCCAGCCCATGCTGCGGGCGGATGCGGTCCCACAGGTCGGTGGCCACGCTGGTCACCACCCACCAGCCCATGGCCAGGCCCAGGCTGGCCATCGCCGAGATGCTGCCCGCCAGCCAGCCGCTCAGCAGCGCCGCCATCACCGCCACGCCCAGCGCCCACTGCAGCCGTTTGGCAACATCGGGCAGTGAGGCCTGCTTCCAGCGGGCCAGCGGCCCCACGCCCATCAGAAAGACCAGCGGCGCCATCAGGGGTACGAACACGGTGTCGAAGTAGGGCGGCCCGACCGAAATCTTGCCCTTGCCCAGCGCGTCGAGCAGCAACGGATAAAGCGTGCCCAGCAGCACCGCCCCCATGGCTGCGGCCAGCATCACGTTGTTGGACAGTAGCAGCGATTCGCGCGAGAACAGCCCGAAACGCGACCCCAGGCCCACGGTGGGCGCGCGCCAGGCGTACAGCGTGAACGATGCGCCTACCACCACCACCAGAAAGCCCAGGATGAACAGGCCGCGTGAAGGGTCGGTGGCAAACGCGTGCACCGAGGACAGCACACCCGAGCGGACCAGGAAGGTGCCCAGCAGCGACAGCGCAAAGGCAGTGATGGCCAGCAACACCGTCCAGGACTTGAAGGCACCGCGCTTTTCCGTCACCGCCAATGAATGGACCAGCGCAGTGCCGACCAGCCAGGGCATGAACGAGGCGTTTTCGACCGGGTCCCAGAACCACCAACCGCCCCAGCCGAGTTCGTAGTAGGCCCACCAGCTGCCCAGCGCGATGCCGATGGTCAGGAATGCCCAGGCCACCACCGTCCAGGGGCGGGTCCAGCGTGCCCACTCGGCATCCAGCTTGCCGCCGATCAGCGCCGCAATGGCAAAGGCGAATGCCACCGAAAAGCCGACGTAGCCCATGTAGAGCATCGGCGGATGGATGATCATGCCGGGGTCCTGCAGCAGCGGGTTCAGATCACGGCCATCGGCCGGCACCGGGAACAGGCGGTCAAAAGGATTGGAGGTCATCAGCGTGAACAGCAGGAAGCCCACAGAGACCAGGCCCATCACGCCCAGGATGCGCGCCACCATCTCCAGCGGCAGATGCCTGCTGAACGCCGCCACGCTAACCATCCAGCCGCTGAGCATGATCACCCAAAGCAGCAGCGAGCCCTCGTGGCCGCCCCAGACACCGGCGACGCGGTACATCAGCGGCAAGCCGCTGTTGGAATGCGAGGCCACGTACTGAACTGAAAAGTCATTGCCGATGAACGCCGCGGTCAGTGCGGCGTAGCTGACCCCGATCAGGGCCAGCATCAACCAGGCCAATGGCCGCGAAAGGCCCATCCAGTCTTCGCGTCCGGTGACACTGCCCCAGATCGGCACCACGCCCATCACAAGGGAAACGGCCAGCGCCAGCCACAGCGCGAAGTGCCCGAGTTCCGGAATCATCAGCGGCTCCCGGCGGACATCGAGCCGCCCTGGACCAGCGTGCCCTGACTCATCTTTTGCGCCTGGTGCGCCTTGTTCAGCGCGTCGGCCGCCTCCGGTGGCATGTAGTTCTCGTCATGCTTGGCCAGCACCTCGCGGGCCACGAAGACATTCCCCTCCAGCTTGCCTTGGGCGACCACGCCTTTGCCTTCCTTGAACAGGTCCGGCAGGATGCCGGCATAACGCACCGGTACCGATTTGGCGGTGTCCGTGACCACGAAGCTGACATTCACGCCGTCGCGGCGCACGCTGCCTTCCTGCACCACGCCACCGATGCGGAAGGTGCGGTCCAGCGGCGCTTCCTTGGCGCCAACCTGGGTCGGCGAGTAGAAGAACACCATGTTGCTCTGGAAGGCGTTGAAGATCAGCGCAGCGATGCCACCCACGGCCAGCAGCACGCCACTGGCCACGGCCAGTCTCAGGTGACGGGTTTTCATCGGGCAGCATCCTTCCAGTCTTGGGCCACGGCGGCCGATTGCAGGGCGCGGCGATGACGCCGCATGGCCAGCCAGGGCTCGACGCCCATGCACAGGGCCGTCACACCGAACGAGGCCCAGACATAGAAGCCGTAGCCCCCCATCGCGAAGAAATCGGCAGGACTGTTCCAGTACACCTCAGACTCCTCTTGGGCCGGCCAGCATCTCGGACACCCAGGTGGTACCCCGCTCGCGTTCGACGATGATGGCGCGGACGCGCACAAATACAACCGCAAAGGCATACGCCCAGCAGGCGAATGTCATCAGCAGCATCCCCGTGAGCATGGTGCTGGCCATCTTGGGCGCGGCCGTCATGCTGATCGTGGCGCCCTGGTGCAGCGTGTTCCACCACTTCACCGAGAAATAGATGATGGGCACGTTGACCGAACCCACCACCGCCAGCAGTGCCCCGGCCTGGTCGGCGCGGCGCACGTCGTCGATGGCTTCCACCAGGGCGATATAGCCCAGATACAGGAACAACAGGATAAGTTCCGATGTCAGCCGTGCATCCCACACCCACCAGGTGCCCCAGGTGGGTTTGCCCCAGATGGCGCCGCTCCACAGCGCCACGAAGGTGAACATAGCCCCGGTCGGCGCGATGGCACGCGCGAGCATCGAAGCCATGCGCGCCTTGAAGGCCCAGCCGATGGCCGCCCAGAAGGCCAGCACCAGGTACAGCAGCATCGACATCCAGGCCGCCGGTACGTGGATGAAGATGATGCGGTACGCGTCGCGCTGGGTAGCGTCGGTAGGCGCGACCAGCAGGCCGACGAACAGCCCGGCCAGCGTGAGGACAATAGCCAGCGCCCAGCACCAGGGGATCAGTGCCCCGGTCAGCCCGTAAAAGCGCGATGGTGCGGCGAAGGTGTAGAGGCGCAACTTGTCAGTCATGAGGCTCGGCAACGGGGGGACGCTGAACGCCGGGTAGACGTCATTCGCAGGAGATCCGCAACGCCGCCGCGGTGGCCAGCGGTGCCCCCAGCAGGGTTCCCAGCAGCAGCGCGCCCAGCAGGGAATAGTGGCCGGCGGCCGATTGCCCCGATTCCACCGCACTGACCGCCCCGGCGCCAAATATCAACACCGGCATGGTCAGGGGAATCACAATCAGGATCAGCAGCATGCCGGCGCTGCGCAGGCCCAGCGTCAGCGCCGCACCCAGACCTCCCAGCAGGCTCAAGACGGGCGTGCCCAGCAGCAGACCCATGATCAAGGACGCCAGCGCGGACGCCGAAAGATCGAAGAACACACCGGCCAGCGGCGCCACCACCACCAGCGGAGCGCCGTTGAGCAGCCAGTGCGCGCTGCTCTTTGCGGCGGCCACCACGATGGCCGGCTGCGGTGCGAGCAGCATCTGTTCCAGCGAGCCGTCGGTCTGATCGCTGGCATACAACTGCTGCACCGACAGCATCGTGGCCAGAAGCGCGCAGACCCAGACCACGCCCGGGGCGATGTGGCGCAGCGTCTCCGGCTCCGGGCCCACCCCCAGCGGGAACAGGCTCAGCGCCACCACGAAAAACACCAGCGGCAGCAGTGCGTCGATGCGCCGTCGCGCGGCCAGTCGCAGGTCGCGCAGCAGCACGGCCAGGAACAGCGCCCTCATGAGGCGATCGCATGGCTGTCGAGATCCAGCATCAGCGGCACCGGGTCGCGCAGCGGCACCGCCTGGTGGCTGGTCAGCATGACCGTGCCGCCGCGCCGGGCCTGGCGTGTCAGCAGCTCGCAAAGGGTCTGCACGCCTTCGTTGTCCAGCGCATCGAATGGCTCGTCCAGCAGCCAGATCGATGCCGGGTGCGGAAGCGCCAGGCGTGCCAGCGCGGTACGCCTGCGTTGACCCTGGCTGAGCGTGCGCACCGGGGCATGGCGCAGCCCGCCGATGCCCCAATGCGACAGCGCAGTATGGATCTCCTCGGGGCTGTGCCGGCGGCCCTGCAGCGCAGCGCTGAAGTTCAGGCACTCAGCCACCGTGAGATCTTCCTTGAGGGCACTGGCATGCGCCACGTACACCAGGCGATGGCGCCACTCGACGCCCTGCCTGTTCAGCGCCACACCGGCACACAGCACGGCACCTCCGGCCGGGCTGCTCAGGCCGGCCATGAGGCGCAACAGGCTGGTCTTGCCGCGGCCATTGCGGCCCCGCAGCCAGACCACCTGCCCGGGTTCGATCTGAAGATTCAGGCCCTCGAACAGCAGCCGTTCACCCCGTTGGCCGGCCAGGTCGGCGGCAGCCAGCACAGGCGCAGACACTTCGTCGCGCCCAGCGGCTGGATTGGGTTCGGCTGTACTGCTCACGTCAGGGAGGGTGTCTGGAATCGAGCGGGTGGCTGCTGCGCCAAGCCTGCACGGCACAGCACCGCGCAGGTCCGCTCAAGACAACGGGTGCAGCGCAGGCTGCACCCGTTGCCAAGCCTTGGATCAAGGCCCTATTGTCACCCAGCCAGCGCCGCCTGCGCGGCGGCCAGGCGCGCGATGGGGACGCGGAAGGGCGAACAGCTGACGTAGTCCAGTCCGGCCCGGTGGAAGAAGGCCACCGAGGTCGGATCTCCGCCGTGCTCGCCGCAGATGCCGATCTCGATCTCTGGCCGCACGGTCCTGCCCTTTTGCACTGCCATCTGGACCAGCAGGCCGACACCCTTCTGGTCAATCGAACGGAACGGATCCTGCTCGTACATGCCCTGCTTCAGATAGTCAGGCAGGAACTTGCCCGCGTCGTCGCGCGAGAAGCCCATCGTCATCTGGGTCAGGTCGTTGGTGCCGAAAGAGAAGAACTCGGCCTGCCGGCCGATGCTCTCGGCCACCAGCGCCCCGCGTGGCGTCTCGATCATCGTGCCCAGCATGTAGTGGATGGTCTCGCCACGCTGCTGGAAGACCTGGTCGGCGGCCTTGCGGATCACCATCGCCTGGGCGTTGAACTCGCGCACCGTGCCGACCAGCGGGACCATGATCTCGACCATCACCTTCTTGCCCTCGGCCCGCACGTTCAGGGCGGCTTCGATGATGGCCCGCGCCTGCATCTCGGTGATCTCGGGATAAGTGATGCCCAGCCGGCAACCGCGGTGGCCGAGCATCGGGTTGAACTCGTGCAGATCTTCCACGCGCATCTTGATCTTGGCCGGCGAGACGCGCATCTCGCGCGCCATCACGGCCTGGCCAGCGTCGTCGTGGGGCACGAATTCGTGCAGCGGCGGGTCCAGCAGGCGAATCACCACCGGCAGCCCGTCCATCACGCGGAACAGACCTTCGAAGTCCGCGCGCTGGATGGGCAGCAGCTTGGCCAGCGCCTTGCGGCGGCCGGCTTCGTCGTCGGCCAGGATCATCTCGCGCACGGCCAGGATACGCTCACCTTCGAAGAACATGTGCTCGGTGCGGCACAGGCCGATGCCGGTGGCACCGAATCGCCGCGCCACCGCGGCATCGGTGGGTGTGTCGGCATTGGCACGCACCTGCAGGCGCTGGTACTTGGCCGCCAGCGCCATCAGGGCGCCGAAGTCACCGCTGAGTTCGGCCTCCTGCGTGGCGATCTGGCCGTCGTAGACCTCGCCGGTCGAGCCGTTGAGCGAGATCCAGTCGCCTTCGGCCCAGGACTGATCACCGACCCGCATGACGCGGGCCTTGAGGTCCACATGCACCGCACCTGCGCCGGAAACGCAGCATTTGCCCATGCCACGCGCCACCACCGCGGCGTGCGAGGTCATGCCTCCCCTTGCCGTCAGGATGCCCTTGGCCACGCTCATGCCGCGCAGGTCTTCCGGTGAGGTTTCCTGGCGCACCAGGATCACGGCCTTGCCTTCGTGGACCCACTGCTCCGCATCGTCGGCGTGGAACACGATCTGGCCGGTGGCCGCGCCCGGCGAGGCCGGCAAGCCGCGTGCGATGATCTTCGCAGCCTTGATCGCCCCCGGCGCGAAGATGGGGTGCAGCAGGTCGTTGAGCCGCTCGGGCGAAACACGTTCCAGCGCTGTCTTCTCGTCGATCATGCCCTGGCGCTGCATTTCCATCGCGATGCGCACCATGGCCGCACCGGTGCGCTTGCCGTTGCGCGTCTGCAGCATCCACAGCCGACCTTCCTGGATCGTGAATTCCAGGTCCTGCATGTCCTTGAAGTGGTTCTCCAGGGCTGTCTCTGCGTGCAGCAGCTGCTGGTAGATCTCGGGCATCAGCTCTTCGAGCGAGGGATAGTTCGCCGCCCGGTCGGCTTCGCTGACCATGGCTAGCTCGGCCCAGCGCCGCGAACCGATCAGCGTCACCTGCTGCGGCGTGCGGATGCCGGCGACCACGTCTTCGCCCTGGGCGTTGACCAGGAACTCGCCATTGAACAGGTCTTCACCCGTGCCGGCGTCGCGGCTGAAGGCCACACCGGTGGCGCTGGAGTTGCCGAGGTTGCCGAACACCATGGCCTGCACGTTGACCGCCGTGCCCCAGCTCTGGGGGATGTCGTTGAGTTCGCGGTAAACCTGGGCACGGTCGTTGTTCCAGCTTTCGAAGACCGCGGCCACGGCGCCCCACAGCTGCTCCCACGGGTCGGTAGGGAAATCGCGGCCGATGCGGGCGCGGATCAAGGCCTTGAAGCGGGCCACCAGCTCCTTCAGGTCCGCGGTGTCGAGTTCGGTGTCCAGCTGGACACCCTTCTTCTCCTTGAGCATGTCGATGACCACCTCGAAGGGATCGTGCTCTTCCTTGCTCACCGGCTTGAGGCCCATCACCACGTCGCCATACATCTGCACGAAGCGGCGGTACGAGTCCCAGGCGAAACGTTCGTTGCCGGCCTTGCGCGCCAGGCCGGCCACCGCTTCGTCATTGAGGCCCAGGTTCAGGATGGTGTCCATCATGCCGGGCATCGAAGCGCGCGCGCCCGAGCGCACCGACAGCAGAAGTGGATCGTCGGCATTGCCGAAGCGCTTGCCCATCTGCTGTTCGACATAGGCCAGGCCCTGGCGGACCTCGGTGTCGAGCATCGCCATCACGTGGGCCTTGCCTTTTTCGGTGAAGACGGTGCAGGCCTCGGTGCTGATGGTGAAGCCGCTGGGCACGCTGATGCCCAGCCGGCACATCTCGGCCAGGTTGGCGCCCTTGCCACCGAGCAGGTTCTTCATGCCGGCGGCACCTTCTGTGCCGGTCGGCCCGAAGCGGTAGACGTACTTGGTTGAGTCGGACATGGTTCTCACTCCTTCCGTATGGATCTTGACGGGACCTGGGTCATGGTCGACTCGGCGATCCAAAGGCTCAAGGCTACAGCGGGCAGAGCGCTGCGCCTGCCTGTGGCAGGAAGGCGCATGGGCTGCGCTTGATCCAACTCAAGGCCGACTCCACCCCTCGCCCGTGACCACGGGCGGCACCGGCGGCCAGCGCCGGTGGCTGGCAGGTCAGGCGTGCAGCTTCTCGTATTTGGCTTGCAGCTGTTCGCGCGACTCAACGTGCTTGGGGTCGGGCACGATGCAATCGGCCGGGCAGACGTCCATGCACTGCGGATCGTCGTGGGCGCCCACGCACTCGGTGCACTTGCTCGCGTCGATGACGTAGATCGGCGAGCCGGCCGCAATCGCGGTGTTCGGGCATGGGGCCACACAAGCATCGCAGGCTGTGCAGTCGTCGTTGATCATCAGGGCCATGGGTCACTCCTTCGATTTGATAGCTTGAGAATTGTGAGGCGTGGGGCGCAGAGGGCGCGTCAGGCCCATTTGCTGGTGTAGGACTTGAGCGCGCGCATGTAGTTGGCGCGCTCGAATGCATCCGGGTCCGGGCACGCCTGCTGGGACAACGAGCCCTTCATCTGCTCGACCGAAGTGTATTCACGTTCGGCCAGCCAGCTTTGCACGCCCTTGAGCAGTGTGCCGACGTGGCCCGGCCCGTGGTTCAGCAGGCAACTGGCCAGTTGCACACAGTCGGCGCCGGCCAGCAGCAGCTTGAGCAGGTCTTCGGGCGTGTGTGCACCGCCGGTGGCAGCCAGGCTGGCCGGAACGCGGCCACGCAAGATGGCGATCCACCGCAGCGCCAGCCTGAGCTCGTCGGAAGTGGACAACACCAGGTGCGGCGTGACTTCGAGGTCTTCGAGCCCGATGTCTGGCTGCACAAAACGATTGAACAGCACAAGCCCCTTGGCGCCGGCGCACGTCAGCCTGGCGGCCATGTTGGCCATCGCGCTGAAGTATGGCGCGACCTTGACGGCCACCGGCAGCGTGACCTGCCGCGTGACCGACTCGACCAGATCCACGTAACGCTGTTCGACTTCTGCCGTGGTGTCGTCCACGCTGGCCGCCAGGAAAAAGACGTTCAGCTCTATGGCGTCGGCGCCGGCTTCCTGCATCTGGTGCGCGATGTTCGTCCAGCCACCGGGTGTATGACCGTTGAGGCTGGCAATGACCGGGATCTTGAGCGCCTTCTTGGCTTGCGAGATCAGGTCGAGGTACTGGTCGCAACCGGTGCGCAATCCCGTCGGCTCCGGGAAGAAGCCACTGGCTTCGGGCGACATCTCGGTGCCCGACAGCAGCAGACGGTGGGTGGCCATCTCGTCGTGCTCGATCTGCTCCTCGAACAGCGAAGGCAGAACGACGGCCGCAACGCCGGCTGCCTGCAGCCGCTTGAGGCTCTCGACATTTCCCGTCAGCGGCGACGCCGAGGCGACGATTGGGTTGGCGAGTTCAAATCCCAGGTAGCGGGTACGAAGATCGACACTCATTTGGCTGCCTCCTGCTGGGGCGCTGCGGCGCCGGTCTTGTCACCGGCGGCTGCGGGCGGGGCCGCCGCCCCGGGCGGCGCTGCCGGTGATTGGCTTTCATCGGTGACGACGCGGTGCACGCCGGCCACCTGCTCGTACAGTTGCCAGCGCGCATCGGCCGCGTGCTGGGCCTGGGCCAACAGCATCTTGGAACGCGCCGGATCGGTCTGCGCCAGCATCGCGTAGCGGCCTTCCTTGAGCGCCACGCTGTCCAGCGGGACCGTGGGCTTGCGCGAATCGATCTTCAGCGGGTGGTCCGAGCCGCCCATGCCCAGGCGCGGGTCGTAGTGGTAGAGCGTCAGATAGCCGCTCTTGACCAGGTCGCGCTGGTGGCTCATGCCGGTGGCCATGTCGATGCCGTGCGCAATGCAGTGGCTGTAGGCAATGATGATCGAGGGGCCGTTCCAGGCGGCGGCCTCCTGGAAGGTACGCACCGTCTGTACCGGGTTCGCGCCCATCGCCACCTGGGCCACGTAGACGTTGCCGTAGGCCATCGCGATCATGCCCAGGTCCTTCTTGCCCGAGGCCTTGCCCGCTGCGGCGAACTTGGCCACCGCGCCACGCTGGGTGGATTTGGATGCCTGGCCACCTGTATTGCTGTAGACCTCGGTGTCGAGCACCAGGATGTTGACGTTGCGGCCCGAGGCCAGCACGTGATCCAGGCCGCCGTATCCGATGTCGTAGGCCCAGCCGTCACCCCCGACGATCCACACGCTGCGCGTGACCAGGCTGTCGGCCACCGCCAGCAGGCGCTTGGCTTCGGGCACCGCCAGCTTGCCGAGGATGGCGCGCAGGCGCTGCACGCGTTCGCGTTGCAGCCGGATCTGCGCGTCGTCGCCCTGCGGTGCCTCCAGCAGCTCGGTGGCCAGCGGCTCGCCGATGGGGCCGCGCAGCCCCCGTACCAGTTCCTGCGCCAGGGCCTGCTGGGCGTCCAGCGCGACGCGCATGCCCAGGCCGAACTCGGCGTTGTCCTCGAACAGGCTGTTGGCCCAGACCGGACCCTGGCCTCCTGCGTTCACGGTGTACGGCGTGGTCGGCAGGTTGCCGCCATAGATCGACGAGCAGCCGGTGGCGTTGGCGATCACGAGGTGGTCACCGTACAACTGCGACAGCAGCTTCAAGTAGGGTGTCTCGCCGCAACCCGAGCAGGCGCCGGAGTACTCGAACAAGGGCAGCCGCAGCTGCGAGCCACGCAGGCCGTCCATGCTCTCCATCGCTGGCCGGATCTCCGGCAAGCTCAGGTAGAAGTCATAGTTGGTGCGTTCGGCGTCCAGCACCTCCAGCTTCGGCGCCATGTTGATGGCCTTGTGCTTGGCCACCGACTTGCTGCGCGTCGGGCAGACGTCGACGCAGATGCCGCAGCCTGTGCAGTCGTCGGGTGCGACCTGCAGGCTGTACATCTGGCCGTCCAGCGGGCCACCATCCTTGCGCGCCCAGGGCACAGCCTTGAAGCCGGCGGGAGCGGTCTTCATCGCGTCAGCCGGGAAGACGTTCATGCGGATGGCCGCGTGCGGGCACATCAGCGTGCAGATGGCGCACTGCGTGCACAGCTCGGCGTCCCAGACTGGGACTTCCTGGGCAATGCTGCGCTTCTCCCATTGCGCCGTCGCCGTCGGGAAGGTGCCGTCCACCGGCATGGCCGAGACCGGCAGCAGGTCACCCTTGCCGTCGAGCATCATGGCCGTCACGCGCTGCACGAAGTCGGGCGCGTTGCGCGGCACCACCGGGCGACGCAGTTGCCGCGAGTCTGCTGCGGCCGGCACGGTGACTTCCTTGAGTGCGGCCAGCGATGCGTCCACCGCCGCGAAGTTGCGGTTGAGCACGCTCTCGCCGCGCTTGCCATAGGTCTTGCGGATCGAGTTCTTGATCTCCGCGATGGCTTCGTCGCGCGGCAGCACGCCGGAGATGGCGAAGAAGCAGGCCTGCGTCACGGTGTTGATGCGCCCCGACAGGCCGGCCTGCTGCGCCACCGAGAGCGCGTCCACCACATAGAACTTGAGTTTCCTGGACAGGATGGTGTCCTGGGCCTCACGCGGCAGCTTGTCCCAGACCTCGTCCGGACCCCAGGGGCTGTTGAGCAGGAAGGTCGCGCCGGGCCGTGCCAGGGCCAGCACGTCCAGCTTGTCCATGAACTCGAACTGGTGGCAGGCGACGAAGTCGGCCTGGTCGATGAGGTAGGACGAGTCGATGGGCTGGCGGCCGAATCGCAGATGCGAGACCGTGATGGCGCCGGACTTCTTGCTGTCATAGACGAAATAGCCCTGCGCATGCAAGGGCGTGTTCTCGCCGATGATCTTGACCGTGTTCTTGGTCGCCCCCACAGTGCCGTCGGCGCCAAGGCCGTAGAACACCGCACGCGTCACGCCGGCGGCTTCGGTGCTGAAGCCGCTGTCCCACTTCAGGGACAGCTGGGTCACGTCGTCGTAGATGCCCACCGTGAAGTGGCGCTTGGGCTGGGCGCCGGCCAGTTCGTCGAACACGGCCTTGGCCATTGCCGGCGTGTATTCCTTGGACGACAGGCCGTAGCGGCCGCCGATGACCCGCGGCATCGGCGTGCCGGATGGCCACTCTTCGGTCAGCGCGGCGATCACATCCTGGTACAGCGGTTCGCCGACTGCGCCGGGTTCCTTGGTACGGTCCATCACCGCGATCGAGCGCACGGTCTTGGGCAGAGCGGCCACGAAGGCCTTGGTGTCCAGTGGGCGGTACAAGCGCACGGTGACCAGGCCGACCTTTTCGCCCGCGGCCACCAGCTTGGCCACTGCCTCGCGCGAGGCGCCAGCGCCGGAGCCCATCTGCACCATCACACGTTCCGCGTCGGGCGCACCGGTATACCAGAACAGGCTGTAGCGGCGGCCGGTCAGCTTGGCGAAGCGGTCCATGGCCTCCTGCACGATGGCCGGTACCGCGGTGTAGTAGTTGTTGCAGGCCTCGCGAGCCTGGAAGAAGACATCGGGGTTCTGTGCCGTACCCTTGATCGAAGGCTTGTCGGGGTTGAGCGCGCGGGCGCGGTGCGCGGCCACCAGGTCGTCGTCGATCAGGGCGCGCACGTCTTCTTCGAGCAACAGCTCGATCTTGTTGACCTCGTGGCTGGTGCGGAAGCCGTCGAAGAAGTGCAGGAAGGGCACGCGCGACTTCAGCGTCGCCATGTGCGAGATCATGGCCATGTCCTGCGCTTCCTGCACGCTGCTGGCCGCCAGCATGGCAAAACCCGTCGTGCGCGCGCTCATCACGTCGCTGTGGTCGCCGAAGATCGACAGCGCGTGCGTGGCCAGCGTGCGTGCCGCGATATGGAATACCGTGGGGGTCAGCTCGCCGGCGATCTTGAACATGTTGGGCAGCTTGAGCAGCAGACCCTGCGAGGCCGTGAAGGTGCAGGTCAGCGCGCCAGCCTGTAGAGAGCCGTGCACCGCACCGGCGGCGCCGCCTTCGCTTTGCATCTCCACCACCTGCGGCACCATGCCCCAGATGTTCTTGCGACCCTTGGCCGACCACTCGTCGGAAAGCTCGCCCATCGTCGACGAGGGCGTGATCGGGTAGATCGCGATCACTTCACTGGTCATGTGGGCGATGCGGGCAGCGGCCTCGTTGCCGTCCAGCACGTAGGAACGTTCGGTCATGTTGGTCTCTTCGTCATGTTGTCGCGAGGGTCGGGGCTGCCCGACCTGCGCTGGCCAGGCCCGCGTTTGCCGCTCCTGGGGTTGAAGTCGGACGGGTTCAGAGAATACCGGCCTTGCCGGCCTTCCAGCGGGCAAACTCGGTGTCCAGCAGCGCCACGTGCTCGCGCTCCTCGGCAGCGAGCTCGGCATACAGCTCGCGTTCGATCGAGCCGGCCGCCGCGTTCTCACCCTCGGCGGTGAAGAATGCCACCGCGCGCTGTTCGAAGGCGATGGCGATGCGGAAGAGATTGGCCGGATCCTCTGGCTTGCGGTCGACCCCGGTGAAGATGGCTGCGCGGTCGAGCTGGAAGTCCGTCGCTTCGCTGGGCAGATCGGCGTGGTAACGCTTAGACAGCGTTTGCATGTGCTCCTTCTCCATCGCCGCGAAACGGCCGAACAGCTCGCGCAGCACCGGATCGGTGGACTCCTGGGAAGCGCGCTGATAGAAGGCATGACCGCCGATCTCGATCTCGAAGGCCTTGCGCACGGCCTCGACGGCAGCACTGCCGGCCACCGGCCCGCGGTCCAGCAGGGTCAGCTTGCCCTTGCAGTAGGGGCACATGCCGTAGGGGAAGGCGAAACCTTCACTGACCTTATGGCAATCGTTGCAGCGCCAGCGCAACTGGACGCCGGCACAGCAGACGTAGGACTCCTCGTCCTCGAGTTCACGCTTGCAGCGCGGGCAGATGCTCATGATGAAACCTCGCTCGAGGCAGTGGTTGCAGGGGGATCAATCGGAGCCGGCGGGACAAACGCGTCGATTTCCGCCTGGGTCACCGGCCAGCTGACCTTGCCGCCGGCCAGGTAGGCACCGATGGCACGTGCCGCGCGCCGCCCGGCACCCATCGCCAGGATCACGGTGGCACCTCCAGTGACGATATCGCCGCCCGCGAAGACCCCCGGCACGCTGGTTGCCTGGGTCGCGTTGTCAGCCACGATGTAGCCCCACTTGTTCAGATCCAGGCCAGGCGTGGACTTGGTGACGATCGGGTTGGCCTTGGTGCCTAGCGCATAGATCACGGTGTCGCAATCGAGTTCGAGGAATTCGTCTTGCGGCACCGGCTGGCGTCGGCCCTTGGCGTCGGGTTCGCCCAGCACCATCTTCTGGACGCGCATGCCACGCACGTTGCCGTCGTCGCTGGTCAGGATTTCCACCGGACCATGCAGGAAGAAGAACTCGATGCCCTCTTCCTTGGCATGCCGCAGCTCTTCGATGCGCGCGGGCGCTTCGGCCTCGGACCGGCGGTAGACGCAACGCACGGTGGGCGTGCCCAGGCGCTTGGCCACGCGCAGGCAGTCCATCGCGGTATTGCCCGCGCCGATGACCACCACACTCTTGCCTACCGTGACCGGAGTGTCCAGGGTGAGGAACTCGTTGGCCGAATAGACCTGGCCGGCGAATTCGCCCGGGATGCCCAGGAAGGCCGGTGCGCCGGCACCGGCGCCGACAAACACGGCGTCGAATCCCATCTCGCCCATCAGCTGGGGCACCGAGAAGGTCTTGCCGATGACCTTGTTGGTCTCGAACTTCACACCCAGAGCGCGAAGCGTATCGACCTCGCGCGAGATGATGTCGCGTGGCAGCCGGAACGGCGGGATGCCGTACTGCAGCACACCACCCACCACGTGCAGGGCTTCGTAGACGTTGACCTCGCAGCCGAACTTGGCCAGGTCGGCCGCCACCGCCAGGCCGGAGGGCCCCGATCCGACCACCGCCACCTTGCCCAGCTTCCTGGTCAGGTGCGGCGGTTCGATGTGGCCACGCTTGGCGTTGTCGCCGACAAAGCGCTCCAGACGCCCGATCGCCACCGCTTCGAGTTTGCGGCCGACGACGCACTGCGCCTCGCACTGCGACTCTTGCGGGCACACGCGCCCACACACCGAAGGCAGCAGATTCGATTCGTTGATCACCGCCAACGCACCGTCCAGGTCGCGCACCAGCATGTGCCGGATGAAACGCGGGATGTCGATCGAAACCGGGCAGCCATCGATGCAGGTTGGCTTGCTGCACTGGATGCAGCGCTCGGCTTCGGCCATCGCGTCGGACATCGAGTAGCCGAGGTTGACTTCCTTGAAGTTCCGCGAGCGCTCCAGCGCGTCGCGTTCGGGCATCTTGGTGGCGTGAGGCGCCAGGTCCTTGTACTTCTTGTAGTTCTTCTTGCCCTGGTCGAAGAGGATCTTCTCCACGTTGCAAATATGGGCATAGTCGGTGTTGGCCGCAGCCTCTTCACCCTTGAAGCGTTTCTGGCGCAGCAGCAGTTCCTTGAAGTCGACCTGATGGCCGTCGAAATCGGGGCCATCGACGCAGGCGAACTTGATCTCGTTGCCCACCGTGACGCGACAGGACCCACACATGCCGGTGCCATCGACCATGATCGCGTTCAGCGAGACCATGGTCTTCACGCCCGAGGGGCGAGAAGTCTCGACGCAGGCGTTCATCATCGGCAGCGGTCCGATGGCCACGACGAGGTCAGGCCGGTCGTTGACCAGCACTTCCTGCAAGGCCGCGGTGACGAATCCGGGTTTTCCATAGCTGCCGTCATCGGTGCAGACGATCAGGTTGTCGCAGTAGCGGCCGAACTTCTCTTCCCAGAACACCAGGTCCTTGTTGCGAAAGCCGATGATGCCGGTGGTGCGGTTGCCGGCTTCCTTGAAGGCCCGCAGTTGCGGGAAGACCGGTGCCACGCCCAGGCCGCCACCAACCAGCACGACATGCCCGACCGGGCTGACGTGCTGCGGCATGCCCAGCGGGCCGACGAAGTCCGGGATCTGGTCGCCGGCCTTGAAGTGGTCGCGCATTTCCTGGGTGGTCTTGCCCAGCGCCTGGATCACCATCGTGATGGTGCCTCGTTCCGGGTCGTAGTCGGCCACCGTGAGTGGAATGCGTTCGCCACCTTCGTGCAGGCGAAGCATCACGAAGTGGCCTGGCTGTGCCGAGCGCGCCACGTCGGGCGCCAGCAGTTCCCAGAGGAAGGTCGTGTCCGAGAAGGACTCGCGGCGGATGATGGGGTACATAGGCTCAGCTTCTCCAGTCCATCCAGACAACCATCAGAAAAGATGCCGGAGGATGCAGAGCGCTCGCGCCCACTGTCTCCCCCAACCCTTGTTCTTCTAGGGCCTTGCAAGCAAGTGCAGCCGGCCCGCGAAACGCAGCGATGTTGTAGGCATCACCTGTCAACAGGTTTAATGCAGATCAAACAAAAACAGAACCAGGGAGGTGATGCTCTCGCCCGCCGCCGAAACGCCGAAGCGGTGCCCGCGCGCGGTTGATCCACGACGCAAGCGGCGCTTGGTATCAGCGGGTCCCTCGCGGGACCCACATTTTTAACAAGGGGTGGCCGCTTGGGCAATCATCACTTGAAACGCGGACTGAACCTGCCCCTGGCCGGCGAACCTGCCCAGGCCATCGGCGAGTCGAGCCCATGCACGCGGCTGGCCCTGCTGGGCGCCGACACCATCGGACTCAAACCCGCGTTCCAGGTCCAGCCGGGCGATCGGGTGCGGCGCGGCCAGAGCCTGTTCGAAGACCGTGTCCTGCCCGGTGTTCGCCACACCGCCCCTGCGGCAGGTGTCGTGCGCGCCCTGCATCGCGGCGAGCGTCGCGCCTTCCAGTCCCTGGTGATCGATGTCGAAGGCGACCAGGACCCGGACGCCCAGGTGGTATTTGCCAGCTTCCGCGGTACGGCGCCGGAGGGGCTGAGACCCGAGGACGTGCGGGCCCTGTTGGTGGAATCGTGCCTGTGGACGGCACTGCGCACGCGGCCCTTCTCCAAGGTGCCATCGCCCGAGACCTCACCGCACGCCCTGTACATCACGGCCATCGACACGCGCCCGCATGCGCCAGCGGTGGCCACTGCGCTGGCCGGGCGTGAGGACGACTTCAGCGTCGGTGTGGCCTGCCTGTCCAAGCTGACGGCCGGCGTGACCTACGTTTGCGCGGCAGCGGGCCATGGCCTGCAGGTGCCGACAGTGCCCACGGTGCGCACCGAGGTCTTCGCCGGCCCCCATCCGGCCGGCAATGCCGGCACGCACATCCATCTGCTGACCCCGGTCGACCTGCAGCGCACGGTGTGGAGCATCGGCTACCAGGACGTGGCTGCCGTGGGCCGCCTGTTCCGCAGCGGACAGCTCGATTCAACCCGTGTCGTGTCGTTGGCTGGCCCCAGCGTCAAGCGCCCGCGCCTGGTGCGCACGCGGTTGGGAGCGGATCTCGGTGCATTGACGGCCGGCGAAATCGCGCCCGGACTGCAGCGCGTGATTTCGGGTTCGGTGCTCGACGGCCGCACCGCCGCTGGCGAAGTGCACGGCTACCTGGGACGCCACCACCTGCAAGTCAGCGTGCTGGCTGAAGCCGTCGAACGCGAGTTTCTCGGCTGGATCATGCCCGGCTCTCAGAAGTTCTCGATCTGGAACGTCGTGCTGGGCGCCTTTGAGCGTAAACCCGTGCTTCGCCTTGACACCACCACCAACGGCGGGCAGCGCGCGATGGTACCGATCGGCTCGTTCGAGCGCGTGATGCCACTGGACCTGATGCCAACCTTCCTGTTGCGCGCTTTGCTGATGGGTCAGGACGAACGGGCCGAGAAGCTCGGCGCACTGGAACTGGACGAAGACGACCTCGCGCTGTGCACCCTGGTCTGCCCGGGCAAGGCCGAGTACGGGCCACTGCTGCGCCAGGCCCTGACCCGCATCGAGAAGGAGAACGCCTAGATGCGTGCGCTGCGCCAACTGCTCGACCGCGTCGGCAAGCCCTTCCACAAGGGCGGCAAGTACGAGCGCTTCTTCCCCCTGTACGAAGCAGCCGACACCTTCTTCTATTCCCCGGGTGAGGTCACCAGGACCGGCGCGCATGTGCGCGACGCGATGGATCTCAAGCGCATGATGATCCTGGTCGTGATCGCCGTGCTGCCCTGCGTGTTCATGGCCTTCTACAACACGGGCCTGCAGGCCAACTTGGCCATCGACCCGGCCAAGGCGGGCGCGCTGGAAGGCTGGCGGCACGCCGTGATCCGGGTGCTCGGTTCAGGGTATTCACCCACCAGCTTCATCGCCAATGTCGTGCATGGCGGGCTCTACTTCTTGCCGCTGTACGTCCTGACGATGGTCGTCGGCCTGTCGTTGGAAGTGATGTTCTCGGTGGTGCGCCGCATCGAGGTCAACGAAGGCTTTTTCGTCACCGGCATGCTGTTCCCCCTGATCCTGCCCCCCACCACGCCGCTGTGGCAGGCAGCATTGGCCGTAGCCTTCGGCGTCATCCTGGTCAAGGAAGTTTTCGGCGGCACCGGCATGAACTTCATGAACCCGGCGCTGGCGATGCGCGCCTTCCTGTTCTTTGCCTACCCGGCGGCGATCTCCGGCGACAAGGTCTGGACTGCCGTGCCCAGTGGGGCGGCGGTCGACGGGTTTTCGGGTGCCACGGTGCTGAGCAAGATCCGCGGCGCCGAAGGCGGCTACGAATCCGCGGTGGGGTCGTGGTCCAACGCCTTCATCGGCCTGGAACCCGGCAGCATGGGCGAGACCTCCGCGCTGGCCTGCCTGATTGGTGCGCTGATCCTGGTCTTCACCGGCATCGGCTCGTGGCGCATCATGCTGGCCATGTCCCTGGGCACGATTGCGATGGCCACCGGGCTGAACGCCATCGGGTCGAGCACCAACCCCTGGATGAACGTGCCGTTCTGGTGGCACATGGTGATGGGAGGTTGGGCCTTCGGAATGGTCTTCATGGTCACCGATCCGGTCACGGCACCGCACTCCGACACGGGCCGCTGGGTCTACGGTCTGCTGGTCGGCGCGATGGTGGTGCTGATCCGCGTCTTCAACCCGGCCTATCCCGAGTCGGTGATGCTCGTCATCCTGTTCATGAACGTCGTGGCTCCAACCATCGACTACTTCGTCGTACAGGCCAACATCCGCCGGAGGCTTGCTCGCCGTGGCTGACAACACTGCCGGCGCCATCAAGCGCGACATCAATGCCGTCCCTTACACGGTGGCCTTTGCCACCGTGGTTTGCGTGATCTGTGCTGCCCTCATCGCTGCCGCGGCCGTGCTGACCAAACCGGCCCAGGTGGCCAACGCCCTGCTCTACAAGGAGAAAAACGTCCTCTTGGCAGCGGGGCTGATCGAGCCGGGTGCCAAGGTCGGAACAGCCCAGGTCGAGGCCATCTTCCGCGAGTCCATCCAGGCGCGGCTGGTGAATCTGGAAACCGGCGACTTGTTGGCTGAAGCCGGCATCGATGCGCGCCGCTACGACCAGCGCGTCGCCCGCGACGACCCCGCCACCAGCCGCGTGGCGCCGACCAACCTTGCAGGCGTGCGCCGGCTGCCGAACCGGGGCATCGTCTACCTGGTGAAGAAGGCCGGTGCCGTCGACCAGATCGTCATCGCCATCGAGGGTCTGGGCATGTGGGGCACGATCTATGGCTTCATGGCGCTGGCACCGGACGGCAACACCGTGCGCGGCCTGACCTACTACGACCAGCGCGAAACCCCAGGCCTGGGTGGCGAGATCGCCAATCCGAGCTGGCAGGCCTTGTGGCGTGGCCGCAAGGCCTTCGACGCCAACTGGAACATCGCCATCCAGGTCATCAAGGGCCAGGCCGGCCCGCCGGAATCGGATCCCTCGCGGGTTGACGGCCTGTCGGGGTCCACCATCACCAGCAAGGCGGTCACACAGTTGGTGCGCTTCTGGCTGGGCGACCAGGGCTATGGCCGTTTCCTGAAGAAGATCCGTGAAGGAGCACCAGCATGAGTGCGGTCCCAGGCAAGCTGCTGCCGGCGCCCAAACCTGCACCGTGGTTTGGGCCGAGGCAGCGCGCCATCCTGCTCAACCCCGTCCTGCTCAACAACCCCATCGGTGTCCAGGTGCTGGGCATCTGCTCGGCGCTGGCTGTCACGACCTCGGTGGCCAAGGCGCTGGTGATGAGCGCCGGCGTGATCCTGGTCACCGCGTTGGCCAACCTGGCGGTCAGTCTGGTGCGCAACCACACCCCATCATCGATCCGCATCATCGTGCAGCTGGCCATCATCGCGTCCTTGGTGATCGTGTTCGACCAGGTGCTCAAGGCCACGCTCTATGAACTCTCCCTGGAGCTCAGCGTGTTCGTCGGCCTGATCATCACCAACTGCATCGTGCTGGGGCGCGCCGAGGGTTTTGCGATGAGCAACCCACCGTGGGAGTCGACGCTGGACGGCATCGGCAACGGCCTGGGCTATTCGGTGGTGCTGATTCTCGTCGGCTTCATGCGGGAGCTGCTGGGCGCCGGCAAGGTGCTGGGCTTCACGGTGCTGCCACAGATCAAGGATGGCGGCTGGTACGACGCCAACGGCATGATGCTGCTGGCACCTTCGGCGCTGTTCATCATCGGGCTGCTGATTTGGGCGCTACGCACCTGGAAGCCTGAGCTGCAGGAGAAATCCTGATGGAACACTACATCAACCTGGGCCTGCGTTCGGCCTTCCTCGAGAACATGGCCCTGGCCTACTTCCTGGGCATGTGTTCCTTCCTGGCCTGCTCTAAAAAGGTCGAAACCGCGATCGGCCTGGGTATCGCGGTGGTCTTCGTGCAGGTGCTGACTGTGCCGCTCAACAATCTGCTGCTGAGCTACCTGCTGGCCGAAGGGGCACTGGCCTGGCTGCATCCCTCGCTGGCCAAGTTGGACCTGAGCTTCCTGGCCTTCATCCTGTTCATCGCCACCATTGCTGCGGCGACACAAGTAGTGGAGATGGCCGTCGAACGCTACGCACCCGAGCTGTACAACACGCTGGGCGTTTTCCTGCCGCTGATCGCGGTGAATTGCGTCATCCTGGCCGGATCGCTGTTCATGCAGGAACGCAGCTACGCATTTGCCGACAGCGTGGTCTACGGCGTTGCCTCAGGCGCTGGCTTTGCGATCGCCATCATCGCATTGGCAGCAATCCGCGAGAAGCTGGAGTACTCGAATGTGCCGGCCGGCTTGCGCGGCTTGGGCCTAACCTTCATCACGACCGGTCTGATGTCGATGGCCTTCATGGTCTTCTCCGGCATTCAACTCTAGGGCGACAGCATGTTCTCCATAGGCCTGGCCATCGTCATGTTCACCGCCGTTGTGCTGCTGTTGGTGGCCCTGCTGATGGTGGCGCGCCGCAAGATGGTGACCAGCGGTGACGTGTCCATCACAGTCAACGAAGACAGCACCAAGGTGATGAAGGTGGCCGCCGGCGGGACGCTGCTTGGCGCACTGACCGACCACAAGATCTTCATCCCCTCGGCCTGCGGCGGCAAGGGCGCCTGCGGCGTGTGCGAAGTCATCGTCAAGGACGGTGGCGGCGCCATCCTGCCCACCGAGACCGGTTTCATCAGCCGCAAGGAGGCCAAACACGGGTGCCGACTGGCCTGCCAGGTGAAGATCAAGCGCGACATGCGCGTCGAGGTGCCGGCCGAGATCTTCAGCGTGCGCAAGTGGGACTGCAAGGTGCTGAGCAACCGCAACGTCTCCACTTTCATCAAGGAGCTGATCATCGAGCTGCCGCCCGGCGAGGAAGTACCCTTCCGCGCCGGCGGCTACGTGCAGATCTCCTGCCCGCCGCACCAGCTGTCGTACAAGGACTTCGACATCGAAACCCAGTTCCGCGAGGAATGGGACAAATTCGACCTGTGGCGCTTCAAGTCCAACGTCACCGAAGCGGTGGAGCGTGGCTACTCGGTGGCCAGCTATCCCCTGGAGAAGGGGATCCTGATGTTCACCATCCGCATCGTCTTTCCGCCCAACTACGACGACAAGATCCCGCCAGGCAAGATGAGCAGCTTCCTGTTCAACTTAAAGCCCGGCGACCATGTCACCGTGGCCGGGCCGTTCGGTGAGTTCTTCGCCCGCGACACCGACAAGGAAATGTGCTTCGTGGCCGCCGGCGCCGGCATGGCCCCGATGCGCAGCCACATCTACGACCAGCTGCTGCGCCTGAAGAGCACGCGCAAGATGAGCTTCTGGTATTCGGCGCGCAACCTCTCCGAGGTCTTCTACGTCGACGAATTCAACAAGCTGGCCGCCGAGCATCCCAACTTCAAGTGGCACATCGTACTGTCAGAGCCGCGCCCGGAAGACAACTGGAGCGGGCCCATCGGTTTGGTGCGGCACAAGGCGTTGCACAAGTTGTTCCTGGCGAACCACCCGGCACCCGAAGACGTCGAGTACTACCTGTGCGGCCCTGACGTGATGAACAAGGCCGTCATCAAGATGTGCATGGATGTCGGCGTGGACCGCGAGAACATCATGCTCGACGACTTCGGCCTGTGACAACGAGGAGACACCATGCGACAAACCGTTGAAACCGTGCTGGGCCAGAAGACTGGGACCGATGCGTTGATCACCGTGGACGCCGGCGCGATGGTCATTGATGCCGTGCAGGAGATGAACCAGCATCGGGTCGGTGCCGTGCTGATCATGAACGAGGATGGGCTGGTCGACGGCATCTTCACCGAGCGTGACCTGCTGACGCGGGTGGTCAGCGCGGGGCGTGATCCGCAGAGCACGCCCATCTCGATGGTGATGACGCGCGACGTGCGCTCCGTCACCCCCGGCACGACGGTCGAGGCGGCGCTTGCGCTGATGCACGTCAACCGCCACCGCCACATGCTGGTCGTCGACGGTCCACGTGTACATGGTCTGCTGTCGCTGCGTGACCTGACCTACCATCTGGTGACACATGGCGAAGGCAGTGCGGCTGCGGCCATCCGCGCCAACATCGCCGACTCCAAGACTTCGCCTTCCGCCTGAGGACCTCGATGGATACCTTGCTCTCCCCTCGCCGGCGCAGCCTGCTTGGCGCCTTCGGCGCACTGACCGCGCTGGGCGTCGCCGGTTGCGGCAATCGCAGCGCCATCCACGAAGGCCAGCGCTTCGCCGGCATGACCATGGGCAGCGCCTATACCGTGCGCACCGCCGGCAGGGTCTTGTCGGCGCCGCAGCTCGAGCGTCTTGCAGCGGATGTGCAGTCGGTGCTGGACGGCGTGGACAGCCGCATGTCGCTGTACCAGCCCAATTCCGAGCTGTCGCGCCTGAACGCGCAGCCGGCGGGCCGAGCCTTCTCGGCTTCAAGCGAGCTGCTGCACGTCTTGCGCGGCGGCCAGCAGGTGGCGCGGCTGAGTGGTGGTGCCTTCGACATGACGGTGGCGCCCTTGGTAATAGCCTGGGGCTTCGGCCCCGGTACGGCTGCCACGGGCCCGGCGATACCAACGGCTGCGCAATTGCTGGATGGAAGTCGCCGCCTGGGCCACGCTGCGTTCGAGCTCGATGCCTCCCGCGGCACGGCCCTCAAGCACCGCGAGGGCATGGCGCTGGACCTGGGCGGCATCGCCCAAGGTTACGGTGTGGACCGTGTGGCGCAGGTGCTGCACGAAGCAGGCGTAGAAAACTTCATGGTCGAAGTGAGCGGCGAGGTGCGCACCGCAGGCCTCAACCACCTGGGACAAGCCTGGCGCATCGGCATCGAGGAGCCGGACGCGATGCCGCAGCGCGCCCGCCTGGTGCTGCCCGTGTCGGGCCAGTCCGTGGCTACTTCGGGTGACTACCGGAACTTCTTCGAAGTGCGCGGGCGCCGCTACAGCCACACCATCGATCCAGCCAGCGGTGAGCCCATCGCCCATGGCCTGGCTTCAGTCAGCGTGGTGGCCGGCAGCTGCATGCAGGCCGACGCGTTGGCCACCGCGCTGAACGTTATGGGTCTGGAGCGTGGTCTGGCGCTGGCGCAGCGCGAAGGCATCGCGGCCCATTTCATCGTGCGCGGCCCCGACGGCAGATTGCAGGACCACGGCAGCCAGGCCATGCTGGCGCTGCGCGCCGGCCGGGCGGCATGAGTCAGGTCGAACTGGGCAGCCTGCTGCCGATGTTCCTGGCCGTGCTGGCCCTGCTGGGCCTGGGCCTTGCCGCGATGGCCGTGGGTGTCATCTTCAAGCGGCCCAGCCTACGTGGCTCGTGTGGAGGCCCCGCCCTTCACACGCCGCAAGGCGAGGCGATCAGCTGCGCCACCTGCCCCAATCGCGACAAACCCGCCCAGGCACACGGCGCCGACTGCAAGCGCCGGCATTGAGGGCAGGCCCAGCCCAAAGCCCGACAGCCTCCTAAACGTCGGCACCCTCCACAACCTGTTGCAGCCCCACCGGGTCGGTCACGCGGATCTGGCGGTGGCGCACGAACAGCAGGCCGCTGGCCTGGAACTTCGAGAATGTGCGGCTGACTGTTTCCAGCTTCAGGCCCAGGTAGCTGCCGATCTCTTCGCGGCTCATGCGGAGTACCACGGTGGAAGCCGAAAAGCCGCGCGCCTGCAGCCGCGTCGTCAGGTTCAGCAGGAAGGCCGCCAGACGCTCCTCGGCGTACATGCTGCCCAGCAGCATCATCACACCGTGTGAACGCACGATCTCGCGGCTCATCGCCCGCAACAGTTGCTGCTGCAGAGTCGGTACTTCGTGCGCCAGCAGTTCCAGGTCACTGAACGGAATCATGCAGACCTGCGAGTCTTCCAGTGCCACCGCATCGACCTCGTGGCGGAAGGCGCCTATGCCGTCCAGGCCGATCATCTCGCCGCCCATCTGGAAGCCGGTGACCTGTTCGCGGCCATCCTTGGAAGCCACGCAGGTCTTGAAGAACCCGGTCCACACCGCGTAGACCGCCTCGAAGCGGTCGCCGGACTGGAACAGCCGCTCGCCCCGGGATACCTTGCGGCGCAAGGACACCAGACGACCGTCGATGCGCTCCATCTCGGACTGCGTCAGTCCGAACGGCAGGCAGATCTGCTTGAGGTTGCAGCCCGAGCAGGCCACCATGCAGGTATTGCTGCGCTGGAGCCCGAGTACAGAACAGTCCATCGAATTGGCCTGCTCCGGCAGTCGCGGCGGTACACCACGTCGTCTGTGGAGCTTTCGAATTATCCGCGGCAGGGAATACCCGAATCACCGGGCACCGAGCCAAGGCTGATCCAGGTCAAGCCGGGCGCCGATGGCTCGCCTACATTGGCCGCGCTCAGGGGCATCCCCCCGGTTCCGGACGACCCTCATGGCTACGCCCTTGCCCCAAGAACTGATCGTGCGCCTGCGCCGGTTCATACCCGCTGAGCGACTGGTGAGCGATGCCCTGCGTTGCCTGGCCTGGGGCAGCGACGCCAGCTTCTACCGCCTTGTGCCGCAGCTGGTGGTGGTAGTCGACGACGAGTCCGAAATGCAGCGCTTGCTGGCCTTGTGCGCCGAGTTCAACGCGCCGCTGACCTTCCGCGCCGCCGGGACCAGCCTGTCCGGACAGGCACTGAGCGACTCGGTGCTGGTGTTGTTGGGTGACAACTGGCAGGGCATGCGCGTATCCGCCGACGCCGCCGTCATCCACCTGCAGCCCGGTGTCATCGGCTCGGCCGCGAACCGCCGCCTGGCGCCGCTGGGCCGCAAGATCGGCCCCGACCCGGCCAGCATCGACGCGGCGATGATCGGCGGCATTGCTGCCAACAACGCCAGCGGCATGTGCTGCGGCACGGTCGAAAACAGCTACCGCACACTGGCGGGCATGCGCGTCGTGCTGGCCGACGGTGCGGTGCTGGACAGCCGCGATGCCGACAGCCGCGCCAACTTTGCGCAAAGCCATGCGGCGTTGTTGCGGGGCCTGGCCGAACTGTCGCGCCAGACCCGGGACGACACGACGCTGTCCCAGCGCATCCGTCACAAGTACCGGCTCAAGAACACCACGGGCTACGGCTTGAATGCCTTGCTGGACTTCGACGATCCGGTGGACATCCTGACCCACCTGATGATCGGATCCGAGGGCACCTTGGGATTCATCAGCGAGATCAGCTACCAGACGGTGCCCGAGCATGCGCACAAGGCCAGCGCGCTGGTGCTGTTCCATCACCTGCAGGCAGCTTGCCAGGCCGTGGCCCTGCTCAAGCCTGCGCCGGTGGTGGCGGTGGAACTGCTGGACCGCGCCTCGCTGCGCGCGGTGCAGAACAAGCCGGGCATGCCGGCCTCGCTGCTGGAGCTGGGCGCCGAGGGGGCCGCGCTGCTGATCGAAACGCGTGCCGAAACCGCGCTGGCACTGTCCATCAAGGTGCAGGCCGTCAGCGAGGTGCTAGGCCGCTTCGAACTGGCGCAGGCCCTGCAATTTACCAGCGACGCCGCCGAATCGGCCGCGCTGTGGAACGTGCGCAAGGGCATCTTCCCTGCCGTCGGTGCGGTGCGCCCTACCGGCACCACGGTGATCATCGAAGACGTGGCCTTCCCCGTGGAGCGGCTGGCCGAAGCGACACTGGAGCTGCAGGCCCTGTTCCAGCGTTTCGGCTATCCCGAGGCCATCGTCTATGGGCACGCGCTGGAAGGCAATCTGCACTTCGTGTTCACGCAGGACTTCGGCAAACCCGAAGAGGTGCAGCGCTACAGCGCCTTCATGGACGCCGTGTGCCAGATGGTGGTGCAAGGCTACGACGGCTCACTTAAGGCCGAACACGGCACGGGCCGCAACATGGCCCCTTATGTCGAACTGGAGTGGGGCGCGCCCGCGGTGGCCTTGATGCGCCGCATCAAGGATCTGTTCGACCCGCAGGGCTTGCTCAATCCGGGCGTAATCCTCAACAGCGATCCACAGTCCCACCTGAAGAACCTCAAGCCCCTGCCCGCTGCCGACCCGCTGGTCGACAAGTGCATCGAGTGCGGCTTCTGCGAGCCAAAGTGTCCCTCGCGGGGATTCACCCTATCGCCGCGACAGCGCATCGTCGGCTGGCGCGAGATCTCACGCCGCGAAGCCGCTGGCGAAGAAGCGCAGGCGCTGCGGGCGGCCTACGACTTCCAGGGCATCCAGACCTGTGCCGCTTGCGGCCTTTGCGCCACCGCCTGCCCGGTGGGCATCGAGACCGGTCTGCTGATAAAGGCCCTGCGCGGCCGCCAGGCCGGGCCGCTGGCCAGGCGTGTGGCGGAGTTCGCAGCCGACCACTACGGCCCGCTGACCACCGGTGTGCGGCTAGCGCTGGGCGCTGCCGATGCGATACACGGCCTGGTTGGCACCGGGCCCATGCGCTCGACGCTGGATGGCCTGCGAAAGGTCTCAGGCGGCAGGTTGCCCAAGTGGTCACCTGCCCTGCCGCGGCCGGTGCACTTCGTGCCGCGCCCAGCGCCAACCCGGCATGAACAGCGTCTGGTCTACTTCCCGAGCTGTGCCGCGCGCAACATGGGGCCGCAGCGGGGCCACGAAGGGGTGGAGATGCTGCCCAACGTGGCCGAACGGCTGTTCAGACGCGCCGGCTTCGACGTGATCTACCCCGAAGGCATGGCCGCCCTGTGCTGCGGCCAGCCTTTCGAGAGCAAGGGACTGGTGGCGGCGGCTGACCACAAGTCGGCTGAACTCGAGGCCGCGCTGGCCGCGGCCAGCCGCCGTGCCGACGGAGCCGGGCACTGGCCCATCGTGTTCGACACCAGTCCTTGCGCCTACCGGATGAAGAAGTTCCTCGCCGGCCGTCTGCCCATCCACGACAGCGTGGAGTTCGTGCACGACGTGCTGCTGCCGCGGCTGGACATCACGCCGCAGACGCAGCCGGTGGCGGTGCATCCGGTGTGCAGTGTGCGCAAGATGGGCAGTACGGACAAGTTGATGGCCGTGGCCGGCCGCTGCAGCCCCCAGGTGATTTCGGTGGAGGCCGTACAGTGCTGCGGCTTTGCCGGCGAACGCGGCTTCATGCGACCCGAGCTCAACGAGTACGCGCTGCGGCACCTCAAGGCCGCCCTGCCAGACAGCTGCAACACGGGCTATTCGACCAGCCGAACCTGCGAAATCGGTCTGTCTGAAATGGCGGAGATGCCCTACCAGTCCCTGCTGTACCTGGTGGAGCGCTGCAGCCGGGCAAGCACCCCCAGCACTTCGCCGGCAGCAGCAGACTGAGCGTGTGAAGATGTGAGACCCGAATGCCGAAGAGACGCCCGGCCGACCTTGGCGCTTTGTGCATTCCAGCGCTGCTGGTCGCCACCCTGCTACCTGCCCCCGGCTGGGCGCAGAGCCGCGGCGAACTGCTCTACAACACGCACTGCGTGGCCTGCCACCGCACGCAGATCCACTGGCGCGACAAGCGCCAGGTGGTGGACTGGCCCAGCCTACGGGCCCAGGTGCATCTCTGGCAGGCCACCGAAATGCTTGCCTGGGACGAGCCCGACATCGAGCGGGTGGCACGCTATCTCAACGACACCTACTACCGCTACCCGGCACCGGGTTCGCCCACCGGCACGGGCCGGGCCCCGGACGATGCGAAGTGACGGCAAGTCCGGCATGGCGCCAGCCGCACCCGGTGCCGCGGCACCGCCCGGCATGCAGATGCGCCCCACGGCTCCAGCCACCCCGGTGGTGGCCAAGCTGGACAGGGTCGGCGACGTGATCGAGCTGCGCGGCACGGTGCGCACCGACGTGAGCATGGGCCTAGGAGGCTATCGGGCTTTGGGCTGGGCCTGCGCCGGGGAGAGTTTCGGTGCCAGCGTAGGCGTCGGCGAGGCGTGGGGTGTCCCCCCACAACGAGCCGGCAACGACCGATGG